>RKMI01000060.1_pt1 | contig 184834 bp, 157 predicted proteins | sample 2174191 | NCBI WGS metagenome assembly RKMI01 (sample SAMN10236717, study PRJNA505201) | synthetic metagenome | isolation source: mock community containing 12 organisms: Thioclava sp. ES.032, Psychrobacter... | place: USA: Walnut Creek | collected 2015-10-01
GGGTTATAAGCGATTGGATTGCCTTTTACAATAATTACCGCCCGCACCAAGCACTCGCCATGCGGACACCCGCTGAGGCATTCAAATTAGCAGCATAAACTGTGCAGATTCCGATGGGTCAATACAAGGATGGCTTCGCTGTCTCAATGAGTGGCAGTTTTTGAGTCCGTCAATGGCTTCTATAATCAGCGAAGAAAAGCTTCAGCTCTCGGCTAAAAAGCCCCTTGGCTTTCGAGTGAAAAGCAGCCGACATAAGCACTCGTCGCGAAACCAAACCCTGACAAGTCCCATTGAACTTATAAGCCGGTATCAGGATAACACTCCAGATAGGGATTCAGGCTCTTGAGGAAACTCGTCATAAACTCCGCCGTAATCATGGATGGCCGGGAGAGAAGTGGCCGAACGAGTGAGAGCACATGAGGCGTTCTGGGCAGGAACGGGCGGAAGTCGAGCCCGCGCTCACGAAATTGCACAGCATCGAGTTCACTGACAACGGAGACCCCAGCGCCGCGGCATACCAATTCGCAAGCCGCCGTAAACTGCCGCACTTCAATATGGGAGTTCAGCGCAACATGCGCATCCTGAAATGCGCTCGAAAGACGCCCGAAGAACTCGCTGTCCCGACGTGAATGGATAATCTTCTCCTCGAGGAGATCGGCAGGAGCGACGACATCACGCCCTGCCAGCCGGTGACCACGAGGAAAAACGCACACGGTACGGATCTCAACGGAGCTGCTCTCAAGGGATGGATGGCCAGCGAAACCATCGGTGATGCCAAAATCATACTGCTCCCCGATCATCCACTCAAGGATCCGCTCCGGCCGGTCCGGCTCAATGGTCATGCTGACCCCGGGCCGTTCCTTGAGGAAGGTCGCGACAACATCCGGCAAATGGCTTGTTGCGAATCCCGGCAGACAGGCAACCCGGATGTGCCCTGCCCTCCTTTTCGTGATCTCGTGGCTGACATCGGCGATTCGCTGCATCAGTTCGAGCACCTGTCGGATGCTTGGCAACAGGAAGCACGCTTCCTGTGTCGGCACGATCTGGCCATCCTTGCGATCATAGACAGCGAAGCCCACTTCCTTTGCGAGATCCGACAGCAGGCGGCTCACCGCCGGTTGCGAAATTCCAAGCTCCGAGGCCGCCACGGTCATTGAGCCGTGATTGGCAACCGCCAACAAGGCCTCTAGCTGGCGCAACCGCAAAATCGATGTCATCCCATCCCCTCCACACGTCAATACTACAGAAACATAACACCGCATTATGTCTACTCCAAATATTGGATACTTGCGTTATGAAACATTGCGTGTAACGTATGTCCTAATCCATGCAACAGACGTCGACAAGGTTGGAGGACCGAAGTCGGGGTCTTGGAATAAGACACCTTGCACGGTGATTGGGAGGAAAACCTATGTATAGCAAGATGATCGCAGCCATCGCATTGGCGGGCACAATGCTGGCGCCTGCTGCAGCAATGGCGCAAACAGAAATCCAGTTCTGGCATGCCTTTACGGGGCGCCTTGGTGAACTCGTCAAGACTCAGGTCGCTGACTTCAATGCAAGCCAGAGCGACTATGTTGTCGTCGAGAGCCACAAGGGCAACTATTCAGAAACGCTCAATGCAGGGATTGCCGCGTTTCGGGCCGGTGAACAGCCGCACATTCTGATGGTCTTCGAAGTCGGCACAGCAACGATGATGGCGGCCAAGGGGGCTGTGCAACCTGTCTATCAGGTCATGAGCAAAAGCGGCGCTACCTTTGACCCCGACGCCTATATTGGCGCGGTCAAGGGCTATTACACCAACACTGATGGCGACATGCTGTCCCTGCCCTTCAACTCGTCCACTCCTGTTCTCTGGGTCAACCGCGATGCAATGTCCGCCGCTGGCGTTGATCCAGACACAGACCTTTCGACTTGGGAGCAGGTGGACGAGGTGCTTGGCAAACTCAAGGAAGGCGGCGAGGATTGCCCGATGGTCACCGCTTGGCAGAGCTGGATCCATCTTGAGAATCTGTCTGCCTACCACAATGTCCCCTTTGCCTCGAAAGAGAATGGCTTTGCCGGTCTTGATACCGAACTCATGCTCAATGGCGACGTTCAGGTCAAACATCTGGCCAAAATGGGCGAATGGGCCAAGGATGGCGAATTCATCTATACCGGCCGCCGCAATGAAGGCGGGGCAAACTTCCGCGCCGGTGACTGCGCTCTCTTCACTGAAAGCTCCGCGGGCTATGCTGGCATCAAGTCCGAAGCCAAGTTCGAGTTCGATGTGCGTCCGCTGCCCTATTGGAAAAGCGTCGCCGAAGCGCCGCAAAACACCATCATTGGTGGCGCATCGCTTTGGGTCCTCAACGGCCATGATGACGCTGAATACAAGGGCGTCGGCGAGTTCCTGAGCTATCTGTCATCTACGGATGTTCAGGCTGCCTGGCACCAGAATACCGGCTATCTTCCCATCACGATCGCTGCGGGCGAAGCCACCCGGGCGTCTGGCTTCTACGATGAGAATCCGGGCACCGACATCGCCGTCAAGCAGATGACGAAGAACCAGCCGACCGCGAATTCCAAAGGCATTCGTCTTGGCTCCTTTGATCAGATCCGCGGCATCATTGACGAGGAGATGGAAGCCATCTGGTCAGGCGACAAGACCGCTCAGGAAGCAATGGATAGCGCCAAAGAGCGCGGTGACGCCTTGCTTCGCCGGTTTGAGCAGGCAAACCGCTAAGGTCCAGAATCGAACGGGCCCACAAGCGGGCCCGTTCCCATGCTTCACTTCGTCATGACGGGGCCTTAAAGTGGAAAAGCGCGTCAAATTTCGAGGCTGGCTGTTGCCAATGCTGCTGATCGCCCCGCAGCTTATCATCTCGGCAGTCTTCTTCTTCTATCCAGCCGGCCAGGCAGTCTGGCAATCACTTTTCATACCCGACCCGTTTGGTCTGTCGTCCCAATTTGTGGGCTTGGGCAATTTCGAGTTTCTGCTCTCCGACAAATTCTATCGGGCCTCCTTTGTAACAACGGCCATTTTCTCGATACTGGTCACGCTCTGCTCGATGATCCCAGCCCTATTCCTCGCGGTCATCGCAGACCGGCTGATCAAGGGATCCGGGGTCTATCGCACCTTGCTGATATGGCCCTACGCGGTCGCGCCTGCGGTCGCGGGCGTCTTGTGGCTCTTCATGTTCAACACCCGCGTTGGTATTGTGTCATGGTATCTGGGCCAGTTGGGATATGACTGGAACCATGTGCTTAACGGCGGCGAGGCGATGGGACTGGTTGTCGTGGCCTCTTCCTGGGGACGCATCAGCTACAATTTCCTTTTCTTCCTCGCAGCGCTACAATCCGTGCCGCGATCGGTGATTGAGGCGGCCGCCATTGATGGCGCGCGCTTCTGGCGACGGTTCTTCACGATCGTTCTGCCGCTTCTGTCGCCTACCACCTTCTTCCTGATGGTGGTCAACATCGTCTATGCCTTCTTCGAGACCTTCGGTGTCATTCACACCATCACTGCAGGTGGGCCGCAGCAATCAACCACGATCCTAGTCTACAAGGTCTTCTCTGATGGTTTCGTTGGTCAGGATTTGGGCTCGTCCGCTGCACAATCCGTCATCTTGCTGATCGTTGTCGGCCTTTTGACTGTGGTCCAGTTCAAATTCATTGAGAAAAAGGTGCACTACTGATGGCAAAAGAAGTGCATGGAATGGTCGAGAAGCGCGGCTGGGGCCTGTGGCTCACGCATGTCTTCATGATCTGCGGTGTTCTCGTGGTCTTCTTCCCGATCTGGCTGGCCTTCGTGGCCTCGACCGTCACCCAACCCGAAATCGTCTCGCCCCCGATGCCGATCTGGCCCGGCGAGCATTTTCTTGAAAACTACAAGGCAGCTCTCTTCTCAGGGGTCAATGTTCCGGTTCTCACCATGCTGGTCAACAGCCTGATCATGGCCCTTGGCATTGCCATCGGCAAAATCATCATCTCGCTGCTATCTGCCTTTGCCATCGTCTATTTCCGCTTTCCCGGACGGACGTTTTTCTTTTGGATGATCTTCCTCACCCTGATGCTGCCGGTCGAGGTGCGGATCGTGCCGACCTTTGAGGTCGTTGCTGGCTTTGGCATGCTCAACAGCTATGCGGGGCTGATCTTTCCCCTGATCGCCTCGGCGACGGCAACCTTTCTGTTTCGCCAGTTCTTCATGACCATCCCCGATGAGCTGGCAGAGGCGGCGCGCGTCGACGGAGCGGGACCGATGCGCTTCTTCATCGATATTGTCGTCCCGATGAGCCGGACCAATATCGCCGCGCTCTTCGTCATCCTCTTCATTTACGGCTGGAACCAGTATCTCTGGCCGCTTCTGATCACCACTGACCCGGACATGAACACAATTGTTATGGGCATCAAGCAGATGTTCCCCTCCGGCGACGATGTCGCGGAATGGCCGGTCATCATGGCAACCTCAATCCTGGCCATGATCCCGCCCGTCATCATCGTGGTGTCAATGCAAAAACTCTTCATCCGCGGCCTGGTCGAGAGCGAGAAATAACTATGGCAACTGTAGAACTGAAAAACATCAAGAAAAGCTTCGGTGCAGACCATGTGATTCACGGGATCAGCCTCGACATAGCCGACGGTGAATTCATCGTCATCGTCGGTCCGTCCGGCTGCGGCAAGTCGACGCTTTTGCGCATGGTTGCGGGTCTGGAAACGGTAACAAGCGGCGATGTCCTCATTGGTGGCGAGCGCGCCAATGACAAGGAACCGATGGATCGGGACATCGCGATGGTGTTCCAGAACTACGCGCTCTATCCTCATATGTCGGTCCGCCAGAATATGGGCTATGGTCTGAAGATCGCCAGATTGCCAAAAGATCAGATCGAGGCAAAGGTCGAGGAAGCGGCGAAATTGCTTCAACTCGAAGCGTTGCTGGACCGCAAGCCGCGCCAATTGTCAGGCGGCCAACGTCAACGCGTTGCCATGGGGCGCGCCATTGTGCGAGAACCCGCAGTCTTCCTGTTTGATGAGCCACTCTCCAACCTTGATGCAAAACTGCGTGTGCAAATGCGCCTCGAAATCAAGGAGCTGCAATCCCAGCTAGGCATAACATCACTTTATGTGACCCATGATCAGGTGGAAGCCATGACCATGGCCGATCGGATGATCGTCATGAATGCTGGCGTCGCCGAGCAGATCGGCACGCCCCTTGAGGTGTATGAGACGCCTCAAACCCTGTTTGCCGCACAATTCATTGGCAGTCCCGCCATGAATGTGTTCGATGCCCATGTCGAGGACGGCTTCCTACGGGTCGGTGAGATCCGGCTGACTCAAACCGAACTACAAGACGGTCCCGTAAAGCTCGGCATACGCCCGGAGCAAATGATCCCGGATCCGGACGGCCCCTTCAGCGTTGACGTCCATATGTCCGAGCCTTTGGGCGCCAACACTCTGCTGCACGGCCATCTCACCACCACAGGCGAGATCATCACTGTCAGCCTTCCCGGTGTCCATGTCTTGACGAGAGATCACCCTCACATGACCTTCTCCGCCCAAACGGACCACCTGCATATCTTCGACCCGATCACGGCCAAGCGGCTTTGATGGGCTCTTGTGGGCGGTCCGTGGTATTGCCGGTAGGCATACGCTACAGGGATCTTGAGCAAAGGATGATAGAACGCGGCGTGCCGTGGATCACTCGACGATCTAACGCTAGCTTCGGAAATATCCCCGTGAAATCGCACGGCGACCGGGCTGGCAGTGGCAATCGCCTCAATCGCCCGGTTGGCGGGTCGACGAAACGTAACTCAGAGTATTAGTCATATGGAACAGAAACAGGCATCATAATTGATATCTGTTCCATATGACTAGGGTGTTAGTAACGGGAATTGGTCAAGGCGTCAGCCTCCAATTTTCCCGCCGAGTTCATCATCGATATGGATCTTGATGATTTCATCAAAGGTCTTTTCGGCGGTGAAGCCAAGTTCCAGAGCACGCTTGACGCTAAAGTCACGCGCCCAGCCATCGACGATTCCGCGAATGGTTTCGTCCGGCTCATCACGGATCAGGCCTGCGATCTTGGGTCCGGCAACCCGCTCAAGCGCAGCGATCTCGTCCCCGACGGTAGCAGAAAGACCCGGCATCATCAGATTACGCCGTGGGCCGACCTTCTCCAGATCGAGGGTTGCGGCATGGGTGAAAAAGCCAACCGCAGCGCGAGGACTTGCGAACCAGTGCCGAACATGATGCTCAACCGGTAGCACAGCCTCAACACCCGATAGCGGTTCGCGTAGAATGTTGGAAAAAAAGCCCGAAGCGGCTGCGTTGGGTTTTCCCGGGCGAATACAAATCGTCGGCAGGCGGATACCGATTCCGTCCAAAATGTTCCTGCGACTGTAATCAGCAATAAGCAGCTCGATAATCGCTTTCTGCGTGCCATAGCTGGTCAACGGGGTGGTAAAAAATTCGTCCGTGATCTTTTCAGGGAATGGGGCTCCGAAAACAGCGATGGAAGACGCAAACAGGAAGCGAGGTTTGTAGGGCTCCTTTTTGCCTTCTGCCCGGATAGCCTCAAGAAGCGAGTAGCTTCCTTTCAGGTTGACGTCATATCCCTTGTCAAAGTCAGCTTCTGCTTCGCCCGAAACAACTGCAGCCAAATGGATGATCATGTCTGGTCTGCCTGCAATCAGCGTCTCGGCTGCATCAGCCTGCCTGAGATCAACCGCCTGACAATCGCTGATGTCGGCAAGTTTTTTCGGAGCTGTCGGTTTGATCACGTCGACCAGTGTCAGTTTTTCGATGGGACCGCCCAATATCTCTGGCACCTCGGCAATCCGATCTGACAGTTTGCGACCAACCATACCTGCTGCGCCAATGACAAGTACTTTCATGCGTTCATTCTCCCTATCAGGCACCATCCAGGCACCAGTCTTGTGTTCCGCATCTCGGGCTTTGTTCCTCGCGCAGCCTTCTCGATCACGCCGGGTGAGAATCAAGGCAAATTGCATGTACTCGGTCGTACGGAGGTCCGCCGAACCTCGCTGTGATGTCCTGAATCTGGAGAGTGTTCTCCCAACAGACTGGCGGCATTTCCACGAGAACGGGCTGGTTGAACAAATCCGTCCGGTCGGCACGAACAATGCGATACGGACCCGTTCCTTCCAACAGCAACGAACCTTTCCGATCGCAGCATGAAAGTCACAAGGATTTACGTCGTACAACCAACGTCGAAACTATGTCACGTCTTGGCGTTTGGTTCAATGAAAATGTATACCAAATACCATATGTCATTCTAGCACTCTGAGAGGTTTTGTGTTTTGATTGACTTCAGCATACCCTGATACGCAAACTGGATAGGGACCGGAACATGAATCGAAAAGACAAGGTTGAGCTGTCTCAACTCGACGACGAAATGTCAGTCAAACGCATTTCTCTCGCAGAAATTGCAGCGCAACGTCTGCGTGATTTGGTTCTGGTTGGAACATTGCCACCCGGCCAGGCTCTATCCGAACGCGAACTATCAGACAAATTGCAGATTTCTCGCACCCCCTTGCGCGAAGCGATCAGAGAGCTGGCAGCCGAAAAGCTGATCGAAATCCTTCCCAATCGCCGCCCCCGGGTCGCCGATCCATCCACAGAGTCGATCAATGATCTCTTCGACGTGCAGGCCGCCCTCGAAGCTCTGGCCGGCAAGCTTCTCATCCAGCGCGCAACGAACGAGAAAGTTGACCGGTTGGCCGCGCTTCACAAGCAGCTCATCAAGCTGTCAACCAGCAAGGATTCCATGAAATTCTTCCGGCTCGACATGGAATATCACACCACGCTCGTCCAGTTTTCAGACAATTCCGTCCTTGCGGAAACACATCGGCAGTATAATGCAGCCCTCTTCCGTGCCCGCTACTTGTCATCAGAACACATGCGTTGGCGCGACACGACAATGGCCGAGCATGAAGAGATTATGGAAGCAATCCTTGCGCGGGATGCCGCGCGCTTGTCTGCGTCATTGACAACCCACCTCATGACTGGCAAGGCCAACCACGCACGCCTGCGCCTCGAAACGGAAGCCATAAAGGGAAAAGGCAAAAAGAAAAAATCAGACACCTGATTCCAAGAGCTAGATCTACAAGTTTTCAAGCGACATCAATAGGTTGAAGTCACACCGTCTTTGCTGAGAAGATGGAGGATCATATGCCTTGGGATGATACCGCTCGGATGCAATTAAACGAGACAAGCTGCGCCATCCAACAGATTTGACGGAGCCTTGCGACAAAACAGATAAAGGCCGCCTTGCAGACAGGGCGGCCTTCGTGACTTTACGCGCTAGAGAATTTCTCGGGACTATCTGCCCTGATTGATGCAGCGCTGTTTAAAATACTGCGGTTGCACTAAAGCTATGGTGCGCGCTGTTTTTACGCGGCTCTAGATCGTTGCACCTTTGGTGTTGAGGAACGTCGCATAAAGACTGGTGGTCCCGCAAATGAACAAGCGATTGCGCTTCGGCCCACCAAAACAGACGTTGGAGACCACTTCCGGCACCTTGATCTTGCCGATCAACTCGCCTTCAGGTGTCAGGCAATGCACACCTTCGGCCGAGCTTGACCAGATGTTGCCGTGATGGTCCACGCGGAAGCCGTCGTACAGGCCTGCGGTGCAGGTTGCAAAAACCTCGCCACCAGACAGCCTCGAGCCTTCCACCTTGAATCTCCGGATGTGGGCCGGACCACCATCAACGTGGGTTGCTCCTGTGTCAGCAATGTAGAGGATCGACTCGTCTGGAGAAAAGGCCAGTCCGTTGGGCTGAACAAAGTCATCTGCGATCAGTTCGAGATTTCCGGACGCCGGATCAATTCGATAGACATTGTTCGATCCGACTTCATGGTCCAGCTTGGCCCCTTCATATTCCCAGTCGATGCCATAGGAAGGATCGGTGAACCAGATCGCTCCCGAGGTGTCGGTGATGACATCGTTAGGCGAATTGAGCTTCTTGCCTTTGAAATTGTCAGCCAGAACCGTCAGGCTACCGTCATATTCTGTTCGCACCACGCGCCGCCCCAGATGCTCACATGTGATCAATCGGCCCTGACGATCCATGGTATTGCCGTTGGAATTGTTGGATGGATTGCGAAATTCCGACACGGATCCATCGGTATCGTCATAACGCATCATCCTGCAATTGGGGATGTCCGAAAAGACCAGATACCGCCCGGCGCCGAACCAGACCGGCCCTTCCATCCAGCGCGCTCCCTGCCACAGCCTCTCCAGATGTGTGTTCATCAGGATGAGCTTTTTGAATGCGGGATCGATTACTTCCAGATGATCGAGAAACATGATTTTCCTCCCTCAATGTTGTCCCGAGCGCCCCGAAAGGAGCCTCTCGGCAAGAACTGCGGCAATGATGATCGTGCCGATGGCCGTGCCCTGCCAGAATGGCGAAACGCCGAGCAGGTTCATGCCGTTGCGGATCATCACCATGATCAGAACCCCGAACAGAGTTCCCACAATGGATCCGCGACCACCAAACAGGCTGGCTCCCCCAATGACGACTGCGGCAATCGCATCGAGTTCCATGGCATTGCCAGCAAGGGGGTCGATAGAGCCGATCTGCGCGGCAATCAGTGTGACCGCCACGGCGCAAAGAGCGCCCGAAACAACGTATGGCAGGATGCTGTAGAACCGAACATTCAAGCCCGAGATGCGCGCGGCCTCCTTGTTGGAGCCGACGGCATAAATCGTTCTGCCACCTTTCGAATGGGTGAGATAAATCCAGGCGACAATATAAAGAACAATCAGGATCAGGACATTCATCTGCAACCCGAACAAGCTGTCATAAACCAGCCCCGACAGCGCATCAGGCACATCTGAAATGGTTCTCTGGTTCGAGAACACATAGGCAAGGCTCCGGCATATCGCCATCGAGCCCAGAGTCACCACAAAAGGCGCGAGGCCGAAGACAGCGACCAATATGCCTGAGATCGAGCCAATGAATGCACCGGCCATGACTGCGAACGCGATCGCAACCGGGATCGGGACTTCCCGCATGGCCAGTCCCAGCAAAATACCCGTAACGCCGATGACAGACCCCACTGACAGATCGATGCCACCGGTCAGGATGACAAAAGTCATCCCGATGGCAACAATCCCGGTAACCACCGACTGGTCCATCAGATTGAACAGATTGGCAGTCGTCAGAAAATATGGAGACGCCAGAGACAGGGCGATGCCGATCAACAAGGTCAGGCCCGCCATACGCACTTCCAGAATATTAGAATATTTTGTAAAAACCTGTGTCATTTCTGGCCTCCAACCGGAATTACATTTTGATCGCTTTCGTCCGAGGCCAGCTGAAATTGCCCCTCCTCAAAGGCCGATAGCTCCTTCGTCGTCTGAGCGAAAATGTCATCTCTGCTCAGCTTTTCCTGCGACCGCGACAGGACGGCGATCGTGCCCATGTTGATGCCGCGCCTGTTGTTGACGGTCATCAGCAAGGACTGCCGGTCGCCGTCTTCATCGCAAAGCGTGCCAGCCTGGCAACCAAGAGCCTTCCTGATGAACGTGTCGTCTGCCGGAATGACCACGCCGGGTTCAGGCAGGCCCTGCTCGCCAATTTCTCCCTGTCGCGTCAGGCACAGCACATTGTTGCCAGCGCGCAGCAGCCATCCGGTCTGAACGCCGAATTGCTCTGCTAGACGACCGAGCATTTGCTTCTGGCGATCCATCGAACTGCGCGGGGCGCAAACGAGCGTCAACTGTTCCTCATTGATCTCGGCGGCATAAACATTGCCGATGGTCTGCCCATCACTAATCGGTACGATCCGGTGGGACAGGGCCAACAGTTCCTCGAAATCCGAAGAGATAAGCAACATCGCCACCCCTTCTGCCGCGAGCTGTCGCAGGATCTTGTAGATCGTCGTGCGCGCCCCGATGTCGACACCCTTGGTCGGCTCATCAAGAATCAGAACCTTCGGATTGAGCAACAGGGCGCGCATGACAAGTGCCTTCTGCTGCATTCCGCCGGAGAAATTCAGCAAGGAACTGTCATCCAGACGGTCTCGCGCCAGTCCCATCTGCTCGGCAAGCTCATCGATGCGGGCATTCCGGGAACTGTATTTCAAGCGCGGGCCAGACAGACTACTCAAGTGATTGAGCAAAATGTTTTCCCGCACGGAAAAGTCGGGCACAATGCTTTGGCGGCGGCGATCCTCGGGCAAGAAACCAAGCCCGGACAACAGTGCCGTTCGGGAATTGGTCGGCGTATAGGGTTTGCCAAGCAGTGTTATGGTTCCCGTGTCCATCGGCCTCAACCCGAGCAGCACCTCGGCCAGCTCGGAGCGGCCAGAACCAACCAGGCCGCCAAGACCGACGATCTCTCCGGCATGGATTTCCAAACTCGCGGACTGAACCTCAGGTGTCGATCGCACATCTTGCAAGCTCAGCAGAACAGGCTCTTTCGACGTGTCCGGAATGGGTTCGGCGGCTAGAGCCTCGAGATTCTGTCCGACCATGAGACTGATCAGTTCCGACTGTGTGAGATCGGCAGTCGCGAGGTTGCTCTTGACCGAATGGCCATCTCTGAGGATGGTGATCCGGTCGGTCATTGCGAAGATTTCCTCAAGGCGATGGGAGACGAAGATGAGGCCCCGTCCTTCAGCGCGCAGCGCATCCATGACCTTGAACAGTCGGGCACTTTCTCCCGGACTGAGGGCAGCGGTTGGTTCATCGAGTATGATGATCCGACTTCCAAGTGCAACGATCCGGGCAATTTCGACCAACTGTCGATGGGCTGCAGACAATTCACTACAGTCTCGACGAATGTCGATTTCCTCAGCAAATCCAAGACTCTCGAGCGCAGACAAAGCCTTCCGCCGAAGAGTGGCCTGCGACGGCTTCTTCTTGCCACCATAAACCGGCAGGACGATATTCTCCCAGACGGTCAGATCGCCCGCCAAGCTGGTTTCCTGTGTCACCATGCCGATACCGGCATTCATCGCGTCGCGTGGGCGGGCAAATTTGACCGGTGCGCCGAACGCTTCCAAGGCTCCCTTTGTCGGCACGATATGTCCACAAATTACTTTTGCCAGTGTCGATTTACCGGCTCCATTCGCCCCGAACAGCGCATGAATCTCTCCGGCAGCCAGTTCGAAACTGACTCCTTTCAGAGCAGAAAACGACCCGAAAACCTTCGAGATTTCGTCTGCTTTGAAAAGAAGTTCACTATTGATTGACACACATATCCTCCATCCACTCACGCCTCGAAGGCGACAGCTTCATCCAAATCACACTCACTTCATGGGAATGAAGTGGCCGACACCCATGCGGGCGCCAGCCACCACTGGAGGAGGCACTATTTCAACTCGCCTGCAAACACGTTGAGTTTCATTTCATCGTGCAGCTCGTCGATGTTTGATCCCGTGACAATCAGGACCGGCAAGGCGATTTCTTTTTCGACCTTTTCACCAGCAATGTGCTTAATCAGTGCTTCTGCTGCTGAAAAGCCCATCAGATATGGCTGTTGCATGCCAGATCCGATGATGGAGCCATTTGAGATCTTTTCGACCAATTCGGGCGTTCCATCAAAGGCAGCGATAATCATGTCATCAGTTTTTCTGGCAGCCCGGACCGCCTGCTGGGCACCGATCGACTGGACGTCGGATTCAACGAAGATTACACGAAGATCGGAGTTTGCGGTGATCATGTCCTGCGCGAAACGGAAGGATTCCTCGGCAGTGAAGGTCTGCATCTGCTGCAGTGGCACTTCTTTGGTCATGCCGACTTCTGCCATGGCTTCACGGAAGCCTTTGGAGCGAAGCTGACCGTTGATGCGGGCCTGCGGGATGCCGATAATACCAAAGGATCCGTCTGTCCAACCCTTCTCCTTGACGATCTTGGCGGTTTCCTTACCAATGCCGACTGCTCCGCCGTAGTTATCGGAACCAACAAAGGAAACATATTCACCTTCGTTTGTGCCGATGTCGGCGATCACAACGGGAACGCCGGCATTTTCTGCCAGCTTGAGAACGCTTGGCGCGGTCGAGCTGTCGGTCGGAGAAATCACGATACCGGCAACGCCCTGTGCGATGGCGTCCTGGGCATTCTGCAACTGGGTTTTGGCGTCATTCGCAGAATCGAGCGTTTTGATGGTATATCCACCCTCTTTTGCTGCGGCTTCGGCACCAGTGGCAACATATCTCCAAAATTGCACGTTAACCGAAGGGGTAAGGTAGGCGATATTTTTGTCTTGCGCGACTGCCGCGTTGCCGCCCAGCAGAAGCGAGCCGACAAGAGCAATGGATGCAGCAAAAGTAATGTGACGTTTCATTTGGTATCCTCCCGTTGTGATGACGGATTGGCTCCGACATTTCAAAGCATTTCATTCGCGCCGACTTCGGCCCGAACTCCTCACGAAATGCTCCAAGATGCAGTATATGGTATACCAAATTGAGAGTCTGTCAACTCAAACCATAAAATGGAATACCGCCGGTTACTATTGGAATAAGATGTTGTTTTTAAGAGATAATTTTCGGTCGAGATCACAAGGGATCTGGGATTTCAACCTCTGTTACACATTGTTTATTATTTCAGAATTGACGATGTCAGGCTATCATGATCGATGAATTGGTCAGGATTGTACACCACAATAAAAGAGCCCTCCCCCATAAGTAAAATCTCTGATTGTCCTTAGGGCTTTTTCACAACCTCGTCATGGCGGGTGACAATCACCAGCCCGGTTCGCTCTCGAAGCCGGCAAGGATTGAGTCACTGGACCAAGGCATAAGCTTGCAGCACATATGAGGATAAACGACTGGGTAGAGGTTTGAGCGATGCATAGAAGCGCGACGCCCTTGCCTTCTTTGCCGTAGAGGCGCCATTCGATCGGTCAGACAACGCTCAGGAAGACGTCCTTGATCCAAGTGACCGGATGGCATTTGAAGCCGATCTTTCAACATTCTTTCCGAAGATAAGTCTGCAACTCGCGCTTGATGCCGAGCGCTGGGGTTCTACGAGCACCTAGATGGATATTTGCGAAAATTGATCAATAAACTCAACGAGGCTGTTCGCGTGGTTGGGCACTATCAAGCTATTGAAATATTGTGATTGTTGCACTCCCAAAGGGGGCACAGATTTCGACAAAAGCCCTTTTGATCAAGAAATTGCGAGGGATTCTTGTTTATCCAATCGGCGCAGTTTGGTCATCACGTCAGCCCCACGGTGCATTGTTGCACATCAATCTTCTGTTTGCTTTCTTCGCATATTTCCGTGCTTCTTCCGAGGGCGCGGAGCCAAGGAAAGCCTCGATTTCAAATTCAGAAGATTCATTTTTCTCCTAGTCTCGCGCACCTGCCTTCCTCAATTGATGGGCTTGGCTTGAAACTTCGGCTTCCTCGCAACGAAGCCGAGGCTTAAGCCACTTTTCGAGCTTGGCTCATTTGAGCAGCAAAGGCGCATGGCTAAGCCGCACATAAATTCAAAGAATCTTGCGCCGATCATCAGCTAGAAACACACCGACCACAGCCTCAGCCGAAGTCCTCTTGCGCCTCTTCCTGTAGAGTGGCTTTGGCAATTTTGCCCGTCGGGGTCATCGGAAATTCCGCGATCTGTTTGAGCTCAAGTGGAACGATGTCGTAGGGCGTCTTGCCGACGATATTCACTTTGGTTTGCTCGAGATCGACCGCCGAAGCACTGGTGACAAAGGCAATTGGCTTGTGCTCTCCCTTGCCATCGTCAAGGCCCACCACCGCGGCTTCGCGGATGTCATCAAGGGTCATCAGTGCCTCTTCGATATCACGCGGAAACCAAGTTTTGCCAGCGACTTGCAGCAATTCCTTCACCCGGCCACGCATGGTGAGGAAGTCATCAGCAGACATCTGACCAACATCGCCCGAATGGAGCCAGCCACCGCGCAAGGCTTCGTCGGTTTTCTCGGGCTTGCCCCAATAGCCGGTCATGCAGCCACCGCGCAGACAGACTTCCCCGGCCTGACCAATGGGCAATTCCTCGTCATTTGCGCCGAGAATCCGGACTTCCTTGTCTGGCAGGGGGCGACCGACTGCCCCAAGATGCTCATCGGTGGGAAGAACGGGATCCGCAAGGCCGAAGAAGCCTCCGATTTCGCTCTGACCGTAGCTTTCAACAAGTGGCAAAGACAGCTCGTCACGCCAACCCTTCTTGAGTGCCTGCGGAACCGGTCCGCCACCGGACATGCTCAGACGCAGGCTCTCCGGTGCCCCGCCATTGAGGCGGGCTTGCTCCAGTAGATCGGTCAGCACCGGCGGGTTGCCGACCAGAATGGTCGCCCCGGTCTTCTTCAGAGCCGCATAGCCAGCCTCTGCCGTCCAGTCCTTCATCACGATGGTCGTAGCATGATTGCGCAAGGGCGGCAGAAGGTTGGCAACGAGCTGATAGGACGAGGAGAGCGCGGAAGGCCCGAAGGAAATGTCATCGCGCGAATAGCGCAGCCGTTCGCCGATCACGGCTGCGGCGGTCTGGGTCGGCTCATGGGCAAGGCAGGCCCCTTTGGGCTGGCCGGTGGTGCCGGAGGTGTAGGAGAGATGGGCAATCGCACTTTCATCACCCGGATCAGCGGGAGCGGGAAGATTGGCAGCAAGTAGCTGGGGAAAACTGGCCGCCCCTTCCTGGTGCCCATCCATGCAGATCAGATGCTTGACGGTTCCCACCTTGTCGGCAGCGGCCTTCACCTCGGCCATTTTGTCATGGGTGTAGACGACGAGGCTCGGCGTGTGATCTGCAAAATAATAGTCCAGCTCGTCGGCGAATTTTATGTTGACCAGCGACGAGATGGCCCCGATGCGCCAGGCCGCGAACATCGATAGCAAATAGTCCATGCCGTTGTGGGCAAAGATGGTGATGCGGTCCCCTTTGCGAGCACCCAACTCATGAAAGGCTCCGGCAGCGGCTTCAATCTGTGCCACCGCCTCCGAATAGGTCAGGGACTTGTTCCGTTCGACCCAGTGGAAGGCGGTGTGGTCGGGACGATGCATTGCGCCATCTGTTACAAGCTGGTGAAGCAACATGAAATCTTTCCTTTTTCATTCCCTGATAGACAGGTCAAGTCCGGATGTTCGGTGTGTTTTGTCGTTTTGAGCCTAGATTTTGACGCGGGGGTTGAGGCCCACATCGCAGGCGATTGCCTTTTCATACATCTGATCGAGATAGGGCCGAACCGGGGCGGCGCCCTTGCTCATCTGCGGGCAGGTGTCCCGCTCAAAGCGGGCGGCGGCCTCTGCGATCTCGCCGCGCAGATCCGCTTCATTGACACGTTCAAGCTTGCGGTCGCGCATCACCATTTTGCCGCCGACAATGGAATGAGTCACCACGTCGGAATTGGCCGAGAAGGCGATCTTCTTGATCGGATCATGCAGGGGCATGAAAGCCCAGGCCGTCTTGTCGAGCAGAATGACATCGGCAAGCATGCCTTCTTCAAGGGTGCCAACCTCCTCCTCCATGAGACTGGAGCTAGCCCCGGCGGTGGTCGCCATGTCGTAAACTTCGTGGGCGGACACCCAGTCCTGATAGTCGAAGCTGCCAATCTTGTGCAGACCCGCGGCTGCCTTGAAAGCCACAAAGATGTCCGCCGTGTCAGCCGAGGCAACCCCGTCGCAGCCGAGGGCGACATTCACCCCGGCGTTCTTGAGCTTGCGGACCGGCGAGACCCCAGAGCCGAGCTTGAGGTTGGCGAGCGGATTGTGTGTCGTCGAGCAGCCCGCAGCGCCCATGGTAGCGATATCATCGTCGGTGAGCCAGATGGCGTGGTTCATGGTCAGGCGGTGGGTCATCAGGCCCATGTCCTTGAGGAACTGGACGAGCGTCCGGCCATATTTTTCCTCGCCGGTCACGGCCTGGGTCTTGGTTTCGAGCACGTGGCAATGAACGGGAAGATCGCGCGCCCCGGACAGGGATGCCACTTCCTGAAGCAGTTTCTCGGAGCACCGCTGAGGGCCACACGGGCCAAGGATGATGCGCATGTTGTCCGTGCCGTGCCATTTCCCGGACAGCTCTTCAAACAGGTCAATCTGCGCTTTCCAGTCCGGAGCAGGCTTGGCATCCAATTGTGCCTTCAGGTCTGCTGGCATCAGGTCACCGACAAAAGGCAGGCTGTTGCAATAGCTCTCGTCCCACATTGAGGCGGTGATCCAGCCGCGCAGTCCGGCATCGCGGAAGGCGGTCGCGGTGGCGTCCACCGCATCCGGAGTGCCCGAAATGTTGATAACATCATCCTGCAGGGTCGTGACACCGGACTTGAGGGAGATGATGGCAATCAGCATCGCCCGGAGATAATGGTCGCGCCATGACAAATGGAAAGCACCGAGCGGCGGGTAAACCTCTGACAGCCAGATCTCGAGCGGCAGGTTGTCGTAGCGCCCCATCTCGAAGCCTTCGTTCGAATGCATGTGCGCATCGATGAAGCCGGGCAGGACGATCTTGTCAGTGGCATCGATGATTTCAAGGTCTCTGAATTCGGCGGCCCGTGCTGACAGATCCGTACCTTTGCCTATAATTCGGTCACCATCAATCAGAATGTCGCCGGTTGCAAAGCTGTGTGCCGAAGGCCTCTGATTGATAGTGAGGCCATTTTTGAGCAGGATTGCCATTTTTTACTCCAGTTGATGGAAATTTGAGCGTTGCGGCACGGAATTTGCTTCTCTTCATGCCGTATGGATGGTCTTGCATTCGAACCCCTTTGTGGCGAGGGCGTGCGAAGCAACGATGTTTTTCGATAGAAAGGACCTGTCTTTCATGGCGAACCTGACTGGCGAGCACGGGCTTGATCTGCGCTTGATGCGCATCCTGAACGTCCTTCTCGATGAATGCAGCGTTTCGAAAACCGCAACGATTCTCGGACAAAGCCAGCCCTCTGTCTCGCTTGCGCTGAAGCGGCTGCGCGAGATCCTGGGCGATCCGCTTCTGGTTCGCAGTGGCGTGCGGCTGATCCCCACAGAGAAGAGCCTCAAGATCAAGGAACAGGTTGCCAATATTCTGTGCGAGATTGATGCGCTGGCTGCACCCGAAGAAGAGTTCGACCCCTCCCGCTTTGATCGCCGGTTCCGGGTCTATGCGGCCAACTGTCTTGGCACCTTTTTCATGCCGCGCATCGGCGAGCTTGTCAGGCAGGAAGCGCCCAACATGCCGCTTGATTTCTGCACCATTCCGGACGAGACACAGATCTTTTCCGAGCTTGAACAGGGCAAGCTCGATCTGGTGATCGGCAACTGGCCGATGCCTCGCGAATATCTGCGCTTTGCACCCCTGCTGGAGACCGAGATTGTGCTCGTGATGCGTAACGATCATGCGATGGCGCATCGATCCAGCATCGACTTCGACGAATATCTGGCTCTCGAACATCTCTCGCCAACACCGCACACCAGTCCGGCGATCAGCCCGATAGACGGACAGCTGGCGCAGCTTGATGCCAAACGGCAGATTTTGATGTCCGTCGCCGAGTTTACGCTCGTCCCGCACATGCTCGAACGCACCGATCTGGTTTTCACCAGCAGTTGGCCCTTTGCCGAGCAGATGGCACAGTCGGGCAACCTGACGATTGTCAAGGCGCCGCCGGAACTTGCTCGAATGCGTTTCTATACGTTGTGGCATGAACGATCACATCTCTCACCCGGAAATCAATGGTTTCGAAAGTTGTTGCGCCGGGTCGCGAAAGAAATAAATGAAGACATCCCGATTATATCCAACAAAATAGGAGACAAGGCTATTCAGAAAACCTAATAGAGTCTATTAGCCTGACCCGACTTCCTTCCACGTACATTCCTGTAGTTTAATTCCCTTGCGAGAAACGATGCAGTTTCCGCATTGCTTTCTTTCTGCGGCAGGCTTGACGCACGAGTGCGCGCGGCAGTCCAGAGTTATTGTTTTTTACCAAGGGGATAAAACTTTTATGCTTAGAAAATTAAAAAAATTTCTCTTGGCCGGTGCAATTGTACTTCCTGCAGCCAGTGCCATTGCTGCGGATGACTATGCCGGCCATACGCTCGTTGTTGGCGTTTGGGGGGGCGATATTGAGCGTCTTCTTCGCGAAAACGTTGCCGGGCCACTCGAAGAGGAAACCGGCGCGGAGGTCGAGTTTGTTCTTGGCGGCTCCGGCGATCGCATGGCGCGCATTTATGCAGAAAAAGACAATCCCACCATGGATGTAGCATTTCTCAATATCTATGAAGCCCCGCAGGCCGAACAAGATGGCATCGTAGTCGCTCCCGATCCTGAAAGCGACGTCTACAAAAGCATCTGGGACGGCATGAACAATGGCTGCTACGCCATGTCTCTTGTTGGTCTCGGCATTGCCTATAACAAGTCGATGCTCGACACCCCTCCCGAGTGGGCGGACATGTGGGATCCGAAATTTAGCGGCAAGATCGCCGTCTCGCAATATCCCGGCTCTGAAGGGGATGGACTGATCGGTGTTGCTGCCCGCCTCGCCGGTGCCGACGAGCATGATGCGGACAAGGCCTTTGCCAAGCTTTCCGAGCTTAAGCCCATCGCCATGACCTACACCAATCTGGACGAAGTGTTCGCCCTGATGGAAGCCGGTGAAGTGGCCATGGCTCCGATGATCTCCGGCTATGTTCTGGCTGCGCTGAAACAGCATCCCGAGATCGGTTTTTCCTTCCCCACCGATCCCGGCTCCGTTCTGGTCCGTGACATGGTATGTGCGGTGAAGGGGTCGCCAGAACAGGAACTGGCACAGATGTTTATCGAAAAGGCCGTTGGCGTGAAAAACCAGACCGACTATGCCGAGCAGATTTTCTTCGGGCCCACCAACAAGAATGTAAAGCTGTCCGAAGAAGCCTCTGCCGATGTGATCGATACGCCAGAAGAAGTCGAAAGCCTTGTGCAGCTTGACTGGCCCTATGTCATCAAGCAGCGCAGCGATTGGACCCAACGCTGGAACAAGGAGCTTCTTGGCCAGTAACCTCACATAAGGTTTGCTGGTTCGGCTCACCCCCTCACCCGCGTCACGCTCCATCTGGTTTGACGCGGGTGAAACCAGCCCCTTGCTCCTCAGCTCAGGCTGACTCCCCCATTTCCGTTTCAAGGCCCCGCAATTCTCAAGGCCCCAACCCAAGCGAAGGCAAAAGAATGCAAAAGCGTGCATTTATGTTGCTCCTCCCTGCGCTGCTTCTCTCGGGCGTGGTTTTCCTTCTGCCCTTCCTGTGGCTCTTGGTCACGAGCTTCCGGGAACAGGGAGATGGCTCGCTTCTGATGGCAGCAGGCTTCTCTCTTGCCAATTACGGACGCCTGCTCTCGGACAGCTACTTTGCGGAAATCTTTCTGCGCACGCTTCTGTTGTCCGCGCTGGCGACCCTTCTGTGTCTTGTCATCGCGCTGCCAGTGGCGCGGCAGATCGCCCTTAGTGCCGGTCGCGCAAAGGGGATCCTTCTCGCAATCATTCTGGTTCCGCTCGTCTCCGGAGCGCTGCTGCCGACCCTTGGCATGTTGCATCTGCTCGGCCCTCTTGGTGTGGTCAACAGCCTGCTGAAACAGATGGGCCTTATTTCATCGAGTGTGAAATTCCTTGGCACCACGACCGGTGTCACGATCGGGCTGGTGCAGGCCTTCTTGCCATTGATGCTACTGCCGCTCGTCAATGCCCTGTCGCACCTGCCCCGCGACGTGGAAGCGTCCGCCAGGACGCTTGGCGCACCAACCCGCACGATCTGGCGCAGGATCATCCTGCCGCTGATCGCGCCGGGCATCGTAGCCGGGTCGGTTCTGGTCTTTGCCGCGTCTCTGACCTCCTTTGTCACCCCGCAGATCCTCGGTCAGGGCAAGATTGCCACATTCGGCACGATGGCCTATCAGCAGGCCTCCCTGGTGCTCGACTGGCCCTTTGCCTCAGCCATCGCGGTGGTGATGCTGCTGATCCTGTCTCTCGGACTTGTCATCAGTTCCTATCTTACGCGCATCCTGGTCAGGAGGGCTCCATGAAAACCTATGGTGTCGGTGCTTCGGCCCGTTTCGTCTGGACCATTCTAACCTTTGTCTTCCTGCTAGCCCCGATTGGCGTTCTGGTCTTTGCCTCCTTTGACGATGCGAGCTTCTTTCGCTTTCCGCCGCGGGACTATTCCCTTCGCTGGTATGAGGCGGTGCTTGAAAGCCGCGAGTACAAGAGTGCGCTTTCGGTCAGCCTCATCGTCGCGGTTCTCTCCGGCTTCCTTTCAGTGGGTCTGGGGGCGCTGGCGGCGTTCTCCCTTGCCCGTTACAAGCCGAAGGGAGCAAAGGTGATCGAAGCGATGCTGATGGCTCCGTTGGTGCTGCCGCTGATCGTCTGGGCCATTGCTCTGTTGCAGATCTACTCGAAACTGGGGATGTCCGGGACGCTGCCCGCTCTGGTGCTGGCCCATGCGGTGATCACGATGCCCTTCACCATCCGCATCATGATCGCAACCTTTGCCGACCTGGATCCCCTGCTGGAGCAGGCGGCAGCCAGTCTTGGTGCCTCCCCCATCAGAGTGATCCAACGCGTCACACTGCCTCTTGCCATGCCGGGGCTGATCTCGTCGGCGGCCTTCTCGCTGCTGATCTCCTTCAATGATGTCATTGTTTCGGCGCTGATTGCCGGTGCCCGCTGGATGACCTTTCCGGTGCGCGTCTATGCGGAATTGCGCGGTCAGGGCATCGATCCCATCACCCTTGCCATAGGGGCAGCCATCATCGCATTCATCCTTATTGCCGCCCTCGTCGGGGAGTTCCTGTTCAAATGGTCCCGTCGTCTCTGATCCCGTCGCCTCAAGCCAACAAGAAAGCCGTTTACCGATGAGCGAAGATTATCCTTACCTGAAAAGCATGCCGCATTTCATCCGCGATGGGGTGCCGCTCTTGACCGGCTTCAAGCGCGACCGGATCGCTCCTTATGTGGTGCTGGCGGTGAAAGACCCACTCGTCGTTGGAGAGGGTGCCGGAGAAGATGCGCTTGCGAGCGCACTTGATGGCGCCGAGATCAGCGCCCAGACCGGCCTCTTCACCACTCTCACCGGTCGCTATCAGGGTGCACCCATCTCCATTGTTTCGGGTGGCTCTGGCTCGCCCGAGGCAGAACTTGCGCTGATGGATCTGTTCAATCACACCGATTGCACCACCGTTATTCGCATTGGCGGCTGCGGTGCATGGAGCGAAAAGGTCGGTGTGGGTGATGTCGTCATCACATCCGGTGCCGTGCGCGATGAAGGCATGACCAAGGCCCATGTGAAGGCCGAATATCCGGCCGTTGCGGACTGGCAGGTGGTCGCAGCAATGAAGGCCGCCGCGGATGAGGTCGGCCATCCCTATCACATTGGCATCACGCGATCGGGCGACAGCGAATATTGCGGTTGGGGCAAGCCCGGCCCCGGCGGCTACCTGCAGGAAGAGCACAAGGGCATCATCGACTATTGGCGTCGCGCAGGCATCCTCAACACCGACCGCGAGAGCGCGGCCATTCTGACCTTGTGCAGCCTTTATGGACGCCGTGGCGGAGCGGTCTGCTCTGTCGGCGACAATGTGGTCACCGGCGAGGTGCACAAGTCCGGCTCCGGCCAGACTGCGGCCATCAAGGTCGGTCTTGCTGCTCTTGCCCGCCTCTTCAAGGAAGACACCCATGGCTGATCATCCCATGCGCCGCAATCATCTGCTGATCGAGAATGTGATGAAGTCTTATGGCGGTCCGGAACCGGCACTCAAGAGCGTGTCGCTTGATGTTTCCGAAGGTGAGTTCCTTGCCTTGCTCGGGCCATCTGGCTGCGGCAAGACCACCCTATTGAAGATCATCGCCGGACTGGAAGAGCCGACACAAGGCTCGATGGCCCTTGCGGGCGAAGGTCTCGACACCATTCCGACCTACAAACGCGATATCGGCATCGTGTTCCAGTCCTATGCGCTGTTCCCGCATATGACCGTGGATGCCAACATCCGCTTCGGCCTCGACATGCGCGGCATGCAGGGCGCGGAAGCCGACGAGCGGGTCGCCGAGGTACTGGACCTGGTCAAACTGGAAGGCCTTGGCAAGCGGATGCCCAATGAGCTTTCCGGTGGCCAGCAGCAGCGGGTCGCCCTTGCCCGCGCTCTTGCCATCCGTCCCAAGCTGTTGTTGCTTGACGAGCCGCTCTCCAACCTCGACGCGGTGCTGCGCAAGAATGTCCGTGTTGACATCCGCGAGCTGCATGAGCGGATCGGCCTCACCACCGTGATGGTTACTCATGATCAGGAAGAGGCCATGAGCATGGCGGACCGGGTGGCCGTGATGGCCAACGGCTATGTCCTGCAACACGACACGCCGGAAGTCATTTTCGAGCAGCCAGCCTCGGCCTTCATTGCCAGCTTTGTGGGCAATCCGCCTGCGATCCTGCTGCCGGTAGCGCAGCGAGGGACCGATGGGTATGCCCTCGCAGGCGCGCCCTTCTCGCCCTCCTCCTCCACAAAGTCGGTTTTCGACCAGCTCGAGGGCAGGACTGCCGAGATGGCCTTGCGGGCGGACCAGCTGTCCTTCGCCGATGCTTCTGAGGGCATGGTCGCAGGGGAAGTGCATTCGAGCGAATATGTGGGCGGTTCGTGGCTCGCCCATGTGGCAATCGGCGAGCATCGCATCGCGGTTCAATCCCGCGATAAACCATCCCATTTCGGCGCTCCGGCACATTTGCGTTTCGAGCCATCTCAGACCCTGTTGTTTGATCCCGATAGCGGTGACAGGATGGATCTGTCATGAGCCGGGGAGCCATCTATTGTCTCGGCCCGCTTGTGCTGGACAGGATCCTTCAGGTCGATGATCTGCCCGGCCACGACGAGAAGGCCTTTATCAAGGCCAAGGAAGAAAGAGCGGGCGGACCGCCGCTCAATTGTGCGCACGCCCTTGCCCAGCTCGGCGAGGATGCACGGCTGGTCTCCATCATCGGCGACGACACCGACGGTAAAACCCTGCTGCAATGGCTCGCCGACCAGGACATGAGCACAGAAGCCGTCGAGGTGGATATGGAGGCGGGCACGGCGTCTGCGACAATCATCGTCGACCGCACGGGCGAGAAGGCCATCCTCATTGATCCGATGCCGATGTCCATGCTGAATGCCATCGGAGAGAGCATCGAGTTTCAAGCTGGTGACTGCGTCATTGCCAACTTCTACCAGCCCGAAGCCATAGCCCGCACCTTCAGTCGCGCCGGGGCTCTCGGGCTTGACCGGATGATTGATCTGGAACTGCCGGAGATTGAACGCTGGGGCTGGAAGGCCATGGAAATGGTCCTGCCCTATGCGTCACTTGTGGTCACCAACCGGCAGGTGCTCGAGGCATGGATGACCCATGCCGGAAAAGAAGCCCCTGTCGAGGACGCAGCGTTGGAATTCGCCCGCTTCCTGTCCGGTTATGGCGAGCGGCGCGTGGTCATCACACTTGGAGCCGATGGTCTTGTGGCGAGCAATGGGGCGGAAGAAATCCGCCTGTCCGCCCTCAAGGTCACGCCACGCAACACGACCGGGGCTGGCGATGTCTTTCTGGCCGGGCTGACCACGGCCCTGCGACGCGGACGGACGTTTGACCGCGCCCTCATCTTTGCAACCACCTGCTCGGGCACTTTCCTTGAAAGCGGTTGCTGCGACTTCAAAATGGCTGAATACCGGATGAAAGACGTTCATCAGAAAGCTCAAGACTCATGACCCTATCCATTGATCCCAAATCCATTGAAGGCGTCCTCGCCGCGGCCTGCGTGGGCGATGCGCTTGGCGCAGCTACCGAATGCATGCACCCGCAGGATATTCTTGAGGTGTTTGGCGGTCCGGTGACCAGTTTTCAGCATCCGCCGCAAAAATCCCCTTTTGCCAAGGGCCTTGCACCGGGCAGGCTGACCGACGACGCCACCCAGATGCTGGCCATGGCCAAGCGCCTGATCGGCCTCAGCAAGGCGCCGGCTTCTGCCGATGCGATTGCCGGCTTCATCGACTGGTCCCACGACGAGGAGATGTTCCAGCGCTTTGCCGGCCCCACAACCCGCATCGCGGTGGAATCCATGCGCGCCGGAGCCGCGGTTGAGGATGTCGCTACACCCGCGACCTATTCGTGCATGTTCGGTACGTCAAACGGCGGGGCGATGCGTGCGCCGACTGCCGGATGCGCAGCAGCTGGCGACATTGACGAGGCTGTGCGGCTTGCCTGTCTGTTGTCCTCGCCCACCCACAACACCCAGATTGCCTATGCGGGTGCCTCCGCAATCGCCGCCGCCATCGCAGCGGGCCTTGGCGGCGCTGCGGCCATGAGCCTTGAAGAGGCCGCCCTTCAGGGTGCACGCCTAGGCGAAGAACAGGCAAAGATAAGCGGACGCATTGTCGGTGGTGCCGGTGTGTTTCGCCGCATCGATCTGGCCTTCGAGATTGGCAACAAGTATCACGGCGATCTCGAAGCGGCGCGAAGCGAACTGACCGAAGTGGTCGGCAATGGCGTCGCCATGGCCGAAGCGGTCCCTCATGCCTTCGGCCTCGTCAAGGCGGCGGATGGCAATGCCTGGGGCGCCATCACCGCCGCAGTCAACGGCGGCAATGACAGTGACACGATCGCGATGTTCGCCGGGTCAATTGCAGCCGCCTGGAAAGGAACCGGGAGCATTCCGGGAGCCTTGATCGAGGAAGTCGCCGCCGTCAACCAGCTTGACCTTGCGGGTGTTGCTGCCGGGCTTGCTGCCTTCAACCAACGCTTCATTCAGGAGGTCTGATCATGAAACGCTACTGGCTTGAACTCACCTCGCCCGAACATGCGAGCCTTCCGGACAGCACACTCGCCATCCTGCCGGTCGCTGCGGTGGAGCAGCATGGACCGCATCTGCCGGTTGGCACAGACTGTCTGATCAACAACGGCATCGTTGCAAGGGCGCTTGCCAAACTGGCCGATGACATTCCCGCTGTCGTTCTGCCTCTGCAACAGGTTGGTGCCTCGCAGGAACATCTGGACTATGCGGGCTCCCTCGCCCATCCCGCACCCGAGTTGATGCAATCATGGACCCGTGTTCTTGATTGCGCCGTTCAGTCAACCGGGCTCAAGCGGGTTCTTCTGTTCAACAGCCACGGTGGTCAGTCAGGCCTGCTCGCCGCGGTCGCTCTCGATCAGAGAGTTCGGCACAATAATCTGGGAGCCTATGCCACATGGTTTGACGCTGGTTACCCGGAAGGCCTCTTCACCGAGGAGGAAATCCGCACCGGCTTTCACGGCGGAGATATCGAGACCTCGATGATGCTCGCACTGCATCCCGAACTCGTCAGGATGGACAAGGCTGCCGATTTCCATCCGGCGGTCGGCGAGATCGAAGCAGGAACGAAGCAACTGTCCGCCAATCCATCCGCGGGCCGCGTCGGCGGACTTGGCTGGAAGGCACAGGATCTCAATCTGGAAGGCGTGACCGGCAATGCATCCCTCGCCAGTGCCCAGAAAGGCGAGATCCTTCTTGATCATGCGGCTACATGCCTTGCCGAGTTGATCGCCGATCTCACCCAGCACCCGATGCCCGACGGCCTCTGGCCACCCGCACGCTATCGGGCGTAACGAGGAAAGTTCTGTTCCAAGACATGTCTCTCATGACCAGATCCCGATAAACCGTCGGGCATCCTCCCGGATGGTAATTTTCTTGTCACCGCCATCCAGTCATAGCTCCGACAAATCATGCTCACCCGCTGACTGGCTGGATCACGCGAGCAGCTCTTTCATCTTCTGCAGATGATCCATCGTCAGAGGCTTTTCGAAAAAGGTTCGGACGAAATCATATTGCATGGCTTGCTCTTGATCCTTACCGAGGACTGAGCTGGTCAGCATCGCCACCACGGGGACATGGTGGTCAAAGTCAGCCTCGTAACGGGCAAGGAATTCGAAGCCGTTCATAATCGGCATGTTGATGTCGAGAATGATCGCATCAGGTGTGGTCTCACGCAGAATTCCAAGCGCTTCCTGACCATCGTAAGCGGATATCGTTTTGATGGAGGCATCAAATTTGCGGATTGTGTACTGACAAATAAATTGATCGGATTCATCGTCATCAACGATCAGGATGGTCTGCATCGGCATGTTTATCTCCCTTGGGCAGCACAACGACAAACAGGCAGCCCTTTTGTTGGGGTTCAAAGGTCACGGTCCCGCCAAGGGATTCTGTGCTCTTCTTCATGATGTAGAGTCCCAGTCCGCTGCCGAATGCCTTGTCGGGATGGAACCGCTTGAACATTTCAAAGAGATTGGGTCTGGCTTCAGGCGGGATGCCAAGTCCATTGTCTGCAAAGGCAATGCGGACCGCCCCTCTTTCGTTGCGGACCGAAATGTTCAGCTCCGACGTCGGCTCTTGCGGGTCCCTGTACTTGATGGCATTGGATAGCAGATTGCAGACGATCATCTGAAGCTTTATCGGTTTGCTGATGATCCTCAAATCGGGATCGATGTCGACGTGAATCGCCATTTCCGAGAATCCCTCCATATGGGACAAATCATCAAGGGCTTCATCGATGACGGCCCGCACCGAGATCGGCTCAAAGCCTTCCACCATCAGACGGGTACGGGCAACCTCGATAATGTTCTGAATCAGCATGTCCATCCGTCGAAAATTACTCTCGAGGCGAACAAGAGTGTTGGCAAGCTCGCCATACTCACGGTCACGTAACAGTTCCTTGGCGATGCGGACCAGCCCGATTGACGATGCGATAGGCGAGCGCAGATCATGCGAGGTCCGGTAGGTGAATTCTTCAAGCTCTGCGTTGGCTTCAAGCAGCTCGACCATCGTCCGCTTGCGGTCGGTTATGTCGCGCACGATACCGGTGTAGATGACCCGGTTTGGCAAATCGATACGAGACACCGCCAGTTCGAGCGGAAACTCTGTTCCGTCCTTTCTCAAGCCTTCCAGCTCTCGGCCAATTCCGATGATCTTTGCCTCATGGGTGCGGTGGTAGTTGTCGAGGTAACTGTCATGCTCGTCACTATAGCGTTTTGGCATCAGCATCTTGATATTCTGACCGATCATTTCGGCGCGCGTGAACCCGAAGATGTCTTTGCAAGCACGGTTGGCGCTCAGGATGGTACCGCTTGTATCAATCGAGATGATGCCATCGACGGCATTGTCGATTATGGCGGCCAGTTGCGCCTCGCTTTCCGCCAACGACTCCGCGCTCCGGCCATAGCGCTGCGAATACCAGAAGGCATATCCAGTGAGTCCCAGATAGAGGATGCCGGAAATCAGCACGAGTGATGACAGCGTCTGCTGCACGTCTGCGCCGCCGCCGGCTGTAAATCGCAGATTGAGCCGCGCTTCCTCAGCGCTGAACTCAAGGTATGTGATGATCAATACAGCGAGATAGGCCACAACGGAAACCGATGAAGCAATCAGCTTGAAATGGCCACGACCACGCTCGGTGCCCAGATAGACCAGCCCCAGACCAAGAACCAGAAATCCGATGCTCGTGTGCGGCGACATGCGCGCCGGACCGACCCAGTCATGGGCACGGTCAAGGCGAATGACATAGCCAAGAAGCGCAATTATGGCGATGCCGAGGACGCAAAATCCCAGAGCCAACCGACTGTAATTGGCAAATTGAATGCGGGGGATGCTGATACCGACAGCAGTCAACAAAAAGCAAATTGCTGTATTGGGCGCCATCCTACCCGGTGCAATAGCCCCGATTGTGACAAACGGTTCAATGAAAAGGGTATCGATGCCAAGAGAAATGCCGCTTGGATATTGGTACAGCGTTAAGCCAGAGATAAGAGCGACGCATGCGGTCATTGCATAGACCAGCAGGGTAACCCGTTTGACCGCGAGCATGAAGGCTATGCCCAACAGCACAAGGCATAATGCCGTATTGAATTGCATCGCTAAAATGATTGGGAAGCTTTGAGCAACCTCTTCAAGCTGCCAAGACCAGATGCCGATGATGATCGTACCGATCACGAGGCATACCAGACCGATTCCCATGGCCACGGGGCCTTTTTTCAGGTCTCGATAGGTATGCTCCTCCAAAGCCAAGTGCCTTTCCAGCGAACCATCACGACCAGCAACTGACAGGTTGGGCAGGTCACGCTCTCGCAAATGAGAAAGAGTAGGTCAGCTCGTTACATTGCAACTCTACGTAATTAAGGATGACACATTTATAACTAAACCGCTATGGCTTAAATTGATTGCATTCTGAAAGGCATGTTTTCGGAGGGTTTGCCTGTCGGTGAGGCGGATGCAGAGCGCGCAGATCGGTTAAGGCAGGTCAACGCAAATCTCATGCAGTTGCAAGCGCATCGCGATGCTGCCGGACGATACTGCGGCAGAATTCTGCGACAACTTGGATGCGGCGTGACCGTATCAGATCGGACTGGGTGACGAGCCAGATCGTCTGATCGATACCAAGTTCACCGTCCAGACAAATCAGCCCTTCCCGCCTCGCCAAGAAATGCGGCAGGATCGCAAATCCCACCCCAGCACGGCAGGCGGCAAGCTGCGTCGCGACGCTTGATGTGCTCAGGACTGGCGCGCGCCCTTGCAAGCGGCTCTCCATCCATTGTGCGGCGGGCAAATGAGCCTGTGCCTCGCCCCATGTGATAAAGTCATCCGCTTCGAATTTGGCCGCATCCGCGTTGCTCGCCCTCTGCGCCAGATAGCTATCCGAGGCATATAGCCCGTAGCCTAACGTGCCCAAACTTTGAAGCGACACATGCCCTCGGTCCGGCTTGACCATGCGCAGCGCAAGGTCGGCATCCCTGCGGTGCAGGTTCACCGTGGCGATATCCGTCACCAGGTCAATTGTCAGTCGTGGATACTTGGCGCGGAAATCGGGCAGTTTGGGTAGGAGCAAACCGGTGGCAAGGTTCTCGGCGGTCGCCAAGCGGACGCGCCCCGAGACCTCTGGTTTTTCCGCCATCCCGGAAGTCAGGGACCGCGCGGTAGCTTCCATCTCCTCGGCGCGTTCGACCATCGCGGTGCCGTCTTCTGTCAGGCGATAGCCTGTTTGCTGACGCACGAAAAGTGGCTGTCCGACAGACGCCTCCAGCCGCTCCATGCGGCGCGATACGGTGGCCAGGCCAAGCCGCAGACGTTTGGCCGCGCCGCTCAAGGTGCCTTCGCGACTGATGGCCAAGAATATGCGTAGATCGTCCCAGACGAGATGACCATCTGTATCGCGTTTTCCGTTCACGGAAATTAGATCCCCATTTTAGTACCTACCACCCATTTATGGAAAATGGCATATTTCGGGCAAACACACAACCGTTGAAAGGGAAAAGGGATGAAAAGACGCAAGCTGTCAGAGGGGTTCGAAGTATCGGCTCTGGGACTGGGATGTATGGGAATGAGCGAGTTTTACGGACCAAGGGATGACGAGACCTCGCTTAAGGTGCTGGGCGAAGCGGTGTCCCGTGGTGTCGACTTCCTCGATACCGCCGACATGTACGGCCCCCATCACAACGAGGAACTGCTGGGGCATTTTCTATCGCAGAGCGGCACCCGCGCGCAGTTGAAGATTGCGACCAAGTTCGGCATTGTTCGCAAACCCGGCGAATACGCCCGCAGTCTGGACATGAGCCCTGCTTATGCACGGCGTGCCTGCGAAGCGTCGTTGAAACGTCTCGGAGTGGAGCGGATCGATCTGTATTATGTTCACCGGGTGAACTCGAACCAGGACATCGAGGACACGATGGGTGAATTGTCGCGATTGGTCGAGGAAGGCAAGATTGACCGGATCGGTCTTTGCGAGGTGAGCGCCGCCACGTTGCGTCGTGCTCATGCGGTACACCCCGTGACGGCCTTACAGACGGAGTATTCGCTCTGGTCGCGCGGTGTCGAAGCAGAGATACTGCCAGCCTGTCGTGAACTCGGCATCGGCTTTGTCCCCTATTCGCCGCTCGGACGGGGGTTCCTGACCGGCCGCTTCCAGCAGGCGGAAAAATTCGGGGATGGGGATTCCCGCAGCTTCCTGCCGCGGTTTCAGGAAACCGCCTTGCGCCAGAACATGCGGATCGTGGAAGCCGTGCAGACCATTGCGCACCAGAAAGGGTGCACCTCTGGCCAAGTTGCCCTCGCATGGCTGCTTGCGCAGGGAGACGACATTGTACCCATCCCCGGCACCAAGCGGTTGAGCTACCTCATTGAGAACGTCGCGGCTTCAAGTGTGAACCTGACGGCGTCCGATTTGCAAACTCTGGACGACATATTGTCCACTATCCCGGTGACCGGTGAACGCTATACCGAAGAAGGCATGAAGGGCGTCAACGCTTAGAGCTGGCAGGGTCGCAAGCAGGCCATTGGAATGCTTCTCCGGGCGGACATTCGAGGCAGGACTTGGCGAGGCCTGGCCCAGTGTTGACCCAAGGTTGGCCCAAGGGTTGGCCAAGGGTCGGCCAAGGGTCGGCCAAGGGTCGGAAGTCATCCACCGTCAGGTCAATTGCGTGGTTCAATATAACAAGCATCAGGATCATGGCCGATGGATAGCACCATATAGCGATGGCTCAAGAGCTTTTGGCGCGGGCTTTAAAAGTACCAAGCTTGAACCGAAAGCCTCGCCTCACCCGTCAAAAGCAAGCATGATGAAGGCCACAAACAGCAAGATATGGACGACACCTTGCAACAGATGCGTTTTGCCACTTGAGAAAGTGATGGTGGAGACCGCGAGGATTGTACCAAGCAAAAGCATATCCGGGCCACTCAGCCCCAATGTCAACTCAAGACCCACGATGTTTGAGAAGATAAGCATGATCGGCACTGAAAGCCCGATCGTCGCCAAAACGGACCCTAGAAAAATATTCACCGACAACTGAAGCCTGTTTTGAACCGCAGCTTTGACGCCGCCAATGGCTTCCGGTGCCGCGACCAAAATCGCCATGACAACACCCCCGACAATATGTGGAGGGTGAAGTGCCTCGACAATATAGTCGATGGGCACAGCCAATTGCTCAACCAGATAGACCACGGGGAGCATATAGCAGATTAGCAACAAGACATGCGGCAGCAACTTTGGCTTTTCACCCGCTTCAATGACTTCATCATCAATAGGCGGTGCGAAATAGGATCGATGTCGCCCGGTCTGAATCAGGAGAAATGTCGCGAACAATGCAGCGGACATTCCGCCGACCAAAATCTGTTGGCCGGTTGAAAGGGTGGGGCCATCGGTGGTGTGCGTAAGATTGGGCAGGATCAGGCTGAATGCCGCTAGCGGCACAATTACCCCAAGATAGGCGTTGGCTCCTTGAAGATTGAACGTTTGTTCACGGTGAAAAATAGCCCCGACCAACAACGATAGCCCGACCATTCCGCCCAGAACAATCATGACAACGGAATACAGCGTATCACGCACCAATGTCGGGTTGTTCTCTCCGTGCATCATGACCGCCGAGATGCTCATCACTTCTATTGCTGTAATCGAGAGCGTGAGGACGAGCGTCCCATAAGGTTCTCCAAGACGCTTGGAGATATGTTCTGCGTGGCGTACGACGTTGACCGCACAACCAAGCACCATCAGAAACAGAAAGAGAAACAGCCCGACAAGCCAGGCCGTGTTGTCCATTCCACGAAACAAACTGCCAGACCAAGCCCAGAAAATGGCGGAGCTTCCCCAGCCAATGCCTAAAAACCATTCTTTTTTCAGGGCATGAAAACTGGCAAAACGCGATTTCGGTCTTTGGAGTTCGGGCATAGCAGGCTCTTTCACGTGCGCAATTGCAAGGCACACTCGCCGTCAGCGAGTGTCCCATGCGCCAAGTTTGTAAAGTGTCGGTCGGTGATGCCAAAGAGACTAGGGAAGCCCCTTGCCCACATCAAGATGCAGCGGCGGTTTCCTGCTGCTTCAAGATTGTAACAATACCCAAAAGAAGTTCCTCTCTTACTTTGGTAAATCGCTTCTCACTTTTTGTGCTTACATAGGCGCGCACTTGAAGCTTAAGCGCATTGTTCTGAATGTCATTCACGAACACCTGCACTGACTCACATTTCACCGGCTCCACGCTCTTCAAATACTCGGAAACGGCCTGAATAACCTGTGAACTATTGGCAGGTTCGATGCTCGGTGCCAGTGTAAATTCGGACGTAAACAGATCAGAGCTCCTGCGCGAGAAGTTGATGATGGACATCTTCACAAAGTCCGCGTTCTGAACAGTGACCAAAGTGCGATCCTCAGCACGCACACGGGTTGAACGAAGCCCGATTGTCTCCACAGTCCCCTTGGTGCTGCCAAACTGGCACAGATCCCCAACCTTAACCGGCTTATCCGCATAGAGAATAATGCCGCCGATAAAATTCTCCAAGGTGGGTCGCACCGCCAAAGCGAGGGCTAAGCCGCCAACACCGAGGCTGGCGATGATCCCGTACAGAGGCAACCCCACCCGGGAAGCGGCCAGCGCCAGTATATAGCCAGCCAAAAGGATCCCAACCACCCGGATACCCAACCGGATCAAGCTGGCATCCAGAGCTTGCGCCTTGATCTTGGGCCGGGACACCACCGCATACGCCACGGTGTTGGCGGTGGTTATAATCCCCAATGCCAATGCAACGGCTTGCAGGATTATGATGATCAACTCAAGCACAGCTTCGACACTACCGGTTAAATTTATGATGTCGTTACAGATTGCACCGTAAGCCCAAAGCATGGCAGCGATCACGAAAGGCACACCAATGCGCCCAGCCGAGCCGCTAGTGCCAGCCCGCCAATGCGTTTTGCGCAACATCAGGAAAATGAGGGCAGCAAAAATTGCGCTGATCGAAATGAAACCAACCCATTGCCATACAGCCTGACCGGCTAGTTCAGATAGCGCCCAATTTGGCAGCTGCATGATGTAGCGATACATCTCGACGGGCAACAAAAGACCTGGGCCAAGAACAAAGCTCTTATAAAAGTCAACTGAACTGCCGGTTTGTTGTGGCAGCGCTTTTACCAATTCATAGAATTCTGGCAAGCGCTGAACGGTGTCTTCTGAAAAGACAAAATGCGGGTATCCATTTGCAGTGGGGTTGTTGACGATGCGGATCTCGGTGCCGGGCAGCGTCCAATCCGCTTGGCCACCACCGTCTCCAGTCCCTTCAGCACCAGGAACCTGATCCATGGGCGGAACAGTGATGCGCTCAAGCACTTCTTTGAGCAGAAGGACCGAGTTGATTCCGAGTGTTTGACGGTTTTCCGGCGCAACAAAGGACAGGTCAAGTGTCGACGCCGCTTTTTTCATTTTCAGGATAGCGGCGCGTTTGAGCCCCTTAACCTTTGGCGTATCGAAAAAAGCGTCATTGCTCGATGCCGTATCAATGGCTTCCAGTAGATAGTTTTCCGCGTCTTTGGACAAAGACAAAAAGCTGGTCAAAGTCTGCCGTGGCGATGCCATTGGCAGAGGTGACAAAGGACTGCCCGACATTTGGCTTGCAGCGCTGGTTTGGCTGTCTTGAGCCAAAACCGGTTTTGCCATCAACATCGAAAGACAAAGAAGGACTACAAAACTCACCAAACAAAAAAGTTGGGTCGCTTTTTCTCGATACATCAACTGCCCTCCTAATGGCCCTAGATAACGTCATCTCAATTGGCTTCAGCAAGCTTGTTACTGAAGCTAATGATTTATAATTGCTTCTGTGGTCTTGATCACAAAGGTGAATGGCAAGGTGGCGACATCGACCAACTGATCGGAAAGGCTAGATTGCTCGCCCGATCGCGTTATCAGCCCCCTCTGCCCTGATCTGGCAACACCCTTAAGCACGGCCACCAAACGGGGTGACGTGATTACGGTCATATGCTTCAGCCCATCGCCGCCGGTTGCTTCGGTCACATCCACCACGACAATGCCTTTACGCTTGATCCGCGTCTCATCAATATTGTTGCCGACGCGTTCTTTGTCGCCGGCCAGAAAAGACGAAATACGCAAAGCCTGATCTTTCTTGGATACGAAAATCGCGAAAGCTGGTGGCAGCGTCTTGATGGCGGCTAGTTGGCTGTTAAAGACGTCAATATCGAGATCAGGTGAAATAAGTATGACCGTGCGCAGCTTTTTGGGCAAATGGCCATGGTTGGACCGAGCCATCTGGCGCAAGGTTTCCATCAGCAATTCTGTGCCAAGAGAATGCGCCACCAAGGTAACCTCTTGCGCATCAGACTGCGCAAGAGCCGTGACCACGGCTTCCAACTGATCGCGAGACGATTTTATACTGTCTCGATCATACATATACAGCTCAGGAATACCCGCAGACGGCCAGCTGAACAGGGTCATCGGTGCCTTTATTTCAAAGTCATGCTTCATCTGTGCGGTACGATACAAGGCAGCCGAAAAACTGGTGTTATATCCATGCACAAAAAGCATGGCTTCCTTCTTCCCATCGATGGAACGGACTGACGGGTTTTTGAATTTTTCGTTCACTTGTCGCTTGAGGCCCTTGAGGCCATCAATTGATTGATCCGAAACCACAGCAAAATTTCGCGCAAGATCAGGGGCACCTTTCGGCCATTCAATCTGTCCCACTTTGTGGTTGGGAGGAATGGAGACTGAGTATTTCGAGAATTCCAGTTTGTCACTTCGCTCCGCGCTGAAATCACCCTTGCCGCTTGGTTTGCGGCTTGTCGCCACGAGAATGGTTTCAGTTTCAATGGCAGCCAGAGTTGCTGAGGAGGCCTTGGTCGGATCGGCAAATTGGACGCTCTTGGGCGATGCACAGCCAGCGAGCACGGCGCATAAACACAGCATCATCAGCCAAGCCGTGGATGCTTTTCTCCAGATCACCTCAGAGGCTTGTGGACCCTCCAAGCACACGGTGCAAACTGAAACACGCTCTTCAATCATCAAAGTAAGGATCCGGTTGAACTATGGCGTCATCGAAATCGTCTTCATTCATTCGATGGTTTTCTAAACCAAAACCTTTAAATTTCCCTTTTCTATCAAAGAGTAACTAATATAAATGGCCCGAAGTTATGCAAAAGTAGTGTGTCACTACCAGTCTGGTGCTGGAGACCTTTGCCTGTGCGAGGGCCCCAAAAATCGCGGTCCATTGCTGCCGGATGAGCCACGATGGGCTTGCGCTGCGGCTGCGCCAGCAGTCGTATTTGGATGGTCTTGCACGCGATATTTCTAATGGCATGAAGAGACAAAGCTCGATGCGGCGGTGACGTAAATGCATGACTTTCCTGTTGACAGATCGATATATGAACACATATACATATGTTGTATCCAAAAGAGGCGAAGTATTCCAATGACTGGTTCCCCACATAATCACAGCGCAGATACCGGACATGTCCATAGTCATGATCACGGCCATTCTCATGTGCCCGCTGTAACTAAGGACAATGAACACAATATCCTTGTGTCCTTCCTGGTCATTTTGTCCTTCATGGTGGTCGAGGCTGTGGGGGGGATTCTTTCCGGCTCCCTCGCTCTTTTGGCGGATGCAGGACATATGCTGACCGATGCAATCGCGCTTGGTCTGGCGTATCTGGCTTTCAGACTGGGGCGTAGAAAGCCGGACGCAAAGCGCACATTCGGTTACGCACGGTTTGAGGTTGTTGCCGGACTTGTCAATGCGGTCACGCTCTTTGGTATTGTGGGCTGGATCATTTACGAAGCCATTGGGCGGTTTGGGGCACCGCAGCCGGTGATGGCAGCGCCAATGCTCATCGTTGCCATAATCGGGATGATCGTGAACCTGTTCGTGCTGTGGTATCTGACCCGGGGCGATACCGAGCATGTGAATATCAAAGGCGCAGTGTTGCATGTGATGGGGGATTTGCTTGGCTCTGTCGGGGCAATTCTTGCTGCGATTGTCATCTGGCTGACCGGTTGGACCCCGATTGATCCGATCCTGTCGGTCTTTGTTGCGATGCTGATCCTGCGTAGTGCCTGGGGACTTCTCAAAAATACCCTGCATATTCTGTTCGAAGGCGCACCCGCCAATGTAAATTCGGATATGGTCATCCAGCATATCCAGGATAATGTGCCGGATGTCGCGAGTGTCCACCACGTCCACGTTTGGTCGCTGACCTCGGGCCGCGTCCTCGCAACGCTTCAGGTACAACCCACGGCGCAGGCAGATATTCGCGCCCTGATCAAGCAAGTGGAACATGAACTGGAAACGAAATTCAATATCGAGCATTCGACCATCGGGCTTGACTTGGAAGGCGACGCGAGCTGTAGCCTTGAAAATCCTCCCCAGTTGAACGCGGCGCATATCGGCCACAACCACTAAATGAGCGAAAACCATGACGTCGGCGAACATAAAGCCAAGCCCCGCGGGACAATGCCCGGCAGAAAATGCCAATAAAGAAGAGACCCAGCCTCTTGATCACAGCGCACTATCGCAAAACGAGTTTACAATTCTTGCCGAGACGTTCCGGCTGCTTGGCGACTCGTCGCGATTGAGAATTCTGCTGTGTTGCCTGCCCGGTCCGATTTCTGTCGGCGATATAGCGGATAAGTTGGACTTGTCGCATTCTCTTGTCAGCCATCATTTGCGACTGCTGCGCGGTGCCCGCCTCGTGAAGGGTGAGCGGCGCTCCAAGCAAGTCTTTTATGAAATCGCTGACCACCACGTCAGCCATGTCCTTCAAGACATGGCAGTTCATATCGTGGAGGACCATGCGGAGGACTAGAAGGTTGAAGGAGCCATGGCAAAGTTTGAAATGCACCGGCTCTGCCTAGAAGAGAGTTGGGCGTGCAGTCACCTGTATCGCAGGGCTTCGGATAGCTCCTCACTCAAGATTTCAAGAGCCTTGGTGACACCTTTCATGCCTTCTGCCGCCAAGGCGTAAATCGGCAACCTGCCAAGCATCACGGCTCTCGCTCCCTTTTCCTGATAGCGCAGGACATCCAGTCCTCTGCGTATCCCGCTATCGGCCATGACAGTTACCCGACCAGCACAGACAGACGAGATGTCTGAAAGCACGTTGATCGGTGCGGGAGACGCATCGAAATTACGCGCACCATGGGAGGAAACAACAATCCCATCAGCGCCCATAGAGATGGCCTTTTCGGCGTCGTCAGGTGCCAGAATGCCCTTCAGGACCAGAGGCCCTGACCATTTATCTCGTAACCACGCGACATCGTCCCAAGACAGCCCACGTCTCATGGTCAGTCCGGGATGTATTTTACGACCAAGCAGCTTGGGTTGTATGCCGTGTGGAAAGTTGTTCATGGCGGGAAGCCCGCTGCGCAGCATATGGGGCAGGATGACCCGCAAAAGCCAGCCGGGCCGTAGCGCAAGATCGCCAACGCTTCTGGGAGAAATGCGAAACGGCATGTCAAAGCCACTTTGCATATTCCATTCCTTGCGCGATCCCTTGGGTGTATCCACGGTCATCACGGCAACGCGCGCCCCTGCGTCCCATGCCCGCTTTAGCAACTGCTCGGAATAGCTCAGATCCTGCCAGAGATAAATTTGCATCCATAGATCAAGATCCGGCACTGCAGCGGCGACCTCATCAACGCTGCTCAGGGACTGGGTAGAAAGACAAAAGGGTATTCCGAATGTCTTTGCAGCGCGGGCCAGCGCCATTTCGCCGCCTTGATGGATCAGGCCCGCCATGGCGGTTGGCGCTATGATAAACGGTGCTGAATAGCGCTTGCCAAAGAGTGTCGTCGATAGCTCTGGCTCGACAAGTCCGGAAAGGATGCGCGGGACAATGACGGTCTCGTTCAGAGACTTGCTCAGAGCCTTTAGAGAGGCTTCTTCGCCCACACCGCGATCAATATAGTCGAACAGGCCCTTGGGCAGACGGCGCTTGGCGGCCGTGCGTGCTTGCGCGTAGTTCAGAAATCCCATCGGTTCAGGTACTCATGACCCAGATGACTTCGGCATCCTGTTCGCTGACAGAAGTCCAGCAATGCTCGCTGCTGGCGTCATAGTAGACAGAATCGCCTGCGGACAGCTCAAGGGGCTCATAGACCTTTGAATGCACGACCATCTTGCCTGAGACAACGAACAGGAAGATCTCGTTGTCGCTCTTTGGCCAGACCCCGTAATCGTCGGGGTGGCGAGCAGTTACCAAGGTGCGGATGGGGATCATGCGCTTGTTCATGAGCTCGCCGCACAAGAGGGCATTCTCACAGGAATAGGATGTATGCGGGCGGCCTTCTCCCTTGCGGGAAATGGAGCGGCGGCCGGGAGAGAAAACCGGGCGATTGGAATTGAGAAGATCCGTCAATTCCATGGAAAAGCCCGCGGCAATCTTCTGTAGCGTGGAGATTGTGGGCGAGAGATCCCGGCGCTCGATCTTGGACAGGGTAGATGCGGCAACGCCGGACAGCTTGGCGCATTCCTGAAGGGTCAGTTTGCGTTCTTTGCGCAAGGTGACGATGCGCTCGGCGAGCGCTTCTCCCTCTTCTTCAAGACCGGCTTCTCGTGCTTTGATTTGCCCCATTAGCGGCGTGCCCTCCACCAATTTTAAACTAGACACACGATCCTCCGTAAAAAATTTTCTTATAGGAAAATCTATGCATCATTATATACTCCGTATAAAATCTCAGTAAGCGGCCATAACCGCAAGATATAAATTTTAGATCCCTCGCCTTAAAGTTGGGCATTGGCAACTTCTAGCGAACCTCGGGAATGTATGCCATTGCAAAGCCAAGAGCAATTCAATACGACAATATTTTTCGTATAATATAAATTATTGACTAAGCGAAAATCTCCTGCCAGACTTGATGCAATAAGGTCAGACCAACTGGCCAATAAAAAACATGCACCTTCAGGCCAAATCAAAAGGGGATACAAATGAATTTCATGAAAAAAGCGCGCCTTGGCGTGACACTCTCGGCTGCCCTGCTTCTGGGCGCGGCCAATGCACAGGCTGATACGGTTCGGTTCGCTCACGTAGACGGTGAAGGCGATCTGCTCAACAACACCTACTGGACCTGGACCGAGGTTTTCTCCTCTGATCTCAGCGTCCTGTCGAATGGTAAATTCGATGTCGAGGTCTTCCCGAACGGTCAGATGGGGGATCTGGAATCGCTGGCCGAGCAGAATGCGCGCGGCACCTTGCAGATGGTCGGCGGTCTGAATGCTGGGCACATTGCTTCCTATGCTCCGATTGCCTCCGTGCTGGAGCTGCCTTATTCCTTCCCGTCCACTGCGGTCGCCCGTGAAGTGCTTGATGGCAAGTTTGGCAAGTCGCTCTCCGACAAAATTGCAGAGCAATCCGGCATCCGCATTCTCAACTATCTGCCAGCAGCTTTCCGCAACTTCTCCAGCTCCACAAAGTTGATCAAGTCACCCGCAGACATGGTTGGCATGAAAATCCGCACCCAGCAGATTCCGATCCATGTTGAAATGGTCAAGGCTCTTGGTGCGTCCCCAACCCCGATCGCATGGGCCGAGCTCTACAGCGCCCTGCAGACCGGTGTTGTCGACGGTCAGGAAAACGCACCCTATACCATCTTGATGGCAAACCTTCAGGAAGTGCAGAAGTACTACACGCTCGACCACCATCTGGTGAATATGCCACTCATCACCATCAACGAAGACTATTGGCAGGGCCTGTCTGATGAAGACAAAACGTCCTTTGAGCGTGCCGCTGCCAACGCGACTTTTGCGATGCTGGGTGTGATTACCGCCAAGGAATCTCAGGATCTGGCAAAGATCCGTGATGCTGGTGTCGAGATCTATCAGCCCAACGCAGAAGAATTCCAGCAGTTTGTCGACGCGGCGCAGGCCCCTGTCGCCAAGATTCTTGCCAAGGAAATCGGGCAGGACATCATTGATGAGCTGAAAGCGTCCGTGGCTGAAGCCACCGCTGACTGAGCCGTGGACCGTCTGTGATCTGGTGGGCCTTGCGTGCCACGGCCCACCATTTCCCTGATCAGTCCTTCTTTCAGATCACAATTCTCCTGGATTAGTGAGGGCGCTCATGATTGCGATTATCGACAAAATCTCCTCTGCCTTGGCATTCATAGCCGGATCGATTGCGCGGGTCCTGCTGTTGGCCATTGCCGCCATGTTGTTTGTGCAGGTTGTTCTGCGCTACGGCTTTTCCTCCTCCCTGCCCTGGCCTGAAGAAGCCTCCCGTTACCTGATGATATGGGTCGTGATGCTGGCGGGCAGCTTGCTCGTGCGCGACGATCAACTCGTTCGGGTCGATTTTTTCGATGCTTTCTGGCCCAAAAAGATTCTTGGCTATCGCAATGCACTGTTCCGGCTCTTACTGGTCGGTCTGCTGGCGGTTCTGGTCTGGAAAGGCCTCGACAACGCCATGTTCGGCATGCGGCGCAAGTCGGTGACCATCGGAATTTCCTTCTTCTGGATCTATCTTGCCGTGCCCGTTGGCGCGGGACTGATGATGGTGCAGATGCTGGCACTGGCGATCAAGGATTTCCGCCACGGCCCAACCAACACCGGTCCTTCCATTCTCAATTCGGAGCTGTGATCCATGGAACAGCCGCTTTTCGCCGTCATCGGCATCCTGTTGTTGCTGATGTTTCTGGGCAGCCCGGTCATCTTTGCGATCGGCTTCGCCTCGTTGTCGTACTTTTTCATAAAGCCGGGCATGTTCGACATGCTCCATATCTATGCCCATAAATTCTTCACCGGCATGGATGTGTTTATCTGGCTTTCCATTCCGCTCTTCATCATTGCTGGCGAGATCATGAGTTCGATCGGCATGACTGAGCGCCTTGTCACGTTGTCACGGCTAATGGTTGGTCGCCTCCGTGGGGGGCTTGCCTATGTCAACGTCGTTGGCTCGATGCTCTTCTCAGGTGTATCCGGCTCGGCTCTGGCCGATATTTCCGCTCTTGGTCCAATCGAGATGAAGATGATGGAAAAAGACGGATATCCGAAGGATTTCGCCGCTGCCTTGACCGTTAGTTCCGCCATTCAGGGCCCGATCATCCCGCCTTCTATCCCGCTCATCATGTTCTCGGCTCTGACCAACGTGTCTGTGGCAGCGCTGTTTCTGGGCGGGGCTATCCCGGGCATGATGCTGGGCATTGCTCAGATGTCCGTCATTTATGTGATGGCCCGTCGCCGCGGCTTCAAAGCCAACCCGATTGCCGGACTGACCCTGTCTGTAGCATTGCACATTTTCTACAACGCCTTCTTTGCCATCTTCATGCCGCTGATTATTCTTGGCGGGATATTGTCCGGTGTTTTCACCGCCACAGAGGCCGCTGCAATTGCCGTCGCCTATGCCCTGCTTGTGGGATTTCTTGCCTATCGCAATCTGACTTTGAAGACCCTTTGGGCAATCCTTGACCGTTCCGTGCGGACATCGGCCTCCGTTTATCTGATTGTCGGCTTTGCCACCATCATCTCATGGATCCTCGCCAACGAGCGCCTGCCGTACCAACTGCGTGAATTGATCATCCAGTATGACCTGCAGCCTTGGGTGCTGCTGCTGATGCTCAACGTCTTCTTCCTCATCAATGGTTTGTGGATCGGCGACTCGGTTCAGTTGTTGCTGTTCGCTCCGCTGTTCACACCAATTCTGGCGTCCATGGGTGTGGATCCGGTGCATTTTGGCGTTGTGATGGTACTCAATGTGATGATCGGGTTGATGACGCCGCCCTATGGTCTGGCGCTTTATCTGGGGTCATCAATATCCGGGGTGCCATTGGGGCGCATCGTCGTGGCGGCCCTACCGTTTCTCATCTCCAATCTCATCGTTCTGGGGCTCGTCACCTATGTGCCGGCACTGTCCCTGACGCTGCCAAGACTGTTCGGATTTCTCTAGGAGGCAAGTGCGGGCGTCTCCCGGCTCGCGTTTCCATGTCTCACAAGGTTTCAACAATAAGGACACCTTCCATGTCTATCACCAAGGCCGATATTACCGGTTTGTTCACTGCAATCGTCACCCCGTTCAAGGACGACAAATCCGTTGATCACGACGCGTTGAAAGCGCTTGTCAAACGCCAGCTGGCAGCAGGTGCCACCGGCATTGTGCCCATTGGGGGGACAGGGGAATATCCCTCACTGTCCCGCGCCGAACGCGGCGAAGTCGTGGCCAGTTGCGTTGAGGCCGCCGGCGATGCCCCTGTCATGCCGGGCGTTCTTTCCACTGGCTATTATGATGCGCTTGATGCGGGGCACGACTTCAAGCAGGCTGGCGCTGCGGGCCTGATGCTTGTCACGCCCTATTATGCGGTCGGACCTCAGGACGGTATGCGCCGCTATTTCAACAACTATCGTGAAGCGATTGATCTGCCATTGCTCGCTTATGAGATCCCGAGACGCACCGGTGCGGCCCTCTCACCGGATACCTATCGTGCATTGGCCGATGATGGCGCGATCATAGGCATGAAATATTCCAACTATGACATGCCGCAGTTCATCGCAAGCCTGCGCGAGTCAGGCGACAAGCTCGCCATTCTCTCCGGCGAGGAACCGCTGTTCGCAACTCATATTGCTCAGGGCGCCGTGGGCGGTGTGCTTGCCTCGGCGAGCATCTATCCGGAATATTGGCTAAAAATCTTCGAACTGGCCAAGGGCGGTGACCTCAAGGCAGCGCTGGCGCTGCAGAACAAGATCGATCCGGTCCTGAGCGCCATCTATGCCGAGACCAATCCGGGTCCTTTGAAGAAATATATGAGTCTGGCGGGTGCTGATGTCGGCGGCGTCCGTCTGCCGCTTTGTGACCCGAGCGAGGAAACGCTCGCCATGCTGCGAGCAGCGCTTGACGGTTTCAACGGGGATCTGGAAGCCTGAATGCGATGAAACACAAAGATCTGATAGATGAACTGGTCGACATCCTTGGTCCCAAGGGTGTCCTGACCGCCCCGGACGATGTGGCGCCCTACGTGACGGACTTCCGTCACCGCCGCACCGGGTCGGCCCTTGCGGTGCTGTTGCCTGCCAACACCGAGGAAGTCTCCCGCGCGGTTGCCGCTGTTACGAGCCGCGGCATTGCCGTCTATCCGCAAGGGGGCAATACCGGTCTCTGTTATGGTGCGGTCCCTGACAAGGGCGTCGTCATTTGCCTCAGGCGCATGAGAAAACTCCGGAACGCCGACCCCCTCTCCGGACTTCTCACCGTTGATGCTGGCCTTACCCTTGCCGAGGTGCATCAGGAAGCTGAAAAACTCAACATGCAGTTCCCGCTCTATCTCGGGTCTGATGGCACAGCCCAGATCGGCGGTCTTGTCTCGACCAATGCCGGAGGAACCGGCGTGTTGCGCTATGGTTCCATGCGGGATCTCACTGCGGGGGTAGAAGTCGTTCTTGCCGATGGCAGCATCCTCAACGAGATGCAAGGCCTGCGCAAAAACAACACCGGCTACAATATCACCCAGCTCGTTGCGGGCGCTGAAGGGACGCTGGGCATCGTCACCGGGGCGGTTCTTCGTCTGGCTCCTCGCATGACCAGCCGAGCTGTCGCATGGCTAGGGTTCGAAGATATCGACGCGGCCCTGAAAGTGGGCAGCAAGGTGCGAACAACCTTCGGGGCCGATGTTGAGGCGCTGGAACTTGTTGACGATGGCGAGATAAACTGCGTGCTTCGCAACATGTCTGAAGTGCGTATGCCGCTTTCTGAAGTCCCGGCCTATTCTCTCATCATCGAAATCGCAACGCCGCGCGTGACAGACAATCTCAATGACTTGCTCGAAGAGGTCCTCGTTCCACCGATGGAAGAAGGTCTCATCAGCGACGCCGTCATAGCCCAAAACGAAACGCAAGCCGCTGAAATCTGGCACTTCCGCCATTCTGTGACGGAGGCAAACCAACTCAACGGCGTTGGCGTTGTTCTTGACACATCTGTGCGACCATCCGCCGTGGAGGAATTTGTCAGGCAGGCCGACATTGTCACCGCGGAAATGTTTCCGAAGGCAAGCCGACAGATCGTGGCCCATCTTGCCGATGGTAACGTCCATTATATCGTCATGTTCCCCCGAGATATTTGGGACACCTACCCGGACAAGCCCGCCAAGGAACTTGAAGTGGAAGAAGCCATCCACAATGTCGCTCAGGCGGTGGGTGGGACATTCTCTGCTGAACATGGCATCGGTCGCAAGCTCACCGATGAAATGACGCGCCTGATAGATCCTATTCGCCTCGATGTCATGAAGCGGATCAAAACGGCACTGGATCCTGACAATCTGATGAATCCAAGCATCTTGATCCCGTGAGGACTACCCATGATGCCGGTTTCAACATAAGGCCAGACCTGGGCCCCGACTCTCTCCTGTCGTTGGGGCTCAGAGCATCACGTTCAGGCGCCCACGCGGCATTGTCCGCTTCTAACTGAACCTATTGTTGACAATGCCATCCTCGGAAAGAAGCTATCGATGACCACCTGCGGTGTGCCATGGCCCAGATACGTCATGATTTAATGTTCCGTGTCTGTGAGCTCGACAAGAAATAGGCATAAAGGCCCCTCACCTTCCCACGGTTTCGAGACATGACAGTTTTTGGCGGAGGATGCATTATTCGGGCTTTTCGCGCCTTTCAGAATGATAGTATTGTGAACGCTGAACTATCATAGCGGCGGTCGGAAAGCATGAGCTGGTTGATAACGCATTTGGCAATCGTCGCGATCAGCTTGGTGATCGCGGCAAGTGCACTTGTCATTCTTGGGCAGAAGCGAAGCCCACAAGCCACCCTCGCATGGCTTCTGTTCCTCATTCTCCTGCCTTATGTTGCGTTGCCGCTCTATCTGACGTTCGGCTTTCGCAAGAGCACGTCCAGCGCCCATCAACTGGCCGATCGTGCCGGTGCGCAGCCGAAACCCGATCATCCGGAAAAACGGGTAATCAACCTGCTCCAAAATAGCGGATTTTCTGGTTCCGCTGGCAATTCCTTCAAGATGCATGAAGATGGCATTAAGGCTTGGGAAAGCCTTCGCGATATCATCGCGAATGCCGAAATCTCATTGGACATCACGTTTTATCTCCTCGCATCGGACCCGGTCGGTGAAGCCTTTTGCGCGCTCTTGGAAGAAAGAGCAAAAGCAGGCGTTTCCGTGCATCTCATTCTCGACAGGTTCGGTTCGCTTCAAGCGCCGTGGACTGCCTTGAGGCGGCTTAAGGCAGCTGGCGCCGAGGTCAGGCTCTACTCGCCCTTCACCGATTGGGCCAAGGGTGTGAACATCAGCTTGCGAAACCATCGAAAGATGGTGATTGCTGACGGGCAACGGGTCTGGGCCGGAGGCCGCAATGTGGCCACCCATTATCTTGGGCCCCAAAGCGATGAACAAAGATGGATCGATTTTTCATTCGTGGTAGAAGGCCCGGTTGTCGAACAATATATCGCTGTTTTCTCTGCAGACTGGACGTTTGTCGGCGGGAGCCATCGGCCTGAAAGCCCTGTACTGAGAGAAGAGAAAGGCAGCTCTAGCCTCAATCTCATACCTTCAGGCCCCAACATGGCAGACGATTTACTCTACGATGCTGTGGTTCTGGCCTGTCATCAGGCAAATGCGCGCATATGGATCTTCACGCCCTACTTCACTCCCACCCCAAACCTTACACAGGCGCTTTCCATCGCTGCCCGGCGCGGGGTGGACGTTCGTATTCTGCTGCCAGAAAAGTCTAACCAATGGCTCGCCGATCTGGCGAGAGGCCCCGCGCTGCGATCCCTTGGCTGTGACGGTGTCCGCATCCTGACATTGACGAAGATGATTCACGCAAAGGCCATCCTGATCGACGACAGCGCATTTGTCGGCTCTGCCAATTTCGATTCCAGAAGCCTCTTGCTAAACTACGAGACAATGCTGTTTGTCCGGTCAGTTGAGGACATCTCTGCCCTCACCTGCTGGATGAATGGTGTCATGACCGACGCCTCAGAGGAGCTCGCCAAAAGCAGCCTATGGAGGCGGTTCTCAGAAGGTGTTTTCAGGCTCATCTCGCCGATCCTTTGAAGGGACACACCCACTGAGAATGCCAACACAGACAATTGTTTCCTGATGTCCTACTTGATGAAATTGTCGCGAAGCAGGGAAACAACTTCCTTAGTCCGTCCGTCCAGCACAGCTTTCATGCCGAACATGGCGGTGGAGAAGACTTGAGAGGCCTCGATTTTTGGCGGCATAACAAGCTCCATCCGGTTGACCTTGACGTCGAGCAAGGCCGGACCGCTTGCTGCCAGCCATTTTTGCATCGCGGGCTCCAGATCATCGCTGTTCTCAACCCGCCAGGCATCCAGACCGCATGCATCGGCCAGTTTGGAAAAGTCGGGGTTCTTGAGGTCCGTGAAGGAATCCAGAAGACCTTCCACGCGCTGCTCCATCTCAACAAACCCGAGGGAGCCGTTGTTAAAGACCAACAGCTTGACCGGTATGTCATGTTGCACCAGCGTTAGCAGATCCCCCATCAACATCGTCATGCCGCCGTCACCGCAAAGCGCAATGACCTGCCGTTCCGGGTAGGCGGATTTGATACCGATGGCTTGCGGGTAGGCGTTCGCCATGGTGCCATGCAGAAGGCTGGTGAGGAAACGGCGGTCACCCTTGGCGGTCAGGTAACGCAGAAGCCAGACCATGGGCGAGCCACCGTCAGCGGTAAAAATGGCATTGTCCTCGGCCAGACGGTCAAGCATGCGTGTCACCGTCTGAGGGTGGATAAGCTCGGGATCATGAATTTCGGCATCGTCTTCATAGGTGGCCCGATCTCCCTTCCACTCTTTCAGGATCTTGCTGAGGTGTTCGTCCTGCGCGCGGTCCTGTAGTTTCGGGAGCAGCGCATCAATCGTTGAGGCGACATCGCCAACGAGCCCCATTTTGACCGGAGCGCGGCGACCAATATGAGTGTGGTCACTGTCAATCTGGATGACCCGCTCAGCGGAGGGATAATATTGCGTCCAGGCGAAATCCATTCCAAGGCAAAGCACAATGTCGGCACTTTCAATCGCATTTGCGCCAGCGCGATTGCCCAGAATGCCTGTCATGCCCACATTATAGGGGTTATCCGGCTCGATGAATTCCTTGGCCCGGCTGGTGTGAGCCACGGGTGCCTTCAGTTTTTCGGCCAGAGCGACAACCTGATCATGGGCCGCACGCGCGCCGAACCCCGCATAGATGGTCACACTTGTGGCGTCATTGAGGATATCGGCCAAAGCGTCCAGTTCATCATCGGACGGAAGCAATCGGGGTTTTGGCCGATGAACGAACCATGCCAGATCATCGTCAGTCTTTTCACGGAACATATCGCCGTTGACAATGACCACCGCGACACCGCCGCGGGTCAGTGCGGCCTGTGCCGCAAGTGTGGTTATCCTGCGCGCTTGGGAAGGATGGGAGATATATTCGCAAAAGACGCTGCATTGCTCATAAATCCGGCGCTGATCGACCTCCTGTGGGAAGTTGAGGCCAACTTCTGCCCTCGCCACGTCCGAGGCAATCAGCACGACGGGCGCGCCGTTGCGGTGACTTTCAAAAATGCCGTTGAGGAAATGAAGGCTACCGGGCCCGCAGGTTCCGGCGCAAACAGCCAGCTCACCGGTCATGTAGGCCTCGCCGCCAGCTGCAAAGGCGCCGACTTCCTCGTGACGGACACCAACCCAGTTCAAGTCCGATGTGCGAACCGCATCCGTGAAGTGGTTGATCGTATCGCCAACGATACCCCAGCAGCGCTTTGCACCAGCTTCAACGAGCGTATCAACGACGATTTCAGCGACGGTATTCTGCATCAACTTCTCCTTCATTGCTTTGCCTCTTCTTTTGACTTGGTCGCCCGGGTGGAAACCAGATCGATCACGGGGCGGAAACTTTCTGCGCTGGCAGCATTCCACCAGTCTGCAAAGATCGTTTCTTCTGGCGCATCCAACAGGATGCCTTCTGGCAGGAAGGTGTGAACGCGGTCCATAGGCACGGCCTTTTCAGGGCCGACGCGGTGCATCAGATGATGCGCTTCCAATTGTGACGGATGCTTCAAGCCTGCCGATGCGATGATTTCGGAAAGGGCTTCCAGCGTTTTGGCATGGAAGCGGGCGGCGCGCTCTCCTTGCACTTCTGGGATAAGGCCGCGCTGACGCCATTGGTCCTGAGCCGTCACACCAGTTGGACAGGTGCCCAAGTGGCAGCGCTGGGCCTGAATGCAGCCGATGGAAAACATAAAGGCCCGGGCGGCGTTGCACCAATCCGCACCTTGCGCGATGTTGCGGGCCAGCCCCATACCCGAATAGACCTTGCCGCTGGCTGCAAGCCTGATTTTGCCTTTAAGGCCCGCCCCCACAAGGGCGTTGCGCATAAGAACCAGCCCTTCGGACAAAGGCATTCCGACCCAATCTGAAAGCTCAAGCGGGGCTGCACCCGTGCCGCCTTCGCCGCCGTCGACCACAATGAAATCAGGTGTTATGCCGGTCTTGAGAATAGCCTTGATGATGGCAAAGGGTTCATGCGGCTGGCCAACACAGAATTTCAGTCCAACGGGCTTACCGCCAGAGAGGTCACGCATGTGTGCCGCGAATTCCAACATCTCAATTGGAGTGGAAAATGCCGAATGTCCGCGCGGCGACAGACAGTCCTGATGGACAGGAACGTTTCGGATCTTGGCGATTTCCTCGGTCACCTTGGCAGCGGGAAGCAGGCCACCATGGCCCGGCTTTGCCCCTTGGCTGAGCTTGATTTCGGTCATCTTGACGGCATCATGGCTCGCGTTATGGCGAAAGAGCTCGGGATCAAAATGTCCGTCCTTGTCCCGCGCTCCGAAATAGCCAGACCCCAGCTCCCATACCATATCGCCGCCGTGCTCAAGATGATGGCTGCTTAAACCGCCCTCGCCCGAGTCATGATAAAACCCGCCCTTTTTCGCACCAATGTTCAACGCCTTTACCGCATTGGCAGAAAGGGCGCCAAAGCTCATGGCTGAAATATTGAGGAGTGAGGCCGAATAAGGTTTGCTGCACTGATCGCTGCCCACCATAACCCGCGGTGACGTATCCGGCTCCGGCTCAGGCGCAATCGAATGGCCAACCCAATGATATTCCTCGGCGTCCACATCGCGCTCGGTGCCGAAAGGATGCGTATCGGTTTCATTCCGCGCCCGGGAATGGACCAGATTTCGAGCTTCAAATGAATAAGGCTTGCCGTTCAGATCATCTTCAACGATATAGACCCGCAGATAGGGGCGCAGTTGATAAAATAGCCACCTGATGCGCCCTGCAACAGGAAAATTGCGGGTGATGGTCCAGCGCTCTTGCGTCCAGTCATAGACGCCAAGCGCCAGCACCAAGGCCGCCAACACCGCAACGAGATACCATCCCATAATCAAAGCGACGACCGCCAGAATGCCGCCCGCAATCGGGATGATCCCTCTCTTCATTGTATCAAGCATAATGTCTCCCGATTTCTTCCATCACACAGAACGCATAATGAACCACCCCACATTTTTTCGGAGGCTGTGTGGCTTAAGTTATGCTGCCATTGCCGGCTCGTCCAGCACGTCAGAGTATTGTTCCTTATCTTCTGACGTAGAAATACGTGCGATGGGCTTTATCAAGTGGCGGTGAATGACCCTTCCGATCCACTTGGACCTTGCCATAAGCTATCTTGCATGCACCTTGCACGCAAAGTTATAGCGGACTGCCAATGAGCCAGGATGCAAAATACAACAGCCATTCGAAGCTGAATTGCGTGATCCGCTGCTTTCAGGCAGAGCAGGCCGGAGCAGACGAAGCGCTTATGCTTGATCCCCATGGTTTTGTGAACACCACCAACGCCTGCAACTTCTTCATTGTCCGCAAGGGTGAAGTTTGGACGTCAACCGGCGATTACTGCATGAATGGCGTCACCCGCCAGAAGGTGACCGATATCTGCAAGGCAAACGACATTCCCGTCTATGAAAAAAACTATTCGCTTTATGAGGCGGTTAGCGCTGACGAGGCATTTCTGACGGGCACGTTTGGCGCGCAAACCCCTGTGGCCGAAATTGATGGAAAGCCGATTGGCGACAAAGGCGCAGGGCCAGTGACGCGCAGGATACGAGACCTCTACAAGCAGCTCATCGCGAAGACTGTGAAATAACGCACCGATTTTTGGTGAACATGCACCAGATAGGGCGCGAAATCTCGAATATCGCGTGATATTGTGCGATCTTCGATTGAAAGAATGAGTGTTTGAGAATGACCAAAACCGTGCAACTCGCCCTGGATGACATCAAACCATTTTGCGTAAAGATCCTGCGCCATCATGGCTATGGCAACGCACATGCCGACGCAATTGCGGATATGCTCTATACCTGCCAGCTCGATGATTGCCAGTCACATGGTCTATTCCGGCTGTTCATGGCAATCGACACAATTAGCAACGGCAAAATCGATGGCAACGCCGAACCGGTGATTGCCTCCTCCTCCAATGCCATTGTCAAGGCAGATGCCTCAAATGGCATGTCACAATTGGCCTTTGAGCAAGCGTCGCCCGAGCTGATCGCCAAGGCAAGACAGCATGGCATAGCGGCTTTGGCGATCAACAACTGCTATCACTTCTCCGCACTTTGGCCGGTGGTGGAGCAGCTGGCATCGCTCGGTCTTGCGGCTATGTCCATGGTGCCCAGTCAATCCTGGGTCGCGCCAGCAGGTGGAACCCGCGGAAGCCTTGGGACCAATCCATTCGCATTCAGTTGGCCAAGACAGGGGAAAAATCCTTTCACCTTTGATTTCGCGACAAGTGCCTTTGCCCGCGGAGAAATCGAACTCTACAGGCGCGAGGGAAAGCCGCTGCCTGAAGGCGTGGCAGTCGACAAGGACGGCAAGCCAACAACAGATCCGCAAGCCGCCATGGATGGAGCAATGCTCACATTTGGTGGCTACAAAGGCTCGGCGCTGTCGATCATGATTGAGCTGCTGGCCGGCCCCCTTATTGATGATCTGACCAGTTTGGAAAGCATGGATCACGCTGAAGGAAGAGGCGGCGCACCCTATCATGGGCAAGTGATCATTGCGTTCGATCTTGCTCAATTCAATGGCTCGCACACGGATCAGAACGACGCAAGGGCTGAGCGCCTGTTCGCAGATATCGTCGATCAAGGGGCACGCCTGCCATCACAGCGCCGCTATGCCGCAAGAGCGCGCAACCTCGAGCGGGGCTTTGTTGAAATTTCAAAACAACTGCATGACGATATTCTCAAGCTGCAAGAGTAACCCCGCTCACGCGCTCTGTTTGACCCCATCTCAACAAGGGTAGCGGGGCTGCCGATAGCGCAAGTGTGGCCGGTTGGAACCATGAAGCCGGTTTGCCGATCACAACGCAGGCTTTTCAGATCGTTGCTGTTCTGATTGGCGAAGGTGAAGCGCTGCTGGACGTGAAGCCGCCATCTGCTATTCAATCCACCCCGTCGCCAAGGCTCTGGCCCACTCGTCCCGGCCGTTCGACCGGGCGTGCTCAATCATACGCGAAGGATCATACGGCACCGATCGAAAGGTGAAGGACCAATCATCACCCGCTTTCTCAGCGATCGCATAGGAAGCGTTGGGCGTCCCGGTTTGCATGAGGTGGAAAACAGGCACATCGTCGTCGTAAGCCGGGCAGCCCACACTCCCCGGGTTGAGGATGATGCGGCCGTCACGAAGCCTTACAAGCCTTGGAATATGGGTATGCCCGCAAAGGATAAGGGATGCGTTGATGCCGTCCGCACGGGCCTCGATGTCATCAAAGCCGGCGCTTCTAACGGTGCCCTCCGGATCAACCTGTTCCAACCAATAGGTCGCATCACTATCTGGCGTACCATGGCACGCAAAGACCTCATCCTTCCAATAAAAGGACGGGCGAAGGTTTCGGAGCCACTCCAAATGGGATTGCTCAAGTTGCTCGAATGCGACCCGGTCAGATGGGCCCATATCTTCAGGGGCGGTCTCGATCAGCCATCGGTCATGATTGCCACGGATGGAGGGGAAGTCCCGCGCGATCAGAAGATCTGCCGTTGCGGCTGCATCCAGCGGGCCGCTGAAATGATCGCCCAGATTGATCACGTCCGCAACACCGAGATGGTCCATATCCGCGAGAACCGCTTCAAGCGCAGAGGAGTTCCCATGGATGTCGGCGATTATGGCAAATTTCATGGCGTCTGGATCCCAATCTCTCTTTGGCCGAAATCGTCATGGCAAGAGTGGCTATGAAACCCGGTTATTGAATTCTCCGGCTCGGCAGGTCAGATCTCGCTTTCTTACTGATTGAAACAGCGATGGGTTCGAAAAACAACTGCGCATTTGATCAGTTGAAGCGGCGAAGCGCCTGCCCCCCCTAAACGCACAACGCCCCCGCTATCGGTCCTGAAGAAGGAGCAACAGCGAGGACGCTGGGGGACTTACCCGGTGACTGTGCGGATGGTCGAGCTGGACCGACCGCGCAGTCTGATTAGTATTCCATGCGCCACATGTAGCGACGAACGCTCAGCGGATGACCACGAGAATCGCTGAGAGCAACGGCATAGGTGCGCAGCAGAGCGGTGAACATAATCGGAACCAGATATTCCGCTGCATCACCGGCAACTTCTTCAACGCCAAATTCTTCAGCATCAAGAACCAGCAGGCGCTTGGAGTATTTCTCAGCAAATGCCAGAGCGCGTTCGTCCATCTTGCGGGAATTTGCAAGGGTTTTCAGAACGATGAACGGCGTGTCGAAATCGGTGATTTCGAAAGGACCGTGGAAATATTCGCCAGAGTGGATGGCCGCAGAATGGACCCACTGCATTTCCTGCAGAAGACAGATAGCGAAGGAATAGGCGATGGAGTGGCAGGAACCAGAGCTCATCGTGTAGATGACAGGTTCGCGCTTGTAGGATTCGGCCCAGGCTTTTGCATTGTCTGCATGAGCGGCTTTGACTTTTTCAGCCTTGTCATGAAGCGTCGGCAGAGCGGCTTTGACCTGATCGATCTTGGTGTTGCCTTCCAGCTCTTTCAGGGAGCCAAGAACCAGCTGAACCAGCAGCAGAGCGTTGTGTTTTTCGCCAACGGTCAGCGGATCGAATTCATAGTAGATGGCTTTTTCAGCAGCTTCATCAAGCTCGGATTCCGGCTTGTGGGTGAAGCAGATCGTCAACGCACCAGCTTCGCGGGCATAACGGGTAGCCGCGATGGTTTCAGGCGTGTTGCCCGAATGGGAACAGGTGATGACAACAGAGTTCTTGCCAAGACGGACCGGAGCACGCGCAATGAATTCAGCGGAGCTGTAGGAATATGCAGCGATGCCCTTGGCTTCGCGGTCCATGACATACTGGCCCTGCATGAGAAGGGCGTTGGATCCCCCACATGCGACAAAATAGAATTCCGTGACTGACTCGCGTGCTGCAACGGCAGCAATAGCCTCATCAAGGCCGGTATTTTTTACTTGATCATTCATGATGAGATCCTTATGACGTTATATGACGTCTCTATACTTAGGCCACTATTGAGACCGGTGTCAACACGGTGTTTTCATTTGCCGCCCCAAAAAGCGGAAATAACTGGCCTACGCTTTTGCAGCACGTCACCCGTTCGGCTAGTCTGTCGGCGAGTGAGCCGTCGTCTGCGGCGGCAAGTGACAAGGACCTTGGTTTTTCTGTCTGCGCACCTTTGGGTTGCCGCATCAGGAAACACTGGGATTGATTGGGGACCCCTGCCCTGGGAATATCCGAAAGGGGAAGATCCGAAAGAGAGGCACGCGATTGTCTGAGAATGCGAACACACTTGCAAAAAACGCAGCAGTTCCGCTCTACGAACAGCTTAAATTCGCGCTCAAGGAGATGATCTCCACGCGTGCCCTTGGTCCCGGAGACACCATTCCCACCGAACCGGAGCTGTGCAAGCAATATAACGTCAGCCGCATCACCGTGCGACGCGCGATCGCGGATCTTGAGGCCGAAGGTCTTCTGGAGAAACGGCATGGCAAGGGCACCTTCGTCACAGTACCAAAGATGGAAACCAGCCTGTTGAATCTCGGCGGCTTCTCCGAAAGCTTCGGTCTGCGTCGCTTTCACGTCGAGAAATCGATTATGGAACTGGGAGAAGAGATTGCGGGCGAGAATTTGGGCCAAAAGCTGGGCATTGATCCGTCTGCCACAGTGCTGCATGTCAGTCGCCTGATCACCGCAGATGGCACGCCCTTCACGATCGAAAGCTCCTACTTCTCTCTGGACCTTTTCCCCGGATTGGTGAGCGAAATTCACGATGACACCTCGCTTTACCACCTGCTGCAGACCAAATATGGCCGTGAGGTGAAGCATGCCAAGCGTGTCATCAGCTGCCGGGTTGCCACCCCCAAGGAGAACACCATCTTCCACTGCAAAAGCGGAGATATCATCTTCGAGGTGGAAAAGACGGTGTATGGCGATGATCGCTCGATTCCGCTGCAATATTCGATGCTGCTGACGCCCAGCACCCGCATGAATCTCGTGATCGAAGTCTGAGGCAAAGCCTCGCAAAAGTTTAATTCCATTCCCCGTCCGGTCCGGCCATCGGGCAGCGGGATGTGCCTCCCCGTTGCCACTGTTTGATAAATGCGAAAAAAAGGCGGGATCTCCAGCCAGGCCAGAGATCCCAAGGCTGCTTATCAAAGGGAATAGCCGTAAACCCGTTTCGCAAAGTCTTCAGAGATACGATCTTCTGCAAGATCCTTATTGATGGCCTCGACCGGTCGTTTGGAGGGGTCACCATAGCCCCCGCCACCGGGGGTCACGATTTCAACGATCTGGCCGGGTTTCAGGTCAGTCATGCCCTTGAAGTCGTCACGTCCATCGCCATAGTCGAGATGCGTCATCTCACCCGGCGTGCCGCCTTGCAGCCCCCAAGCGCGAGAGCTGACCCGAGATCCTTCCACAGTGAAACGGCAAGGTTTCTCAACGCGGTAAACGCGCCTGATCCCCATGCCGCCGCGATATTCTCCACCACCTGCAGAATCATCCACCAGTTCATAGCGCAGCAGTGTAAGCGGATATTCCAGCTCGAGCGCCTCGACAGGCAGGTTGGACGTGTTGGTCAGATGCACCTGAATACCCGAAAGGCCGTCCTTGGTCGGACGAGCACCGCCCCCACCGCCGATGGTTTCGAGATAGACCCAGATCGACCCATCCTCATGGGCACCATTGAAGATGGCACCAGTGCAGCAGCCGTTGCCCGCCGCAGCGACCTTGCCGGGAATGGCCTTGGCAAGAGCACCCTGAATGATATCTGCGACGCGCTGACAGGCCGCGATGCGCCCTTCAACAGCGGCTGGATGCTTGCAGTTGAGGATCGACCCCTCTGGCGCGGTCACCGTCAACGGACGAGCCAGACCGGCATTGGGCAGGATGCTGGGGTCAACCACCATCTTCACCGCGTAATAACAGGACGCAAGCAGCGAAGTGTAGATCATATTAAGACCACCACGCACCTGTGGCGGGCCGTCGAAGGCAAGCGTCATCTCGTCGCCAGCAATCGTGATATCAACGGAGAATGTCATTTTCTCCTGCCACTGGTTGCTGTCAAAGATGTCGGAGAAGGAATAGGTGCCATCGGCAATGGCGGCAATGCCGGCCCGCATCTTGCGCTCGGCATAATCCTGCAATTCATCACCGGCCGCGAGCACCTTCTGGGTGCCGTATTTGGCACAGAGATCCTGCATCCGCTGCACGCAGAGCCGGTTGGCTGACATCTGCGCCCGCAGATCGGAAATCCGCTCATGGGGCACCTGACAGTTCAGGAGGAACATGTTCTGGATGTCTTCCTGCAACTCACCGGCCTTGTAGAGCCGAACAGGCGGAATGCGGATACCTTCCTGATAGATATGCTCGTGACCAAGGTCTGCAAAGTCGGAATGATGCGCGGTATTGACGGCCCAGGCGATCAGTTGATCATCAACAAAGATCGGCTCGGCCATCACGATATCGGGCAGATGCGTCGCCCCGCCTTCATAGGCGTCATTCCCCATAAAAACGTCACCGGGCTTGATATCTTCAAGCCTGAAACGCTTCATGATGTTGGGCAAGATGCCGATGAAACTGCCCAGATGCATCGGGATATGTTCAGCCTGACAAAGGGTGTTGCCCTTATTGTCGAACAGCGCAGTCGAGCAATCGCGTCGTTCCTTGATGTTGGTGGAATAGGAGGCACGGACCAGTGCCTCGCCCATTTCTTCCACGATCGAGGACAGCGCGGAGCCGATGACTTCTACGGTGATTGGATCGATCTGGCTCATTGGGCGATCTCCACGATAAGATTGAGATAGGCATCGACGACAGCGGTCATGCCGGGCAGGAGAACACTGGTTGTATCCATCTGCTCGATAATGGCCGGGCCGGTAATCTGGTTGCCGTGCTTGAGGAGCTTGCGGTCATACACCGGGCAGTTGACGAAATCGCCAGCCTCTTTCAGCCAAACGTCCCGCTCCCCGATCCGGGCAGCATCTGATGCAGCGCCCTCGAGCGGATAGGACTGGAGCTGGGCCTTCTTGACTTCCCCGACAGCCTCGAGCCTCAAGGTGACCAACTGGATCTTTTCGCCCTTGGCGATAAAGCCGAAGCGCTGTTTATGGACGGCTTCAAAGCCTTCTTCCAGTTGCTTGAAGGTCTCAAGACTGATCGGACCTGCGGGGACAGGAACGGACAATTCATAATTCTGACCGGCGTAACGCATGTCGACCGTGCGCACTTCCTTGCGGCGGCTTTCGGGGATGTTGTCGGCAAGGAACCAGTCCTGCGCCTGAGACGACAATTCCGCAAAACCGGCCTCGACGGCGTCAAGCGAATGAGCCTCAAGTTCAGTGAGCCGCGAGATCGCAAAGTCGGCACGCAGATCGGTCAGCAAAAGGCCAAGCGCACAAAGGGCACCCGGCGTGAGCGGGATGATCATGCGCGAAATATCAAGTTCCTTGGCAAGCCGGGCTGCATGCAAGGGACCGGCTCCGCCGAACGCCATCAGCGTATAATCGCGCGGGTCATGGCCACGCTGCACAGAGATCACACGAATGGCCTTGGCCATGTTGGCGATCACCACCTGCAGAATACCGTCTGCGGTTTCCATCACCCCAAGACCGATCTGGTCAGCCAATCGCTGCACAGCCTCAACGGCAAGATCCCGGCGCACTTTCATACGGCCACCAAGGATCTCAACCGGGTTGAGGGTCTGCAAAACGATGTTGGCGTCGGTCACCGTCGGTTCTTCATTGCCGTTGCCATAACAGACCGGCCCCGGATAGGCCCCGGCAGAACGCGGCCCCACCTTGAGCAGACCACCGCTATCAACATGGGCGATCGAGCCGCCACCCGCTCCCACTGTGTGAATATCGAGCATCGGCGCCTTGATCGGATAGCCATGGACATCCGCTTCGCCCGTCAGATGACACACACCATTTTGCAGCAAAGCCACATCCGAGGAGGTGCCCCCGACGTCAAAGGTGATGATGTTGGGGAAGCCAGACATCTTGCCGATTTCCTGTGCGGCAACCACACCGGTGGACGGCCCGGAGAGCACGGTGCGCACCGGCAGGTCCGCTGCGGCATCAAATCCGATCACGCCACCATTGGACTGGGTCAACTGCGGCGCGACCTTCAGACCAACCTCGTCAAGACGCTTGCGCAGCCTCTCGATATAGCGCTTCATCACCGGCCCAAGATAGGTATTGACCACGGTCGTGGAGAGGCGTTCGAACTCTCGGAATTCCGGCGCGACGGCATGACTGGTTGACACGAAGACATCCGGCAGCATGTCCGCAACCACCTTCTGCGCCATCACTTCATGGTCTGTATTGAGGAAGCCATACAGGAAGCAGATCGCGATTGCCTTGACATCCTGCTCCTTGAGCAGGGCGACTTCGCGCTTCAGGGCTTCCATATCAAGTGGCAGATCCACTGTACCGTCTGAGCGCATCCGTTCGGGCACCTGTCGGCGCAGATCACGACTGACCAGCTGCTCGGGCTTGTCGACATTCATGTCGTAAAGGCTTGGACGTTTCTGGCGGCCAAGCTCCAGCAAGTCACGGAAGCCGTCTGAAATCAACAATCCGGTCTTCACTCCGCGCAACTCGATCAGCGCGTTGGTGGCAACGGTCGTCCCGTGACCAAGGAAGCCCAGTTCGCTGGCGGACGCATCAACCTGCTCCAGTCCCTCGACAACCCCTTGCGCAATCGCACGGGACGGATCGTCAGGAGAAGATGACAGTTTCCAGATCTCCAGTCGCCCGGTCTCTTCCTCAAACAAGCAGATATCGGTGAAAGTGCCACCAGAATCCACTCCAATTCTCCAAACCATTGTATTCTCTCTCTTAAACGGAATTATGCTGCCACTTGCAGCTTCGGTGATTGGGTTTTGCCAAATCGGTTGAAGCGAAACTGTCCGGTTTCCCCCGTTGGCTTCACTCCCATGGCGATCTGCGCACTTAGCGCGTGCGCGCCGCCCCATTCCTCAGCGCTCTTCCTATCAGATGCGACAAACCTACCAAAAAGTATCACTATATCGGACATACCATGAAGGTTTCCGAGCATCGTCGCGTCACCCGCGCGGCGCGAAAAATGATAGTCACGAGATCTTAGGCAGCGCACGTTTTCTGCTTCATAGCTCCGATTCCTGCCACTTACGAGAGCAATCTTAGCGTTCCCACCATCATTCATGGAGACTGCACCTCGTGATAGAATTGTTCCTTAGCGAGAGGATATAACCAGAAATGTTGCTCCGTAAACCTAATTTCTATCATTTTCTATCGTAACCCACCACGAAAACGTGCAAACCATGACAATTATCTGGGCAACTGAATTATTTTTAGGCTTTTGACACCGGTATCAATTCGAGAGCTTGACAATATTTGGAATTTTATGGCTGCATGTGAGAGATATGAGAGAAAACTCTTTCATTTCACCGTTAACAAATACCCGGAAGCGGGATCACTGGGTCGATTGCCGACTGGAGGATTACATGACAATTTCGAGACGCGACGTTCTTAAATATTCAACCATACTGGGCGCAGCCACTCTGGTTGGAACACCGTCCTTTGCTGCAGGCGCACGATGGGACTTGGCTGACGAGTATGGGGCTCAGTCGCTCACAGGTCAGGCCTGCAAGTTCTTTATCAATGAATTGAAGAAGAAAGTCGGCGACGCGCTGCAGATCACCTATCAGGGTGGTGGCGCACTTGGTTACAAGTCTGCCGATCATTTCGACGCGGTTGAAGATGGCGCCGTGCAGATTGCGATCACGCTGCTGACTCAGTTGGGCGGCATCGATCCACTGTTCAACCTCACCTCCCTGCCCTTCATGGCCCGTTCGCCCGAAGAAGCGCTCCTTCTTTGGAAGACCGCAAAACCCGAATACTCGAAGATCTTTGAAGATCACGACATGAAGCTGTTGTGGGCCATGCCAAACGCTCCGTCCGGCATTCACGCCAAATTGCCAATCACATCTGTTGATGCCATCGAAGGACTGCGCATCCGTACCTATGATGTGAACGGCACCCAGACACTGGTCAATGCAGGGGCCTCGCCGCTGCAGATCTCCTGGGGTGATCTGATCCCGCAGCTGTCGACCGGCGGCATCGATGCGGTGCTCACCTCGGCAGATGGCGGCATGCAGCTCTCCATCTGGGACTATGTCTCCGATTTCACCGAAATCAACTATGCCATGGGGCTGTTTGTCTGCCACGTCAACAAACCAGCCTTTGACGCCCTGCCCGAAGATGTCCAGAAAGCGATCATGGATATCTGCGATGAGTGCGACACCTACAGCTGGAAGATCGTCGTGGACTCCATCGAGAAGTCCTACAAGGTCATGAGTGAGAACGGAATGACCATCACCCATGATGATGACGTACCCAGCGAAGTCTTCGACCTGCTTCAGAATGCAGGCAAGCCCGTACGTGAAGACTGGCTTGCCCAGACCGGAGAGAAAGGCAAGACCGTTCTCGATGCCTTCGAAGCCAAGAAGTCCAGCTAATCCGGCGTCCGGTATCCGGGTCTTGCCGGGTACTGGACCTTTTTAAGGTCACCAATCGATGTCCACGAATACTGGCTTCGACTCATCGGAAGCAGACGCGATCTCCGACGGGTCACCTTTCAAATTCCCCTCTCATCCCGATGATCCGGTTTGGCTCGCCATGCTGAGCCGCATTTCGAGCAGCCTGAATCTGTTCTGTGCAGTGATTTCGGCGATCTTTGTGTCCCTGATGACCCTGTTGATCATCGTCGAGATTGGTTTGCGCTTCTTCTCGCTCTCGACATTCATGGCAGACACGCTGGTCGGATATGGGGTCGCGGCGACGACCTTTCTGTCGGCCGCCTGGGCGCTCGAGCACGGTGCCATGATCCGCGTCACCGCACTCACCAATATCATGCCCTCCTTCGCGCAGCGCGTCGCAGAGCTCTTTTGCCTTGTTGCCACTGAGGCCATCTTCCTCTTCCTCATCAGCTACCAGTGGCACTCGGTTTATAAATACTGGTCGCGCGGAACGGTCGGCCAGCATTACGTCAAGATCCCGCTCTGGATACCGGAAAGCTTTTTCCTCATCGGACTGGGGCTTCTGGCCCTGCAGGTTTTTGTGAGACTGCTTCGCGTTCTCGCTGTCGGACATACATCGGAAGGATCGCTCAAGATCTGAGCATGAAAGGTTAGAACCATGTCTGTTGCGCTTTCCTCCATTCTCCTGCTCGCCCTGCTGGCCCTGTTTCTGGGAGCCGGTACCTGGATCTTTGCCGGCCTCATGCTATCGGGCGCAGGGGCCATGTGGCTCATTCTTGATTTTCCCTGGGTCCGGGTCGGTGCGATCGCCACGAAAGTGATCTCCTCCTCCGCCGTATCCTGGGAATTGGCCGCTGTGCCGATCTTTGTCTGGATGGGCGATATCATCTTCAGAACGGATATATCCGAACGCCTGTTTCGCGGGCTCGCCCCTATCGTCGCCAAGATCCCGGGCGGTCTGTTGCATACCAACGTCTTCGGCTGCACCCTGTTTGCCGCAATCTCGGGCTCTTCGACCGCAACAACGGCAACGGTTGGCAAGATCACCGTGCCAGAGCTCAAAAAGCGCGATTACAGCATGTCGCTGGCAGCCGGATCCCTCGCCGGCGCAGGCAGTTTCGGTTTGCTGATCCCTCCCTCCATCGCCATGATCATCTATGGTGTGTTGGCCGAGGTCTCGATCTCGAAACTCTTCATCGCAGGGATTGTCCCCGGTGCGATGATGGCGCTGCTGTATTCGGGCTACATCGCCATCATCTCGACCTTCTTCCCGCATATGGCCCCCAAATATGAAGGCGAAATCTCTCTGCGTGTCGTCCTGAAGGGGCTTTGGGAACTGGCCCCCCTCGCCGTCTTGATGTTCGTCGTCCTCGGCTCGATTTATTCGGGCCTTGCCACACCGTCTGAAGCAGCAGCAGTGGGCGTTTTCTGCGCCATCCTGATCACGATAGCCACCCGGCAGTTCAGTATCAGGATGCTTGTCGAAAGCCTGATGAACACCCTGCGGATTTCGTCCATGATCTGCATGCTGATTGCAGCATCGGCCTTCCTGTCCGCAGCGATCGCCTATATGCATCTGCCTACGATGATCACCGAAATGATTGCCAGCCTCGATCTCTCACCTTATGGGGTCCTGTTGATTCTGGCTGTACTCTATATCGTACTCGGCATGTTCCTGGACGGCACATCGATGACCGTGATGACCGTGCCGATTGCCGTGCCGTTGATCGTTCAGGCTGGCTACGATCCGCTCTGGTTCGGCATCTATCTGGTCATCATGATCGAAATGAGCACGATCACGCCACCCGTCGGCCTCAACCTTTACATCCTGCAGGCGCTGACCGGGCGAAGTTTGGGAGCCACAATTCTCGCCGCGGCCCCCTTCTTCCTGCTGCTCTGTCTCGGCACGGCCCTTCTGGCCACATTCCCCCAGATAGTTCTGTGGTTGCCGTCGGCACTATAGTGACATTTCGACTGGAATTTGTTTATTCATCCATTCCCCGAGTGAGGTTTTCGGGGTAAGTTCAAGTCAGGGTTGATAGATCTGTGTAGTAACATTCAATCCATCAACCCTGCCTATTGAGAAACTACTGGAGTGTATCTTGGTCGAAATAACTGTATCTCAAGGGGAAGAGCTGTTGCCCGCAGAAAGACGGGAACAACTGATTCAGTGGTTTCAGACCAATGTCTCCGGCACCAATCAGGAACTCGCACGCATGTTCAACATCTCCGTCTCGACAGTGAGACGAGATCTGGACTCGCTGGCAGCCGAAGGCATCGTACGCCGCACCCATGGCGGCGCAGTGAGGATTCGCTCGCGCACCAATTTCGAACCATCAACCGATCTGGCGCGGCGGACCGCGGTCGAAGAAAAGAACTCGATCGTCCGGCTCACCTGCAAGATGATTGAACCCAAGCAGAGCATCATCATCGATTCCGGTGCCGTGATTGCCCATATGCTTGCAGAGGAAATCGCAGCCAATGGGATCCCCCTGACTGTCATCACCAACGACCTCTATGTTGCCACCACCCTCGCCTACAAGGAGCATATCAAGCTTATCGTACCGGGTGGAACCTGTCGCTTCGGCTCCTACGGCCTGCTAGGAGAGCCCGGGCTCGAGTTTTTCGATGATATCCGCTGCGACTGCTTCTTCATGTCAGCTCAGGCACTCGACATAGAGTGCGCATCGGAAACCTTGCTGGATGTGATGTTGATGAAGCGGGCGATGATCAAGGCGGCCGAACGCACCGTCCTGATGCTCGATAGCAGCCGCTTCTTTGACCGCGCCATTTATCGCACCGTGCCGATCGAGACCTTTGACACCATCATCACCGATGAAGGTCTGTCCCACGAGGCAGCCGAGAAAATCCGCCTGCGCGGTGTCAATCTCGAGATTGCCCGTTTCTGAAGCTCCCCCCCTACGAGACCATAGCCTCAGCCCCTTCCGGACCTGCGCTACAAGCGCTTTTTGGGGCACCTGCACCCACACCTGCCTTCCATCGCGAATTTCTGAATAGGGAAAAAACCTCTTTTTTCTTGCCAAAAAACGTCCGTTTTGCAATATTGACACCGGTCTCAATATAAGATTCCATTCAAAACATCCCATCACGTAATCAAGGATCTCAGGATGAACGATCAAGTTAAGGCCTACGGTCTGGATGAAGCCATCGAGGCTGTCGCGGCCCACGGCTCCATCTCCGAAATTTATTTTGTAGCCTGCGGTGGATCCTATGCGCTCCTGCAGGAAGGGCAGTATGTGGTGGACTGTGAGGCGAAATCCATCGCCTCTTACGCATACAGCTCAGCCGAGTTCATCTCCCGCGCACCGGCGCGCCTTGGCAAGAATTCACTGGTCATCACCTGCTCGCATTCCGGCAACACCCCCGAAACGGTTGCAGCAACCGAGTATGCCCGCAAGGCCGGAGCGCTGACCATTTCCCTGACCAATCTGGCCGACTCCCCGCTGGACAAAGCCACAGAAAACACGGTCTTCTACGAATGGGATCCGCTGTCTGTCACCACCAAGCACAATTCGGTGATGCTGCTCCTGTTGGTGCTTGGCATTCTCAACAAGCTTGAAGGCAACAGCAAATATGATCTGGCGAACAAGGCTATCCCCGCGCTGCACGATATCGGTGAAGGCCTGAAAGAAAAATATGCTGCCGCGGCTGCTGAATTCGGCGAGTCTCACAAGCGCGAACCGGTCATCTACACGATGGCGTCCGGCGCGAACCATTCAACCGCTTATGCCTTTGCAATCTGTCTGCTGCAGGAAATGCAGTGGGTGCATTCCGCCTGCATCCATTCGGGCGAATATTTCCACGGGCCGTTTGAAATCACCGATTTCGATACCCCGATCATCATCCTCAAAGGCCTCGGCAATGCCCGCAAGATGGATGAACGCGCTCTGGCATTTGCACAGAAATACTCCAAACGTCTTTCTGTTCTCGATGCGACCGACTTCGGTCTCGAAGCAGTGGCTGGCGAGGTTGCAGAATATCTCACGCCGATCATGTTCAATCTGGTCCTTCGGCTCTATGCCGTTGAACTCGGCGACAAGCGCGGCCATCCGCTGACCGTCCGCCGCTACATGTGGCGCATGGAATACTGATCAAACTCGGATCGGAGGCCCTTTCGATTGTCTCCGATCCGCCCTCACTTTTTTGAATAGTCAAAAATCAATAATCAGAACGCACCAAATTTTCGGCCTCATTTCCAAAAGGGAAGCGATCTCACCGAATTTTCGCGAAAAGACAACAATAGAAAGTCCTAGAAATGGCTCGCTCCAACAACAAGGCCTCCCTGCTCGGCATTGGCGACAACGTGGTTGATTTCTACAAAGACCGGAATGAATTTTTCCCCGGCGGAAACGCGCTCAACGTCGCAGTGCTGGCCAAACGCTTTGGCCTCGAGAAAGCCGGCTATATCGGACTTGTCGGCAATGATGAAGAGGGCAAGCATGTGGTCAGAAGCCTTGAGGCCGAGGGCCTCTGGATCGACCGCATTCGTCAGGCTTGCGGCGAGAATGGCAAGGCCGTCGTCCATCTCGACGATCAGGGAGACCGCGTCTTTCTGGGGTCCAACAAGGGCGGCATCCAGCGCCAACTGACCCTGAAAATGGAAGAGGTCGACCTTCAGGCCGTAGAAGATTATGGCTGCGTTCACACATCCATCTTCAGCTATCTGGAGAATGAACTGCCCCTGATCAGGGAGCGGGCGAATGCGGTGGCGTTCGATTTCTCCTCCCATCTGGAACTGGACTATGTGAAACGTATCGCCCCTTCTATCACGACGGCTTTCTTTTCCGGATCTGCGCTGAATGAAAGCGAGGTTGACGACCTGATCGAGACCGTCGCAGGGCTGGGTGTTGACACAATCGGCGTGACCCGCGGCTCCGACGGTGCCTATTGGCAGGTTGGCGGCAAACGCTATCGCCAGGGCATCAAGCCGGTTGAAGTCGTCGACACGCTCGGCGCGGGAGATTCCTTCATCGCCGCGTATCTGAGTGGCATCCTGATGGGCCATTCTGTTGAGGAATCTCTGGATGGTGCCGCGACTTTCGCAGCCGACACCTGCACCCGCCTCGGTGCCTTCGGTCATCCCTATAAGGTTTCCGCGAGCTGAGGCTGCAAGACGACAGGATTGCTTCATCGAAGCCAGATCTGGTCACAAATTGACAAAAGGGCGAGATTTGATCTCGCCTTTTTGTCATTTCGCAGTCTCGACTGACTGTCTGTCGATCATCTGCATCTTCATCACATGCCGCAATGGCGGCTCGGTTACGCCTTCAATCCGTTTGATGAGTTGTTCGGCACACCAGCGCCCCATCTCCGCGACAGGTTGGTCAATCACCGTGATTGTCGGGTTCGTGACTTCCGTCCAGTCGGCATTGTGAAACGCGATCAGCGACAAGTCGGACGGCATATCTATATCGCGCCGCTTTGCCTGCTTGAAGATCTTCAGCGCCACATGACTGTCCGATGCAAGCATCGCGGTCGGACGGTCCGCCTGATCAAGCACCTTGCTGATCGAGGCACTAAGACCACGATCGGGATCGGCATTGAGTACGATAATGCTGTCCTCCTGCGGAATTCCGCCAGCACGGCAGGCTGAGAGGAATCCCGAGATACGGCGTCCGACCGACGAGGTGGGAATCAGCAATTCACCATTTTCATCCATCCCGCTTTCCAGCGTTTCGGTCACGAATGCCAGCCGACGGTGGCCAGCCTCGATAAATTGCTCAGTCGCCTTCGAAGCTGATTCGAAATCATCGCTGACAACCGTATCGACTTCCAGACTGGGAACCTCGCGGTCGAACAGAACCATCGCACAATTGAGGGATTTGAGATTCTCAAGGTGGGCCGTTTGATAGCGATTGGCCGGCGCAATGATCAAACCGTCAACCTGCTTACCCACCAGAACGTTCACAGCCTCTCGTTCCACATCGAAATTCTCATCCGAGTTGGTCAAAATCACATTGAATCCGCTCGCATTGGCAACGTCGGTGATACTTCTCACAGCAATACCAAAGAATGAGTTTTCGATGTCACCCACCACAACACCGATGGTTTTCGATTTTCCGGTAGTCATCGAACGAGCCAACTCATTTGCTCTATATTTCAGAGACTTGGCAGAGGCTTGCACGCGTTCGCGGACTTTTTCGCTTGTCACGCCATAGCCCCCAAGCACACGCGCTGCGGTCGACTTGGAAACATGTGCATGTCGGGCAACGTCGGCAACGGTGACGGCAGGAGACTGAAGTTTCTTTTTATCCATAATTTAAATGCCTACAGACGAGTTGACGGTCAGTCAAGATCATTATAGTCTTTCATTGAGACCGGTCTCATTAATAAGGATCGGAATAAAATTCGCCAAAATCACTCACTTTCGATTTTGTCGGTTCAAACACCAAATAAGCCAGATAACCGGCAAGCCCCCATGGAGAACAGCATGAAGATTACCAATCTTTTCGGCAAATTCACCCGCCGTTCCTACCTGGCAATGATGTCAGGTCTAGTTGTATCCTGTCTCGTTGCTCCCGCCAACGCTGCAGATGACAATCCCTACGGACTTTTGGATACTGACTCCATTATGGTAGGCACCATGTCCGATGCGAAACCATATGCGTTTGTGACTGCAGACGGCACATTTTCCGGTTTCGACGTTGAGTTCTTCCAAAACATTGCCAAACGGCTCGGCTTCGAAAAAGATCAGGTCACCTTTGTTGGTCAGGATTTCGCAGCACTTATTCCTTCCGTTGTCAATGGCCGCTTTGACGTGGCCGTCGGCGCGATCGGCACCACCGCGCAACGTCAGAAAGTCGCTGACTTCACGGATGGTTATCTCGCAGGCTTCCTCTCGGTTCTCAGTTCCGATGAATCGCTGTCCACCATCGAAGCCCTGGATGACAAGCGCCTCGGCATCGTGCAGGGCACTTTGCAGGATGACTATGCGCAGAAGCATTTCCCCAAAGCTCAGCTGGTTCGTTTCCCAGACAACAACAGCGCCGTTGCTGCCCTGAACAATGGCATGGTCGACGCTCACTTCCTCGATTTCGAAGCAGCCAAACAGTTCGGTAAAAACTATCCGGGCCTGAAAGTCATGCAGAACTTCGCATCCTTCGATGCACCCGCAGGTTTCGTTGTGCGTAAAGGAAACAGCAGGCTGCTTGACGCACTCAATGAAAAGATCCACGAAGCCATGCAGGATGGCACTTGGAAAGAACTGCACAGCAAGTGGTTCCCAGGCAGCCCGATGCCTAAACAGTATCTCCCGCAGAACTGATTACTCGTCATTGCAAAACCAGCAATTCAAGAAGCATGGGGGCGGAGCATTCCGCCCCCAAAGGCAAAAAGTAAAAAAGTCGAGGTGTTTTAGCGTGCCCTATTACCTTCCCATACCTGAAGGACACGCCGCATCTCCATCGACCAAACAGGGCTTTCTCGCCAGACGGTAACAAACAGGACAACAGCAGATGGAGTGGTTAGAAACCCTAAGACGTAGCTTTCTCGATTTCGACGCTATGGCTTCAGTTCTGCCCAGTATGTTTTACATCGGGCTCAAGAACACACTAATTCTCGCAGCATTTTCAACATTCTTCGGCGTTCTTATCGGCATTGTGCTGGCGGTCATGGGCATCTCCCGGTCCCCTTGGCTTAAGCTGCCCGCGCGTATCTATACCGATATTTTCCGTGGTCTCCCCGCAACCGTAACCATCCTGTTGATCGGTCAGGGCTTTGCCCGCATCGGTCGCGAGCTGTTCGGCCCCTCCCCCTTTCCTTTGGGAATTGCCGCACTCAGCCTGATTGCTGGCGCTTACATCGGCGAAATCTTTCGCTCGGGTATCCAGAGCGTTGACAAGGGCCAGATGGAAGCCAGCCGCGCTCTTTCCATGAGCTACGGTCAGGGAATGCGTCTTATCGTCATCCCGCAGGGTATCCGCCGCATTCTCCCCGCCCTCGTCAACCAGTTCATCGGCAACGTCAAGGATTCGAGCCTTGTCTACTTCCTTGGCTTGCTTACCTACCAGCGCGATCTGTTCCGCGTTGGTCAGGATCAGGCTGTGGTCACAGGCAATCTCTCGCCGTTGCTCCTTGCAGGCGTCTTCTATCTGATAATCACGGTGCCGCTCACCCATCTGGTCAACTATATCGACGACAGGCTCCGCACCGGCAAGGTCACCAAGTCAGGCCCGGTCTCAGGCCTTGAGGAAGTAACCGAACAAGCCTCTGTCCCCAACCTTCCTGCGGTCGAGAAACCGGCCTTCAGGGGCGGCAGCCTGAAAATCTCGAACCTGACCATGGCCTATGACGACATCGATGTGCTCAAGGATATCTCGCTCGAGGTTCCCGCTGGCTCCGTGACCTGCGTCATCGGACCCTCCGGCTCGGGCAAGTCCACCCTGCTGCGCGGTCTGAACCGTCTGGTCGAGCCCAAGTCCGGCGCGGTCACTCTGGACAGCAGCGATGTGCTGACCATGCATCCCGAGAAGCTTCGCCGCCGCATCGGAATGGTCTTCCAGCACTTCAACCTGTTCCCCGACCATACTGCACTGCAGAATGTCAGTCTGGCGCTGAACAAGGTCAAGAAGATGCCGATTGCCGAGGCTCGCAAACTTGCCGAGGAACGCCTCTCTGAAGTGGGGCTTGCCTCCCGCATGAATCATCGGCCTGCCAACCTGTCTGGCGGCCAGCAACAGCGTGTTGCCATCGCCCGGACACTGGCCATGGAACCGGAAGTCATCCTCTTTGATGAGGTGACAAGTGCGCTTGACCCTGAACTCGTCAAGGGCGTTCTGGAACTGATGACAGATCTTGGCAAGCGCGGCATGACAATGCTTGTCGTCACCCACGAAATGGGCTTTGCCCGCAAGGTGGCCGATCAGGTCGTTTTCATGGATGAGGGCCGCATCGTCGAGGCGGGTACGCCCGAGCAGATCTTCGATCATCCCAAGAATGACCGTCTCCAGCACTTCCTGCAGGAAGTGCTCTGACAAGCAGCGGCGCACATCATGGCGCTGCACATCACCAAGTAAAAAGGGGAAGCAACCAAGGTTGCTTCCCCTTTTTTTGTGTGCATCAGTCGGCTCCGGATTGTTTCTTTGCCTTCGTTTCGAGTGACCCAGCGCGATCCCTTGAAATCCCGCTACATCGCTGACAAGGTTGCGAAGATAACGATGCCAATTCCAACTGCGCTGAGGACAAAGAGCAATCCTCTAGAAAGCCCGCTCGGAACGCCTCCCCTGTCTCCTTGTGAAGCGGAAACAGACCGGATGCTTGCGACGATAAGCATCACCCCAAGGACCGTGCCAACGCTCTCCAATGTGGTTAGCACTGTCGACATTGGATTTTGTGATACGGGGAAAATATGCAGGAGATCCGCCACATAAACCGCAACATACGCAACACCGGCTACTACCGGCCACATACCGGTTCTGCCATAGCGTAAGGCAGCGTAGGCAAGGATGAAACTGCCCAGTCCCAGGATGGTCAAAAAGACATTGAAAGCGGCCAGAACAGAAACGGAATAGTGCGGAAAGACTCTGGTTTCAACGAACCCGCCCGGCACCATCAGGGCCAGATTGAGGGCGCTTAACAGAACGAGGATTCCAACGATACGAGAATGAGTCATGAGTTTTTTCTATCGGATTGATGCGTGGGGAATTGTTGAGGCGGAAGAAGGGGTGCTATCAGCATGCCAAAGGCACGTTGGGACAAGATGGTTTCTTCTTCGCTGGATAGGTCTTGAGCGTAATTTGCAAACCAGCGATCAATCGTTGTCGCAAGGTCTAGCGTGACGCTTGTCAGAAGCGTGTGCGGAACGTCATCTCGAATGGCACCAACAGATTGACCTACGCCGACGAACTTTTCAATTTGGGTCTGCAGCCGAGTAAGCGGCTCTTCGAACGCACGCTTTGCAGCGACTTCGTGGTGCAGGATCCGAACCAACTCCGCAAGACTTTTGTCTTCGTTGAGCGCTGTCGTCACCTGTTCAACCAAGCCAGAAATACCTAGCCAGAATGCCCGTGCATCCGTGGCTTGAAGCGGAACCGACAGCGTAGACTCATCGATATGAGGCAGGCGAGCTTCGAGAGTGGCACGATACAATTCGCCCTTATTGGCAAAGTAGTGATAGGTGCGCCCTTTGCTCACGCCAGCGCGCTTCAAAATCCGGTTCAGGGAAGCCCCTTCCAGCCCATATGCGCAGAATTCATCTTCGGCTGGTTCCAGCCAAAGCAGGCGATCTTGTTTGCTCAGCGCCAGAAATCGGTCTCGTGGGGTCATGATGATGTCTTCTCAAACACTCCATAGACTACTAGTCTAAATCGTTGAGAAGGAATTAGACCACTGGTCTAATTTTGTCAAGACGAGCTCAGCCCGTTCCGTCACCGACACTTTGGGTAGCACATGCAGAGTATAGCCGAGCTTTTCCAAAGTGCGGGTGATGCGCAGATGTTCCTGAACCGCCGCATCAAAGTCATGCCTGCGTTCATCGTCCCCAACGAACAGCTCTTGCCATGGCGGAACGATGAAAACACGCTTCGCATATGGCGGAGTTTGACCAAGGGTTTCGCTTGCTGTCGGCCCGCCGGAATGCTCCAAAGCAACAGCGGCATCGATCAGCCCCCGGTCGAAGAAGACGGGACCATCCAGACGCTTCGCCCTCTCCAGATCGGCCTTGGCCACCTCGATGGCTCGGAGCGCGAATGCGTTCATATCCACCCATGGCAGGGCCTTACCGTCTCCCGCCAACTCATCCGCAACGATGCGACGACCCGGCTCTGGCATAGTTGCAAAGCCACGGTCGGCCAAGGCATCGAGCAGGGTCGATTTTCCCCCACCCGAACACCCCGTTAGCAGTATCAATCGATCGTTCAATGCATTTCCCTTTCTTTTGGCTCTTTGAACCTGATCCAGCACCTTCTAACTCAACGTGCGGTTTGAGCGAATTTTCCAACCTTGGTCAGCCACTTCTCGCGAACCTGCGCGGTCGAGGCCTTGGTGGTGGCGAAGTTGGTGACCTGCACCGGCGAGAAGCCGACATAGCCCAGAATTTGCTTCTTGATCTGCTTGGCGATGGCAGCACCCAAAAACAATTTGAAGTACCAGTTGGGCGTATCTGATGTGATGAACACATGCGCGGTTTTGTTGGTGAGTAGTTTTTTGGGAAGTGGTGCCCCCTTTTGTTGCGCGAAAGCTCTTCCGGGCAGCAGGATCCGATCAAACAGCCCCTTCAGCTTGGCAGGCATTCCACCCCACCACAAAGGATGCGTCAGGACGAAGTGGTCACATTTTTCAAGCGCATCCCAGAACGCTTGTAGATCGGCTTCCAGCTTTGGCGCGTTCTTATAGGTCGCTTGCCCGAAGTCGCTGTTAAACTGCATATCTGCCAGGTTGAACCGCGCGACATGATAGCCCGCATTCTGCGCTTTTTGTTCATATCGGTCTGCGATACCTTTAGACAAACTGCTCCCGGCAGGATGTCCATTCAGAATCAAGATATGGTTGCCTTTGTTTTCTTTGTTGCCGATTGCCATTTGAGTCTCCATAAAATTGACCGCGGTCAATTTCTATATAGAATGGTTAGGGCCATATGCAATATCAAAAATTGACTGCGGTCATTTTTTCTTAGGAGAGAGCCAATTCAAAAGAGAAGCTATGAGACGAGAGCGAACATTCTGGAAGCAGCTCGGAAACTGACAAAAGGGAAATCATTTGACGATGTGTCCATGGATTCGATAGCGAAAGAATCCAGCGTCGCCAAAGGATCGCTCTTCGCACATTTTGGCGACAAGAACAGCTTGTTCTCGTACCTTGTTGCAGAGCGCATTCAGGCAATTGTTGACGATTGGGAAAAGGAGTCTGCTGGCGTAGAAAGTCCGCAGGACTATCTTGTTCGTCAGAGTATGAAGCTGATCCGTCTTCTCAGTGCTGACAGAACAGTTCTTCAAATCTATCTGGATTTTTCGGGAGCAACGTCCCACAAAACATCCGAACAGTTTCTGGCGGCACTCGACGCGCTGGAGACCAAATTGCTGTCATTTCTGGAAGACTGGAGCAAGGATGCGACTGAAGGAATCAGGACGGATCTTGTCCCCGCAGACCTTGCGGCCGGCATTTCTGCCTTCGTCACGACGGCTGCCATCTATCGATCATGCAGCAAGATCGGCTCAGATTCCGAGTGCCAAACGCTATTGGCTCGCCAGTTCCAAGCATGGCTATCTCCCGGCTGTCTTTGATGGCGACAGTTCGGTTTTGAAGACCGCGTGGTTCGGGAAGATACCACGCGGCCAATTGCTTTAATCCACGATGAAACGGTTGCGGAGTTCGCTTTGAACCTTGTCGGCAGCGCGAACCTTGAGGTCGATGCCGTCCTCGCTGTCGAGACGGTCCAGAACATCGCAGTGACGATAGAGCCAGGCGAGGCCCTCGCCGTCCTCGACGGCCAAATGCAGCTTGAGGATATTGTCATTCTGGGCGAGCTTGGCTTCGATCTCGTCGAGCAGGATATCCGTCCCCTCGCCGCTGACCGCAGACAGAGCGACCGGTTGCAACTGCTCTGTCGCCTTTGATGGCTGCTGGCTCGCGGCACGCTCGATCACCTTCTGCCGATCATCGTCTTCAAGCAGATCGATCTTGTTCCAAACCTCGATCACACGCGGATCTTCATCGATCTCAATGCCCAGATCGTGCAGCACATTGGCCACATCCTCGGCCTGCGCGCCTGTATCCTCATGGGCAATATCGCGCACATGCAGAATAACGTCGGCCTCGAGCACCTCTTCAAGCGTCGCCTGGAAGGCCGCAATCAGATGGGTCGGCAGATCGGAAATGAAGCCCACAGTGTCAGACAGGATTACCGGCCGACCATGGGGCAGTGTCATGGTGCGAAGGGTTGGATCGAGCGTAGCAAACAGCAGATCCTTGGCAAAGATCCCCGCCCCCGTCAGATGATTGAACAGCGTCGACTTGCCAGCGTTGGTATAGCCGACCAGAGCCACGATTGGATGCGGAACCTTCTGGCGGTTACTGCGATGCAGCCCGCGCGTCCGGCGTACCTGTTCAATATCCTTCTCAAGACGTGTGATCTTTTCCTGCAGGGCCCTGCGGTCGGCCTCGATCTGGGTTTCACCGGGACCACCCATGAAGCCGATCCCGCCGCGCTGGCGTTCAAGGTGCGTCCAACTGCGAACAAGTCGGCCTTTCTGATAATTCAGATGCGCCAGTTCGACCTGAAGCCGCCCTTCCTTGGTGCGGGCACGACGACCGAAAATCTCAAGAATGAGGCCGGTTCGGTCGAGAACCTTTGAGTCCCATTCCTTTTCGAGGTTGCGTTGCTGGATCGGAGTGAGCGGATAATCTATGATGATCAAGTCGACCTTTTCGCGGTCAATGATATCCCAGATATCCTCCAGTTTACCCTTCCCGATGAGGGTCGAGGGGCGAAGCGCATTGAGCGGAATGCGGATGACATCGACGACATCAAGCTCGATGGCAGCGGCCAGACCGGCGGCTTCCTCCAGACGTGAATCATCGGTCCGCCGAACGATCTTTCCTTCGGCAGCCGCCTTGTTTTGCAAATTCTGCGATAGAATGGGAACCAGAACAAGCGAACGGGTCGCAACCGTCTCTCGCTTGATCATCTTCTTCTGCGATCGCCGTTTGGCTCCGCTTTCTTCTAGATCTTCTTTATCTTCTGACAATCAGCCTTCAGCCTTCTCGCCATTTTCTGCCGCTTCGAAGAGCGACAATGGCCCATTTGGCATAATGGTGGAAATGGCATGTTTATAAACCAGCTGCGAATGCCCATCGCGCCGCAACAACACACAAAAATTATCAAACCAGGTCACAACACCCTGCAACTTAACCCCATTGACCAGAAAAATGGTCAGCGGTGTTTTAGTTTTGCGAACGTGATTGAGAAAGGTATCCTGGAGGTTCTGGGCTCTTTCTGCCATAGGTCCTGCCTTATTGTTGTCGTTTATCTCGTAAGATGTTGCTTTAATGGAACCACCATTATGACCTAGTCACAAGAATTAGACCAGACCGGCAAACCCCATAAACTCGCCACCAGCCTCACTGGCAGTGATATTTTCCACATGTCTGGGGATATCGGCAAATTGCTACGACAAAACCGAGTCCCCCAACAACACCGGCCGCGCAATTTTATTCCTGAACCATCGAGTACCGATAAGATCGATTCTCGGAGGAACAGTTTACCCATATTGAGACACTTGCCAAGTCTCAAACGCAACCATTCTATGCACTAAAACTGAAAACCACTCTAAAATGAAGTCATAAACGGATCACCGGCGCCAGAAGTTCACATTAAACGCACCAAACAGAACGATAATTTCAATTCGCCCGAGGATCATTGTGACAACCAGCGCATATTTGATAACCAGCCCCATCTCCGCATAAGGCGGCCACTCGCCAGTTTGGCTCCATCCTGATTGATAGAGTGGGCCGATGTTCGAAAAGCTCGATATGGCCGCAACGAGACCTCCGTCAAAGTGACCGATCTCATAGGTCACCATACCGGTGACAATGGCAATCAGGATCATCGACAACAGGAACGAAGCCCAAATCGCCTTCATCAACTGAATGGTATATTCGGTTCGGCCAAGGCGGCCTCCACGGATCGAATGCGGATAGATCAGGCGCCCCACCTCGCGCGTTGCCTGAAGGATCATGGCGCCAATCCGATAAAGCTTGAGCCCTCCCGCCGTTGAGAAAGGCGTCGCACCAATGAGGGCCACACAGATGACGAGAATGCCCGGCAGAACTGTCACGTCCGCATGACGCAATTCAAACCCGGTCGTGGAGACCAGAGACGCCGCCGCAAAGAACCCCTGCCGCAGAGCGGACAAAGGCGGCAACACAGATGCACTGCCCGCCAGTTGGAACAGCGTAATGGAATAGAAAAGCCCCAAGACCCCGATGATGGCCAGAAGGGCGTAGCTTTCACCCTGTTCGTACGAAAGCTGAAATTTGCCGCGCACCGCCATCCGGTGCCACAAAATGCTGGACGCTCCGATCACCATCCCCACCGCAACAATCAGCTCGGCGAAACGATTGTCATAGACAGACAGGGGGCCATCAACCGGCATGAAACCGCCTGTTGAAATGGTTGAAAAGGCAAGACAAAGGGAATCAAAAGGAGGCAGCCCTGAAATGATCAAAAGCCACGCCAGCCCCATCGTCACAAGGCCGTAAGCACCTCCAACCTGCCGAATGACATAGAAGGTGCGCCCGGACTCGTCGCCCAGATTGCGCTCTGTGATCCCGGTCTGGTGATCAGGCAATCCGCCCACCCCGCCGGGGGCCAGAATAAGCAGGAAGCTCAGCAACGTAAGAAAGCCGCCAAACCATTGCAAAATGGCCCGCCAGAAGATCAGCGCACGCGGCACGGGTTCCAATACCGTGAAGACCGTGGATCCGGTCGTCGTCAGCGCTGAGGCTGCCTCAAACAGCGCATCAATGCCGGAAAGCTGTCCTGACAGAATGAAGGGAAACGCACCGGCGAACGGCAAACCAAACCACGCAAGCACACACAGAAGGAAGGTTTGCGCATTGACCAGATCTTTCTTCTGCCCACGAAGGGCAAAATAGACCCCACCCGACAGAAAGCCGGTCAGGCCCGCAACGAGCAGAAACCCGCCTGCCAGTTCCGTATTTCCCGAACTGAGTGCAACGAGCGCCGTAGGCAGCATGAGTGCGCCCAATGCTCCAAGCAGGATCGACAGGAAATAGAGGATTGCGGTCATCCGGTGACAGCCCTTTTCGTGCCTTAGAAGAACTCGAAGCTGACACGGAACAGCATTTCAACCTGTTTGACGCGATCAGCCAAAGCAAACAGGATGACACGGTCCCCCGCCTCGATCTGAACGTCGCCGTTGGGCATGATCACCTGCTTGTCACGGTAGATTGCTCCAACACGAACCCCTTCGGGAAATTCGACACTGCGCAAAGGCCGACCGACAAGCGGTGACGTCTCCAGCGCTTCTGCCTCGATGCCTTCTGCCGCACCATCCTCGACCGCGTGTACTCCGCGAATACGGCCGCGGCGAACATGCTGCAGGATTTTGGAAATCGTCACCGAGCGCGGGTTCACATAGGCATCAATGCCCAGATCATGCGCCAAATCGGGATAATGGGAATCATTGAGCAGGGCCATGGTGCGCGTACAGCCCAGACGCTTGGCCATCGCACAGGACAGGATATTGACCTGATCATTGTTGGTCAGCGCAATCAGCGTATCCGCGTCCCGCACATCGGCTTCCTTCAGGATATCCTGATCAAGCGCACTGCCCTGCAGAACAATCGTGTCCTTGAAATCATTGGCAATCTTGATCGCCCGGTCGCGGTCCAGCTCGATCACCTTGGCGCGTGTGCGCGCACGTCTTGCTTCAATTGCCATGGCGACATACCGACCGATGTTCCCGCCACCCGCGATCACGACGCGGTTGGCAAGCCCCTCGTCATGCCCGAAGATATTGAGCGTCCGCCAGACCTGCTGGCGATCCACCACCACATAGGCAAGATCGCCGGCCAGCATCTGGTCCTCGGCATGGGGAACAAACAGCCGTGAATTGCGGCGGATCCCGACAACCACCGCCTGAAGATCAGGAAAGAGTTCAGTCAATTGCCGCAAGGGCGTATCGACAACCGGACATTCTTCCTCGCACAGAACCGCAATCATCAGCACTTCACCATCGGCAAAGCGCACTGTGTCCTCGGCGCCAGGCATCGCCATGCGCGACAGCACCATCTCGCCCACTTCCACCTCGGGCGAAATCACCACGTCAATGGGCAGATGCTCCCGAGAGAAGAGGTTTGCCCAATGCTTCTCCAGATAGGACTGGGCCCGCACGCGCGCTACCTTGGTCGGCACGTTGAAAAGCGAATGGGCCACCTGACAGGCGACCATATTGACTTCGTCGTAAAGGGTAACGGCGACGATCATGTCCGCTTCATCGGCCCCTGCCCGCGCCAGCACGTCCGGATGGGCACCATGGCCGACATATCCACGCACATCGAGCGTGTCGCGAATGGCAGAAACCAGAGCCGGAGAACTGTCGATCACCGTAACGTCATTCTGCTCGGAGGATAGATGTCGGGCAATACCGTAACCGACCTGACCCGCACCGCAAATCACCACTTTCATATCTTGCAGCTCTCTTTCTCAATACCAAGCTGGCGGCAAGCCCAACGCGTTTCGCAATTCGCTCCAAGGGAGCATCGCAACGAGCGGAACGACAGCAGACTCAAACCTCTTGTTCAGGCACTTTCGAAATTTATTGCACAAATTTCGCTTAAGCCCAATCACTTATCGGCGCTTGCGAAAAAGTGGGGCCATCCGTAATCGCGTTTTCGGGCGGCCGACATGCGATCAAACAACGCCAAGGCTTTTGAGCTTGCGGTGCAGTGCGGACCGCTCCATTCCGACGAATTCTGCGGTGCGTGACACATTACCACCAAACCGGGCAATCTGAGCCTTCAGATACTCCCGCTCAAACACCTCACGCGCTTTCTTGAGAGGCAAAGACATGATCTGCTCGCTGGCTTCCCCACTGCCCGGAACACTTGGGGCGGTTTCCCCAACTTCGCTGGGCAAAAGATCTGCCGTGATGATCGCGTCTTCATCCCCTTTGGTCAGGATCAGGAGGCGCTCGATATTGTTTTTCAGCTGGCGAATGTTTCCCGGCCAGTTATGCGCCTGCAATATGGCCATCGCGTCTTCACCGATTTTGCGGGATGGAAGCCCGGCGGTACTAGACAGAAGCTCCATGAAATGCAGCACCAGCTCAGGGATATCCTCACGCCGGTCAGCAAGCGGCGGAACAGCGAGGGGCACGACATTGAGGCGGTGGAAAAGGTCTTCCCGGAACCCGCCAACCTCGACCAGGCTATCCATATTGCGCGAGGTGGATGAAATGAAACGAACATCCACTTGCACAGGTTTCTGCCCGCCGACACGCACGAACTTGTTGCTGGTCAGCACACGGGTCAGTTTGCTCTGCGTTTCCATCGGCAGATCGGAAATTTCTTCCAGATAGAGCGTCCCTCCGTGAGCTTCTTCCAGCGCCCCGATCTTGCGGGGTGTGGTGCCATCGGCCTCGGTGCCGAACAGTCCGATTTCCAGATCCGTCTCGGTGAACTGGATGGCCGAAAAGGACACAAAAGGCGAAGACGAACGATGGGACTCCAGATGGATGCAGCGCGCGACCAGCTCTTTGCCACAACCAGAAGGGCCGGATATCAGCACGCGACTGTTGGTTTGAGAGATCCTCTGGACCAGTTGGCGCAGATTGTTCATGGCGCTGGAGGAGCCGATCAGCCGGTTGGTCTCACCGCTGCGCGATTGCAGATCCTTCACCTGCCGCTTAAGCGTTGAGGCCTCGAGCGCCCGCTCCGCGACGAGAATAAGCCGGTCGGCCTTGAAAGGTTTTTCAATGAAGTCATAGGCCCCGCGCTTGATGGCCGCCACCGCCGTTTCGACGCCACCATGGCCCGAGATCATCACCACCGGCAATTCCGGATGCTTCTGCTTGATCACTGCGAGCAACGCAAGCCCGTCAAGGCGGGATCCCTGAAGCCATATATCCAGAAAAATCAGGGACGGCCGTCGTTGTTCGATCAGCTCGAGCGCTTCATCGCTATGGGACGCCATGCGCGTATCATAGCCCTCATCCTCTAGAAGACCGGCGACGAGTTCGCGAATATCGACTTCATCATCAACTACAAGAATATCCGCTGACATGTTCACTCTCCTCCTGCCTGTCGCAGATTATCCAGCGACAGCCCTGAATTATGGTGTCCTTCTGCGGTGCCATCGGCACCATCCATAGACGCTACAGCATCCTTGAGAAGCCGCATCTCGATGCAGGCCCCATGCTCAAAATCGGAAACTTCCGCGGCATCCCGCAACTGGATCGAACCGCCATGCTCATTCAAAATCTTGCGCACGATGGCGAGTCCTAGACCCGTGCCCTTTTCTCTCGTCGTCATGTAAGGCTCCAGCAAGCGCTGACGATTGTTGACGGGAAACCCGATGCCATTGTCAATCACCCGGACGCAATAGGTGTCGTCCTCGACCGTGGCAACGACGAGAACTTTTCCTGCTTCTTCGTCTCGGTCCTCTCCACCATCGCGGCCACTGATCGCTTCGGTTGCATTTTTCACGATATTGGACATCGCCTGAGACAGAAGACGGTGATCAAAGGATCCGGGCATTTCTTCCGGCAGATCCGTTTCGAACGTGATGTCGTGATTGGCGACTTCAATCAGAAACACGGATTGCTTGACGACTTCCGACAGGTCTCCCGGCTCAAACACCGGTTTGGGCATGCGGGCAAACGAGGAAAACTCATCGACCATGCGTCCGATGTCACCGACCTGACGGACGATCGTGTTGACGCACTGGTCAAACACCTTGCGGTCATCATCGGCGACCTTTTTGCCATACCGACGGCGCAACCGTTCCGCTGACAACTGGATGGGAGTGAGCGGATTCTTGATCTCATGAGCAATCCGCCGCGCAACATCCGCCCACGCGGCCGAACGCTGGGCCGAAACCAGATCGGTGACATCATCAAGCGTAACCACATGGGAATGCAGGTCATCATCTCCACTTTCAGAGGTGATACGCGCCCGCAACGCCAGTTCCAAACCGCTCCGGACAACAGAAATCTGTTCTTCCAGATGCTGGGACCCGTCGGCATAGATCGCATTTTCGAAAAGATCCGCAATCTCGGGCAGCACCGATGTCAGTTTCTTGCCCAGCAACTCGCGCTCGCGCATGTTCAGGAGCTTCTGAACCGAGGGATTTGCGAGAGTGATCTGCCCCAACTCGTCAATGCCCAGAACACCGGCGCTGACACCCTCCAGCATCGCCTCGGTGAAGCGCCGCCGGGCGTCCATGGTGTCGCGAGCAAGGATGAGTTCATCCCGCTGAGAGCGCAGCTCGGTTGTCATGGTGTTGAAGGTCTGGTTGAGGCTCGAAAAATCCGATGATCCGATCTCGTTGGGCAGCCGCACAAACAGATCACCGTGACGGACCCGCTCCGCTGCGCTGATCAGACGCCGGATCGGAGCAACCAGCGTATTGGCAAAGCCGATGGCAAACCAGGTCGTCGAGAGAAGCACGATCAGCCCCGCACCGATATACAGCATGGCGAAGGCTGCCAGAATGTTTGATCGGCTGTCAAAAAAGGCCTGATATTCCTGCGCATTCTCCGATGTCATGCGCAGGAAGTTCGACACGACCGGATCGATGACCCGCACCACGAAAAGATAGGCATCGCTGAATTCGTCAAGACGCAAGATTCCGGCGACAAGGTTGGAATCCCCAAGCGCGATCAACTCTGGCTCGCTACGGGCTCGTTCGAGCAATTCGGGGGTCGGCATTCTGGGCAAGGGCTGATCAAGTCGGCTCGGACTCGCCATCATCTCCTTGCCATCTCCGCTGACGATGAATGCCGCAGGAATGCCGCGAATGCGCGCCTGACGGGCGAAGATGGCCCGGAACCGGTCTTCGGCCAACAAAAAATAGGGCTCGGAGTCGTTCAACGCCCGTCCCATCCCGAGCAGTTCGTTGCGCAGAACGCGGGCATGTTCCTTGGTGTAAGCGGTTGCGACCGTCTGCGAGCTGTTGATGATCGCCATGGTGCGCGATGAAAACCAGCGATCAAGACCGCGATCAAGGGTGATAGACGCGAAAATGGCCACCAGCACAGTCGGCACGGTCGCAACAAGGGCGAACAACCCCATGACCCGAATATGCAGGCGCGCGCCGGCCTTGCCTTTGTGGCGGGCCAGAATGATGGAACTCGCTTCCCAAGAAATCAGAAACGCCAAGCCGACCAGAATGATGCCGTTGACGATCATTGCGATGCGAATGACATCATCGGTCGGTTCGATTGAGGTAAGACCGAGCAGAACCACAAATGTGGTAACGCCGGAGACAACCGCCAGAATGACGACAGCAAGACCAACCAGCCGCACCTTGCGCTGCATGTCCGGCATCTCGCCCACCATCGACAATCCTTCAGCGAGCAAACCCGTACGTCTGCCGCTCCGGTCACTTTGGCCGGGCTCTAAATCCTTTTCGGAACGATCATTCACGCGCAACACATCCTCTGCAAAGGGCCTGATCAAACGATTGAAGCAGGCCCCTCTATTGAACTGAAATGTTGCTTAAATGTGACAGCTATCGCAATGACTGTCCATGCCCCACAGTTTGTTGTGTTAAATTAGCCACATCAAACCGGGAAAAATCGCCAAAGTCTGCCGGTCAGGCACCCCGCACCACCTGAATATCCAGATCCTTTATCTTCTTACGCAGGGTATTGCGGTTGAGTCCCAACAACTCCGCGGTCTTGATCTGGTTGCCCTTGGTCGCGGCAAGCGACGTGCAAATCAGGGGATATTCGATTTCACGCAGCAGTCTGTGATAGAGACCGGGGGGCGGCAAGCTGTCGCCGAATTCCTTGAACAATTGCTCCAGATAGGATTCCATAGCAGCAGCCAGATTCTGGACCTTCTGCTCTGGCTGAACATCCGTGGTCAGACTGATCTGATTGAGCTCATTTTCGATCTGCGCTGCCGTGATTGTTTCTTGTGGGTAAAGCGCAGCAAGACGACGCACCAGATTCTCAAGCTCGCGGACGTTGCCCGGCCAGCGATAGCGCAGCATGACATCAAGCGCATCTGGCTGGATGGTCTTGACCGGCAAGCCCTCGCGTTCGCCGACAGCGAAGAAGTGCCGCATCAGATCCTTGATATCCTCGGACCGCTCGCGCAAAGGCGGCAAACGCATCGGAACCACGTTGAGCCGGAAAAACAAATCCTCTCGGAACAGGCCCTGATGAATGAGGGACTGAAGATCCTTGTTGGTTGCGGCGATAATGCGCACATTCGTCTTGATCGGCGTGCGTCCGCCGACAGTGGTATATTCTCCCTGCTGCAGGACGCGAAGCAGACGGGTCTGCGCTTCCATCGGCATATCGCCGATCTCATCGAGGAACAAAGTCCCCCCTTCAGCCATTTCGAACTTGCCCGCCGAGCGACCAAGCGCCCCGGTGAAAGAGCCTTTCTCGTGGCCAAACAACTCCGACTCAATAAGGTCCTTGGGGATCGCCGCCATGTTGATGGCCACAAATGGTCCCTTGCGGCGTTTGCCATAATCATGCAAGGCCCGGGCAACCAGCTCCTTGCCCGTTCCGCTCTCGCCGGTGACCATAACCGTGAGATCATTTTGCATCAGGCGCGCCAGCATCCGGTAGATGTCCTGCATCGCAGCAGAGCGACCAATCAACGGAATATCCATGCCGTCGTCTTCGGTCGTCTTAAGGCTCGGGCGTGGCTCGGACAGCGCTCGTCCGGCAATGTTGATCAGTTCCTTGAGGTCGAACGGCTTGGGCAGATATTCATAAGCACCGCGCTCGGACGCCTTGATCGCCGTCATGAACGTGTTTTGCGCACTCATCACAATGACTGGCAAATTGGGTCTGGTTTTCTTGATCCTTGGCAGAACATCAAAAATATTCTCATCCGGCATCACGACATCGGTGATCACAAGATCGCCTTCCCCTTGTGAGATCCAGCTCCACAAGGTCGTCGCGTTGGATGTCAACCGAACCGTATATCCGGCGCGGGACAGCGCCTGATTGAGCACGGTGCGGATGGCAGTATCATCATCAGCCAGCAGGATTGTCCCTTTGGTCATGGTACAATCTCCTATTATAGTTCCATGTCGCTGGGTGGCAGCATGACGCGGAAAATGGTTTGACGGCCAGTTCCGTCATACTCAATCACACCTCCATGATCGCCAATCAGCTTGGCAACCAGAGCCAGTCCCAGACCGGATCCGTTCGTCTTGGAGGTGACAAAGGGGTCGAACAGACAATCTTCGATTTCCTTGGGAATGCCCGGCCCGTTGTCCTTGACGCAAATTTCAAGCGGCAGGGATGTTTTCTCGGTCGATCCTGGCACCTGAATGCGGATGCCGGGACGAAATGCAGTGCTCAGAACAATCTCAGGTCCGGGTACTTCCAACACGGCTTCTGCAGCGTTCTTGACCAGATTAAGGAAAACCTGAACCAGTTGATCCTGATTGGCATGCACGAAAGGCAGGGACGGATCATATTGTTCCCCGAAGTGGATGCGGTCGCCGAATTCAGCCTGTGCCAGCTTCTTGACCCGATCAAGCACCACATGAATATTGACGGCCTCTCGCTCAACGGGGCGTTGGTCGGAAAAGACCTCCATACGGTCGATCAATCGGACGATCCGGTCTGTCTCGTCAGTGATCAGCCTCGTCAATGCGCGGTCATCGTCGGACACCGAGCTCTCGAGCAGCTGGGCAGCACCGCGAATGCCCGAAAGCGGGTTCTTGACTTCGTGGCCGAGCATGGAGGCAAGGCCCGTAACGGAGCGAGCCGAATCCCGATGGGTCAACTGCCGATCCATCTTGTCTGCAATCGTGCGCTCCTGCAGCATCAGGGTAACAGCGCCCGTGCGATCCTGTACCGGTGCGGCATAGACATCCACCACCTTGTCTATTCCGATGCGCGGATTGGAAATATCGACCCGATATTCATTCACCGGCGCAAGTCGCTCTCTGGCCTGATCCACCAGAGCCAGAACGGGGCTACCAAAGGGAAGAAGCGTTGTCAGCTTTTGCTTGGCAAGAACCGCCGCGCTTGTCTGAAAGAAAAACTCCGCCATATCGTTGGCCGCAACCACATAGCCGTCCCGATCAATCATGACGATCGGGTGCGGTAAGGCACTGAGCATCAGTTGATAGGGAACGTCCTTGGGATTGCTGCGTCTTGGCTTGTCATTCATGCTACCTGCCTCGCCGCAGCCAAATCGAAAAAGTCGCGCAGCCCCGCGCGAACGCGTTCCGGTTCATTTGCGGTCAAAATTGTCTTTTTCAGATCGGCCAGTTCGGAGGAATAATAGCCGGTCCGTTCAATTTGATAATCCATATACCACCCCAGATGTTTGCGGGCGCAACGCACGCCCACCACGTCCGGATAATAGTCAATCATTCGGTCATAATGCTCGAGCACGAGAGGGAGCAAAGTCTCTCCTTCGGGCTCGTCAAGCTTTTCCCCGGTCGCCAGATAGTGCGCCACATGACCCGGCAGCCAGGGGCGCCCGTAGGCACCGCGCCCCACCATCAGCCCATCGGCACCCGACTGGCCGAGAATTTCCATGCTGTCCGCTTCACTCATTACATCGCCATTGGCAATGACCGGAATGGACACGGCCTCTTTTACGGCGTGGATCGCAGTCCAGTCAGCCGTTCCCTTATAGAACTGGTTGCGGGTGCGTCCATGGATGGTGACCAGCGCAACACCGCTCTCTTCAGCTCTGCGCGACAACTCCGCCGCATTGTGGGATGCATCGTCCCAACCCAGTCGCATCTTAACGGTGACAGGCACCGACACCGCGCCGACAACCGCATCGATCAATCTCAGCGCCTGATCCAGATCCCGCATCAACGCCGACCCCGAATAACCTGAAATGACCTTCTTGGCCGGACACCCCATATTGATATCAATGATCGAGGCCCCGGCGCCTTCACTCAGGCGTGCTGCCTCGCCCATCCAGTCCGCTCTGTTACCGGCCAATTGAACAGCATGGACCTCAAGCCCCTGCCCTTCTGCCCGAAGGCGCATTTCTTCCTTGCCAACAGCAAAGGCTTTGCTGGCAACCATTTCGGAAACCACAAGCCCGGCTCCGAATCGACGCGCAAGGGTCCGAAACGGCACATCCGTGATACCGGACATGGGTGCAAGAAAGACGCCGTTTGGAACGACGACGGGTCCGATAGCAAGGCTGGAGGCGGCCTTATGTAGGGAGCTGGACTTCATAAGGAGGTCATCTTTCAAGGCATTCTTCAAAAACAGTATAGAGATGCCTAATAAATGTGCAAGGGAATTTAGTGTCTACAATTTGGTCATTAACACCCTTTGTGCACGCATGCGATCTCACATGGGCAAAAGCGGCTCAGATTGCTTTGGCAAAAAACAGGAATTTTCAATTGGTCAATTCCCAAACAGACCGCCCCCTGCTAAAGCAATGAGCATGGTGGTAATCCAGAATGATCTGCCAAACGCAAATGGATCCGCCCTTAAAGCAAAAGCACAAACGCACAAGGATGGCAACGAACATCATGACATGCGCCGCAATCATCGTGGCTGCCGGAGTTGGCAACCGCGCCAAGCGAAGCAGCGACACTGTTGCCAAACAATATGTCCGAATTGCCGGAAAACCGGTCCTTTGCCACACGCTGATACCCTTCCTGGAATCAGAGGATATCGATTTCGTCAAAGTGGTCATCGCCGAGGGGGACAGGTCGCTTTATGATTGTGCCATCGAGCCGCTGCTGTCCGATTATCCGGAAAGCCTTCTGAAAGCCAAACTCCTGCCGCCAGTCATAGGCGGGGACACGCGACAATCATCCGTCCTGAACGGCCTTGATGGTCTTGCCGATCACAAGCTGGACAACGTTCTTATCCACGATGCCGCCCGCCCCTTTGTCACCAGACAAATTCTGAGACGCTGCCGCAGTGCCCTGCAACAGCACAAGGCCTGCCTCGTCGCCACCCCGGTCACCGATACTATCAAGCGCGTATCGCAAGACGGCGTGATCGAGGCAACAATCGACCGCTCGACACTCTGGGCAGCCCAAACACCACAAGGCTTTCATTTCGACTTTATCCTTGAAGCCCATAGGCGCGCCGCCCAATCCGTCACCGCCGCATTCACCGATGACGCAGCCGTGGCCGAATGGGCGGGTCAGCCCGTTCGCATTGTAGAAGGCAGCCCCAGCAACACCAAACTGACAAACCGGGAAGATCTAGACATGGCAGAACAGGCCCTTAGCGGCATCAAGCCCGCCACCCAACCTCTGACCGACGCAAGAATGGGCACGGGATACGATGTTCACGCCTTCGAGCCGGGCGACGGCGTGATCATCGGTGGTATATCCATCCCCCATGACCAAAAGCTCAAGGGGCATTCGGATGCCGATGTCGGCCTGCATGCCATCACCGATGCGTTGCTGGGCGCCATAGCAGATGGCGATATCGGGACCCATTTCCCGCCCTCCGACCCCAAATGGAAGGGCGCATCCTCGGATCTTTTCCTCAAGGACGCAATGCGGCGCGTTGCGGATCGAAACGGAAAGGTCTCCAACATCGACCTGACGATCATTTGCGAAGCACCCAAGATCGGACCGCATCGCCCTGCCATCCGCGCCCGCATTGCTCAGATTTGCGATCTTGACCTTGAGCGTATCAGCGTCAAGGCGACAACGAGCGAGCGGTTGGGCTTCACGGGCCGCAAAGAAGGAATTGCGGCCTTGGCAAGCGTCTGTGTCCGATTGCCCGAACCGCAAGACTAGAGTATCACTGGTATAGACCTGTTGCGTGCAGCCGGACGAATGCGCAACTCACGCGGCCCTATGATCAAACAAGCGGCAAGGATTCGCCATGTATGTTCCCTCCGATGCAATCGAACTGTCGAACGAGTTGCTCGATATCGCCAAAAAGAAGGGATACACGATCGCGGCAGCCGAATCCTGCACCGCCGGCCTGATTTCAGCCACCCTCACCGAAGTCCCCGGCTCTTCGCAATTCTTTGATCGAGGCTTCGTCACCTATTCCAATGAAGCCAAGATAGAGATGTTGGACGTGCCCAGCGAAATGATCGAGGATTGCGGTGCCGTGAGCGAAGAGGTTGCCCGCGCCATGGCAGAGGGCGCGATCCTTCATTCGCGCGCCGACTTTGCAGTGGCCGTGACCGGTATCGCCGGTCCCGCAGGCGGCACAAAGGAAAAGCCGGTCGGGCTTGTCCATTTTGCCGTATCGTCGCGCCACTATCCCCAGGCCCACAATCACAAGATCTTCGCCACCATGGAGCGCGAAGACGTCAGGGCGGCAACGGTTGAGCACGCTCTGATCATGCTGATCGAAGCAATGACGCAGAAACCTTACGTAGCGATTGAATAACCAGCGCAAACAATCATCAAAAAAAGCCCGTGAGGGCATAAAAAAAGGGCTGCACAGGCAGCCCTTTTTTTGTGGTATCGCATGTCTTCAAGACATCAACTGCTGACCAGATACGGCACCGGATCCACTGGATCGCCCTTGATTCTGAGTTCGAAATGCACTTGCGGGGCTTCCACATTGCCGCTCTTGCCGGCCTGCGCGATGATCTGTCCGCGCCGCACCTGCTGCCCTTTGGACACCATCACTTTTTCATTGTGCGCATAGGCCGTTACCCAGCCGTTTGAATGCTGCACGAGCACAAGATTGCCATATCCCTTGAGCTTATCACCGGCATAAATGACCGTACCGCTCTCCGCAACGCGTACCGAGGTTCCTCCAGGCACCGCAAGATTGATCCCGTCATTGCGGCTGCCATCCCGCTTGCGACCATAGCTTGAAATGATCCGCCCCCGAACCGGCCAGCGGAATTTCGGCGTTTGCGACGCGTTTTGCTTCTTGACGGAACCCGTGTGGTTCACACTATTCGCACTGCTGGAATCGGGACCGGGAAGCCCAACCGTCTGCCGGATACTCGCAACCTGATGGCGGCTTTTCGCCTTAGGCAAAGCTGCCAAAGGACGGGCGTGCGTTTGCTGAATCTGCTGAGATGCCTGCTGCACCAATTGGCGTGGCTTCGAGCGCGGCACTTTATTCAGCCGCACTGATGGCATCGCATCAGGACTGCTGACCGGAACCCTGCTGTAGGTTGGCTGCCGGTTGACCGAAGCGGTTGACGTATAATCGACCGGACTGGACTGCCGCGCCTCCGGAATATGAAGCCGCCGCCCCATCCGCACATGTGATTTTGTTGTCAGGCCATTGGCATTCGCAAGCGCCGCGATAGACACGTTATAACGACTGGCAATCCCGCTCAAAGTATCACCCGGCATGACCATGTGACGACGTTCGGCATTCGCGCTTTGCTGCATGCGCGTCACCTGCTGGGCGTACGGCGTCTGGCTTTGAAGGCGCAATGGATTAGCTTCGGGCATTTTCGAGATCGGCGGCACATAACCCTGATTAGCCACATAGCCCTGACTATTTAGGGAGGCAACCTGTTGCCGTGCCGGATAGGTCTCGTGTCGCTGCTGCTGATAGACTGGAATCAGAATGCGTTGTCCGGAGACAAGCGCGCCATTGCTCGGCAGATTGTTTACCTCGGCAATCGCCTTTTCGGGAACGCCATAGCGCTGGGACAAAAGCTTGATATTTTCACCCGGCAGCACACTCACCATGGTTCCACCGGCGCTCGTCCACTGACCGCTCGTGCGCGGAGATTGCCCGGACGATGGAGCGACGGATGCAACCTGTGTCCGGGTCGGCTGATTGACCGGAACCGAAGCCGTCGTGGGGATCGGCGCAGGCGGCGTTACGGATGCTGTCTGCGTGTTGTCGATCCGCTTCGACTTGGGAGCTGCTTTCGGTAGCGCTTCAAACCGCGAATTCGTGTTCGGCTGATAGACCGGCGTTCGTGAGGACTGCTTGATCGAGCTGGTTGCCGTATAATCGATCCCTTGCGGCGCATTTGATGCCAAAGGCGGCATGGGCTGCGAGGACACAGGAACCGGTGTCCTTTGGGTATTCACAGAATGGGTCGGAAAATTAGACACAGACTGCTGTGCTGACGCGACCTGCTGCCGTTGCACATTGACCGGCTGATAACTGACCGATTGGGAACTGACGGGCTGTGGATTGACATAAACTGTCTGAGGCTTGTTGTAGGTCGGCTGAGGCGCAGAATAAGACGCCTGCTGAGACCACGTGTTCGGCATCGGCTGAGCCGCCGATTGCTGCACAGGAGCCCTGGCAGTCGAATTCGTAAAAACGTCTTTTTGATTCGCAGTATATCCCGACCCGGGAGTGCCAAATCGCTCTATCTCGCCACTGCACGCGCCAAGCACAGCTGCGACTGCAAGCAAAGACGTCGTGGACAGAAACTTACGCAATACTGAATAGTTCATACCAACACCGGATTAAACGCACTACACCCCGTTACTCAGTTTGATTAGAACTCAGTAACCTTTCTAAACCTTTAAAACGGGTTGGATTCCGCGCAAGGATTGCCAAAAAGATTGCAAATTGGCTTGGATAGAGAGCGCGCAACGTCCCCAACCCACCGCGCGACAAAGACCAGTAGAGCAGCATGAGATGATGAGCGAGGGCTGACGAACCAAGGAGCGCCCTCACCCGGATCGGCATAAATTGACCGAACAACCTCTCAATGAGATGCCCTGTTCCAATAGGACACACACGAAAACGGCCCACCACATTGTGATGAGCCGCAATCACTCTGATTTGTTGCACGACTTTGGTCGGTAAGCAGCCTTGGACGGCCTATAGAGCGGAGAGTTTCTTCAAGGTTTCACGATCTGTCATATCCAGATGCAACGGCGTGACCGAGATCTGCTTGTGGTAGATCGCATAAAGGTCTGTACCCTCCTGCGGCTCAAACCGGCGCCCCTCGAACCCGAGCCAGAAATAGGACTGGCCTCGTGTATCTTCGCGGGCTTCCACGCTCAACTGTGCCTGATCCCGGCGTCCCTGACGGGTGAGCACCACATCCTTGACGTCCGCAGGATCACAATCAGGAAAGTTGACATTGAGCAGGGTCTGGAACGGCAGCACATGCTTCAGCAGATCCTTGACGACGCGGGCTCCATGCTCGCGCGCGCAATCCCAGCTGATGCCGTCCTTGGACTCCCAGCCATAAGCTTGACTGAGCGCGATGGAGCGTACACCGAGCAACGCCCCTTCCATGGCCCCGGCCACCGTGCCCGAGTAGGTCACATCCTCGGCCATGTTCTGACCACGGTTCACGCCGGAGAGCACGAGATCCGGTTTCTCCGGCAGCGCATGCCCTGCCCCCATGATCACGCAATCCGTGGGCGTTCCCTTGACCGCAAAGCGCTTCTCGTCAATCTGGCGCATCCGCAAAGGATCATGCAGTGTCAGAGAATGCGACATGCCAGACTGTTCTGTTTCGGGCGCAACCACCCAGACATCATCGGAGAGGGAATGCGCGATTTCTTCCAGAACCTTCAGGCCCGGCGCGTTGATACCATCATCATTGGTCAGCAGAATACGCATCTTTTCCCTCTTCAAATCTCGGTCAAGAGCTGCGCGGGCAAAAGTCCCCCGTAGCGACAAAAAAGCCAACAGAACGTTTGGCGTTCAGATCGACCCGAAGCGAATCTCAGCTCTTGGCCGAAATCTTTTCAAGTCCACCCATGTAGGGTCGCAGAACCTCGGGGATCACGATGGACCCATCCTCGGTCTGATAATTCTCCACCACGGCAATCAGGCAGCGTCCAACCGCAACGCCAGAGCCATTCAGCGTGTGCACGAATTTCACAGCCTTTTCGCCGGTGGGGCGATAGCGGGCATTCATGCGGCGAGCCTGAAAGTCACCACAGGTGGAAACAGACGAGATTTCCCGATAGGCGTTCTGCCCCGGCAGCCATGCTTCGATATCGAATGTGCGGCGGGCTCCAAAGCCCATATCGCCGGTACAAAGCGTCATCACGCGGTAAGACACACCAAGTTTCTGCAACACCGCTTCAGCGCAAGACAACATGCGTTCCTGCTCGGCAACCGAGCTGTCCTCATCGGTGATGGAGACCATCTCGACCTTTGAGAACTGATGCTGGCGCAGCATGCCGCGCGTATCGCGCCCGGCGGATCCTGCCTCGGAACGGAAACACTGCGACAGCGCCGTGACGCGCATTGGCAGCTGATCGCCATCAACAATGGAGTCGCGCACAAGGTTGGTCAGCGGCACCTCCGAGGTCGGTATCAGCCAACGGTCATCGTCCGTGTGAAAAGCATCTTCGGCAAATTTCGGTAGCTGGCCGGTTCCAAACATAGCTTCGGACCGAACGAGCGTTGGCACGGATACTTCCTCATAGCCATGCTCGTTCGTGTGCAAATCGATCATGAACTGACCGATTGCACGCTCAAGGCGGGCCAGCTGGCCCTTGAGCACAACAAAGCGCGAGCCGGAGAGCTTTGCCGCGCTTTCAAAGTCCATCTGGCCGAGCGCTTCACCCAGCTCGTAATGCTCCTTGGGCTCAAAGGCCATCTCTGGCTTGTCACCCCAGAGATGGTGAACCACATTGTCCTCTTCGTCCGCACCTTCAGGCACGTCATCAAGTGCAATATTGGGCAGCTTGCTTAGAATATCTGCGATCGTGTCCTGCAATTCGCGGGTCTTGGCTTCGCCATTCTGGATGACGCTCTTGAGGTCACTGACCTCCGCCATCAAAGCCTGTGCCTTGTCCTCATCGCCCTGCCCCTTGGCCTTGCCAATCTCCTTGGAGGCAGCATTGCGGCGCTGCTGAGCATCCTGAAGGATCTGCACCTGCGTAACGCGTTCATCGTCAAGTGCGATCAGGCGAGATGAGGATGCCTCGGCTCCACGAGCAATCTGAGCCTTATCGAAGCTGTCCGCATTGTCGCGAATCCATTTGATATCAAACATAACGATGATCCGAATCTACACTGGTCGGTGGGAAGGGTTGTTAGACGGGCGGAAAAATAGGAGAGCGCGCGCCCGGACGCAAGCCCAGAGCAGCAGCATGCTCCCAAACGGGGGACTAACCCACAAACTCTGTTGATTAAGCCACCACAATCACCCCGGAACGAAGCGAAATCGATGCGACAGAACGCATCAGTCAGCCGCTTCGCGTTCCTGATCGCGCTCGCGCCGCATCTTCTCAACCCTTTTTACCGACAGGATCGAAATCTCGTAGAGCAGCAACGTCGGGATAGCCAAACCGAGCTGGCTGATCGGATCGGGCGGCGTCAAAACCGCAGCCATAACGAAGGTGGCAACAACGGCATATTTCCGCTTGGTCTTCAGCCCTTCGGAATTCACGAGGCTCGCCCGAGCCAGAAGGGTCAGGACCACGGGCAACTGAAAGACAAGCCCGAAGGCGAAAATCAGCGTCATGATCAGCCCGAGATATTCACTCACCTTGGGCAGATGAATGATCTGGGCAACCCCCTCACCGGTCTGCTCCATGGACAGGAAGAAATCCATCGCAAGCGGCATGACAACAAAGAAGACAAGAGAGGCCCCGATTGCGAACAGAATCGGTGTGGCAATCAGGAACGGCACAAAGGCCTGTCGCTCATGACGATAGAGCCCCGGAGCCATGAACATGTAGATCTGGCTTGCAATCACTGGAAAGGCAATGAACAGGGCCCCGAACAACGCCAGCTTGAGCTGAGTGAAGAAATATTCCTGCGGCGCAGTGAAAATCATCTCCACCTGACGACCCGAACCCACCGCTTGCTCATAGGGAATGATGAGGATGTTGAAGATATCGCTGGCAAAGAAGAAGCAGACCAGAAAAGCAATAAACACCGCGATGACAGTCTTCATCAGGCGACTGCGCAGCTCGATCAGATGCTCGATTAGGGGGGCCTTCGAGGACTCGACGTCGTCCAATTCACTGTCACTCATGATCAGGCCTTCTGGCTCGCGTCATCTTCAGAGGATGACGATCCTTTGTCTTCGCTCGGCGTTTGGTCATCTGACACCGCAGCGACCGGTCCGGGTTCGACCTCCAGAGGTTCCTTGTCGGCGACCTCCGGCTCTTTGGACTTGTCTTTGTTGTCTTTTTTCACTGAGCTGGCAGCGCTGTCTGTCCCGCCCGATTTAACCTTGGCATCGGAAAGGGCCGAATTGATATCGCGGCTGCTCTGGCTAACCTGTTCGGTCAGGTCATCCGCAAAATCATCGTCAAAGCCGAGCTGTTTTTGAACAGCATCCTTGACCGCGGTCCTCGGATTGAGGTTGCGCACATCACCAATGGCGTTTTTCACGTCATCCAGCTCTGCCTCTCGCAAGGCTTCATTGAACTGGTTCTGAAAATCACCAGCCATCCGGCGCAAATTGCCTATGGTCTTGCCGACTGTTCGCAACAGACCAGGCAATTCCTTGGGACCGACCACGAGAACCGTGATGATCGCAATGACGAGGATTTCACTCCAACCGATATCAAACATTCAGGCGCACGAGCTCCGCTGTTGACCCTGTTCAGCACTTCAAAAACAGACTGGCTCAGCTAACCTTGTCTTTCTGCTTGTCTTCGGCGGAAACTTTTTCTGCGGGCTGATTTTCGATCTGCTCGGCGTCTTTATCTTTTTCCTCGCCGGTAAGACCCTTCTTGAAGCTGTTGATGCCCTTGGCGACGTCGCCCATCAACTCGGGGATCTTGCCCCGACCGAACAGCAGCACAACAACGACTGCGACGATGACGATTTGCCAAATTCCGATCTGACCCATGGATCAATTCCCTGTTTTGTGTACGCACACTGTGCAATCTATGATGACGATCGCACCTTTTTTTGTTCATTTTGCGAAAGAGATAAGCTGTTTAGTCCTCTTTGGCAAACATCAACATATCTTTTTTTCGGAAAGATACACCAATATTCTCTCCCGGAGAAAAAGTCTTCCCCATGCGGGATCGCACTATAAATGGATGCTCGACACCCTTGATCGACACTTCATAAAGATCGACTTCGCCCAGAAACATCCGTCGCTTCACCCGCGCAGCAAGTGCCGAAACATAGCCGTCCGTGATGGCTTCATGCAGAATCACGCCCTGCTCCCGGACACAGACCCGCACTGCCTGCTGGTCCTGAAACCCCTCGCAATCGAAAATGCCGATCGGTGAGCGCACCTTGCCGCCCTCTACCACCCCATCGACTTCGTTGAGATCGGAGAAAAAGCGCGCAGCCCAATAGTTCGCCGGCTGAAAGTAGAGCTCCTCGGGGCGTGCATATTGAACGATGCGCCCATCCTTCAACAGCACAATCCGGTCGCTCATCCGCAAGGCCTCTTCGGGATCGTGCGTGACGATCATGCACGTTGCGCCAATCTCGCGCAGCACCGCGAGCGTTTCATCCCGCACCCGATCGCGCAGCCGATTGTCTAGGCCCGAAAATGGCTCATCCATCAGCAAGATACTCGGACGGGGCGCAAAGGCTCGCGCCAGTGCCACGCGCTGCTGCTGGCCACCGGACAACATATGCGGAAAGCTGTTGGCCCTGTCCTCCAGCCCCACACGCCTGAGCGCCGCACGCGCTTCAATCTCGGAAGCCTGGGCCGGTAGATCAGTGAGGCCAAACATCACATTCTTGAGGATGGAAAGGTGCGGGAAAAGTGCATAATCCTGAAACATCAGACCGACGCTGCGCTTTTCAGGCGGAACAAACACGCCGTCTGCGGCAACCTCACGATTGTTGATCAGAACCGAGCCGCGGCTTTGGCGTTCAATGCCCGCAGCAATGCGTAACAGCGTCGTCTTGCCGGACCCGGATTGACCAAGCAGGGAAACCACTTCTCCCGGCTCGATAGAAAAGGCAATATCGCTAAGAACCTCTTTTTCATCAAAGCTTCGGGAGATCGAATCGAAACGCAGTCCAGCAGCAATCGACGCTGCCGCGGTCCCTCGGTTGCCCCATCTGGAACCCCAATCCATCGGTCCTTCTTGCACGCCCATTCCAATCCCTTCACTGTCTTCTAAAGGCAACTCTTATCCTGTCCTCGCTGACAAACTCAATGGAAACTTTCGTCTTTTGGGTGGGAGCGTAAACAACCGCTATGGTTTCTCATCTTCAAGCGCGACGGCCTCAAGCGCCTCAAGATCCTCAATCGGGTCTTCATCAGGCGCGAGATCCTCATTGTCATCCGGCTCAGGCATGGAGAAGGCCGGAGGCAGGGCAGAATCCAGCATTCCCGCGCCCTTCAACTCCTCAATACCCGGCAAATCCTTGATCGATTCGAGATCGAAATGAACAAGAAACTGATCGCTCGTACCATAGGTGACGGGACGTCCGGGAACCCTCCTACGTCCGCGCACACGCACCCATTCGGTCTGAAGCAACACGTCCAGCGTTCCGCGCACCGTCGACACGCCGCGGATCTGTTCCATTTCTGCGCGGGTGACCGGCTGGTGATAGGCGATGATTGCAAGGGTTTCCAGAGCCGCGCGTGACAGTTTCTTCGGCTCCAGAGCTTCGGCCTGCATGAGAAAGGACAAGTCCTTGGCCGTGCGAAACAACCACTTGTTTTCGATCTGGATGAGATTGACCCCGCGGTCGGCATAGTCCTTCTGCAATTGCGCCAACAGCGCCACGACATCAATGTGATCGGGCATCCGTGCGCTGATCTCAGACAGGCTCAGCGGCTCGGCACTGGCGAAGAGAAGGGCCTCCAACATGCGTTTAAGCTGCAGGCGGGCTTCACTGGCCAGAGCGATAAGCTCGTCGTCATCGCCGATTTCCAGCGCCTCGGTTTCGTCCTTGCTCATCCCTCTCCCCGTTGCTTACCGCGCATATAAATCGGGCCAAATGCATCCGTCTGCCGCAATTCCAACTGCCCTTCTCGCACCAGCTCCAGCGCAGCGGCAAAGCTGCTCGCTGTTGCGGTGACACGCACATCACGCAGCTTAAGATAGCTGCGCAAGATCTCATCAATCGGCGTCCAGTCGGCCAATCCCCCCACCAGACGGACCAGCACATCCCGCGCCTCCTGCAAGGACCAGACCTCACGTTTGCGGACATGAACGAGCGACACCGATTGCCGTTGCCGCAGCCCGGCATAAGAGGTCAGAAGATCATAAAGCGTTGCTTCAAAATGCGGCTTGCGATTGAGTGACATGTCTTCTGGTGCCCCGCGCAGGAAGAAATCCTTGCCGCATTGCTCTCGCTGCATCAGCTTGGCTGAAGCCTCGCGCATTGCCTCTAGCTTTCGCAGCCGGAAGGCAAGCAGCGCCGCGAGTTCCTCACCACTGGGCTCATCCTCGTCTTCCATATCCGGTATGAGAAGGCGCGACTTCAAGTAGGCAAGCCAGGCTGCCATCACCAGATAGTCCGCAGCCAATTCGAGCCTTAAAGCCTGCGCTTTTTCAATGAAGGCAAGATACTGATCCGCGAGTGCCACCATGGAAATCTTGGTCAGGTCGAGCTTCTGCTGCCGAGCAAGCGCCAACAGAAAATCCAAAGGCCCCTCGAAGCCTTCGACGTCAACGATCAGCGTCGGCTCGCCAATCCCGGCCTTGGGAACCAGATCAATGCCTTGCATATGAGTCCAGCTGTCAGGCTGCGCAAGATCCTCTTTTGACAAGGAACCCGGCACGACCTCGACCTCAACGACCTTTGAAGCCTTGTCCTTGGGGGAATCGGTGCTGGGATCGTCCGTGTCTGACATCATCCATCCAGATCAGCAGAGAGCGACTCATTCGCACGCACCAAAGGTGCGCATGGCTTGTCGCAGGAGCCTAGCGCCAAACGCTCCATGATCCAAGCAGGCAAACAAAAAACCCGGCTGAAAAGCCGGGTTTTAAGTGCATCAACTGAGCGAGGCCTACTTGCGGGCAACCAGACAGTCGCCGCCGGCAGCCTTGATCGAACTACAGAAGCTCGTCGCGCTGGCCCGGTCCGCAAACGAACCGACACGAACGCGGTAGTAGGTCCCACGTTCACCCAGATCAGCCTCCTTGATATCAGGCTGATAGCCAGAGAGAACGCTTGGAAGCTGTGCCTGAATGCTGGCATAGCTTGCCCTTGCCTGGTCTCGCGAGCGCTGGGATGTAACCTGAACCGTATATTGCCCATTGGCCACATTGTTGATCGGCACCTGTGGCGTCGGCGCCTGCAGCGTCGGCGTATTGCCCGGAGACAGCACAAGCGGACCAGAATTGGTCTGAGCGTTCTGATTTGTCTGTGGTGCAACCGTATTCTGAACAGCCTGCTGCGTGCTTTGAGCGGCCTCTTGCAAGGCAACGAGTTCAGCCGGTTTGGACCGCGGCAACGGAGCCGTCGCGGGCGCGGTTGTCAGATCAGGCTGATTGTTCGCACCATTCACGTCAGAATTGAGGGTTTGCTGCAAAGCAGACTCGGACGGGGTCGCCTGCAGCAGGGGATTAGTCTGTGCAGTCCCGGACTGGTTGCTCTGCGGCACGATCGTTCCATCAGGACGAACGATGACCGTACGAACTTCCTTGGGAGCGATCGATCCCGGATCGGCTGGGTTATTCGACTTGCCCGAAGACATGTCGATGACCCTTGGAGATTGACCATTGTTATCAATCGCCATCGGCGTTTCCGTCGCCGGCATCATGCTGCTCGGCGCTTCGTCGGTCTCGGTTCCATCGATCCGGTTGTAAACGGTCTTGTTCTGATGCGGCACGACCTTGCCGCCCGGATCCTCAGGGGCTTCCTTGACAGGATCGGTATCCGCAGTGATCACTGGCGTTTCGGTGCTGCCATTGTCACCACCAAAGAAACTCCAAGCAGCGACACCACCGAGAAGAACAACCGCGACCGCAGCCACGATGGGCACCAGCTTCTTGCGGCTTTTCTCGCGTCTCTGGGCAGCGGCAGCAGAAGCCGCAGCGGCGGCTTCGACATCGGCAGCGGAATACTCATCATCATGGACATAGGGAGACCCTTCCATGGCCGCCTGCGCCACCGCCGGGTCCGCATAGGTTCCATGCGCATAATCTGACTGATAGGCCGGATCATAGGCCGCGTAGTTGGGATCATGGGCCTGCGGTGAATGGGGATCCGTATAAATCTGCGGGTCATAGTTCTGCTGGTCATAGTAACGCGGATCTTGGGCCGCATAATCGCCACCCTGCCCCGTCACATCAACACTGGGTGCAGCACCGTAGCCCAGCGCGGGATCATATCCTTGCTCTGGCTGCGCCCCATGCTGATTGAAGGCAGCATAGGGATCGGACGCCAGATCACTGGCAACAGGAGCCGCCACTTCCGGCACATACTGAGCGGGCGCGGGATCATAGGCCGGCACATAACCGGGCTGTTGGCCATGATCGACATGACCCGGATCCGTGTAAGAAGAATAATGGCGATTATCAACCGGTGCAGTATCACGCGCAGATGTCGCCTGCGGGCGATAGTCGCGGGCCGGGTCAGGATAACTCGGTGAAGGAGTAGCAACCTCTTCATCCCATGTCGAGGACACAGGCGGCACCGCGGGGGACGCTTCCCGGTGATCATAAGATGGTGCTGTCGATCGATCTGGACGATAGGCTCCGAGCCTGTCGTCAGTCTGCTGATCGCGGGTTGACGAGCGTTTCAACTGCCCGTAGCTACCGCTAACCGCGCCTCCAGCATCAACACTCGGAGCTGAAACGCCAGATGTCGCTCCCCCTCGCTCAGATGCAGTCGCAGGATCATCATAACTGGTATCCGGCGTATCATCGGTGAATAGGTTGCTCCAGTCATCAAGGCTGGGGGCAGCAAAGCTGCTCTTTGCGGCATGATCCGAGCTTGGCATGGCCGCCCGTGGCTGAGAAGGCTGGGGCGTCTGAGGCTGGGTCGCCAGTCTCTCTTCAGGCCGATGGCCAACAGGTTCGGGCGCATAGCGCGAACCGGGCTGGGATGGTTGTTCAGGCCTCGCGGCAGGATAGTCCGGCGCATTGATCGTCGGACCATTGCGAGGTTCAGCAGCAGGCTGACGAGGAGCCGCTGGTGATTGCGCTGCAGACGCACTGGGTGAAAGGGGATGAGGACGGCTCAGCTGATCGCTATCCTGTGCGCTGGTCTGCGGCCGGGCGGGCGACGCAGGCTGCGAAGCCACCGGATCTGGTCGAGCCGCTGGAGCAGATTGTTGATCAACGCCCTGCTTGCCGCGCAACTCGCGGATCAGTTCCTGCTCGAGGAAGCGCAAATCTTCATCTGAAACCACCCCATGCTGCTGTCCACCGGAACCGTAATTCTGGTTCACGATACGGTCCAACTCCGCCAGAGGATCATCGATTGAATGGCCAGCGGCCGTACCCTGTCGGGCCGGATCGCTGGCACTGGGCCAACCGGGACTGGAGGAAGCGGGCTTCTTGTCATTGCTATCAGACATGACGATTTGCCTTTTCATTCATACTCGTACTCGTATTGCCTGGCAAAAGTTTGTCTGCATTATCGCGACAGCGATATTATCGCATTTCTTCTGGTGCCGTCACACCAAGCAGACCCAGCCCCGACGAGATTACGGTGGCCACGGCCTGAACAAGAGCCAAGCGCGCTTGAGTCAATTCTTCATCTTTAGCGTTAATAAAGCGTAATTGCGGCATTTCCTTGCCTTTGTTCCACACAGAATGGAAATATCCGGCAAGATCATATAGGTAAAAAGCCACCCTATGTGGCTCCTGTGTTTCGGCTGCGCCCTCGATAACCCGAGGATATTCTGCCAGCTTGCGAATGAGCGCCAATTCGACTTCGTCTTTGAGTCGCGACAGATCGGCCTTTGCCAGATCATCGGCTGAGACCGAAGCGCCCGGCAGTTCAGTTGCTGCCTGCCGGAAAATCGACGCCGTCCGAGCATGGGCATATTGCACATAAAAGACCGGATTGTCTTTTGTCTGCTCGGTCACTTTAGCAAAATCGAAGTCGATGGTCACCTCGGACTTGCGATACATCATCATGAAGCGGACCGCATCACGGCCGACTTCCTCGACCACATCGCGCAGCGTGACGAAGTTGCCCGCCCGTTTCGACATCTTGAGCTGCTCGCCGTTGCGCATCAGGTTCACGAGCTGGCAGATCTTGACTTCAAGCCCGCCCTTTTCTTCGGTAATCGCAGAAACCGCAGCCTTCAGCCGTTTGACATACCCGCCATGGTCCGCGCCCAGAACATCGACCTGATGCGCATAACCGCGCTTGAACTTGTCGAAGTGATAGGCAATGTCGTTGGCAAAATAGGTATTGCTGCCATCGGATTTTTTCAATGGCCGGTCGATGTCGTCGCCAAAGTCCGTCGAGCGGAACAGGGTCTGCTCGCGATCTTCCCAGTCATCAGGCAACTGCCCCTTGGGAGGCGGCAACGTGCCGACATAGACCTTGTTCCGGTCAGTCAGCCAGTCGATTGCTTCCTTGACCCGGTCCGTCTCACCATAGATGAGGCTGCGCTCGGAGAAGAAGACGTCATGCTTGACATTGAGGGCAGCGAGATCTCCCCGGATCATGTTCATCATAGCGTCGACGGTGAATGCCCGCACCAAGGGAAACCATTCTTCCTCACTCGCCAACTTGAGCTTGCCGCCATGTTCCTTGGCAAGCGCCTCACCGATTGGAACAAGATAATCTCCCGGATAGAAGCCGTCCGGAATGGAACCAATATCCTCGCCGAGCGCCTCGCGATACCGCAAGTAGGCAGAGCGTGCCAACACATCCACCTGCGCGCCTGCATCGTTGATGTAATACTCACGGCACACATCATAGCCGGCAAAATCGAGCAGATTGGCAATACAGTCGCCCAGCACCGCGCCCCGCGTATGGCCCACATGCATCGGGCCGGTCGGGTTGGCTGAGACATATTCGACGTTGATCTTTGCACCCTGCCCCAGATCACAGCGGCCAAAAGCGCTGCCAGCCTTGATGATCGAAGCGACCAGTCCACGCCAGAAATCATCGGACAGGGTAAGGTTGATGAACCCGGGTCCGGCGACTTCGGCCTTGGCGACATCCTTATCCTCGAGCAACACGGCAGCAATCGTCTCGGCCACATCGCGAGGCTTTGCACCGATCTGTTTTGCCAGCACCATGGCCGCATTTGTGGCCAGGTCCCCGTGAGACGCATCGCGCGGCGGCTCTACGGCAACGCGAGACAGATCCAACTCCCCTCCATCACGGGCGGAAAGATCACTTTTCGTCACGGCTGACACGACACGATCGGTAAAAAGAGTAAAGACGTTCATCGTCATTCCTGTCTTGTGAAGCGGCTCAAATCATCGCATTTCCCAACGCTGTTCAAGCATTGGAGAAAACAAACAGACTGGCACGCGCCACCATTTTATTCTGGACAGAGCAAATCGCCATCTCACCCGAGACCGCGCGACCGCCCACCACGCCATAAAAGGCACAATTGTGCCCAAAGGACCGTCCGGTTTTGTTGGATACGCTCTAGCGCAAATCCGGGGTGACGTCAAACAGTCGCCGATGTTCGAGAATGGCAAATCGATCGGTCATTCCAGCAACATAATCGGCCACCCGCCGGGCAAGTACCGTCTCGGCACAGCCATCCAGATCGGACTGCCACTCAAGCGGCATGCTCTCGGGCTTCTCGAAATAGGCCTCGAACAGATCCTTGAGCACCTGTTCGGCGTTATGCATCACGCGCATCACATGCTTTTCGCGATAGACATTGCCGAACAGAAAGGCCTTGAGACCAGCCTCCGCCTTGGCCATCGCATCCGAAAACCGAACGATGGTTTCCCCGGCCGCACGCACATCGGCGGTGCTCTGCGGCTTGATGCGCGCCAGATTGTCCATAGACGTCTTGATCACATCCTCAACCATGCGGGTGATCAGGCGCCGCACGATCTCGTGCACCGTGCGCGTTTCATCCAATTTCGGGTATTTCTCGCTGACTTCGCGATAGGCCTCACCCACCAAGGGAACCTCCCGCAGCTGATCAAGGTGGATGAGCCCGGCCCGCAAGCCATCATCGATGTCGTGGCTGTTGTAGGCGATATCATCAGCAATCGCCGCCGCCTGCGCCTCGATGCTGGCATAGGACCAGAGCATCAGATCCTGCTGCTCGGCATAGGTCCGAATGCCCCAGGGCACGCCGCTCTCCTGATAGCGACCAACCCCGTTGCCTTCCCGGTCTGTCACCGGGCCATTGTGCTTGACCAGCCCCTCAAGGGTCTCCCAACTGAGGTTGAGGCCGTCGAATTCCGCGTAGCGTAGCTCCAGACTGGTCACGACGCGCAAGGACTGTGCATTGTGATCAAACCCGCCATAGGGCTTCATGAGAGAATCAAGCGCCCGTTCACCGGCATGGCCAAACGGCGTGTGCCCGACATCATGGGACAGCGCCAGCGCTTCGGCCAGATCCTCGTCGGCGGACAGGGCGCGAGCGATAGAGCGGGCGATCTGCGCCACTTCAATGGTATGCGTCAGACGCGTACGAAACAGATCCCCCTCGTGATAGAGAAAGACCTGTGTCTTGTATTTGAGACGGCGAAAGGCCGACGAGTGAATGATCCGGTCACGGTCGCGCTGGTAGTCCGTCCGGGTCGGACTGGACGCCTCCGGATAGAGCCGCCCCCTGCTTTCACTGGGCTGCACCGCATACGAAGCGCGTGGCTGGGCACCAAATCCGATGGCAGGATTCATCATGACTTCCAATCTTCACTCGAGATTTACCGCAAATGCTGGCACCATGCTTTGGCATAAGGGTTGACTGGGGGCAATTCAGTCTTAACTATCAACAATGACAATATTGCCTCACGGCAGTTCGGCAAAGGCATAAACCTTTGATTTCTGGACTGTCAATGGCCGATCCGAACCCATGCCTTCCCTTCAGGCCAATCCCTCTTGACCAACAAGGCCGAACAGGTGAAAAAGGCACCCCATTCAGTCGGGCAAAAGACATCATGCCCGCAACGACAGGAGCGCACATCATGTCGAATATGATCACAGTGACCGACAGCGCCATCCGCCGAATCGCTGCCATCCTCGCAAAAGAGAGCGACGGTTCCATGCTGCGCATTTCAGTGAGCGGCGGCGGTTGCTCCGGATTCCAGTATAATTATGACCTCGTCACCAAGAGCGAAGACGACGATCTGGTGATCAAACGGGACGGCGCCATCGTGGTGATCGACCCCATGTCGCAGGCCTACATGGAAGGCTCGGCTGTCGATTTTGTCGACGATATCATGGGCCAGGCCTTCCAGATCAAGAACCCGCAGGCCACGGCTTCGTGTGGTTGCGGCACCAGTTTCGCGATCTAGGCCATATCTCTCTATTGAACGCTCAGGCAAAGGCAAGAACACCATGCGCATCGCGACCTGGAACATCAACGGCATCAAGGCCCGCGGCATCAATCTTGTTCGCTGGCTGGAAGAAGAAAAGCCGGACATCGCCTGCCTGCAGGAAATCAAGTCGGTGGACGAAGCCTTTCCGCGCGCCGACCTTGAGGCGCTGGGCTACAATGTCGAGACCCATGGCCAGAAGGGCTTCAACGGCGTGGCCCTTCTATCTAAGACACCCTTTGAAGAGGTCAACCGCCGCCTTCCCGGTAACGAGGAAGACGAACAGGCCCGCTTCATTGAAGGGGTGCTGTCAACTGACAAGGGGCCATTGCGCATCGTCAGCCTTTATCTGCCCAACGGCAATCCGGTTGATAGCGACAAATATCCCTACAAGCTGGGCTGGATGCGTCGTCTGATCGACTGGTCGAAACAGCGCCTTGAACTGGAAGAGGCCTTTGTCTTGTCCGGCGACTACAATGTCATCCCAACGGTCGACGATGTTCATGATCACGATGCATGGTGGGGAGATGCCCTTTACCGGCAGGAAACGCTAGACCTGTTTCGCGAGCTCAAGATGCTCGGCCTGACCGAGGCCTATCGGGCCTGCGACGACACCGCCCATCTTTATTCGTTCTGGGACTATCAGGCGGGCGCCTGGCAAAAGAACAAGGGCATCCGGATCGACCACCACCTGCTCTCGCCCGAGGCTGCTGACTGGCTCGCTGCATGCGAAATCCAGAAAGACACGCGAGACTGGGAAAAGCCTTCAGACCACGTACCCGTGGTGCTGTCGCTAGACTGTCAGGCAGCCTGACACCTAGAGCCAAAGCGACACCTAAGGGCAAACCGGCCTCAAAAGAGATGAGACGCTTGTAAGGAAGGCGCACCATCAATCATCATGGATTGATGACGTTGACCCATTCCTCGGCCAGCTCAACCGCTTTCTTGCGGGTCGCTTCATCAGCGAGCGCAAAGGCCGCTTCCTGCCGATCCATGACGACCGCATTTCCGTTGTCCAGCATGCGGGCAATGGTCAGCCATTTCAGCCCATTGACGGGCTGCCGCGGCACGGTCTTGCCTTCCAGCAGAAGATCTCCGAGCTGCATCTGGGCCATGACATGCCCCTTCATCGCCGCCTTGTTCAGCCAGCGCGCAGCCTGACGGGCATCGGACTTGCGATCCGAGTTGCCAAGGAAGGACATGGCCAGATGATATTGCGCATCGGGATCACGGAAATAGGACGCAGCATAATGCAGGAATTCCTGCGCTTTCTGCGGATTTGGCCTGACTTTATTCTCGATGCCAACCCTGAGAAACTCGCTCAACTTCACAATCGCGTTCGAAACATAGCGCGCTTCAACAGATCCGGGCCGCGCATCGCCGTAGCGGGCGGCAATATCGTTGAAAAGATCGAAGGCTCGGGCGCGGTCCTTGGAGACGCCATCACCCTCGGAATACATGATACCCAGCTTCCACTTCGATGCCATGTGGCCATTGTGCGCCGCATAGGTCAGCGCATCGACGGCAGCAGTCTTGTCACCGAACTTGTAGGCTTGTGCTCCGAAGCGGAAAGCATCCGCTGCCTGAGCACCGCCATCTTGCATGGTTCTGGGATCAAAAGCATAACAGTTGCCATATCCTGCAACGGCCAGCAGCCCAGCCAAGGACAGGCAGCGCATCACTCTTGAAATAGCCATTTGACGCTTCATCATTCACCAGTTCATCCACCGAATAGGATCACATCCCATCGGCAGCATTAATTACCCTGTTTGTCATAAACCACGACGAGGCATTCTTTGACGATTCGATCGATTCTGTGATGCCTTTTGCAAGACGCCTCTTCTTGTCGCGAACCTGACCTAAGGTTTGGCATTCAAACGCCCTGCTCAAGAAGTCGGCTTTCGTGGTCAAGACGAATGTGTCAGCATATTGTGGCTGAAGACGGGCAAACTCTATGAAACAGAATGGTTAACAAATCACTTTCCACCCATCAGTTGTATTTCTGCAACGTTTTCCCTTTTCACCATAGGTTTCCTAGAGTTTAAGCGTTGCAAACCGGTCATATTTGCCTCACCCGCTCTTAACCATTTTGCGTTATGATGAGCCATCAGATGCATCAAAGGACATTCCGGATGACCATAACACCTGATCAGCCCGAACACGAAGACTTGGAACCCCTGAGCGACGCCGAACAGGATCATTCGGACGCGGCCAACGCGACAGCACCGAAACAAGAAGAGCAGTTCGGGCGGGGCAGCAGCCTGCACCATCTCGCAGAAATGCGGCATGATCCCACGGAGATCCACCGCGTCTTCGAGAAAGGGGTCTACCCCTACAAGACCAAGATGAAGCGGGCGAATTATGAAAAGCAGAAAAATCTGCTCCAGGTCGAGCTGCTCAAGGCGCAGAAATGGGTCGAAGAAACAGGCCAGAAAGTGGTTCTACTGTTCGAGGGGCGCGACGCTGCTGGCAAGGGCGGCACCATCAAGCGCTTCATGGAACATCTCAATCCGCGCATGGCGCGCGTGGTCGCCCTCAACAAGCCCAGCGAGCGCGAAAAGACCCAATGGTACTATCAACGCTATATCGAGCACCTCCCCTCTGCCGGTGAACTCGTGCTGTTCGACCGCTCATGGTACAACCGCGCCGGCGTCGAGCGTGTCATGGGTTTCTGCACACCGAACGAATATCTCGAATTCATGCGCCAGACACCGGAGTTCGAGCGCATGATCTGCCGCTCTGGCGTCCGCATGTTCAAATACTGGTTCTCGGTCAGCAAGGAGGAGCAGCGCCGTCGCTTTGCCGCACGAGAGACCGATCCACTCAAGCAATGGAAGCTTTCGCCCATCGACAAGGCATCCCTCGACAAGTGGGATGAATATACCGAGGCCAAAGAGGCGATGTTCTTCTACACCGACACCGCCGATGCCCCCTGGACGATCATCAAGTCAAACGACAAGAAACGGGCGCGCCTCAACTGCATGCAGCATTTTCTCTCGTCCCTGCCCTATCCCAACAAGGACACAAGGCTGGTGCATGGCCCCGATCCTCTGATCGTCGGGCATTCCGGCTATGTGATCGGCAGCGACAGCCACATTCTGGGCAAGAGCCTGCATCCGGACATGAAAGACTGAGACTGAACCCCGCCTCCTTGGATAAAAAGAAAGGCCGCACGTAGCGGCCTTTTGTGATTTTCGCATTTGATATCTGATGACGGCCCCTAGCCGTAGATCAGATCAGCCCGTCGCTCGAAGGCCGTGGTGAATTTGGCGAAGGCCTTATCGAACATCGCCCCCATCAGCCCGGCAAGGATGCGGCTCTTGAACTCATAATCGATATAAAAAACGATAATGCTCTTGTCCGTCTCCCCTTCGATTGGCTCGAAGGTCCAGCGATTTTCCAAATGTTTGAACGGTCCATCAAGATATTCCGCAACAATCTGGTTGTTCTGCGGTGTCAGCGTCACCTTGGAGGTGAAGCTCTCCCGGATCATCTTGTAGGCCACCGTCATGTCGGCCACCAAGATTTCCCCATTTGGAGCGGTATGCCGCCCCCGCACCGACAGGTGTTGGCACAGCGGGACGAATTCAGGGTAGCGCTCAATGTCCGCGACCAGAGCATACATCTGCTGCGCGGAGTGATTGACCTTGTGGCGCGTCTGGAATTTTGGCATCGGCGATGTCGGCCTCTTAGTGACCGATTTTGGCAATACGAGCAGCCTTGAGCTTGGCGAAGTCCTCACCGGCATGGTGCGACGACCGCGTCAACGGGCTGGAAGAAACAAGAAGGAAGCCCTTGGTATAGGCGATCGTTTCATACCCCTTGAATTCATCAGGCGTGACGAAATTCATCACCGGATGGTGCTTCTTGGTTGGCTGCAGATACTGACCGATGGTCAGGAAATCGACATCGGCCACCCGAAGGTCATCCATCAGCTGCAGAACTTCATTGCGCTCTTCGCCAAGGCCAACCATGATACCCGACTTGGTGAACATGGTGGGATCCAGCTCCTTGACCCGCTGCAAAAGGCGGATCGAGTGGAAATAACGAGCACCCGGACGCACCTTGAGATAATTCGACGGAACAGTCTCAAGGTTGTGGTTGAAAACGTCCGGCTTGGCGGCCACCACGGTTTCCAAAGCCCCATCCTTGCGCAGGAAGTCCGGCGTCAGCACCTCGATGGTTGTCTCAGGAGAGGCTTCGCGGATCGCATGGATCACCTCAGCAAAATGCTGCGCTCCACCATCGTCCAGATCATCCCGGTCAACCGAGGTGATCACAACGTGCTTCAGCCCCATCTGAGCCACCGCGCGGCCAGTGTTTTCCGGCTCGTGCGGATCGAGCGCATTGGGCATGCCCGTCGAGACGTTACAGAAAGCGCATGCCCGCGTGCAAATCTCGCCCATGATCATGAAGCTCGCGTGCCGATGCGACCAGCATTCGCCCATGTTGGGACATCCTGCCTCTTCGCACACGGTGACGAGCTTGTTGCTGCGCACGATATCGAGCGTTTCTTGATAGGTCCCGGATCCGGGTGCCTTGACACGGATCCAGTCTGGCTTGCGCTGCACCGGACTGTCAGGACGATGCGCTTTTTCTGGATGGCGGGGACGCGCAGGAGCTGCTTCGCCTGCTGCCTTGTTCGAAACGGTATCGATGATAGTAACCATTCGCTTTATCCTTCGCCATCCTTGACGTTTATACGGCCGAACCAGCCTAGCCGACCATCAATCGTCAGCCATGTCGATCAGCTTCTGACTTTCTGGTAAATGAACAGAACCAGAATTGCGCCGAGGGTGGCAATGATCGTTGTATCGACGAGCGCATTATTCACGAACGAAATGCCGAACCTATCGGCAATGAAACCGCCAACAAATGCGCCGATCAAACCGACGATCAGGTTTGTAATCAGTCCATGATCGGACTTGGTAACTTTCTCTGCAATGAAACCGGCAACGATGCCGACGATGATCCAACCGATAAAGCCCATAATCTCTAGCCTCTCACTCTTGTAAATAAGCACCCGGACCCCAAAAGCCCCGACTCTTACATAACATTTCGTTAAGGATCTTCAAGCGAAAGCTTAACGAACGGGAGAGATCCCGTTCGTCCGGTTGTTTGGCCCCATTGCGAAGGCCTGCATTCGGCCCGTCAGGCCTGGATCATCATGTCATAGGCTTCGCGTACCGATTCCGGCATCATTTCCGACAGCGTCGGATGCGGGAAGATCGTGTGCATCAGCTCTTCTTCGGTGGTTTCAAGACCCATCGCGACACAGAAGCCCTGAATGAGCTCGGTCACTTCAGCGCCGATCATGTGCGCGCCCAGAAGCTGCCCGGTCTTCTTGTCAAAGATCGTCTTGATCATGCCTTCCGGCTCACCAAGCGCAATCGCCTTGCCGTTGGCAATGAAGGGGAAGCGCCCGATACGAACATCAAGGCCTTTTTCCTTGCACGCCTGTTCCGTCAAGCCGACAGAAGAAACCTGCGGGTTGCAATAGGTGCAGCCCGGGATCTTGTTCTTGTCCATCGGATGAGGATGCTTGCCAGCGATTTTCTCAACGCAGACCACGCCTTCATGCTCGGCCTTATGGGCAAGCATCGGAGGACCGGCAACGTCACCAATGGCATAGACGCCTTCAACGTTGGTGCGGCCGTAATCATCGATCACGACGCAGCCACGATCCGTTTTGACGCCCAGCTTTTCAAGGCCGATTTTCTCGATGTTGCCCTGAACGCCAACAGCCGAAATCAGACGGTCCGCCTTGATGGTTTCGGTCTTGCCGCCCTTCTTCTCGACGGTGGCTTCAAGAGTCTCGCCGCTCTTGTTAACTTTTGTCACCTTGGCTTCGGTCAGGAACTTGATGCCCTGCTTTTCAAGCGCCTTGCGTGCCATGGCAGAGATTTCATCATCTTCCACGGGCAGGATCTTCGGCATCATCTCGACCACGGTCACATCAGCGCCCATGGTATTGAAGAAGCTGGCAAACTCGATGCCGATGGCACCGGAGCCAACCACGACCAGAGACTTGGGCATGATGTCCGGCTTCAAGGCATTGAAATAGGTCCAGATCAGCTTGCCATCAGGCTCGAGGCCGGGCAGAACGCGCGGACGGGCACCGGTCGACAGAATGATGTGCGGCGCCTTGTAGGTGCCTTCATTCTCGCCCGTAACCTTGATCGTTCCCTTGCCTTCGAGAACAGCGGTGCCCCTGATCACGGTCACCTTGTTCTTTTTCATCAAGAAGCCGACGCCGTTGTTCAGCTGTTTCGATACACCGCGGGACCGCTCGACGACCTTTTGCAGATCAAAGTCTATACCCTCTGCGGAAAGGCCGTAATCCTTGGCATTCTGCATGTAGTGATAGATCTCGGCAGAGCGAAGCAGAGCCTTCGTCGGGATACACCCCCAGTTCAGACAGATGCCGCCAAGGTCTTTTTTCTCGACGATCGCGGTCTTCATGCCAAGCTGTGACGCACGGATTGCGGCAACATAGCCACCCGGGCCCGAGCCAACGATGATCACGTCAAATTCATTTTGAGCCATATCACAGGTTCCTTTACATAGCCTGTTCCGAAGGATTAAAGGGCCAGCCCTTTTCTCGATTCATTGTCTTTGCAACACTGTGGCGCTAGGCCGCCGTGTTGGTGCGATAGTGAGTCACGAAGTGGATTGCCGAACAGCCATGACCATTGTTTTGATCAAAACCCGCTCTCTGGGGCTGCTTTGCATCAGCCAGATCGCGGTGCTGTCTCTTTGGTTCTCCGCTTCTGCGGTTGCGCCAACACTGGCGCGCAAATTCTCTTTGACCGGCGAGGTCATCGCGGGCGTCTATCCCGTCGGCATGAAGATCGCCACGAGCTGAGCCAAAGGCGGCCCGGTTGTTATTGTTTGTCTTCTCGCCATCCTCTGGGGCGCAACCGTATCTCCGGACAGCGCTCAATGCTCGACCGCTGTGGGCGAATTGGCCAAGCCGGAAAATCGCGGCACGATGCTGACGATGCAGATCGCTGTCGGCTTTTTCCTTGCGCTTGTCTCTGTTCAACTCATGCCCCATTGGATCGACCTGGTTGGATGGCACTGGGCCTTCACGCCGTTGGTGGCGGGCCCTCTGTTCGGGATCGTCTCCATGCTTTCGCTAGGGCGTCTCCCGCAATCCCGGCAATTGGCGAATGGACGCCGCTAGCGTCCCCCCGCCCCGTCGGGCCGGAGTGAGGTCGCGCACCGTGGCGCGACCTGACTGTCTTTCAGATTGAATGTCCGGCTTTCCTGATCAGACCGGACAGCATTGATGCGGCTCTAGACGAGCATTGCCATCGGCTTTTCAAGATAAGCCTTGAAAGCAGCCAGCAGCTCGGCACCCAGCGCACCATCAACAACGCGGTGATCGCAAGAAAGCGTCACGGACATCACGGTTGCGACAGAGACTTCACCATCCTTGATCACGGGCCGCTTTTCACCAGCACCAATCGCAATGATCGTGCCGTGCGGCGGATTGATGACGGCAGAGAAATTCTTGATGCCGAACATGCCAAGGTTGGACACAGCGGTCGTGCCGCCCTGATATTCCTCAGGAGAAAGTTTCTTGTCGCGAGCGCGTCCAGCCAGATCTTTCATTTCATTTGAAATGGTAGAAAGAGCTTTCTGCTCGGCTTTGCGAATGACCGGTGTAAACAGTCCATCCGGCACGGAAACCGCAACACCCACATCAGAATTCTTGTGAATGAGCCGCGAGCCTTCCGTCCATGTGGCATTCGCCATTGGGACCTTCTGCAACGCCAGCGCCATACCCTTGATGATGAAGTCATTGACGCTGAGTTTGTAGAGCGGCTTGCCATCATCATTGACAGGAGCCTGACCATTGACCTGCTTGCGCAGCGCCATCAGATCATCAAGCATGATGTCGGCTTCAAGATAGAAGTGCGGCACGGTCTGCTTGGATTCCTGCAGGCGCTTGGCGATGACCTTGCGCATACCGGAATGCGGCACTTCTTCGTAAGAGCCTTCCTCGTACAGAGCCTTGATCGCATCGTCGCTTGGTGCGGATGGAGCCGCAGCTGCACCACCACCGGCACTCGGCGCTTTCTCGGCACTTGCCTCAGCCGGAGCCGAAGCACTGGCCGTACCCGCTTCAAGAGCAGCATCGACATCGCGCTTGACGATACGGCCACGCGGGCCGGACCCTTCGATCTTGCTGAGATCAAGATCGTTCATCTTGGCAAGTCGGCGAGCCAGCGGCGAGGAGAAGAGGCGATTACCATCGCCATCGGACACACCAGCACCGGCAGCCACCTCGGGTTGAGGCGCAGCGGCCTCTTTCTGCTCAGGCTCGGAAGGCGCCTCTTTCGCGTCGTCTTCGGCCTTTGGCGCCGGAGCCGCAGCAGGGGCCTCGTCAAGAGCGGATTCATCCTCGCCCTCTTCGAGCAGCATGGCAATCGGCTGATTGACCGGGACTTCGGTCGCACCAGCTTCAACGAGAATCTTGCCAACCTTACCCTCGTCGACAGCTTCCACTTCCATGGTGGCCTTGTCGGTTTCGATTTCGGCAATGATGTCGCCGATGGCCACATCATCCCCTTCTTTCACCAGCCATTTGGCCAGTGTGCCGCTTTCCATGGTGGGAGAAAGCGCAGGCATCGTAATGGTTACGGGCATTGATCTTTCTCCTTACGCGTAGGTGACGGCTTTGACGGCCTGAATAACCTCGGCAATGCTCGGCAGTGCGAGCTTTTCGAGATTTGCAGCATATGGCATCGGCACATCCTTGCCTGTCACCCGGGCGACCGGAGCGTCGAGATAATCGAAAGCCTTTTCCATGATCTGGAAACCAAGCTCCGAAGACATTGAACATTGCGGCCAGCCTTCTTCGACCGTCACGCAGCGTCCGGTCTTGATGACAGAGCGAAGCACCGTATCGATATCGAGCGGACGCAGGGTCCTGAGGTCGATCACTTCAGCATCGACACCCTCTTTGGCCAGCTCTTCCGCTGCGCCAAGCGCATAGGTCATGCCAATACCGAAAGAGACGATGGTCACGTCGGTCCCCTTGCGGGCGACGCGCGCTTTGCCGAGCGGCACAATATGATCTTCGATATCGGGAACATCAAAATTGTGGCCGTAAAGGATCTCGTTCTCAAGGAAGACAACCGGGTTATTCGTCCGGATCGCCGATTTCATCAGGCCCTTGTAATCGGCCGCAGTATAGGGGTTCACCACGATCAGGCCGGGCACCGAGGAGTACCATGCCGAATAGTCCTGGCTGTGCTGCGCGGCAACGCGGGCAGCAGCGCCGTTCGGACCACGGAAGACGATCGGGTTGGTGATCTGCCCACCGGACATATAGAGCGTCTTGGCAGAGGAGTTGATGATCTGGTCCATCGCCTGCATGGCGAAGTTGAAGGTCATGAACTCGACGATTGGTCTGAGACCAGCCATGGCTGCACCGGCGGCAAGGCCGGTAAAGCCGTGCTCGGTGATCGGCGTATCGATGACACGCTTCGGACCGAACTCGTCCAGCATGCCCTGCGTGATTTTGTAGGCACCCTGATATTCGGCAACTTCCTCACCCATCAGGAAGACGCGATCATCCTTGCGCATTTCCTCGACCATACCGTCGCGCAAAGCTTCGCGGACGGACTGGGTTTTCATCGGTGTGCCTTCAGGAATTTCAGGCGCTTCTTCCTCGACCGGCTTGACGAGCGGAGCCTGTGGCGCAGCTGCAGCAGGAATGGTCTTGGGTGCGTCAGTGCCCTTTGCATCAGAAGATGAATCGGAGGATTCTTCTTTCGGAGCACTTTCGGAGGCTGCAGGCGCATCGTCAGAGACATTGTCCAGAGCAGATGCATCTTCACCCTCTTCGAGGATGAGCGCGATCAGGCTGTTGACCTTGACCCCTTGCGCGCCTTCTTCGACGACGATCTTGCCCAGCGTGCCTTCTTCGACGGCTTCCACTTCCATCGTGGCCTTGTCGGTCTCGATCTCTGCGATCACGTCACCGATGGCGATCTCGTCGCCTTCCTTCTTGACCCACTTGGCAAGGTTGCCCTCTTCCATGGTGGGGGAAAGGGCCGGCATCAGAACTTTAATTGGCATGATTTATTTCCCTTTTCCTCACACGGTCACATCGGTCCAGAGCTCGGCTTCATCCGGCTCGGGATCGTTCTGCGCAAATTCTGCCGCTTCGGAAACGACGGCACGAATTTCCTTGTCGATGCTTTTGAGTTCGTCCTCGGTTGCCATGCCCGCCTCGATCATGCGCAGGCGGACCTGCTCGATCGGGTCATGTTCATTGCGCATTTTCTGCACTTCTTCCTTGGAACGATACTTCGCAGGGTCCGACATGGAGTGACCGCGATAGCGATAGGTAATCATTTCGAGAATGTACGGCCCCTTGCCTTCGCGAGCCCATTCGATGGCGCGCTCGGCGGCGGCAAGAACGGCGCGAACATCCATACCGTCGACCTGCTCGCCGGGAATGCCGAACGACGCACCGCGCTGAGACAGATCACTGTTGGACGAGGACCGCTCGACCGAGGTGCCCATGCCGTATTTGTTGTTCTCGATAATGTAGACTGCAGGCAAGTTCCAGAGCTTGGCCATATTGAAGCTCTCGTAGACCTGACCCTGGTTGGACGCGCCATCGCCGAAATAGATCAGCGAGACATTGCCATTTTCATTATAGTGGTTGGAGAAGGCAAGACCTGTGCCGATCGACACCTGAGCGCCGACGATGCCGTGGCCGCCAAAGAAGTTCTTGTCGCGGCTGAACATGTGCATCGAGCCGCCCTTGCCTTTGGAATAGCCGCCCTTGCGACCGGTCAACTCGGCCATGACACCCTTGGGATCCATGCCGGTTGCGAGCATATGCCCGTGGTCACGATAGGATGTGACAACCTGATCACCATCCTTCGTTGCCATCTGCATCCCAATAACAACAGCTTCCTGTCCAATATATAGGTGACAGAAACCGCCGATGAGGCCCATGCCATACATCTGGCCGGCCTTCTCTTCAAAGCGGCGAACAAGCAGCATTTCACGATAAGAGTGAAACTCCTGTTCCTTATCAAATTCTACAATTTTTCGATTGATCTGGGTGCGTCTCGACCCTTTGGCCACCGTCTTCTTGGTGGTGCCTGTCGCGGATGCGGCCATGCTGGTGCTCCCTTAAGCGTTTCCCTTGTCTGCACAATACTTTAGAAACTGAGTCACCGCAATTCAAGAAACGCCAAGCAATAACACTTAGCGCATCGAACTAAAATATTGAAAAGAAGAGGGAAATTAGATTAACTTGATTTCAGTTAATTGAAAACCGTGAACCGTTTTCAGGTTAATTCGTCAAAATAACCAGCTCGTCGGGGTGCGCAACATTCATATAGGCCCGCGCCCGCTCGTCCATCATATCAGGATCCAGAGTCTCGCGGCGAAACAGGGCAATACGATGCTCTTCGGTTTCCCGTTCGATCCGATAGGCCAAAAGATCGGCCTCAAGCGCGTCAGCCCGTGCCTTCATGTCACCCAGCGCATAGACGCCATAGCCACCATGAAGCGCATGGAACACAAAATATCCAAGAATGAGGAGAAAACAAAATGGAAGCGCCAGATGGCGCAGAACAGAATTTCTTCTCTGGCGAGTTGCCATGCCGTACACCCTACTAAACCGGCGTTCGAGCAGTACGCAAAACCTTTTCTGCTCGACACATGCTTATTAAGCCCCACTAGCGTTAACAAACGCTTTCAAAAACACATCTTCTCAAGAAATTTCGCAAATTTTTTGGTATATGAAATATTAATTAATTCAGCCACTTAACAAACGGTTTACAATTTTGACTCAAAGCGGAACAGACCAAGTTACCAACGAGGAAACCACCCGCCATACCAGCTCCATAGACGGTTTGATCCTTGTCATGGGAAATGCCGCGTGAAGGCGCGACAGTCCCCGGCACCAATGTGTGCACAAACACAGAGCATGGGTACTCAAGCCGGCCCGCGACACTCAAAGCACACCCCAGCAGAAGAAGGCAAAGACCGATGTATCACCGCAGCCAGCCACCCTTTGCCGATCTGCGCAGCTTCCTGCAATTCTGTGAAAAGCAAGGGTGCCTCAAAAGAATCCGTCAACCGGTTCACATGAAGCTCGAAGCCACGGAGCTGCAACGACAGGTCATGCTGAAAAAAGGCCCGGCCCTGCTGCTTGAGGAACCAATTCTCCATGACGGCACCCGCAGCAGCATTCCTGTTCTGCTCAATCTCTTCGGCACCATCGAGCGCGTCGCCTGGGGCCTTGGCTGTGCGCCGGACCAATTGCTTGAGCTCGGCACCTTTCTGGCCTATTTGCGCCAACCTCAACCACCGGAGAAATCTGAAATCCTTTCGGCCATCGGCCCGCTCCTCAAAGCAGCTACAAGCCTCAGGGGCAAAGTCCAATCCTCCGCCCCTTGCCAAGAGGTCGTCACCCTTGGCACCGACATCGATCTGAACACCTTGCCAATTCAGGGCTGCTGGCCTGATGAGCCCGCCCCTCTTGTCACATGGCCGATTGTCATCACCCGGCCTGAGAATAACGAGCAGATCCGCAGCTACAACTGGGGCGTCTATCGCATGCAGCAGGCAGGACGCAACCAACTGATCGTTCGTTGGCTCGAAAGCCGCGGCGGTGCAGCACATTTCCGCTCCTGGAAAACGTGCGGCAAAGACATGCCCGTGGCCATCGCCATCGGTAGCGATCCGGCAACGATTCTGGGAGCCGTGATCCCCATCCCCGAAACGCTGAGCGAAGCCCAGTTCTCAGGCCTGTTTCGCGGCAAGCCGACCCAGCTTGTTCAAGCCAAAACCCAACCACTCCTCGTGCCGGCCAACGCCGAAATCGTCATAGAAGGCATCGTCTCCGCTTCCGACACCCGGCCCGAGGGCCCGTATGGCGATCACACCGGCTATTATAACAGCGTAGAACCCTTTCCCGTGATGACCGTCACCGCCATCACCCACCGGCGCGACCCCATTTATATCTCGACCTTCACCGGCCGTGCACCGGACGAGCCCTCTGTGATTGCTGAGGCCCTCAACGATGTCTTTCTGCCGCTCGTGCGCCAAAGCTTCCCCGAGGTTGTCGACTGCTGGCTGCCACCCGAAGCCGCATCCTATCGCATCGCCGTTCTGTCGATCGACAAGCGCTACGCCGGTCAAGCACGCCGGGTGATGATGGGCATGTGGTCCATGCTGCCGCAATTCAACATGACCAAGCTGATCATCACGGTCGACAAACACGTAAATGCACGCAATTGGGCCGATGTCATGTGGGCCGTCGCCACCAAGACCGATCCGTCCCGCGATCTCCTCACCATCGAAAACACCCCGATGGACTACCTCGATTTTGCGTCAGTCAAGGAAGGGCTGTGCGGCAAGCTCGGCATCGACGCAACAGACAAAATAGGATCAGAAACCGACCGCGACTGGGGGAGAGAGCTCAAAATGGAACCACAGACCATTGCCAGCGTTGAGAAACTAATGAAGGATCTCAATCTCTGAACGGGCAAAAGGAAGCGTCGATGACACGCGAGAAACCAACCAGCATCGGAATAGTGGTAACGGGCGCTTCGGGCGGCCTGCTTGCGCTTGAAACCCTGCATCTCATCCAGCGACTAAAAGAAGACAACCCCGCGCTGGAAAGCCATGCGATCTTCACCAAAGGCGGCAAGCGCACCTGCGCCCTTGAATTGAGCGACGTTCAGCGAGGGGCACTTTATTCATTGCCCGACAAGAGTTACGACGACACCAATCTGGCCGCTCCCATCGCAAGCGGGTCCAACACCCTTGATGCTCTGTTGTTTGTCCCCTGCTCAATCCGCAGCCTCAGCGCCATTGCCTACAGTCAGACTGACCGGCTTTCCATTCGCGCCGCCGATGTGATGTTGAAAGAACGCAGGCGCCTCGTTCTCGCAGTCCGCGAAAGCCCGCTTCACGCCGGGCACCTGCAATCGATGCTCACCGTAAGCCAAATGGGCGGTATCATCGCGCCGCCGGTTCCCGCCTTCTACCTGCAACCCGAAAGCGTCGAAGACATGGCCAAACAGACAGCGGCCCGCCTCCTTATGCTCCTCGGGCTTGATCTTGGCGAACACATGAAACGCTGGGAAGGATGAATGACCAAATAGAGGCCACGCCAGACCAAAAACACCTGACATGCGGGTTTCAATCGCGTAAGCTTCTCACGCGATGAGACAATTTGAGGAATGACCATGCTGCTTATGAGAGCTTTCAGTTCCACGTTGGCCGGCTTTTGGCGCCTGACCATCGGCATCATTCTGGGAACCATGCTCTATATCTACTGCTTTCTCTATCAGGAGCAGATCTATACTCAAGTCCACATGGTCACGCGCGTCACCCTCGACTGGCTTGAGCTTCAGCCCGTCATCATGGACTACGCCAAATGGTATGAGCTCCTCAAAATCGACGACAAACTGGCCTTTGCGCTCTACGTCCTGTTTGCCCGCCTCGTCTGGATGTTTTTCGAGACCCTAATCACCTTCCTTTATCGCAAGGCACGCTAACCTCGATCCCGCTCAAGCCGGTCGACGCGACTGGCCGCTGCACCAGCCCCTCCCCCAGCAGACGACTTTACCATTCATCCGGAGCCATTTTAGCTGCGGGGCTACAACGGCGCTTATCTTTCAAAATTACATTTCATATGCAATGAAACACCTCATTTCAAAAACAATGTAACAAAACTCCGAACATCGCTGCTTTCATGGAAGTGCCAAACCCACCAAACGGCAGATCGGATTGCCCCTTTTTATCAGGCAACGGAGTTCATGGCCTGAAAAACGCCACAAAAAAACCGGCGTGTGAGACACACGCCGGTTGAATTCTTTTGATCAGGCCCGAAGGCCCAAGCTTACCTCAGCTTATTCGCCTTTAAGGATCGAGCGGCCAGCGAATTTCGCCATTGGGCCAAGCTCTTCTTCGATGCGGATCAGCTGGTTGTATTTTGCCAGACGGTCGGAACGAGACAGCGAACCGGTTTTGATCTGGCCACAGTTGGTGGCAACAGCGAGGTCAGCAATGGTTGCGTCCTCGGTTTCACCAGAGCGGTGAGACATCACAGCGGTGTAGGATGCCTTGTGAGCCATTTCAACGGCTTCCATGGTCTCGGTCAGGGAACCGATCTGGTTCACTTTCACGAGGATGGAGTTGCCAACGCCCATTTTGATGCCGTCTTTGAGGCGAGCGGTGTTAGTCACAAACAGGTCATCGCCAACCAGCTGGCATTTGTCGCCGATTTTCTCGGTGAGCACTTTCCAGCCTTCCCAATCGTCTTCGTCCATACCGTCTTCGATGGAGATGATCGGATAGTTGGCAACCAGGTCAGCGAGATAGTCAGCCATTCCGGCAGAGTCAAGAACCTTGCCTTCGCCTTTGAGGTTGTATTTGCCATCTTCGTAGAATTCGGAAGATGCACAGTCGAGAGCAAGATAGACATCTTCGCCCGGCTTGAAGCCAGCGTCCTTGATGGACTGCATGATGAAGTCCAGAGCTGCTTTGGTGGATTCAAGGTTCGGTGCGAAACCGCCTTCATCACCAACAGCGGTATTGTGACCAGCTTTGGAGAGGTTCTTCTTCAGAGCGTGGAAGACTTCAGCGCCCATGCGAACGGCTTCAGCGATGCTGTCAGCACCAACCGGCATGATCATGAATTCCTGAACGTCGATCGGGTTGTCCGCATGCTCACCACCGTTGATGATGTTCATCATCGGAACAGGCAGGGTGCAAGCGTTCATACCACCAACATAGCGATAGAGCGGCAGGCCAGCAGCATTTGCAGCAGCTTTGGCAACCGCCATGGAGGTGCCGAGAATGGCGTTCGCGCCGATGCGGCCTTTGTTCTCGGTGCCATCCAGTTCAATCATGACCTGATCCAGCTGGATCTGGTTTTCTGCATCGAGGCCAACCAGAGCGTCAAAGATTTCGTCATTGACGGCTTCAACGGCTTTGGAGACGCCCTTGCCGCCGTAGCGATCTTCGCCATCGCGCAGCTCGTGTGCTTCGTGCACACCGGTAGAAGCGCCGGACGGAACGGCAGCACGGCCAAAGGAGCCGTCTTCCAGAACGACGTCGACCTCAACAGTTGGGTTTCCGCGGCTGTCGAGAATCTCGCGGCCAACGATGTCGATAATTGCGGTCATGTTCGTACCTCAATTTGGATGAGTTGAATAAATTCTGATGCCTGCTATCTAACGAATTCCACGCCAGAATCATAGGGCAGAAGACTAAAATAAAGCCCAAATGGACCCTAAGGAGCCATTTTGTCAGTCGGATTACAGTCTTTCGCGCACGCCGACATTGATCTGTGTAAAATTGGGCTTTAGTCGTAAGGCTTACTGCGCAACAACGGCCATGCAGTGTTCGCATGCCACAGCGCTCCCCGGGCATGGCAAACCGGATTGACGGGTGCTTGCTTTGCCTTCCGAATCACAAGTCACGCCCAATGAGCGACAGCACCTGTTCACTCGACGGATCAACAAAGCTTCCTGCCAGCAGGAACAATCAGTTGGTCCGGGCGATGATCATTGACCCACCTTTCAAAAGCTGCTTCAAACAAATCAGCAAAGGCCACAAGTACCGGTCACGGACAACCGGATGATTGCCTTGATCAAACTCGTAAAAACGGCAGAAGGACACCTCATGGCGACCCTGATCATCACCAACGGCACATCTGCCGCAGACTTGCTGCGAGAAGCTCAAATCGGCGATGCGATTCTGCCATGGGAAGATGTGCTGCACGAGGGGCCGGTGCCAGATGCCGACGACACCCTGTTCGCTGCCATTCGCTCCAAGGCCCTCGCTGACGGATATGTTCACACCGAAGCCTCGGTGATGGAAACATTCAAGAACCGCTTCGACATTCTCCGGGCCCATCAGGACTTTGATCGCATTGATCTGTGGTTCGAGCACGACCTCTATGATCAATTGCAGATCCTGCAGGTGCTGGACATGCTGTCGCGTTTTGGCCGGACCAACAACGTCTTTATAACGCAGGCTCCAACCTATCTTGGCATGCAGAAGCCAGACACAATCAGCCGGTTTGAAGAATTGACACTACCGGTGCTCGACCGCATGTTCGCCTTCGCCTCAAAAGCCTGGCATGCCTACACATCCGGCGGGCCGGAGGCGGTCAACGCCCTGCGCAAGGAACCGATCCCCGGGTTTCCCTTCATGGGTCATGCCCTGCTGCGCGCTCTTCAGGAATTGCCGGGGTCTGATGGCCTGTCTCGCACAGAGCGGCAGATTCTATATAGTCTTGATCGAGGAGTAACACGTCCGGGCATGCTGTTTGCGCAGGTCCAGAATATGGAAGAAGCCATTTTCCTCGGTGACCTGACCTTCTTTCAGATCCTGTCCGGATTGCAATATTGCCAGCGCCCTGCCCTGACCGGTTTACCGCAGGACTTCAAGGCCCGCATCCTCTCCAATTCAGAGCAGCGCAAGGAGTTCATCACCTCGCCACTCCACATCACGGACTTCGGAAAGAAGGCCCTCTCCGGGCACGCCGACTTCCTGTCGGAAAACGGTTTGCATCGCTGGTGGGGCGGCACCGAATTGACCACCGCAGACCATTGGCGCTGGGAAGATGATGGTGAGTTGTTGTCCCACCATCGGGCTGCCTGATCATCAGTCAGGCAACGCGCGCCTCAGACGATAGATGCTTAAAAAGGGCTTTTCCGAATCGGGAAAGCCCTTTCTTGACGCCCCGAAAGGCTCAATGATCGTCCGAACTCAGCGGAGTATCAGCCGCGCGTTACAAAAATCAGGCTGATCAGCGAGGTCGCCGTAAGTGCCAACGCAGGCACGATGATGGCGCCGTAGCCCCACGTCGCAATCGCAAAGCCCCACACAACAAGCAGCACCAACAAGGCTGCAATCAGGGCCCAACTCAGTTTGGTTTCGGATGCCGTTGCTTCAGTCATATTTCACCCTTCATTCCTTAGCACATCAGGACTTTTCCTGATGTTTAGCGGAAACATAGGGTTTGTACGGACGAATACCAGATCAAAAGCAAACACTGAGCCATTGTGTCGCACCCCGCCAACAGGCAACGGCCACACCCTTCACGACCAACATCACTGAACAAGAAGAAAACCGTTGGAGTGCGGGACAATAGGCCCAACGAGCCCAAAGTCCCACATCCATCCAGAAGGCTGTCCCCACGCCTTCGGATGCTTATATTTCAAAAATATACTTGCGTTGTCCCGTCATTTATAACGCAGCGACGGGAAGAGCCCCAAAAGAGGAGTAAAAAACGCTGCACATATCTGTTTTGTAAAGTCACAGACAGTCTATCAACGTTATGAGAAATATGAAGCTTTTTTTGAACAGACTCAGATAAAATATCATTGAGGAGGTTTCACGGCAGCCGGAATGGAAAGTCTCGCTCCGCCGTGATCCCTTGCTCGTCAAACCTATCCTGAAACGATCAGGCCTTTGCAATCCTGTCGAATTGCTGAAGCTGCGCCAGCATCTGCTCAAGCTCTGACAGCGGCACCATATTGGGACCATCGCACGGAGCATTGTCCGGATCCTCGTGGGTCTCGATGAACACACCGGCAACGCCAACCGCAACAGCGGCGCGCGCCAGCACGGCAACAAACTCCCGCTGACCGCCGGAGCTTTCACCCTGCCCACCCGGCTGCTGTACTGAGTGAGTGGCATCAAAGATCACCGGCGCTCCGGTTTGCGCCATGATCGGCAGGCCGCGCATGTCCGAGACCAGCGTGTTGTACCCGAAGGACGCGCCGCGTTCGGTCAGCATGACATTCTTGTTGCCGCTCCCCACGATCTTGGCAGCGACACTGCGCATGTCCCAAGGAGCCAAAAACTGCCCCTTCTTCACATTGATGACCGCGCCGGTTTCAGCCGCAGCGATCAACAAATCGGTCTGGCGACACAGGAACGCCGGGATCTGAAGGATATCGACTACCTTGGCGACTTCCGCACACTGGTCGGCATCGTGGATATCGGTGACAATGGGCAGCCCGAACGTTTCCTTGATTTCCGCGAAGATCGGCAAGGCCTTTTCAAGCCCGATCCCGCGTGCCGCGCCAAGACTGGTCCGGTTGGCCTTGTCAAACGAGGATTTGTAGACAATTCCGATGCCCAGCTTGTCCGAAATGTCCTTGAGTGCCGACGCGGTTTCCAGCGCATGCTCACGACTTTGCATCTGGCAAGGGCCAGCCATGATGGACAGGGGCAGATGGTTACCAAATTGGACGGAGCCGGCGGAAACGACGCGATTGGGTGCAGTCATGATGGATCTCTTCAGATTGGATTCCGTTTAATCAGTTTTCAGCAGCAGAGCGCAACCAAATGCATCGCCCGCTTTGACAACAAGATAGCCATTCAATTGACGATACGCGATACCCGCTTTGACAAGACACTCTTTGGCCTTATCGGCATCGACACGGATCGACAACGCGGCGATACCGCCTTCATCCGGCATATCGCTGGGCAAGTCAATGCCGTAGAACGCGCTCAGAGCAGCAGGGGTCAGGATCTCAAGTTGCTCATCCACCGTATCCATTTCAACCCCGGCACTTGTCGAACGCATGACCCTTTGCCCACAAAAGCCACCCAGAAACTCGTGGTGGTCTGATGGATTAGCAGCAGCGAACAGAACGGACGCTAGTCCGGACGCACCATTCTTGTGTGTCTGATAGGCATTGTGCCAAAAGAAAGCCGGATCGTGGCGATGATCGCAAACAAAGAAACCCGTATGCGCCATCAGCCGATGTGAAAGATAGCCATTGGAAAAACGCAGCTTGGCCCGGCTTCCGTCTGGCAGCGTTGCCTCACGCTCGAAGTCAAACTGCGGATAGGTCTGAAGGCCGAGCGCGGCAAAATCATCAAGGTCCGCAGCCACATCGCGCGACCGAAGGACCAGCATCGAGGCCCCTTCGCGCTTTTTTAGAAAATCCCGGTTGAAGCCGCCAAACGAGAATTTGCCAGCGTCAGGCGCGGGAATTTTGCCTTCATCATCAACCGCAAGCAATTCAAGAAAACTGCCATTGAACTGGATGAGCGCGTTCTTCGTTCCGAACGGATGGTAGGCCGTCGGCGTGATAGTGAAACCCAATGATGAATAGAAGTCGCGGGCAGCGTCCAGATCCTGAACAGCCAACACGATATGATCAACCCCACGCATAATGGTCCTCACTCCCAGACACGACCTGCAAAACGCAGTCGCTTGTTGCCTGACCGCTTTTTTAGGCATGCAAATATGATTGGCAATCAAAGCAAGGCTGCGCAGCCAGAAGACCGCGCAGCCTCAAAAGGAAAGATGGATCAAACCAGTCGGCTCTGCTCAACCGCTGCCCCGATAAAGGAGGCAAACAGCGGATGCGGAGCAAACGGCCGTGACTTCAGTTCCGGATGGTACTGCACGGCGATGAACCATGGATGATCAGCGATTTCGACGGTTTCGGGCAAGACGCCATCTGGCGATAGACCCGCAAAGGATAGGCCGCAATCTTCCAGCTTTTCCTTATAGTCGATATTGACCTCGTAGCGATGGCGATGCCGCTCTTGGATAATGGTCTCGCCATAGATTTCTGCGATTTTGGAGCCCGGCGTCAGGTGCGCTTCATAGGCACCAAGGCGCATGGTTCCGCCCAGATCCCCGTCTTCCTTGCGCACTTCCTTGGCATTGCCCTTGCTCCATTCGGTCATCAGGCCGACGACATTGTGTCCGCTGGCACCAAATTCCGAGGAGCTCGCATCACCGATACCGGCAAGATTCCGCGCCGCTTCGATAACCGCCATCTGCATCCCGAAGCAGATCCCGAAATAGGGAATCTTGTTCTCACGCGCATATTTCACCGCAGCGACCTTGCCCTCGGCTCCACGCTCACCAAAGCCGCCCGGCACCAGAATGCCATGAACGCCCTCAAGCCGCGCGGTCGGATCATTGCCACCCTCGAACAGATCACTTTCGATCCAGTCGAGATTGACCTTGACCTTGTTGGCGATGCCGCCATGGGTCAGAGCCTCGATCAGCGACTTGTAGGCATCCAGCAACGAGGTATATTTCCCAACCACTGCGATCGTGACCTCCCCTTCGGGATTGCTCACGCGATCAAGAATGGTGTGCCAGCGTTCGAAATTGGGTTTGGGAGCCCCATCGATGCCAAACGCCGCCAAAACCTCGGTATCAAGCCCTTCGGCATGATAGGCCAGCGGCACTTCATAGATATTGCCCACATCAAGCGCCTGAATGACGGCCTCTGGCCGCACATTGCAAAACAGCGACAGCTTGCGCCGCTCCGCCTCGGGAATGGGCCGGTCGCAGCGCACCATCAGGATATTGGGCTGAATACCAATGGACCGCAGTTCCTTGACGGAGTGCTGTGTCGGCTTGGTCTTGAGCTCGCCTGCACTGGGAATATAGGGAACAAGAGTGAGGTGGATATAGATCGCTTGTCCGCGAGGCAATTCGTTTCCAAGCTGACGAATGGCCTCGAAGAAAGGCGTTGCCTCAATGTCACCGACGGTACCGCCGATTTCACACAAGACAAAGTCATAGTCGTCATTGCCATCAAGAATGAAGGCCTTGATCTCGTCCGTGACATGGGGAATCACCTGCACGGTCCCGCCCAGATAGTCGCCACGTCGTTCCTTGGTGATAATGTTCTGATAGATCTGACCGGTCGTTATATTGTCCTTCTTGTTCGAAGGACGTCCGGTAAATCGCTCATAATGCCCCAGATCCAAGTCCGTTTCCGCACCATCATCGGTTACGAAGCATTCCCCATGCTGGTAGGGAGACATCGTGCCGGGATCGACATTGAGATAGGGATCGAGTTTGCGCAGTCTAACTGAATAGCCGCGCGCCTGTAGAGCCGCCCCAAGAGCCGCAGACGCAAGCCCTTTGCCAAGCGAAGACACCACACCGCCAGTGATAAAAATATATCGCGCCATGGAATTTTAAATTACTTCCCTTTGCGCCGATTCGCCAAGCAAATCGATCTTAGCCAACAACAAAAGCTGTGAGCGCTGTGAAAACGGCACCCATTGCTCACGATTTCTGTTTCGCGCGCCTCCCGCTCGGTGCTGGATCAGGCCATCACCGAAACGCAAAAGTCCCTTCACTGCCATCTCTTGTCGGATTTATTTAAGCAGGAAGGAAATTGGGTCCGCTCGCCCCTCCAATCACCCCAGATCTTTCGGGGTGGGCCGAGCCACGACCGTACCATAACAAATCGGCCCTTGCACACATCGCAAGGGCCGGTTTGAAGTGTCTTAGTCAAAGCAGTCTTTATGCCTGCGGTTGCGGATCCTACTGAGAGGTCGGCACCTGCGGACCGGTCGGCTCGGTAGCCGGGGCCTCGGAAGGTGTCGGAGCACTCGGGCTCAACTGCTGCAGTTCATCAAGAATGCCGCCGCTGTTTTCATCCACACCGCTCGGCAGCGTCTGTGCCGGAACATTGTCAAGCACATCAGAAGGCTTGCTTTTCATGCCGGCCAGAATGGTCAGACCAAGGGATGTCATGAAGAAACCGGCGGCCAGAATTGCAGTCGTGCGGGTGAGCAGGTTCGCTGCACCACGGCCGGTCAAAAAACCGCCACCGCCGCCACCGCCGCCGCCGATACCGAGACCGCCGCCTTCAGAACGCTGCAGCAGTACGACGACCACCAGCGCGGCAACAATCAGCAGATGAATGACAATTACAACTGATTCCATTATCCAACCGTCTCACAAACGATGAATCGGGCCAGCACGTTCCTGCGGCCCGACGCAAAAGGTTCATATTCTGGCCCGTCTTTACAACAAGACCATGCGCAATTCCAGTGCCAACGGGCATTTTTCCGGGGCTATGGTCTCATTTGGTCATCACAGCCGCCTCAGACAACCCCGAAAGGTGGATATTCCACCGGTTCGAGGCCTGAATGCAGGGTGTGGAACGCTCAGGGCCAGACCTGGTCTGGGGTCAGGCTTATTTATAAGCCGCCATGATCCCAAGGAAGTCGGACGCCTTCAGGCTTGCACCGCCGACGAGCGCACCATCGACATTGTCGACGCCCATCAGTTCAACAGCGTTGCCCGGCTTGACAGACCCACCATAAAGAAGACGCATGTTCGCCCCTTCGTCACCAAAGGCCTTGACCAGTTCGGCGCGCATGAAGGCGTGCACTTCTGCCACATCATCTGCAGTTGGTGTCAGGCCCGTGCCAATCGCCCAGACCGGCTCGTAGGCAATCACGGTGTTGGCAGCAGTCGCACCTTCAGGAATAGAGCCTTCAAGCTGGGTGCCGACAACTTCCAGTGTTTCGCCGGATTTGCGTTCGGCTTCGGTTTCACCCACGCAGATGATCGCAACAAGACCCTGTGCCCAAATGGCTTTTGCCTTGTCAGCAACCGTGCCGTTGGTCTCGCCATGGTCGGCGCGACGCTCGGAGTGCCCGACGATGATCGCGCTGGCGCCAGCATCCTTGAACATTTCAGCAGACAGATCACCGGTGTGAGCGCCCGAAACATTCATGTGACAATCCTGAGCGCCAATGGCGACAGCAGTTCCGGCAGTTTTCTCGGCAAAGGGAACAACCAGTGTAGCGGGCGGGCAGATCATCGTCTCAACCTTGTCCGCAAGATCGAAGCCAGCGACCAGCGCTTCGAGTTCAGCGACAGAGGCCTTGAGGCCATTCATTTTCCAGTTACCGGCAACGAGAGGTTTGATGCTCATGAATCTGCTCCTTTAAAAGCGCAATCGATAAAAATTGGTCCAGCCCGACACACGGCGAAACAGACGAGACATTGCAAGCCCGCTCCGCGCCTTGCCGCACATATACGACGAAAGCCGCAACAGGCATAGCCCATCTTGTCGTTCCTGTGCACAGGATCTGGGTCAAGCCTGCGTCAATTCCTCTCGATTTACACAAGCCATTTTTGCCATAAGCCCCTTCTCGCAGGCACGGCACCCCCATTGAGCGGAATCTTTTTGCGAATAAACAAGATACCATCCCCATTTGTGCCACCTTTCTCTTCTGTTTGGGTTGCAGCAATGGATCGAGCTTTCTATGATCCGGCGAACATGAAAAGAAGGCAGAAGGAACCGCCCGCACCACCAGGTGCGCCCCGAGAACGGGATGTAAAGGCAGGTCTCCTCATTGCGTCAGAAAAGGACACACCATCCAATGATGGAAACAATGCGTTCGTTGGCCTCGGGGTTTGTTGCCAAAATCCTGATGGGTCTGTTGGTCTTGAGCTTTGCGGTCTGGGGCATTGCCGATATCTTCTCGAACTTCGGTCGCGGTGCCATCGCCACCGTTGGCGATACGGAGATTGACGCCCGAGACTATCAGAGCCAGCTGGTGCTCGAAGTCAACGCCCTGTCCAATCAGTTGGGCCGCCGCCTCACCCCGGCACAGACATCCGCCTTCGGTCTGCCAACTCAGGTACTGGGCCGCATGATCAGCGAAGCAACTCTCAACGACATGGCCAAGGACTTCAATATGGGCCTGTCCTCGGAGGAGTTGGCCAAGGTGATCGCAACCGAACCTGCCTTTCAATTCTCCGGCCGTTTTGATCGCAACCAGATGAACCTGATGCTGCGCAATGCTGGCACGACAGAAGACCGCTATGTCCTCAGCCGCGAAGCGCTTGAGACCCGCAAACAGCTCTCCGAGTCCCTCACGGGCAAGACGACGGTTCCCAATGCCGCCCTCAAGGTCTTCAACACCTTCACCTACGAGCAGCGCGATATTGACTATATTGCCTTGCAGGAAGACGACCTTGGCGAAATCGAAGAGCCAACGGACGAGGCGCTGCAGACCTATTTCGATGCCAACAAAATCCAATTCCGCGCGCCGGAATATCGTTCTTTCGTGGTGTTGAAGCTCGAACCGGGCGACATCATGGATGCCTCGGCGGTGACCGACGAAGATGCAAAGATCTATTATGAGACCGCATCGAGCCGGTTCGTCCAGCCCGAAAAGCGCCAGATGCAGCAAATCCTGTTCGGCACGCGCGAAGAAGCCGAAGCAGCATCAGAAAAAATCAAGAATGGCGCCAGCTTCGATGACATCGTCAACGAGCGCAACCTGTCCATGGAAGATGTCAATTTCGGCCTCCTGACCAAGGAACAGATCACCGACCCCGCAGCTGCAGAAGCCATTTATTCGCTTGATGAGGGCGCAGTCTCGGATGTTATTGAAGGCCGCTTCGGGTTCCTGATCCTGCGCAACGCCAAGATCGAACCGCAACAGGCCTCTCCGTTCGATGAGATCAAGGATCAATTGAAGGCTGAAATCGCAGCCGAACGTGCAAGTGGCGAAGTGCTCGGCATTTTCGACAAGGTCGAAGACGAACGGGCGGGTGGCGCGACGCTGAAGGAAGTGTCCGACAAATTCAATCTGCCCTTGCGCGAAGTGTCCGCCATTTCCAAAACGGGCGAACTCGAAACAGGCGAAAAAATCACCGATCTGCCAGAGCAGGAAACGCTTTTGAGCTCGGTTTTCGATAACGAAATCGACTATGAGGCCGACCCCATCGACATCGGCAGCACCGGATTTGCCTGGTTCAACGTCACGGATATTATCCCCGATCGTGATCGCACCCTTGATGAGGTCCGTGATGATGTTGTCTCTGCATGGAAGGCCGAGGAGCGCCGCACCCGCAACGCAGCAAAGGCTGAAGAGATCCTCGCCGAGATCAAAGCAGGCAAAAGCCTTGACGCCGTGGCGTCCGATCGCGACCTGACCAAACAGACTGCGACCGACATCACCCGTCGCGGTGGTGCTGACCTGCCGACCCCTGTCGTCGAGAAGGCTTTTGAAGGCCCCCGCGACTCCAAGACCACGGCGGTCAACGGCACCACGCAATATGTCCTGCAGGTGGTCGACGTCACAGAGCCGGACTTCAGCCCGGACGCGCTACAGCTAGAAAACGTGCGCAGCACCCTGAATAGAAACTTCGGCACGGATCTTCTGGGCCAGCTCAGTTCGGCCAAACTGCGTGAACTCGAATATACGATCAACGAACCGCTGTTGCAGCAGATCGTGAACGGCTCCAACTAGCCAACGGTAGTCTCCGTTAGGCTATAGTGTCCGTTCCACAATGATAAATCGGTATGCCCGCAATGAGCCCCCCTCTTGTGGGCGTACCAAAAGGACAAGACCCTGCCTCCGACCGAAGCGCAGGTGAGAAGCAGACCAACCCTGCCCGCCCGCTCCGGCCCCAGCAATCACACCTTTTGACAGGAGAATTCCAGATGGATGAGATGAAGCCATTTCTGGCAAAAGTCGCAGAGGGCCAGTCCCTGACCCAGAATGAAGCCGCTGAGGCGTTCGACATCATTCTGGAGGGCAACGCCACACCGGCTCAGATGGGCGGGTTCCTCATGGCCTTGCGCCTTCGCGGCGAAACCATTGAGGAAATCACCGGTGCCGTCATCAAGATGCGCGAGAAAATGACGCCGGTCGATGCCCCTGCGGGCGTGGTAGACATTGTCGGGACGGGCGGAACGGGAACCAAGAAATACAACATTTCCACCTGCGCCGCGATGATCATGGCAGCAGGCGGTGTGCTGGTGGCCAAGCATGGCAACAGGGCCGTCTCCTCCCGCTCGGGGGCCAGTGACGTTCTCTCCAGCCTTGGCGTCAATCTCGATCAGACATCAGACGGCGTCACCCGCTGCATCAATGAAGCCGGTATCGGCTTCATGTTCGCTCCCAATCATCACACTGCCATGCGATTTGTCGGCCCCGCCCGCGTAGAAATGGGCGTCCGCACCCTGTTCAATCTCGTCGGCCCGCTGTCCAATCCGGCTCATGCAAAGCGTCAATTGCTCGGCGTCTATGATCCCAAATGGCTCGAACCCTTCGCTCAGACGCTCAAGAAACTCGATTCCGAGATGATCTGGGCCGTCTACGGTGCTGGTGGCCTTGATGAAATCTCCACCCTTGGCGAAACCAAGGTGGTCGAGCTCAAGAATGGCGAGATCCGAGCCTTTGACCTCAAACCCGAAGACTATGGCCTCAAACGCGTGACCATTGATGATGTGCGTGGCGGAACCGGTGATGAAAACGCCAAATCCATGATCGCTCTTCTTGAAGGTGAAAAAGGCCCCTATCGAGACATTGTCCTGATGAATGCCGGGGCTGGCCTTCTGATTGGCGACAAGGTCAAAACCTATGAAGAAGGCATCGAGATGGCAGCAGACCTGATCGACTCGGGCAAGGCTCTGGCGAGCCTTCAGAAACTGATCGAAGTCTCCAACGCTGAGGCCTGAGGTCAAAGTCAACAGTTTGCAAGGAAGGAAACGCCAGATGGCCGACATCCTGACAAAAATCGAAGCCTACAAGCGCCAGGAAATCGCTGCCGCCAAGGCCGCAATCCCCCTTGCCGACCTCAAGGCTCGTATCAAGGATCAGCCCCCCGCACGCGGCTTTTTCAAGGCCCTCAAGGCAAAGGTCGATCATGGCCACTATGGCCTCATTGCTGAAGTCAAGAAGGCAAGCCCCTCCAAAGGCCTCATCCGGGCAGACTTCGATCCGCCCAAGTTGGCCAAGGCCTATGAGGACGGCGGCGCAGCCTGCCTGTCGGTGCTCACAGACACCCCATCCTTTCAAGGACATCCCGACTTTCTCATCGCTGCCCGCGAGGCAGTTTCCCTGCCTGCGCTGCGCAAGGACTTTCTCTATGAGACCTATCAGGTCTATGAGGCCCGCGCATGGGGTGCCGATTGCATCCTGATCATCATGGCTGGCGTCACCGACGACGAAGCCAAGGCTCTGGAAGAAACCGCGATGGAATTGGGCATGGACGTTTTGATTGAGGTTCACAATGCGCCAGAGCTGGAACGAGCGCTGAGCCACCTCACCTCCCCGCTCATCGGCATCAACAACCGGAACCTCAAGACGTTCGAGACCACACTGGAGACATCCCTGTCGCTCGCGCCGATGGTCCCCGATGACAAACTTCTTGTCGGCGAAAGCGGTCTGTTTACGCCCGAGGATCTGGCTCTGTTGGCAACCAAAGCAAACATCCATTCCTTCCTCATTGGCGAGAGCCTGATGCGTCAGGACGACGTGATGGCAGCGACGCTCGATTTGCTGACGCGTCGATAAGCCAGCACGACTGAGGCAAGATGCCAACAAAGGATCAAAGAAAAAGAATGAGCGACGCAAAACTGACCCATATCGATGAAAGCGGTGCGGCCAATATGGTCGATGTCTCCGGCAAGACACCGACCGTGCGCACGGCAATCGCCACGGGCAAAATCACAATGAAGCGCGAGACGCTTGATCTCATCCTGTCAGGCAGTGCGGCCAAGGGTGATGTGCTGGCCACGGCCCGCATCGCAGGCATCATGGCAGCCAAACGCACCCACGAGCTGATCCCCCTTTGCCATCCCCTTGCACTGTCCAAGGTCTCCATCGACATTGAGCCGCTGGATACCGAAGCGGGCTCCGAGCCGGGCTTCAAGGTAACGGCGATGGCCAAACTGACGGGTCAGACCGGCGTCGAGATGGAGGCGCTCACAGCGGCTTCCATCGCGTGTCTGACGATCTATGACATGGCAAAAGCCGCGGATAAGGGCATGATCATCTCGGATGTCCGCCTGATGGAAAAGACCGGCGGCAAGTCTGGCAACTGGAAAAGTCAATAAAACGGATTTGAGGAGAGCAGCATGGCGCTGATGAGTGTAGAAGAAGCCCTTGCGCGACTGTTGGCCGATGGTCCGCTGATGGCAAGTGAAGACGTGCCGATTGACAAGGGCCTGCGACGCGTTCTGGCCTCGGATCTTGCCGCCAATCGCAACCAGCCGCCTTTTGATGCCTCCGCCATGGATGGCTATGCGGTCAAGGCAGAAAATCTCGTACAAGTCCCCATGCGTCTTCAGATTACCGGTGAAGCACCAGCGGGTAAAAGCTTTCCCGATATCGTGCACCGCTGGGAAGCGGTTCGGATTTTCACCGGGGCGCCAGTGCCTAAAGGCGCTGACACGATCCTCATTCAGGAAAATGCCGAACGCGACGGCGCATTCGTCACAGCACTTGAAAGTGTCGAAGTGGGCAAGCATATCCGCAAGGCCGGATCGGACTTCAAGGCAGGCGACGTGCTGTTGACCAAGGGCACAGAACTGAGTCCTTCTGCACTGGCACTCGCAGCCTCAATGAACCAGTCGGTCCTCAGCGTCTACAAACGCCCCAAGGTCGCCGTGCTGGCAACAGGTGATGAGCTTGTCCATCCCGGTGACGATCCCACCCCCGACCAGATTATCGCATCGAACAGTTACGGCGTTGCCGGGCTTGCTCTGGAAGCGGGCGCCGAGATTATCGATCTGGGCATAGCATCCGATGACAAGGATGCCATTGCGGCCAAGGTCGAAGAGGCCCGGTCGCAAGGGGTCGACATTCTCGTCACCAGTGGCGGCGTATCTGTCGGTGACCATGATCATGTGCAAGATGTGCTCAAGGATGCGGGCATGACACTGAATTTCTGGCGCATCGCCATGCGGCCGGGTAAGCCCCTGATGGCGGGCACATTGGGTGAGACACAGGTTCTCGGTCTTCCGGGCAATCCGGTTTCGGCCATGACGGCAGCCCTGCTCTTCCTTGTCCCGCTGATCAAGAAACGCATGGGGCTGGAAGGCTCCCACCTGCTGGAACCGGCACTGCTCGGCGATACTCTCGCAGAGAATGGACCGCGTCAGGCCTATCTCAGGGCGACACTGGAGCGCGACAGTGAGGGACGTCCGGTAGCAACACCGATGACCGCGCAGGACAGCGCCATGCTCAGCGGCCTTGCCCGCGCGGAGTGCCTCATCGTCCATCCGCCCCATGCAGCGCAAAGTGAGGCAGGCAGCGCCTGCCAGATCATCCGCCTCTAGGCCCCCAAAAGATCAGAAACAAAAAAGGCCAGCCCGAACGGACTGGCCTTTTTCACTAGTATCAGCGTTGCAATCAATCCACGAAAGCACGCTCGACAACGAAGGTCGAGGGACGGGCATTGGAGCCTTCCACAAGACCGAAATCTTCCAACACCTGCTTGGTGTCGTTGAGCATCGCCATGGAGCCGCAGATCATGCCGCGGTCGTCTTCGGGATTGATTGGCGGCACACCAAGATCTTCAAACAGCTTGCCCGAGGTCATCAGATCGGTGATGCGGCCCGTGCGCGGATAGTCCTCACGGGTAACCGAGTTATAAAGCACGAGTTTTTCGGCTGCGAACTCGCCGATCAGCGGATCGGTCTTGCACAGTTCAAACAATTCCTCTCCATACTTGAGCTCGGCAACCTCGCGGCAGGTATGGGTCAGAATCACCTCATCGAACTTCTCATAGGTCTCGGGGTCACGCATCAGGGATGCGAAAGGCGCAATGCCGGTGCCGGTCGAGAACATATAAAGCCGCTTGCCCGGCAACAGGGCGTCATTGACCAGTGTCCCGGTAGGCTTCTTGCGCATCAGGATGGTGTCACCAACCTTGATCTTTTGAAGATGCTCGGTGAGCGGTCCGCCAGGCACCTTGATGGAATAGAATTCCACCTCTTCATCCCACGACGGACTGGCAACCGAATAGGCGCGAAACACCGGGCGCTCTGCGTTGGGCAACCCGATCATCACGAACTCGCCGGACCGGAAGCGAAAGCTCGCCGGGCGTGTGATCCGGAATTTGAACAAGCGATCAGTATAATGCTCGACTTGGGTCACTGTTTCGGCAAACACATTGGCCGGAATCGGAAACACTGATTTGCTGGCCGCGCTGGCTGTGGCGCTAATCACCTCACCTTGCTGCGTCATTGCATTCTCCTTCAAAAACCGGACCGCAGAGCGCTTTTGCACAGCGACTCGTGTCCACGATCCTAATCCGCGCCGTCTTTTGCCAACCGACAAACGGTACAAGTCCGACATTTGCGTGAAACACGCCTTGCCATTCCGCAACGGCACCATTTTCGGCCTGTTTATGCCCTTGCAAAGCAACAAGCCTTGATTTTTGTCACGCTTCGCTCAACCGCGACAAAAGTTCACACTGCTTGCATATTTTCGCAAATCACAAATCATCGCCAGAGACAATACGTCGCAACACTCGGTGAAGCGTGATCGTCTGCGGCTTCGTTCCACAGTCTGTTAAAAGCCCGGCAGGAAAAGATCAACCCCTATCAGAGGACTCGCCGGTCCGGTTCGGGTGGGTGGACTTGCGCCGCAGCCAGGGGCGGCTGGCAATCGCGTCCGCTCCGTCTGCTGCGACCGGTTGATAATAGTGGGTAACTTCCGGCCATTCACCGCGCTCAAGACCGGCCCGCACCTTGTCACTGGAAATCATGAACGCATCAACGCCGCACCGCGCAAGAAGCGGCATCTGATCGAGGATATAGTGCCCCATAGCCCGGATTTCGCCAGTAAAGTTGAGCCTCTCGCGCAACAGGCGCGCAGATGAAAAGCCGCGCCCGTCTGCAAAACCGGGAAAGCTGATCGCAACAACACTGACGCTGTCGAGATGGGGCGCCAGGGCCTCCACATCATCATCGGCATCCACCAGCACACCGAAGTGCTCAGGCTTCTCATTGCATTGAGAGAGGAACATAAGGGCCGCGTCAAACGGTATGAGTATGTGCGACCGTCCAGAAAAATCGGCATCTTCGGCCAACACGGTCCATTCGTCTGACCAAAAGGCTCCATCCCGATAAAGGGTCTTGGCTTCCTTGTTCATGCTCGGCAATCCCTTTCTCAGATATGAAGTCCGCATTCCGATTTGTCCGACCCCTTCCAGCGACCGGAGCGGGCATCCTGCCCCTCTTCGACCGGACTGGTGCAGGGAGCACAACCAATCGACAGATACCCTTTGGGCACCAACGGATGCCCCGGAAGGGACTGTGCCTTGACATAGTCGGCCACATCCTTTGGCCCCCAGCTTGCCAAAGGATTGACTTTCACCTTGCCATCCTTGAGCTCAAAAGTGGCGAGCTTTGAGCGATCGCCGGTCTGGTAGCGCTTGCGTCCGGTGATCCAGCCACCATAACCGGCCATCGCCCGGTCGAGCGGCAGGGTCTTGCGCAGATCGCAACAAGCATCCGGATTAGAGATCCAGAGTGAGCCATACGGATCCTGCTCTTTCAACTGAGCTGCATCCGGCCCGATTGAGGCGAGATTGGTCAAACCAAAATGCTCCCTGAGCTGATCGCGATAGGACAAGGTGGCAACAAAATGCTTGCCGGTATCGATAAACAGAACCGGATAGCCCGGATCAATCTGGGAGATCATGTGAAGCAAAACAACGGAATCAGCACCGAATGATGACACCAGCGGCACGTCACCATTGGCGGTGTTGTGCGCCAACCATTTGAGCACCTCTTGTGGCGCAAGGCCGTCAAACGCTGCGTTCAGTGTCTCCACATCCTGCAAGGAAAGAGCATCCAGCTCGCTTTTCTTGAGCATAGGCATCATCTCAGGCCACCTTCTTGCTGTCTGGATAAAGGGCTTGCTTGAAAGGAGCCGGCCCAACCCGGCGATAGGCTTCGATGAAGGTCTCCTCTCCGGAAAGCCGCAAACCGATATAAGTGTCGATGACCAGCTCGATGGCATCGGTCAGATCTTCGGCAGGAAAGCCGCGCCCGAGGATCTCACCGATGGCGCTCTGGTCATCCGCTGATCCGCCAAGCGTGATCTGGTAGAGCTCCTGCCCCTTCTTATCCACGCCGAGAATACCGATGTGGGCGACATGATGATGCCCGCAAGCGTTGATGCAGCCGGAGATGTTCAGCGTCAGTGGACCGATCTGGGCCTGACGTTCGGTCGAACCGAGCCGACGGGAAATATCCTGCGCGATCGGAATCGAACGGGCATTGGCCAGCGCGCAATAGTCGAGCCCGGGGCAGACGATCATATCGGTGACCAGCCCAACATTGGCTTCGGCAAGCTCCGCTTCCACGAGCTTTTGATAGATCTCGAAAAGGTTGGTCTTGGCAATGTGCGGCAAGATCAGGTTCTGTTCATGACTCACCCGCACCTCGTCATAGCCATAGCGTTCAGCGAGATCGGCAACCAGATGCATCTGAGCGTCTGTCGCGTCTCCCGGCACGCCACCGATGGGCTTGAGCGAAATGCTGACACTCACATGGTCCGCCTTCTTGTGACCGTGGGTGTTCTGCCCCACCCAGCGCGAGAATCCAGCGTCAGACGCGCGCTGGCGCACCAAAGCCTCTGCGCCTTGAGGGTCATCAACAAGAGCGGGCATCGCAAAATAGGCGTTGATCCGGTCAATCTCGCTCTTGGGCACATCCAGAAGCGTCGATTTGACGTGAGCATATTCCTCGGCGATATCCGCCTGCAATTGCTCAAGTCCGGTCTCATGCACCAGTATCTTGATCCGCGCCTTGAACTTGTTATCCCGACGACCGTAGCGGTTGTAAACACGCAAGACCGCCTCAAGGTAGCTCAGGATGTCGGTCTCGGAGATACCTTCCGCAACCAGCTTGGCAATCATCGGCGTACGCCCCTGCCCGCCACCGACATAGACGTCAAAACCGACCGTCCCGTCAGAGAGCGCGACCAACTGCAAACCGATGTCATGCACCCGGATCGCTGCTCGGTCCTGTTTGGCCCCATTGATGGCAATCTTGAACTTGCGCGGCAAAAACGAGAATTCGGGATGCAGGCTCGACCATTGCCGGATGATTTCGGCATAAACACGCGGATCCGCCACCTCGTCGTGGGCCGCCCCGGCAAACTGATCGGTCGTCACGTTCCGAATGCAGTTTCCCGAAGTCTGGATGGCGTGCATTTCCACCTCAGCCAACTCATCGAGTATGGCCGGTGTGTCCGCAAGGCGCGGCCAGTTATACTGAATGTTCTGACGCGTCGTGAAATGGCCGTAGCCGCGATCATACTTGGTCGCGATATCGGCAAGTCGGTGTAACTGTGTGCTGTTCAAAGACCCATAGGGAACAGCCACCCTGAGCATGTAGGCATGGAGCTGCAGATAAAGCCCGTTCATCAGACGCAAGGGTTTGAATTCATCCTCGGTCAACTCTCCAGAAACCCGGCGCTCGACCTGACTGCGGAACTGGTCCACGCGCTGGCGCACAAAACTGGCGTCAAATTCGTCATAGCGATACATGGCAGGGGTCCTCTTTTGGGGCTTGGTCTGACGTGGCCTTCAGTGCACGACACGCAGGATCAATGATCGAGATGCGGAAAGCGGCGGGATAAATCGATTGTCTCGAAGGGATTGATGGTTGGCCCAGCGGCGCGAATGCGTTCTCTCAGGCGCGCCGGACGCACACCGTCCGTGACGTCATGCTCGACCGGAATGACATCAAGACTGACAATATCTGCATCTTGAGCATCAATGGCTGCCTGAGCATCGTCCTTCACTTCGTAAATTCGGGCACTTTGAATGTCTTCCACCCACGAGGCGTCTTTCGCCAGATAGACAACGATGCCATCGAGCAGGCGATTGCCAGTTGCAACAAACATCACAGTCTCTCCATCCATACACGCCGCTATAAGGCGGAAAATCGCACCATTCAGATTCACAACGGGCATTGTGAAACGCAGGTCAATGTGAAAAGGGCCTTACGCATAGATAGATTTTTTGAGCCGCCTCAACAATTCAGGCAGGCCGCAATCGCAAAAGCGATTTACCCCGCAACCGTTTCTCCGAAAACCAGACCACCGGGACGATGCAGGGAAAGATTATTTTCTAACATTCGGGAAAGGACAGAATGTCATGACGTTCCGACCGCAAAAACGCAACCCCGGGGCCTTCTGGACATGCAAGGAAAGCGCGAAAGGCAGGGGGCGGGACATGCGCCCTGCCCCCTTTGATCTCGCATCAGACAAGAGGATCAGCCGATTGCTGCCGATCACAAAAGGCAAGCCTAGTTGAACGGCACACCAAACCCGCCCCTTGGCCTCAGAACACATCGCGTCGGCGAGACCTGAACCATTTCTGGCATCAGGCAGACACAGCGATTCCCACGCCGTATCGTGGTGGTCCGGTCGCATGCCGGAGCCGTCTCGCGCGATCGTTCCCGACGGCTCGATCCATAGAGGGGTTCTGAGGGGATCACACAGCCTCGGCCCGGGATCAGGGCCGCATCGGGATTGTTGCACGCACAGGCACGCGCCGAAGTCTTGTACATGTAGGGATAGCGACACTCGCACCGACCGCCATAGACGAGCGCGGTCTCACGATCACAGCGTGGGGAGCGCGATGGACTGGGCGTGATTGGTGCCTTGTCAATACAGCCCCTGCCATTGACGAGCTTTTGCCCCCTTGGGCAGCGACAGGCGCGGCTGGAAATGCGTTCCATGCCCGGATACCGGCAGAAGCATGAGCGCCCCTTGCGTTCGGCAGTTGCCGGATCACATTGCGCTCGCTGATCGGTAAAGACACACCCCTGACCGGCAACAAAGTCGGCACCGCGACGACAGTCACAGCGTCCCGGCGATATCTTGCGCATACCGTCATAGCGACACGCACAACCATTGCCGCGCTGTACAGCAGTTTGCCCATCGCAGGCGGCTTTGGTGTCTGGTTGTGCCGGGATAACAAGCGGCTCATCATCCGGGTCAGAAGCGCCGGGTGCCTGCCCTCTTGGCGAAAACGGCATTGCGGCAAGCTGCGTTGTCGAACAGGAGGCGGAGTTCGCATCCGCTTGAGGCAGGTTCAGACGGGTCAACACCCTGTCACCCATATCGCCGGTTGCCTTCATACCCAGTTGAGCCTGAAGCAGGCGAAGGCCCCGTTTGGTTTTCGGCCCAACACGACCATCAACGCCGCCTGAGCGGATACCCGCCGCTTCGAGAGAAAGCTGGGCCAAGGCGACCTTTTGCCGAAACACGGACTTGTATCCAAGCAATGCGCAATTGTGAAACTGGTCCGCTCTGATTTGGGCAGGAACACGAAGCCGCATCGTCAATGATCTTGATTGCCCCACATCCAGAGTAAAAGCCTCATGCAGGCACATCAGGAAGTTGGACATCGGTTGCGAACACCGCCAGTCGCGACTGCCAACCAGCGCCATTTCGGTCGCATGAGGTCGCTGGAACTCATCGGTGATAACCATCGGTCCCGAATATCGTTTATCGCCCTTGTTGGTCAGCGTCAGCCTGAATTCACATCGAAAACTGCGCGAACTGCGATCAGCCCGACAGTCGCCAACCTGCTCCTTGCTCAATTCCAGTCCCGTCTGAGACAAACGCAGAGGCTTGCCCGGCAACTGGATATAGGACGATGGCTCGGGCTCTGCAGCTTCGGGCTCAACGGGATTTTTGCGCAGATCGGCCATACCGGCGCACCCATAGATCTCCACATCCCCGATATGGCCAGTTTCAACCGTGCTGGGATATTGGCCATCAAAATCGATGAAATAGGATTTCCATGGAGGCCGTGTCTCATCCGAAATCGCAAGCAAGGACTGTGCCTGCGCACCAGAGACCCTCAGCGCGCCGCCCTGCCGCAATTTTTCTGCAAGACGCGGGTCATTGCGCAAATTCTCTCCCGTCGTCCAAAGCGTCTCCGAACAGCGATAGCGGACCAGCTTGCCGTGATCATCATACCCGGGGCCAAGCGCAACACCGCCCGTGCCATTGCGTTTGCGCGCGGCAAACCCGACGGCATAGGCTGTGGGACTTTCGCGCCAGCTGCCGTCACGCGTCTTTTTGTATCTCAGGACCTGCGCCTGCCTCGGGCGCGCAAGTCGGGAAAAATCATAAGCCCCGACCATCATACCGCGCTGCGCAAGGATAATCGATCCATCCGGCCCGAATGCGATGTCCGAAATCTCCATCTGGCGGCGGGTATCAGGCAAAACAAGTTCCTGACGGGCATCCAGCTTGAAGTTGCCGTCATCAGCATCGATACCGACCGACCAGACAGACGGCCCTTCAGCCACGGAATAGTAAAGCCGTCCCTTATTCACCGCGACAGCCCAGACCCGCCGCCCCTCCTTGGCAAAATGCCAGCTTGACGGGTCCTCTACGTCAAAGGACGGCACGGTGATGTCGAGACGATTGCGCGTATCAAAGTGGATCGGGCGCATACCAGCCACAGTGCGGCCGATCGATCCGTGATCGAAACTTTCAAGAATGTGGCCTTCCATATCAAGCCGGAAGATCATGCCCGTGTCGCGATCGGAGACAAACAACTGGCGCGACTTGGAGTCAAAAACGATATTCCCCAGCGCCGGGCCGGAGTTGGGCATATTGTCGAGCTTGATGGAGGCAAAGCGACTGATCTGGCCGGTCGCGCCGTCTACTTTCCAAATGCTGCCCGGTCCATTGTCATTGACCGATCCGAACAGGCCAGCCATGAATGCCGCATCCGACCGTCCTGCATAGAGCTTGTCTGGCACGCCATCTCCGTTCTGATCACGTCCGACGATGGGCAGACCATAAGCGGAGGTCGCAGCAAGATAGAGATTGGGACGCTCTGCGTCGTCAAAAGCCATGCCGAACACCTGCCCGATATCCTTGGCCAATAAGGAACGGTAGGGCTGTCGTTTGATTTCCCGGCCATCAAAACCCGCTTCAAAATCATCAATAGCGAAAAAGCGCACCGATGGCCCATTGAGATCAATGAACAGGCGCGTCGCCTCGGCTGGATCAGTTGCATTCCCAGAGCCGACCCCAGAGCCGAAGAGCTTGCTGCCGGAAAACCCGCTCATCACCATCGTTGGCCCATGAAGCACTGCACCGGGATCTCCTCGTCGCTCCGCTTGCGAAAGAGCCGGTCCGGCGCTCAAGCCTATAAAGACGAGCAAAAGGCATACAGCCTGATAAAGTCGACAAGTCATGTTCGCTCCGCTGATGATCACGTCGCACCGCGCCACCGGATCCCTTGCCAATGAAGAGACTGAATGAACAGGGCCAATAATCAGCCCCGCTGAAAAACATCGTAGGAACAAATTTTGTCACAATTGGGCTGCGAGCAAAAGAACAGCCGCAAAATTGGCCAATCCCGGCCAAGATGACCTTTCCTAGGCCCCCATCACCGACAGGTGCGACCACACGCAAGAGCCCCGCAGGCGTCAAAATAAGGCATTTTCAAGCCCGGCCCAAGAAATTCTGTGGGTATGGGATAATTACCAATGGATGTGACAAATAAGCAATACACCACCTGGTTTCATTAAACCAAAGTGAATGAATTTCTAAGACCACAACAAAGCACAGGAGAATAAGCCGCATAGATTCAAAGTGTTAGACATCCATACCCAAAACCGGACATTCACCCGATTGGCTCTAAGACGTTGATGGTATCGGATCCGACAATTCTGGACCAGATTGTATCAAAACCCGCTTCCGTTAAGAAAACAGCAGGATGACTTGGCTTGCGGGTGCCAGACAGAAGGTAAGTTACATCAATAATTCAATGGCTTAGAAATTTACAGCGCAAAATCCAGATTGCCACCGATAAGAATATCAGCGCTTAACCATTCTCCCCGGACTCAATTGACAGGCAAATATCAATACTATACTAACCATTTTTGGTTGTGCTAAATAGCTATACAACCTTATAGAACGGCAATTGCAACCGCTGCAGACGCGTTGATTGCAGGCTGTTGGGGAACAAGCCTGACGAAGGAGAGTTTGACGTGAGAATATTGCTTGGCTTTATCACCTTGTTGGTGAGCATTCATGTAGCCCAATCATCCGAATTGAACTACACGCCCGTGAACCCGTCCTTCGGCGGCAATCCATTGAACTCCACCCATCTGCTCAATCTTGCAAACGCGCAAAAGACGGCGACGGCAACGGATGCGAATAGCAATTCTGGAAGTGCTTATTCATCATCAACCGACGGCGATACGTCGGCGGAACTGTTTGTACGCCAGCTTGAGGGCCGGTTGCTGTCCGCATTGGCCAGCCAGGTGACCGAAGCCATCTTCGGTGAAAACCCGCAAGAGAGCGGCACCATCACGTTCGGCGAAACCGAAATCACCTTTGAGCAGGGAACCGGTTCAATAATCCTGACGATTACCGACTTCACCGACGGCACCGTCACGAACATCGAAGTTCCGCAGTTGCAAACAAACTAAGCTCAGGTTGACATCATGTATAACAGCACATCAGATCAGCCTGCGAGCAGGCGCTTTACGTTGCGAAACTTGGCGATTTCAGTGATCGTTTCATCCGCATTCCTGGCCGGTTGCACCTCGGATCAAATGCTTTACACAGAAGAACCGATCGTAGCACGTGTCACAAACGCCAATCTCAAGCTGCGTGAATTGCCGCCACCGAAAAAACGTATCCCGGTCGCGGTCTACGATTTTGCCGATCAGACCGGCCAATACAGGGAAGCCGCCACCTATCAGCAGCTTTCGCGTGCGGTAACACAAGGCGGTGCGTCCATTCTCATCAAGGCTCTTCAGGATGCCGGCAATCGCAAGTGGTTCGCCGTCATGGAGCGGAACAAGCTTCCGAACCTTCTTAAGGAACGCCAGATCGTCACCGAAATGCGGCGCGTCTATCGGGGCGAGAGATCTGTCAATGCACGGGTTCTTCCGCCGCTCAAGCACGCAGCGATCATTATCGAAGGCGGCATCGTCGGCTACAACCAGAATGTTACAACAGGTGGGATCGGTGCCCGCTACCTTGGCATTGGAGCCGATACCAAATATTCGCGCGATGAAATCACCGTTGCCCTGCGTGCCGTATCCACGAAAACCGGTGAGGTGCTCGCCTCGGTCACAGCGCGCAAGACGGTCGTATCCGTCGCATTGCAAAGTGGCGCTTTCCGTTTTATCAAGCTGGATGAATTGCTCGAAGCGGAAGCAGGCATAACCAACAACGAGCCAAGGCAGCTCGCGGTTGAAGCCGCCGTCGAAAAGGCCGTCGAGTCTATGATCATTGAAGGTGCCGAACTCCATGTTTGGGCGTTTGCGGATCCATCTGCTGGGCGAGAGTATATTCAAGACTACAGACAACAGCAGTTCGATGGTATCGAACAGCAGCAGCGCATGGTCAAGGCGACCCCAGATACCAAGCAGGCGACCACCTTGGCGGCAACCATTCCGCGGCTCTTCAGAGCAAAGTCAAAATCTACAAGTAAAAATGTAAAATCAACAACAAGAAAACTCCCTCCTCCGCCATCACAGACAGAAAAACCGGTCGGATAGGGAGTAATACTAAAACAATTTTACATAAAAAGGCTCTCTACGAAACGTACGGGAGCCTTTTTTATATTTCAGATCGCTTCTTAACAATTACTAACATTTACCATTAAATTGTATTTATATGAATTTTGATAAAAGTACGTAGCTTTCTTATTGACTTCCGAAGTTAACAAAGGGTAAATAGGTTGCATTGTCGTAAATCTCTTTTTAAAGTTGTATTCCTCATGGGCAATTTGGACTGAGAGGAGCAGCAGGAGAAGGCGACGTAAAGACTTGACCCCTCGACCAATTGATTTTTAAAAACTCGGGAGACGTATAATGAAAAATTTCCGCTTGGCCCTTCTTGCAGCCACCGCTGGTATCGCACTTGCCACCGCAGCCATCGCTGCTGAAAACAACGATGCAACCGTCGATCAGACGGGTGCCAACAACTCGGCCTATGTTAATCAGGCTTCAGGCTCAAATCACCGTGCATATGTCACTCAGACGAATGACAACGACAGCAGCTCGAACACCGTAGAAATCGATCAGAGCAACTACTGGCAGGCCGTTTTCAGCCTGGATCAGAATTCCGAAGCAGGCTGGGGCACCAACACCGCAATCATCGAACAGGGTGGCGGATCAGCCAACGCCATTCGCAATCTCGACCAGACGGTCCAGATGGGTGGCGACAACAACGCAACCATCACCCAGGATGGATATGCCAACGACATCAACAAAATCGAACAGACCAACACGGGCTTGCTGCTTGACAACACCATCACAGCAAACATCGTGGGCCAGAGAAACGGTTCGACTTATGTGGGTGGCGTTCGAGAAGTCCTCACCGGCAAGGCAGAGGCCACTGGCGTGACCAATGGTGAACTGATCCAGAACGGCGCGGGCAACACCATCGACCTGTCTATCAACGGCGCTCAGAATGATTTTGGCGTAACCCAGAACGGCACCAACATCCTCTCTGCCTTGGATATAACTGGTGATCGCAACCAGCTCGGCATCAAACAGACCTCAGGAACAGCTTCGGTGTTTGGCATTCCTTTCCCGACGCCCAACACTCTGATCATCAGCGCGATTGACGGCGATGACAACAACATTGGCGTCAAGCAGGATGGTGGGAACATTGCCAGCATCGGCCTAGTCTCTGACAGCCAGAATAACCGGATCGGCCTCACACAGGACGGCAACAACTTGGCAGAGATCGACATCGTGGCTGGCGCCAACAACGATATCACGTCCTACCAGCAAGGCGAAAACATCCTCGATGTTTCAGTTGAAGGCAGTGATAACGGCCTCAACACCGAGCAGTTCGGCTCTTTCAACACGATGCTTGTTACCATTGTTGGCGATAACAACGGCACAGGCCTCTTCACGAGCATCAGCGCCAGCGATGCTTTCACCGTTGCCAGCGCTAAGGGCCTGACGTCCGGTTCTCTGGTTCAGGACGGCAACAACAACTCAGCAACGCTGAACATTGGCAACGACCTTTCCGACAACAGCAATCAGTTCGCCATGCTTCAGGATGGTAACAACAACGACGTGGTTGCATCTGTTGACGGTAGCGACAACCAGCTCGCGATCGCACAGGTTGGCAATGGAAACTACAGCAGCGTCACTCAGGTTGGCAACGGCAACTCCGTTGGCATCAGCCAGTAATCATCAGAACCCACTGATGACGTTGTAACAATCGGCCGGGTGGCATATGTCACCCGGCCATCATCCGTACCCGGCCCACTCACACACGTTGCTTGCGCGAGGACACCATGACCTATATGAGATCCCCCTTTCTTTCGACAGCATTTCTGTCACTCATAGCGACGAGCGCAGCCCGAGCCGACGACAATGAAGTGTATATTGGGCAGACTGGTAACACCAACACGGTCATCATTGACCAGCTCGGCAGCGGCAACCTCGTCGGATCCAATGACGACTCGATCTTTGTCTCGCAAGTCGGCAGCTACAACACGCTCTCTGTTGATCAAACAGGATATGACAATGAAGCAGGAGCCGCACCAAGCGCCGGCGCCTTGAACCTATTGGGCATCTATCAGAACGGCGACCGCAACGAGGCCACGATTTCCCAGAAAAACGACAACCCTCTGGGAACCAACCTGATCGGCGCGATTTCGCAGAATTCGGCAACCCTTCGTGCCACAACCGCCAACACGCTTTCCATCACGCAGACCGACATCTCCGCGGACGGCACGACAGGCACTGGCAATGGTCAGGGCAATCATGTCATTGGAGAAATTCTTCAGGTCAACACCGGCGGCGCATCCAACAGCCTGACCATCTCTCAATTTGACGGCACGACGAGTGGCGGAGAAGGCAACCGCGTCCAGACCGTGATTCAGCAAGGCAGTGACAACCTCGCGATCATCAATCAGGAAGAAGAAGGCAACGAAGTTACCGAATTACGCCAACTTGGAGCCAGCAACGAGGCAACAATCTATCAGCAAGACGGCGTCAACAATCTGGTCAACAGCTTAACACAGGACGGTGACAACAACCGCGCCCGAGCTGCGCTCAATGGCTCCCGCAACCTGATCTTCTCGATCCTGCAATCCAATGCCCTCGTGGGTTCCATTGGCAATCTCATGACAGTCACCCTCAGCGGTGACGACAATGGCGGCGACGGCATGGGTGGGCTGGGCCAATTCACGCGCCCCATTACCCAGGCCTTGCAAGTCGCTCAGGGCGAACTCAATCAGTTTGGCGATGAGAATGTGCTAAACTTCGTCACGTCCGGTACATCCTCGATGAACCTGTTCGGCTTTGTGCAAGATGGCGATGGCAACGCACTGAGCGGAACCGTGGACGGCGTCGAGAACGAAGTTGCTGCGCTGGAAATCGGAGATGGCAACCGCATCGATTTCACGCAGGATGGCGACCAGAATACGATTGCCATTTCCTATCGCGGAGACAACAACGCGATTTACGCCAAACAGGAGGGTGACGAGAATACGCTCGACATCTCGTTTGACGGTGGCATCGCTCCGATCACCCGCAGCAATCAGAACAACGACCCGGCAGTCGGTGGGTTCGGCGACACAGTGGCTGCCTTTGCAGGCTCGCTTATGCCTGGCGATGCGGTTCAGATTGGCGACCTCAATCTGGCCAAGATCTCCATCACCGCAGGCAACCAGAACAAGATCGCCTTTGCACAGGTCGGTCAGAGCAACACCATCACGGGCGCAACGACGGGGCACCAGAATCAGGTTCTGATCACGCAGACCGGCTCACTCAACGAAGCGAGCTACACCCAGAATGGCAACTTCAATTCCCTTGTCATAATCCAGTAGTTTTGGTTGCAATGAGAGGAATTAAATCTTAAAGTTGTTTTGATAAACCTACAAGCCATGAGCGCAATGAGCGAAAGATCGCTCATGCGGGGTGGCCATTCCGGTTCTGGTTGATCGAGCCCCTTTAAGCTGCAGAAACCGGGGTACCAACGGAATGGCAACAACAACATGACGCCGGTTTGCGAGGATTTGCAGCCACCGCTCGGAAACGGAGGCAGGAACGCCCCCAATCCTGACAGGTGTCCTAGCCATATAGACGGAGAAGATCCCATGTTTGAAACACGACACATTCGATCCGGCAGCCAAACTCTTCCCCGCCGTGCCGGTATCCTTGGCGCACTCACTCTTTGTGCCTTTATGACTTTCCCCGCGTCCGCGGGGGAAAAAAACGTGCTCATTCTCGAACAGCAAGGCACCAGAAACAGTGTGACCGTTGATCAGACGAACGCGTCGCAAAGTCAGGTTGGCGGCGTTGAGATAATTGAGGGAGCCGCGTTTTCCGACACTGAATTCAATGTGCTCAGTCTCGATCTTCAGCCCAACACAGCTGCGGAAAATCCAATCCTCCAACTGGGGGCAGACAACGTTGCCGACATTACCGTTGACGGCGTTGGTGGCGCTGTCTTCCTGCAGCAAGGCGCAAACATCAACGATGGCAACAACACCGCAACGATCGACATCAACACAACCGGCGATTCCTTGGCTGCAATCCTTCAGGCTGGCAGCAACAACAACGCCGGGCTCACTGTGATCGGCAACACGACAGAAGGTCGCATCCTGCAGCTCGGAGACAACAACGACGCCCAGCTTCAGGTCGGGCTTGATGGCCTACCGGCAAATGGCGCTCAGGCAACCGTGACACAGGATGGAAACAACAACACCACCAATGTGCAGGTCGTCGGCATTTCAAATGGCCAATACAGCTACACCGTTCAGGCAAACGGCACCACGACGAGCGTTCCGGTCACCATCCAGACCAACGGTGCGTCGGTCAGCGTGACGCAAACCCAGTTCTAGGGTCAAATTCGGAGTTGGCTTTCATGAAAAATTCTGGTTCCCGGCTCCGAATGCTCTATGCCCTGATGATCAGCCTGTTTGCCCATGGCACCGCCAACGCCGACGAAGCCACAGGTGAAATCCGCATTGTCAGGCAGGGAGAACAGCTCATCGTAAAGGATGTTTTCACCGCCAAAGCCGCTGGCATTTACAAAACCAGTCTGCAGGTTTCCAAAAATGGACTGTCCGGTCAAATCTCATCGAGCCAGAATAGGCAAATGCAAGCAAAGGCCGGGGAAATCTGCGAAGGAAACCGCATCGCCATGAAAGTTCAGACCGGAGATCAGGTGGAGGTGGAACTAATCATACAGTTTGAGGGAACAGAGTTCGTTCATACCGAGCGCACCCTGAAAATCCAGACCGATGGACTGAAGCCCTCACTCTACGAGACAAACGACAAATCCATTCGATTGTGAAACAACACGTAAATTGGTGCAAAAGATGCTTTCTCCTGCCTGGCTGATCACCACGATCTCGCGCTCTATTCCGCGCGTCCGGTTCTTCATCCTATCCCTGCTTCTGGGACTGATCCACGCCTCAAGCGCTCAAGCGCAATCAACCAATGCGATTGCACAGGCATTCAAAGGCCAATGGGTGACCTATGATCGCTCCTTTGCCGCCGATACCGGCCTCTGCACGTTGACCTTCTCTGCGACACGGAAAGGCGAGATTTACCCCATTTCGCAGAGCAATTGCACAGGTGAGATCACCTCGATTGTCGGCTGGTCCATCGTCAAAAACCAGCTTGTCTTTGTAGATCAGGATAACAAGCCGCTGGCCAAAGTCGGCGGCAATCAGGGGCGCCTGAGCGGCACCATGACACAAAACAACAAACCTGTGATCTTCGAAAATGCAAAAATCGCAAAGAAGATCAACGCTGCGCGTGAAAGCATCTCGTGCGCCTACGTCGGCTACAGCCAGATCTGCGCCAAGCCGCAGGAATTTTCACCGCCACCGGTCAGCCCCGGCGCTGAAACCCCAATCAAAATCCTGGTCAATCTCAACGCCAGAGTGGAGCCACGGAACGACGCAGAGGCTGTCGCGACACTCAAACCGCAATCCTGCGCACAAGCATTGACATGCTCACGGGCATCAGACGGCCTCTGGTGCAAGATCAAGCATGAGAACAAACAGCTCTGGATCAAGAAGCAGGCTGTTCGGCTGAAAAAGTACCCGATCATAACCTTCCAGAATGGCTGTTCCTGAGACGTCACACCTACTCAGCAATCCTAATCCATTTACAAGGGCATGGTGCAGCACTCGCACCCTGCCCTTTTTCTATGTCTTCTTCGTATTCCGATAAGATTCGCACGATCAAACCAGAAACGCCCCAAAAGCACCCAACCCTCCTCCCAGATCGCACAGAACGGATCAATATACGCAGCTTTAAGCAATTTTGTTACAAACATCCAAGGACCCTCGCCGGATGTCAGTCTTTGTTCCCCTTTTCGAGCTTGCGGAACACAGCGAGAACATGTATATTTTGTTCGTGATTTGTGCCACTGATGACTCGCTTTGTTGGGCTCTGTGGTGATTTGGACCTTCCAAGGCGGAGCGGGATATGCTGACAAGAAAACAGCACGAACTACTTATGTTCATCAATGAACGCATCAAGGAATCCGGTGTTCCGCCTTCCTTTGATGAAATGAAACTGGCGCTCGATCTTCGCTCCAAATCTGGCATTCACCGCCTGATTACGGCTCTTGAGGAACGAGGCTTCATCCGTCGCCTCCCCAACCGCGCCCGCGCGCTGGAGATCCTCAAGCTGCCGGAAGCCAGTCTGCCCACCCTCAACGTGGCGGGACGCGGGTTTTCTCCCAGCGTGGTCGAAGGCGGTCTTGGCAAGAAACCACCTCAACCGATCAGTCCAGAACCAAAAGAAGAAAGCACCAGCATGTCGGTGCCCGTCATGGGGCGCATTGCTGCCGGCGTTCCCATCTCGGCGATCCAGAACCAGTCTCACACGATTTCAGTACCGATCGAGATGCTGCGTGGTGGCGAGCATTTCGCGCTTGAAGTGCGTGGCGACTCGATGATCGAAGCAGGCATATTGGATGGCGACACGGTCTTGATCAAGAAATCCGATGATGCCGTGTCCGGTGATATCGTTGTTGCGCTGGTTGATGATGAGGAAGCAACGCTCAAGCGCCTGCGCAAGAAAGGTGCCTCCGTCGCTCTGGAAGCAGCCAACCCTGCTTACGAAACGCGCATTTTCGGGCCCGACCGGGTTCGTGTTCAAGGCAAGTTGATTGGGCTTCTGCGCCAATATTAAATCACGGCCAAACTGGACCGCAGTCAGTATGAGATCGCGAAAAAGCAGCCTTGCTAACCGGTAACGACGCACAACGCCTGCTTTTTCGTTTACTCGTCTATTTCGCCCAACCATGCCTGGCGATAAAAACTCGCGATCATGGCTCTCTATGCCATGGCCGCCGTCCCTTGGGCATGGCCGACTGCATGGACAGTGCCCACTCTCGTGAGCGGTTCGCGATATCGCCACTTTGTGCGCTGTTCGGTGGGCTTTGAGATTTGTGCGCAAAGGTGACCAACACCGAGCCATTGGCTTCAAGCTCTTGGCGTCCCATTGTGAGCTTAGGCGCTATGCAGGTTGACGGGATTGGCAATTTTGAAATGATGATATCGCGTCTGGCGCACTCTTCATCAAAAGCTCCAGGATGCTTGACCAGTGCCGCAGACAGATTTGTTTTCGGTCCTGAGGCCGTTCTCAATCCCGCCATCACACAGGCATGTTGATCACACGCCCAAGGTTGGTGAGAGCTTTCCGTCCGCAGCAAGCCCTTGGCTCCACCACCCGTGCCTTCGTTGAGTGCCGCGCGCACATCCCCGTCAGCGCGGAGCAGCGCCGAGAAATCAAGCACCATCCGGTTGGAGCCGATCAACTGCCACCGTTGATCCACGCCCCTGACAGCCATTCGCCGGCCTGTTTCCGAGATCCACATATCTCCAAGGCTTCCCCCCCACCATAACATCAAGGCAGCCGCAGCAGGAATGAGCGCCAACAAAGCCATTGTCCGGCGATGAATGGCAAACAGCATCAATGCCAAGACTGCGGGCAACAGGAATTGCCCTCCCGCCCGAACGACAACCATACTCGGGTCACTGTGGCTGGAGACGAGGCCCGACAGGGCGATCACCTGTTCGAGCCCCCACTGCACGCCTTGAAGAGGAAGAGACTGCAGACCGAGCGGCGCCAATACAAAGCTGACCAATCCCAATGGCATCACGACAAGACTGATGATTGGCATCACCAGAAGGTTGGCAATCAGACCAAGCGGCGCCATTTGCTGAAAATGCGCGACAGAGAATGGCAGAACCGCAAAGCTGGCAATGAGAGATGTAAGACCAATGCCGATGATCCACTTGGCAGCACCCTGCGAGACGTGCAGCAAAGGCCCCAAGGCACTGGTTGCAGCCAAGCCTCCCCGTTTAGCGAGCGCCTCCTCCCGGCCAGCAGAGCTGCGGCGCATTCTTGTGACACGGTCGTAGGTCGCGATCAACGCCGCCGTTGCGGCAAACGACATCTGCATGCCCGCCTCGATAACCCCGTAAGGCTGCATCAGCACCAGAACCAGAAGCGCCAAAGCAAGATTGTGCATCGTCAAAGCCGACCGCCCTGCCATGATCGCCAACAGGAAAATCGCAGTCATCAGGAAGGCCCGGATCGTCGCGACAGAAGCACCAGACAACACCAGATAGAAAGCCGCCGCCGCCAGAGCGACACCGGCCGCCCACTCCTTGATCGGATAAGTCAGTGCCAGATGAGGAAGTGAAGACAGCACCGAGCGCATGCCCCAAAATACCGCCATGGCAATCAGCCCCATATGCAGCCCGGAAATCGCCAGAATATGAGCCAAACCGCTCCGCCTGAGATTGGTCTCAACCTCTTCGGTCAACCGATCCCTCTTGCCAACCGAAAGCGCAATGGCAAGCCCCGCAGCCTCGCCCTCCATCCGAGCGCCGATATAGCCGGCAACCGCCGAACGCATCTGCTCAACCAGAACTCCCCCCTGTTGCCACAGGCCGACCAGCCCTTCACGCTCCACAGAAGGCTGGCGTTCGACCCGTCGGCCCATATAGCCTTGCGCCCCAATGGAACGGGACCACAGATAGCGCCCGTAATCAAATCCCCCTGGATAGGCCGGCCTTTGCAGTGGCACCAAACGCGCATAGATCTGTACCCGCTCGCCCGCCCGATAGGCTCCACCAACAGACTTGCGCACAAGCAGCAGTTTATGTGGGGTTTGCTGCGCGGCAAGGCGCTCAATGCTCTCAACCGCAAGCGTCCAACGCTCATCACCGCTTGAGCGACGCTCGACCCGTTCGATCCGCCCGACAATTGACGCAGATCGCGCCTCGGCCAGCACGGGTGTTGTAAAAAACTGGCTCTGAAAAGCCGCCGCCGTACAGCCAAAGATTCCCATACCGACAACAAGCAAGAGAAACACCCGCCTGCCCCGCAAGGCGCGTTGGAGCGCGACCACCGCAAGGCCGAGCGTTGCCGTCAGCAAAAACGTCAGGCTGGGTTCATCGGGGAGATTAAAATAGCTCGCCGCGCCAAGCGCCAACGACGCCACGAGCCAAAGGAAGCGGGCATTCTGCTCCTCCCCGTCTCTTCGCCAATCAGCGGCAAGTCGCTGGAAGATGGCCTCAAGAAAGAAGCTGACCCGCCGCGCCAAACCCGGCTTTTCCAATAAACCCTCAAGGTCTGCAACACGCACCTGATTTGCATCTGTCGCCAAATCCGGACGGACCAAATCAGCGAAAGTACCTGATTGCCCCGCCATCTGAGGACGATCAGCGTCTTTTTCACCTTTTTCCTCGCTCCGTTCGACCATCAGGCCTTTTACCCTGTCGTCAAGCTGTGCTAGATCCAGTGCAGCTTTCATTGCCGGTCGGCGAAATCCGGTTGCAGCCCAATTGTCTGGGCTGTGCAACCGACTTCAATTTCCGGTACACCCTATCCCGAAATACAGGTTTCCGATAGCACAATGTCATCTGAGGTTGTAACTCGCTTTGCCCCGTCCCCCACGGGCTACCTTCATATCGGCGGCGCTCGCACCGCTTTGTTCAACTGGCTCTTTGCCAAGGCCAACGGCGGCAAGATGCTCCTTCGCATCGAGGACACCGACCGCGAACGCTCGACTGATGCAGCGATCGAGGCGATCATCGCCGGGATGGACTGGATGGGGCTGAGCTATGACGGCGAGCCGCTGTCGCAATATTCTCGCGTTGAGCGTCATCGCTCCGTGGTTGAACAGCTTCTGGCAGAGGGCAAGGCCTATCGTTGCTATTGTACCGCTGAAGAGCTGACCGAAATGCGCGAAAAGGCGCGCGCCGAAAAACGGCCACCCCGTTATGACGGAACATGGCGCGATCGTGATCCAGCAGAAGCCCCAGAGGGCGTCAAGCCAGCGATCCGCATCAAAGCGCCGCTTGAGGGCAGCACCGTTATTGAGGACAAGGTTCAGGGGACGGTGACCTTCCCCAACAAGGACCTTGATGACATGATCATCATGCGTTCGGATGGCAACCCGACCTACAATCTGGCCGTCGTTGTCGATGACCACGATATGGGCGTCACCCATATCATTCGCGGCGATGACCACCTGACCAATGCGGCCCGCCAGACCCTTGTCTATCAGGCAATGGGATGGGAAAGCCCAACCATGGCCCACATCCCGCTCATTCATGGACCGGATGGTGCAAAGCTGTCCAAGCGCCACGGCGCTCTGGGCGTCGAAGGCTATCGCGACATGGGCTATTTGCCCGAAGCCATGCGCAACTATCTGGTTCGTCTGGGCTGGGCCCATGGTGATGACGAGGTCATCTTGACCGATCAGATGATCGAGTGGTTTGGCTTTGACGGCATGAACAAGGCGGCCGCCCGGTTCGACTTCAAGAAGCTGGAGAATCTCAACGGCGTCTATATGCGAAACGCCGACGATGACTATCTTCTCGAACGCCTGACGGCGCTCCTGCCCTTCATTGATGGCGAAGACATGCTGGCGAAAATCGATGACGAGAAAAAACGGCAAATCCTTCTGGCCATGCCCGGCGTCAAGGAACGCGCAAAAACGCTGCTCGATCTGAAAGCGGGACTTGAATTCCTGTTCGACACCCGCCCCCTAGCGATGGAAGAAAAGGCAGCCAAGTTGCTGACCGACGACGCACGCGCGATGCTGGCTGAACTGGTGCCGCAGTTCGATGCGTTGTCGGACTGGACCCTTGAAAGCACGGATCAGTTGGTCCGGGCCTTTGCCGAGAAAAAGGAATTGAAACTGGGCAAGGTCGCCCAGCCCCTGCGTGCAGCCCTCACCGGTCGGTCCACCTCACCGGGCATTTTTGATGTCCTGGTTGTGCTGGGCAAGGACGAGTCAATCGCACGCCTCAAAGATCAGGCGTCCTGACCCCTGCAATCATCGCAGTTTTATGCTAAAAAGGCCGGATACAGTTCCGGCCTTTTTGTTTCAAGGCCATCGGTTTTTCCCAAATGTCGAATCCTCTCGTCATCATCCTGTCGCAAAGCCAACGGACTGGTAAAAATACATAATTTATAGGTCTAATTAATTAGACCAAGAAGGAGGTAAAATGGAATTTATTAGTCATACTTTTGTAGGATAACTCGCTGAAATAACTTGATATTTCATGATTTTATACGCATATCCAACCTCAGAAGAGCTTGCGGCGCGTATAAAAATCATATACCGAAATTGCAGTTCCTTTGTTGCCTAGGAGGGTTTGCTGCGCCTGAGCGCACCCTTCCGTTCCGACAGCAACAGCAAATTGTTTTCAAAATTTGGGAGTAGCCGAATGAGTGACAACAAAGCAACATTGACAGTTGGTGACAAGTCTTGGGAGTTTCCGGTTCAAAGCGGATCAATCGGCCCAGACGTCATCGACATCGGTGCTCTTTACAAAGAGACCGGAATGTTCACCTATGACCCTGGTTTCACCTCCACTGCCTCCTGTCAGTCTGACATTACCTATATTGATGGCGACGAAGGCACCCTTCTTTATCGCGGCTATCCGATCGATCAATTGGCCGAAAAGGGTGACTTCCTCGAAACCTGCTACCTTCTTCTTTACGGTCACCTCCCGACCAAGGCAGAGAAGCTGGACTTCGACACCCGTGTGACCCGTCACACCATGGTGCATGAGCAGATGAGCAAATTCTACACCGGCTATCGCCGTGACTCCCACCCGATGGCGGTCATGGTCGGCATCGTTGGTGCATTGTCTGCCTTCTATCATGACTCCACCGACATCTCCGATCCGCATCAGCGCATGGTTGCAACCTTGCGTCTCGTTGCCAAGATGCCCACGATGGCAGCCATGGCCTACAAATATTCCATCGGCCAGCCGTTCGTCTATCCGCGCAACGATCTTGGATATGCGGGCAACTTCCTGCACATGTGCTTCTCGGTTCCCGCTGAAGAATACAAGGTGAATCCGATCCTCGCCCGTGCGATGGATCGCATCTTCATTCTCCATGCAGACCACGAGCAGAACGCATCCACTTCGACCGTCCGCTTGGCTGGTTCGTCGGGGGCCAACCCGTTCGGCTGTATTGCCGCCGGTATCGCCTGCCTCTGGGGCCCTGCTCATGGTGGCGCCAACGAAGCAGCTTTGAACATGCTGCACGAGATCGGCACCGTCGATCGCGTCGAAGAATATGTCGCCAAGGCAAAGGACAAGGACGATCCGTTCCGTCTGATGGGCTTTGGCCACCGCGTTTACAAAAACTATGACCCGCGCGCGCGCATCATGCAGAAAACCTGTCATGAAGTGCTCAACGAGCTGGGCATCGAAAACGATCCGACCCTTGAAGTCGCCATGGAACTGGAAAAGATCGCTCTTAACGATCAGTATTTCGTCGAGAAAAAGCTCTATCCGAACATCGACTTCTATTCCGGTATCACCCTGCGTGCTCTGGGCTTCCCTGCGGACATGTTCACCGTGCTCTTTGCTGTGGCCCGTTCCGTCGGCTGGATCGCACAGTGGAAGGAAATGGTCGAGGACCCATCCCAGCGCATCGGTCGCCCGCGCCAGCTCTTCACCGGAGCAACCCAGCGCGACTATGTGAACATTTCCGAGCGCTAAGCGTTCACGACAAGACGCAAAAAAGGCTCCCTTCCGGGAGCCTTTTTTTGTTTCTGCTCATTCGGCGAACCATGCACCGAACGTCACGAGCGCAGCGGTGGCCAAGACAGGTCCCTCACGCAAACGCTATCACACCAGTGCAGCGCTTCATTTGGACGTCGGTAGATAATCAAGAATGACCCGCGCGGCCGCCTCGCTGGGCGTTCCTTGCGGCAACTGCATCTTTTCATCAAGTTCGAGAAGCGCTGCAAGCTGCTGATTGCGCTCCAAGCCCTCTTGAAGCAAAGGCATAAGTTGAGCAGCCAGAGTATCCGCATTGGCATTATCATCGATGAACTCGGGGATCACATTGTGCCCAAGAACCAGATTGGTCAAAACAATCGAGTGTGCCTTGAGCAACCATTTGAACTGACGCGTCAACCAGTCGACCTTGTAGGCCACCACCATCGGCACCCCGGAAAGGCCTAGCTCAAGGGTCACGGTTCCAGACGCAGCCAGCGCAGCGTGGGCCTGACGAAACGCGGCAAACTTGGCCTCCTCGCCCTCGACCACCTCCGGCATCACCGTCCAGTTGGCCAGTCCTTCGTCAATCAGCCCCCTCAGATGAGGCACGGCGGGCAGAATGACGCGCAAATCCGGGTAACGCGCCTTGGCCATCGTCACGACTTTGCCGAACTCGACCATCAGCCGCGAGACTTCGCTGCGGCGCGATCCGGGCAACACCAGAAGAACCGGCGTATCGAGCGCTCCGCGCTCTCCCTTACCCGGACGCAGGACGTCGAGACGCTCGATCAGCGGATGCCCCACATAGGTGCAGGGAGGGCCAGACAATCGACTGTGTGCATCAACCTCGAACGGCAGGAGGGCAAGCACGTGATCCACGTAAGCCGCCATCTTTTTAGCGCGGCCCGGACGCCACGCCCAGACACTCGGCGAGACATAGTCGACAATTGGGAGATCGGGCCGCTTCTTACGCACACGCTTGGCAACGGCGTGGGTGAATTCGGGACTATCGATGATCAACAGCAAGTCCGGTCGCTTGTCGAGAATATCATGCACAACATCCATCCCGCGTTTGTGCAGGGACGGATACTGCCGAATGATATTGATGATCCCCATCACCGCGATGTCCGACAGCGGAAACAATGAGCTCAGCCCCTCGCGCTGCATCCGCTCACCCGCCAAACCGTCAAAGACGAATTGATCACCAGCCAGTCTGCGCAAAGCCTTGACCACCTGTGCGCCCAGCTGATCGCCGGACTCTTCGCCGATGACAATATAGATCTTCACCTTCTGAGCCTCGGACATGAGGGCCTCCTTGTGGAGATGAGACAGGCTTCATTCCAGAGCATTTTCAAACGGCGTTGTCCGACAAGGCATGTGCCTGCAGGAACAAGCCGTTGCTCCGCGCCAGCTCAATCGTATGCGTGCGGTTGGCACAAAGGACCTCGCCCTCGGCACAGACGATACCGGCAAGGCCGGCTTCACGCACATTCTCAATGGTTCTGGGGCCGATGGTCGGCATGTCGAAGCGCAGGTCTTGGCCCGGACGGGCCCGTTTGAGCAACACCCCCTCCTTGCCGAAGTCCCAGCGCGCCCGCTTCTCGTGGCGAATGCGGCTGACCCGCTCAAGCATCTGATCCGTGCCTTCAGGACCTTCCGTCGCAAGGATACGGCCGGCAGCAACAACCACACCTTGTCCTGCATCCATTGCCCCGATCGCAAGCGCCGCCCGGGAAGCAAGCGCGATATCGCTTTTGCTCTGTTCAGCAAGATCTGATCCGACTGAAAGATCGGGACCGACGACCAATGAAGGCGCAACATCCTTGACGGAAACGAGCGTCAGGCCGCGCTTTTCAAAAAAGCGGGCTACACCTTGCAACACGCTTTCATCACCGCCCCCGGCCATGATCCGGACAATATCAGGCAAGGCCCTCATTGCCCCCAGATCAAGCCGGATGGAGCGAAAATCCGGACGATGAGTGATGGACCCAATACACAACAACTCCGAAATCCCGCGCTGCTCGATCAGCCGGAAAAGCTGGCCTATCTCGCCCCATTTGAGCCAGACATGAGGGTGAAACTCAATGCGAACATCGGCTTCTCCGACGAGACCAAACAGGAAATAGTCGCGCCCCGCCGCCTGTAGAGCTTCAACCACTTCAAAAGGAAGATCCTGTCCGCCGGCGATGATCCCAACCGGTCCCTGTCCGGGCTCCACCATGGCGTTAGTCTTCGTGCGTGCGCGGTGTGCAGAGCGCCTTTTTGGAATCCGCGCGAATGAAGGAGACGATCTGCATTACATTTTCATCTTCGGCAAACATCTCCGCAACATCCTCGACCCTTTCGGCGAGCGTGCCTTCTTCGGAAAACAGCATCCGGTAGGCGCGACGAAGATTGTGAATCTGGTCGCGTGAGAATCCGCGGCGCTTGAGTCCGACAATATTGAGGCCGCCCAGATGCGCCCGGTTGCCAAGCGCAGAACCGAATGGAATGAGGTCATTCTCAAGCCCGGACATCCCACCAACAAAGGAATGCGCCCCAACACGAGCGAACTGAATGACCGCGGACAAACCAGCGATGATCGCGTGTTCGCCCACTTCAACGTGCCCGGCAAGCGTTGCATGATTGACCAGAATGACGTGGTCTCCCACGATGCAGTCATGGGCAATATGGGCTCCGACCATGATATGACAATGATTGCCAACCTTGGTGACACCGATGCCGCCCTTGGTGCCCGGATTGATCGTGACATATTCGCGGATATTGACATGATCGCCAATCTCGCAGCCGACATCTTCCCCTTCGAACTTCAGATCCTGTGGCTGCAGGCCAACAGAAGCAAACGGGAAAATCTCGACATTGGAGCCGATTGTCGTCTTGCCATCGACAACGACATGAGAGTGCAGTTTACCGCCCGGCCCGATCGTTACCCCATCGCCAATCACACAATAGGGACCTACGACCACGTCATCGGCAAGCGATGCACCATCAGCGATAATCGCTGTGGGGTGGATATCAGACATATTTAACTTGTCCCCATAAGCAGCATTGCACTGACTTCAGCTTCGGCAACCCGCGTTCCTTCAACCGTTGCCTCACAAGCAAACCGCCAGATGTTGCCACGGTTCCGCACCTTTTTCACATGGATATGCACCACATCACCGGGCACAACCGGTTTGCGGAACTTGGCTTTGTCAATGGTCATGAAATATACGACGTTCGGCGGCCCTGACTCTTCGCGGTGATTAACACAGAGTGCACCGGCGGTCTGTGCCATCGCTTCAATAATCAAGACGCCGGGCATAACCGGCTGCTGGGGAAAGTGCCCCTGAAAGAATGGTTCGTTGATAGACACATTCTTCACACCGATGCAGCTGTCATCTCCATCCATCTCGATGATCTTGTCAATCATCAAAAACGGGTAGCGATGGGGCAAAAGCTCCATGACGCGCATGATGTCAGCACTGTCAAGGCTTGTCTTTTCGTTCATATTACCCTTCCCTTCAAAGCTCCGCTCCGCCGCTCCAATTGCCGGCAACGCTCAAATGATGGCACACGGGTGGCAGGCCAATGAGGCTGGCTTTTAAAATTCTCCGACACCCCGATAGTGTCCGTTCAACTACCCTTTTCAGCCAGCCGTTTGAGGGCTGCCATTTCACGGAACCATGTTTTCACCGGTTTGGCGGGAACACCGCCGTACCGCGCGCCAACTGGCACATCGTCCTTTACAACGCTCACCGCGGCAATCTGTGCACCCATGCCAATTCTGATATGACCAGCTACACCAGATTGTCCTCCGATGGCAACAAAATCATCAAGTTTTGACGAACCGGACACACCGACTTGAGACACCAGAACGCAATGGCGTCCAACCTCGACATTGTGACCGATCTGTACCTGGTTATCGATCTTGGTTCCTTCACCGATGATCGTGTCCCGATTGGCGCCGCGATCAATCGTGCTGTTGGCGCCGATCTCCACGCGATCCTGAATGATCACGCGCCCGATCTGCGGCACTTTGCGGTGCCCCTGAGGGCCCATAGCAAAACCAAATCCGTCTTGCCCGACACACACACCGGGATGGATGATCACATCATCACCGACCAGACTGTGTTGCAGAACCGCGTTTGCCCCCACATGGCAATTGCGACCGACACGGACGCCCTGCCCGATGACAGCATTCACGCCGATTGTCGAGCCAGCCCCAACCTCTGCTCCGGCACCGATGCTGGCGCCCGGTTCTATGCAGACACCGCTTTCAACCTTTGCGTCGGGATGGATATGTGCGCCCTGAGAAATGCCACCTTTCCGTTCGAAATAGGCGAGCGGCACCATCGCTTCGGGATAAAAGGCGCTAGAGACGAGCGAAAAAGCCTCATACGGGTTGCCAACAACCAAGGCGATGGATCCGGTGGGCACCTTTTCCGCATAGCGCTTGGAGCATAGCACAGCTCCGGCCGAAGTTTTCTCCAGTTCCGAGACATATTTAGGATTGTCAAGGAAGGTGATCTCGCCGTTGCTTGCCGCATCAATCGGAGCAACGTTTTCAATGGCAACGGAGCCGTCTGCCCCTTCAGGCAGAGGAGCTTTAACGATTTCAGCAATTTCTGAAAGGGTAAGGCTCTCGACTTTGTTGAAAAAGGCAGGGTCTGTCATGATCGCTTTCATGAAAAAAGCCGCCGCCCGAAAGAGCAGCGGCTTGTTTTTTAGAAGGTATCGGCAACCTAGAAGTTTGTCGCCGCACCGAAACGGAATTCTTGTTTCTCGTCGTAGGACTCTTTGGTCAGAGCGTAGCCATAGTCGACACGCAGACGACCGAACGGGCTTGCCCAGACAATACCGGCACCGACGGAAGAACGGATGGAGTTATCGCTATGGAATGAGCCCTTGGCGGCATCAGAACCAAACAGTGTGCCCGCATCGGCAAACACCGCACCGCTCAGGCCGACGCCATCAAGATAAGGCAGCGGGAACTGCAACTCGGCTGTGGCATTGAAATAGGTCTTGCCACCCAATGCTTCACCCGATCTTTTGTCTCGCGGACCATAGCCTGCAGTCGCGAAGCCACGAATAGTCTCACCACCTTGATAGAAGGCATCCAGAATACGGACATCATCGCCGCCAATGCCCTGAATGTGGCCACCGCCAACTTTCAGCATGCCGACAAGGCCCCAAGTCGGATAGAGCTCATGATAGTAGCGCGCATCAATGGTCGAGCGGATAAACCGCACATCGCCACCAACACCGGCAAACTCCTGCTGGAACTTGGCGTAAATCCCGTCGGACGGCGCGACCATGCTATCAACCGTGTTGTAAACCAGCGAGTAGCCAAGAGACGACTTGATCGTTTCGCCTTCGTCGATCGCTTCGGTGACACCAGGCGACGCATTAGGCTTACTATACAGTTCATAGTTAGAGAGTTTCTTGCGCTCGAGCGTATAGTAAGGATTGAAGCTCAGCTCATTGGTGATGGGAAGACCAAGACGCAAAGTTCCGCCAACGCGATCATAGTCATATTCGCGACTGTCGGTATCTTTATAGGTCTGTTTGTACAGATCAAAGCCAGCAGCCATGCGACGACCGAGGAAATAGGGCTCGGTGAACGACAGCGTATAAGACTGCTGAGACGCACCACCGGAAACCGCAGCCTTCAGATACTGGCCACGGCCCATGAAGTTTGTCTCGGTGATTGAAACATCAGCAATAAAGCCATCTTCGGTGGAGTAGCCACCACCAAGAGACAGAGACCCGGTCCCTTTCTCGGTGACATCCACATTGAGGACAACACGGTCGGGCGAAGAACCCTGTTCGGTGGTGATCGCAACTTTCTCGAAGAAGCCAAGTGCTTCAAGACGACGCTTCGCACGATCCAACAGCACACGGTTGAAGGCATCCCCTTCTGCCATGTCAAATTCACGACGAATCACATAATCGCGTGTCCGGGTGTTACCGCGAATATTGATCCGCTCGACATAAGCCCGCGCACCCTCATCAACCTGATAAACAAGGTTGATGGTCTTGTTTTCATAGTCGCGATCTGCACGAGGCGATACGCGAGCAAAAGCATAACCGGATTCGGCAATCGCGATGGTCATATCTTCGAGGCTTTCGGACACTTCCTCAGCGCTGTAAACATCACCCTGATCAGTCTTGACGTAGCCGCGAAGTTCTTCTGCGTCCACGTCTGGCACCGCGCTATCGACCTCGACATCTCCGATCCGGTACTGTTCACCCTCTTCAACCGTAATGGTAACGAAGAAGACGTTCCGCTCGCGATCAAGATCGGCGACGGAGGAGATAACACGGAAATCCGCATAGCCATTGTTCAGGTAAAATTTGCGGAGACGCTCTTCATCGGCAGCCAGCCGCTCTGCATCATAGGTATCGTTGGCGGTAAACCAACTCAGCCAACCGGATTCCTTGGTTGTGATAACTTTAGACAGGCGGCGATCACTGAATTGCGTGTTGCCAATGATGGAAACGCGAGAAACGGATGTCTTCGCCCCTTCGGTGATTTCAAAAACCAGATCGGCGCGATTGCGTCCCAGATCAATGATTTTCGGCTCAACCTGCGCACCAAATCGTCCGGCCCGACGATAGGCTTCGAGAATGCGCTGGGTGTCTGTCTTAACACGACTTTGACTCAGTATTCCGCGTCCTTTGGAAGTGACCACCTGCTCGAGAACCTCGTCCTTAAGCCGGTCGTTTCCTTCAAATGAAATTCGGTTGATGACGGCATTTTCCTGAACTTTGACAACAAGAGTGGAACCACGGCGATTGATCACCACATCCTTGAACAAACCGGTCTGGTAAAGCGCCTTGAGCGACTCATCGATATCGAAGGCTGACGCCCTCTGACCGGGTTTCACCACAACATAAGAGCGAATGGTATCGTCGGAGACGCGAGCGTTTCCTTCGACCGCAATTCTGCTGACGGTTTGCGCGAAGGCGGGACTGATACCGAAAAGATCGACGGGAGCAAGTGGTGCGCCCACTGTCATCACAGTTGCTATCGCCGCGCCCCAAGCGAAGGTCTTCAAATTTTTCATCAGCCCAAACACTCTTAATATCTGTTTCAGCAATTCGCTCACACATATGAGCATCAACGAATTGGAATCTTATTGTTCATTAGGGTTTTACCCTGAATCGTCACAGGATCAACCCCCCATGACACATTACCCCAGCAAACATTGCCATCCGTTGCCCTTAAGCCACATCTTTGTAGCAAATAGACAATGTCATTTGGTTAAAGCTCACGCAAGCACTCATTCTCTCAATCACTGAGGAAAATACTGGTAATGTCGTTGAACGTGGCAAAGACCATCAACGACAGCACCATGGCCATGCCGATTCTGAAGCCAAGCTCCTGACTGCGCTGGGACAATGGCTTCCCCCTCACCGCCTCTGCAGCAAAATAGACGAGATGCCCGCCATCCAGCATGGGAATCGGGAACAGGTTGATCAGGCCAATGCTCACCGACAGCATGCCAGCCAGATTGATCAGCGCCATCAGTCCCAAGGTTGCGACCTGTCCGGAGACCTGTGCCACCTTCAACGGCCCGCCAAGCTGATCGGCATCTTCCTTGCCAACAAAGATGCGTCCGATATACGCAAGGGTCCGTTCGATGATGAAGTAGGTCTCTTCAACCCCGCCCTGTAATGCCTGCAACGGACCATATTCCTTCACAACGACGTCTTCAGGATCCCGGGTGTGATGAATGCCCAGAACGCCAATTTTCTGCTTGTTGCCGAAATTGTCCGTCACTTCCATGCGGCGCGGCGTGGTCGTCAATGTCACAAGTTCACCGCCACGATCCACGATCACATCAAGGGTGACCTCAGAGCTCAATGCCACAAGACGCTGAACATCGGAGAAGGCCTCGATATCGACACCGTCAACAGACACCATGATGTCTCCAGGCTTGAACCCGGCTTCCTCAGCGGCACTGTTGGGAACCACGCTATCGACCCGAGCCGGCGTGATCGGCTTGCCATACAAAAACAGCAGCATCGCGAAAATAACAATAGACAACAGAAAGTTGGCAAACGGACCAGCCGCGACGATCGCGGCTCTCTGCCAGAGGGCCTTGCTGTGCAGCGACCCTTCCCGCTCATCCTCGCCAAGGCTCTGCATCGCCTCTTCGTCAGGCATGCTCGCCGCATTCTCATCGCCCAGAAACTTGACGTATCCTCCAAGAGGAATCGCACTGAATTTCCAGCGGGTGCCATACTTGTCATAAAAACCAAACAACTCCGGGCCAAACCCGATGGAGAAGGCCTTGATGGTCACACCGCACCAGCGACCCACCATAAAATGGCCAAGCTCATGGAAAAACACCACAATGGTTAGGACAAAAAGGGCTGGGATTAGGTACCCCAAAAAGCCCGTCCCGGCAGAAAAGATCCCTTGCAGGAATTCCATCTCAATCTCCAAACACGTGAGCGCTGCATGCGCTCGCTACGCTAGTTCATCAGTCTCTAAAGAAGGCTTAAATAGGGTCATAATAGGACCAAATCAAGCTGTCTGAGGGCAGCAACGACGCCATAGCACACAAGGGCCTGCGCGACGGTTAACAGGGCGCGAAAACCCAGCCCTCGCTTCTAGCGCCGCGATCTTCAATCCTTGACTGCAGCGGTTGTCAAAAAAGCAATCGCTCGTTCAATCGTGGTCATACTCGGCTTGAAATGCGCTGAATAGTGCAGAAAACCGTGGTTCGTTTCGGGGTAGAAGTCATAGTAGAACCGCCCCCCATCTTCCATCAAGCGAGACGCCAACCAGCGCGTATCATCCGCAAGACAGTCGAATTCTGCCTCACACAGGTAACATGGCGGCAGATTTGAAAAGTCGGCACCGCTCAATTCACCATAAACCGCGTCTTCCGCTCCGCCGAGATAATCATCCCACATTTCCCGCATCCCATCGGTCGCAAGACCAAAGCTGCCATCACCATAGGCCTTGTGGCTGCGCGTATCAAAGCTGTAGCGATAGCAACCATACCAGAGCAACAGGGCAACAATAGACTGGATCTTGTCCTCATCGCGCAGGCGCAACGCCGCCGCAAGAGCGAGATTGGCCCCCGCACTATCCCCAGCAACAATCAGCTCGCCCTTATGCAAGGATGCCCCAATCGCCTTGATCTGATCACACACGGCATCAATCGCGCTTGGGTAGACATTTTCGGGCGACATGGGATAGGTGATGCCATAGACATCAAGGCCACTCTCTCCCGCAAGGTCAGTCATGATGCTGCCGTGAGTCTGCGGGTCACATTTGCACCAGCCGCCCCCGTGAATATAAATGATCGCCTTTTCGCTTGCTTCCGAACGATCCTTGCGACGGAACAAATGGATGACATGTCCATCGATCTCATGATCGGTTTTCGACACGACCGCATCATGAACGCCCAGCAGATCCTTGCGAATTTCATGCAACCGTTCTCGTGCCTCTTGCGGCGTCACCTCTTCGGAAGGGTCCGGATTGTAGCTGTAACGGGCTGCGACTTTTAGCAAATCGGCATTAGGCGCTTTGGTCATGAAACACTCCGCGAAACTTGAATTTTAAACAAAAAGTCCTGAACTTGCCCAGTCAAACAGGCAATGAGTGCCCCAAAAGGACACAATGGAGCAGGACAGGATGCATTGTTGATCAATTGATATGGACAAGCAATTGTTCTGCGACCACGCGAGACGATTTGTCAGCCTCCAGAACGTCTTCAATGCTCCCGGCAGGCTTGCTTTCCCCGCGCTTTTGCATCTCCAGCATTGTTCTTTCCACAAGCTCGGGGATGCCGCCAAAGGTCATGCGCCCACCAAGGAAAGCGGCAACCGCTATCTCATTGGCAGCATTCATGATATTGGGCAGATTGCCACCATGGTCCAGCGCATCAAGCGCCAGCCGCAGACAGGGGAAGCGCTCAAGGTCCGGCGCTTCAAAGGTCAACTGGCCAAGCTCAACGAGCGAAATCCGGCGTGTATTTGCCGGCGCACGCTCCGGCCAAGCCAAACAATGGGCAACCGGAATGCGCATGTCCGCAGCCCCCAGATGGGCCAGCATGGATCCGTCGGTGTAGGTCACAAGCCCATGAATGATGGATTGGGGATGCACCACCACAGAGAGCTTTTCGCGTAGCATGCGGTAAAGATGGTGGGCTTCGATGACCTCCAGCCCCTTGTTCATCAACGAAGCAGAATCGATCGTCACCTTGGCGCCCATCGACCAGTTGGGATGCTTGAGGGCCTGATCCGGCGTGGCCTTGGCGATTGAGCGTTGATCCCAAGTCCGGAAAGGACCACCCGACGCGGTGATCGTCACCTCTTCGATCTCGCACCGGTTGTCTTCATCGAATATTTGAAAAATGGCGCTGTGCTCGGAGTCCACTGGCAGGATCGGCTTGCCAAGCTTTGCGGCTTCCGCCATCACGAGGTCACCGGCACAGACCAGCGCTTCCTTGTTGGCAAGCGCCACCTGATTGCCTGCCTTAAGGGAGGCCATGGTGGGCCGGATACCCGCCGCGCCGACAATGGCACCCACAACAATATCGACCTGCATGGCTGCCGCTTCCTCAAGCGCGGAAAGCCCGGCTCCGACAGCAACGCCGCTCCCCGACAAAGCGGCCTTGAGGTCATCGTATCGACCCTCATCAGCTATCGCGACATATCGGGCTCGATGCTTGATCGCAAGCTCGGCGAGCTTGGTCACGTTTTCATTGGCCGTCAGAGCCTCCACCTGATAGCGCTCCGGTGATCCGGCGATGATATCAAGAGCGGAGTCGCCAACCGAACCGGTCGCGCCAAGAACGGAGATTCTCTTTGTCGTTCCGGCCATGCGGGTCTCGGGAAATTGCGTCGTGGCTGTGAGTCCGTTCATTTGATATTTATTCCTTGCATTTCACCGGCATCCCAACGGGTAACGGCATTTATCCCCCTGGGCCAAGCGGCAGAACCGAGCGCGACCCGTGATGGGTTACCACACCAGAAAGCCTGTGGCCACGCCGGTGACAGAGCCGGAGGAAAGCCCAATGACCGCGGCGGCCACCATCGCAACAGCCAGCCCGTCAACCCGATCCATGACGCCACCGTGGCCGGGAATGAGGTTGCCCGAATCCTTGACCCCGAACAAACGCTTCATGTGCGATTCAGCCAGATCCCCCAGTTGGGACACCACAGACAGAGCTGCCAGCATCAGAATCAGCAAAAGGCTGATTGGCACATTGAGCGCAAAGGCAACAGCACAGGCAAAGGCCACACCAACCAGCAGCCCGCCAATCGAACCGGACCAGGTCTTCTTGGGCGACACCTTGGGCCATAGTTTCGGACCACCCAGAGTTTTCCCAACGAAATAGGCAGCCACATCCGTACCCCAGACGATTGCGAACAACAGCAAAATGGCAGCAAAGCCGTTTGCCGGATCCTGCCTCAGCGCAATGGCGGACAATCCGAACCAAGCCGAATAGAGAATACCCGAGGCACACCAGCGCGCAAAAGGATAGGAACAGCGGGCAAAATAGAGAAAGCCAGCCCCAAACAGTGGAATGACGAGGCTCGCCTGCCACGCACCGACATAGAAGCAAACAAGCGCGCCAGCGATCGAGGCATAACCGATCAAGGCTGGAATGCCGAATGGCGCCTCTCCAACGATTGCCACCCACTCACGATAAACGAGCAGAGCACCAAGCCCGAAGAGAAGAGCGAACGCAAGACCACCCCACCACGTCGCCAAAAAGGCAAGCACGGCGAGTAAAATACCGGACAAGGCACGCAAGGCCAGATTGGACCATGGGGCCTTAGCCTTCCCCTGATCTGCTGCCGTCTTGGCAGTTTTGTCTTGTTTTTGACCCAGCGCTTGGTCCTCCACCAACAGGCCAGCTTCACCAAGCGGCCCGGACTTGGCAGGCATGAATGCCCGCTCGCTTAACCGCCAGATGCGACGATCTTTTTGCTACCCTGACAGTCTTCTTCCGCCAAACCGCCAAATCGGCGATTGCGTCGTCCGTACTCTTCAAGCGCAAGAATGAGTTGCTGCTCGTCAAAGTCCGGCCAATTGCAATCCACGAAAACGAACTCCGCGTAAGCTGCCTGCCAAAGCAGAAAATTCGACAGACGCTTCTCCCCGCTCGTGCGAATAATCACATCCGGATCAGGAATGCCCGCAGAATAGAGTGAAGACGAAATCATCTCTTCGGAGATTTGATCAGAAGCAAGACGGCCTTGTTCCACTTCGCGGGCCAGCCGACGCACCATATCCGTCATTTCACTGCGCGACCCGTAGTTGAATGCAATCACGAGAGTCATGCCGGTGTTGCCAGCGGTTCGTTCCTCCGCCATCTCAAGCAGATCAACAAGATCGGCCGACAAATCTGCCCGCCCGCCGATCACAAGGACACGAACATTCTGCTTCTTGAGCGTTGAAAGGTCCTTGCGAATGAAAAGCTTGAGCAATCCCAAGAGTTCTGCGATCTCGGTTGCTGGCCGTGACCAGTTCTCGGAACTGAAACTGAAGAGTGTCAGATACTCGATCCCGATCTTGGTAGCGCTCGCCACAATGTTGCGGACCGCCACCACACCCTGCCTGTGTCCTTGTGTGCGAGACAGGCCGCGCGCCTTCGCCCAACGCCCATTGCCATCCATGATCACGGCCAGATGGCGCGGAATGGAAACTGCATCTAGGATTGGGGCTTCAGCTAAACCTGGGTGCCCGGCCATAAATTAGATCCCTCTGCTTGACGTCAAGATGGTGCCACTTTGTCTCACAGCGAGAGAATCGCGGCAACCCCATCCATTTGGAATTGTAGTATTGTACCGCCATGCGAAAGAAGAGCTAAATTCAGCACAATACACAACCAGAGCGACAATCGGGGGCGAGCCATGCCCTAAACACGTCTCTTTCCCCATCCTGCGCCACTCTTGGGTCGTCACAATTCCAGATCTAGACCTGCATGATTTCGGTCTGCTTGGCTTCAAGCAATTCGTCGATTGCATTGACGGTCTTATCGGTCAGGCTCTGGATTTCATCCTGATAGATTTTGGAGTCATCTTCACTCATGCCGTCTTTCTCGGCCTTCTTGCACTGGTCCATACCATCTTTGCGAACATGCCGCACGGCAACCTTGGCATTTTCAGCATAAGAGTGGGCAATCTTGGTCATCTCGGTGCGTCGTTCCTCATTCATTTCAGGAATGGGAAGGCGCAACAACTGCCCGTCTGTCACCGGATTGATACCGAGGTTGGATTCGCGGATCGCTTTTTCAACAGCGCGAACCATACCTTTGTCCCAAATCTGGATCGACAGCATACGCGGCTCAGGAACAGAGACAGTACCAACCTGATTGATCGGCATGGTCTGGCCATAGGCCTCGACCGTGATCGGATCGAGCAGGTTGATAGAGGCGCGCCCGGTGCGCAGACCGGACAACTCCGTTTTGAGAACGGAAACGGCACCCTTCATGCGACGCTCAAGGTCATCAAGATCCAGTTCTTCGGCAGACATTTTTTAAAACCTTTTTCGTTTTGCTGTTGTCTTTGATCATTTCAGTGGGACCATCAGCCCGAGGGCTCCTCAAAACCCTTTTTGAGCGCGGGATACGTCGAAACAAGGGCAAGCCATTATCCCGCATGTCCCGCTCACTGGCCAAAAGCCCTTCATCCTGACATAAAGTCAGAACAAGCAGCCTAGTCAGACACCACGGTGCAACGCCCCCTGCCCTGTAGAATTTCGACAAGGCCGTCCGGTTCGTGGAGTGAGAATACAATTATCGGTATATTGCCGTCCTGAGCAAGCGCAATTGCAGCCGCATCCATAACCTTGAGCCCCTGTTTGAGCATATCGGCGTGCGTAATGGTATCATAGCGGATCGCATCGGGAACGATTTTGGGATCGGCAGAATAAATCCCGTCGACCTGTGTGCCCTTCAGCAGTGCATCGCATTGCATTTCCGCGGCGCGCAGCGCTGCACCAGAATCGGTAGTAAAGAAGGGGCAACCTGTCCCGGCTGCAAACAGCACGACCTTGCCATCCGCCAGATGAGCCTTGGCACCGCGCTGGGTGAAGCTCTCACAGACCTCGGGCATGGCGATAGCGGACATCGGCACAGCCGGGATGCCTTTGGCGTTGAGCGCGCTCGACATGGCAAGGCAGTTCATAACCGTGGCGAGCATGCCCATATGGTCGCCAACAACGCGATCCCCACCCTGAGCTGCGACGGACACACCGCGAAAAATGTTCCCGCCACCAATCACGACACAGATTTCGGCACCAAGGGCGCGCGCATTCTCTATATCAGTGGCAACTCGCTCGATAACGCTCTGATCAATCCCGAAGGACTGCTCCCCCATCAGGGCTTCGCCCGAAACTTTCAGCAAAATGCGCTTGTATTTGAGCTCTGCCATGCTGTGTCTGATCCTTGTCTTAAAGCGTCCGGCCCGCATCCGGCCAGTCAAAAAAAGCTGACCCTGCATACACGAAGGGCGCTGGTTCGTCATCCCCGGCGCCCTTTGTTTTTTAGGTTTTCAACCCCGCTTGCTGCGAGGCAAGATCGCGCAATCAGGCATTGCCGGAAGCGGCAGCAACCTCAGCAGCGAAATCTTCTTCTTTCTTTTCGATGCCTTCGCCCAGCGCAAAGCGGGTAAAGCCAACGAGTTTGATCGGAGCGCCAACTTCGGCTTCGGCATTTTTGATCGCCTGCTCAACGGTGTTTTCACCGTCGATCACGAAAGTCTGCTTGAGAAGAACAACTTCTTCATAGAATTTGCGCAGACGGCCTTCGACCATTTTCTCGATGATGCTTTCCGGCTTGCCGGATGCTTTGGCCTGCTCGGAGAACACGGTTTTTTCACGTTCGACAGCAGCAGGATCCAATTCATCCGTGGTCGCAGCCAACGGGTTGGTCGCAGCTACATGCATGGCAATCTGTTTGCCCAGAGCATCAAGCTTTGCTGCATCGCCTTCGGATTCCAGAGCAACCAGAACACCAAGACGGCCAAGGCCGGGAGCCGTTGCGTTGTGCATGTAGGTAGCAACAATGCCCTTGTCGACGCTCATGACCGCACCGCGACGCAGGTTCATGTTCTCGCCGATCGTGGCAACAGCGTTGGTGATGGTGTCTGCAACAGTGGCACCACCCGGATAGGGGGCGGCCAGAATAGCTTCAAGGTCGGATCCGGCTTCGATGGTCACTGCAGCAATTTTGCTGGCCAGCTCCTGGAACTGTTCGTTGCGGGAAACGAAGTCGGTTTCGGCGTTGAGTTCCACCACGGCAGCCTTGTTGCCTTCGCCAGCGATGGCGATGAGGCCTTCAGCCGCGATACGGCCAGATTTCTTAGCCGCTTTGGAGAGGCCTTTGGTGCGCAACCAATCGATTGCTGCTTCCATGTCACCATCGGTCTCAGCCAGAGCCTTTTTGCAGTCCATCATGCCCGCGCCAGAGGTTTCACGGAGCTCTTTCACCATAGATGCTGTAATCGCCATTGCAGCCTCACGTCCTTTTCAAACAAGCCAAAAAGTCGCCCGGCAGCCCGGGCGACCAAATTAAATTTTAAGCAGGGCCGTCAAGACCCAAACACCTTAGCAATCAAACTCAAGCGTTTTCAGTTGTTTCTGAAGGCGTTACAGCAGCTTCTTCAGAAACCACTTCAGCTTCAGCCGCACCTTCGTCAACGCCCTCGATTTCAAGCTCGACAAGGCCTTCTTCAGCTTCGCCCAGATCAACGCCGGTTTCACCAGCAGACCGGGAGATGCCGTCGATGGCAGCAGCAACAATCAGATCGCAGTAAAGAGCCAGAGCACGAGACGCGTCATCGTTGCCAGGAACCGGGAAGTCGATACCATCCGGATCGCAGTTGGTATCAACAATGGCTGCCACGGGAATACCCAGACGGCGCGCTTCGTTGATTGCGATGGTTTCTTTGTTGGTGTCGATGACGAAAATCAGGTCAGGCACACCGCCCATGTCCTTGATACCGCCCAGAGCACGTTCCAGCTTATCGCGTTCGCGGGTCAGGGTCAGGCGCTCTTTCTTGGTGAAGCCTTTGCCTTCGCCTTCAAGCAGCTCATCGAGCTTACGCAGACGCTGAATGGACTGGGTGATGGTTTTCCAGTTGGTCATCATGCCGCCAAGCCAGCGGGAGTTGACGTAATACTGAGCGCAGGACTTTGCGGCTTCAGCGATCGGGCCAGCAGCCTGACGCTTGGTGCCAACAAGGAGGACGCGACCGCCGCGAGCAACGGTGTCGGAAACAACCTTCAGAGCTTCGTTCATCAGGGGAACGGTCTGAGACAGATCGACGATATGGATGTTGTTGCGAGCGCCGAAAATGTATTTGCCCATTTTCGGGTTCCAGCGGTGGGTCTGGTGACCAAAATGCACACCTGCTTCAAGCAGCGTGCGCATGGATACTTCAGGAAGTGCCATGTTTATTTCCTTTACCGGTTTAACCTCTGTGGGATGTGACCTATTAGGGCACCGGATGGATGTCAGCACATTTCTCCATGCTGCCACCCTATCCCACATGTGGATTCGAGAGGGCTTATAGGCGCTATAGAAAAGGATTGCAAGGGCAAAAGCCCGCCTTTTGCCTGACATCCCGCACAAAGCACCGACTTGACGAAAAGCCCACGCTCAGAGCAGGATGATCGAAGGCTCGAGGCTTTGTGCCTTGCATTTGTCCACGACACGCCAAACGCGAAAAGGACGGAGTTTCAGGACGACAATGACAACAACAGCCCCCTTACCAGCATACACGAACAAGACACGACACCCACAAGCGCGGCACCTTGCGTCCCCGGTCATGGTCGCGTTCATGCTGTTGTTGTTGTTGATCAGCTCGATAGCCCAGGCCGATCCGCCAAACTGCCGGAAGAAATACGAAGCCTATCTGCAGCAGAGCACGAGCCTATCCGCCTTCATGGCGCAGGAAACAGCCTGCCTTGAGGCAACGAACGGCTGCAGCCAATGCACCCGCGCCCCAGACATGTCGATCTCCTGCACCACGCCGCGCCTTGATTGCACGAGGAGCGCGATCCATTGCACACGCGCGTCCGAACTTGACTATACTGCACTGATATCAAATGGCAGTGAGTGAGCGCTCAGGCAACCGCCTTGCGATACGCCGCGGGCGTCACGCCCGTTCCAGCCTTGAAGCTCCGCGTGAAATGGCTCTGACTGGAAAAGCCGCAAGCGTCTGAGACTTGAATCAGCGGAGCGCCTTGCCTGATCTGCAGTTTTGCACGCTCCACCCTTCGATGGCTGGCAAAGGAATGCGGAGACACGCCGCAAGTCTGCTTGAAGGCGCGCTGGAGGTGAAACTCACTCAGGCCTGCAATCGCGGCCAGATCCTGCAGCCGGATGACCTGATCGAGATTGGCCTCGATATAGTCGGTCAATTGCCGCCTGACACGGCCAGACAGTCCGCCACGCAAGGGCTGGACCGACAGCCCGTGGAAGCGCTGATCCTTCAAAACACCTGCGACAAGCTCGGTCATCGCTTCCTCGGCACGCAGTGACTGCCCCGTTCGGGTCGCAACGAGCATCTCTGCAAAGGCGCGCGCCAGGTCTCCCGCGTCCGCATAGGTCACATCGGCGAGATCCAGCAATTGCCCATCCCGATCAAGCATTTCCGAATAGCACCGGCGCAGCTCATCACTGGGCAAATACAGATGCATCATTTCCAGCGGACCTGTGATATCCCATTCTGAGGTCTGGCCTTGCGGAAAAATGCAAAAGGCCCCGGGCCGCCCTTCCCGTTTATCACCATCGACCCGAAAGACACCCTGCCCGCCGCGTGCGTACCAGCTGAAGGTGTGCCCTTCCAGTTTCTCGTAACGAACATGGTCCTTGGCATTCGTCCAGATCGCGCCATAGCGACCAAAGCCGAGATCAAGATAACTCTCCTGAACAGCAGCGGACGTGTCTTTCAGATATCCAAAGACGGATTTACCGGTCTGGGTCATAACAAAGGCCGAAATAGACAAAGATAATCAAGAAAACGGATCGAATGCCGTTGGCGCCACATTAGCACCGACAAACACAAGGCACCAAGCCCTCTATTGGCGCGCCGGATCATTCACCGCAAGATCGTGCAAAAGACAAACCACATCTGGCGCTACATGTAGGATCCAATCTTCGAGGTTTCCAACATGATCCCGGTTCTTTTTCTCTCCACTGTGCTCATCTGGGGTACGACATGGCTCGCCATTGCATTGCAGGCTGGCCCAGTCCCCGTGCTTGTCTCTGTTTTCTATCGGTTTGCCCTCGCCGGCATCCTCTTTCTGTTCATTCTGGCCGTAACCGGTCGCTTGCGTCTGCCAAAACGCGAGCATCAAGTCTGGCTCGTGGCACAGGCCCTCTGCCTCTTCAGCCTCAATTTCATCTGCTTTTATCATGCCGTTCACTACATCCCGTCGGGATTGGAATCGTTGATCTTCTCGCTGTCCACCATCTTCAATGCCCTCAACGCCCGGATTTTCTATGGTGAGAGAATCAGCGGCAAGGTCATTCTTGCCAGCCTGCTCGGTATCAGTGGACTGGTGCTGCTGTTCGGCCGTGACATCCTTGATGCTGATGCATCAGGCACGCTGACCGGCGTCGGCCTTGCCATGCTGGGCACCCTGTTCTTTTCCCTTGGCAACATGGTCTCGCGTCGCAACAGCAGGGAAGGCATCTCTCCTGTCTTCGCCAACGCCTGGGCCATGAGCTATGGCGCGATTGTCCTGATGCTGCTCATCATACTCACGGGAACACCACTCATAGCCCCTCCAGACGCCACCTATCTGGGAGCGCTGCTTTATCTCGCGGCCATCGGTTCGATTGTTGGCTTCAGCACATATCTCATTCTGGTCGCCCGGATCGGGTCGGCGCGCGCGGCCTATGCCACCGTCCTGTTCCCGATCATCGCCCTTGGCTTGTCGACCGTGTTTGAAGGCTATGTCTGGCACTGGACAGGCTTTGTGGGACTTGGCCTCGCGCTTCTGGGCAACATCGTCATCTTCGCCCCCAGCCGCCGACCCCGCCGCACAGCGCCCATCGCCAAGGATGCAGAGACGGTTGCCTCTTCATAACGACCCGGGCCCATACCTTATGAACACCCAAGATCCGACAGGGCCGCACGGATGGCGTCAAACGGCTCTGTTCTTGGTTCGGCCCCCAGAAGCGTAAGGAGGCGGTGATTATCGAGCCGCAAGGGATATTTCCAATGCGGAATGATCTCGGCCACTTCACGCGGGAACCCGCCAAATGGGGCCAGAAGCCGAAAAAGCCACCACGGCATCGACCAGACCGGCAGTTTTCGGCCAACCGCCTGTCTTATGCCGCCGGTCATCACGAGGCCCGTATCGTCATAGATGCCCTCAAAATGCACCACCTCGAAAGGAAGCAACTCAGCCTCCCGATCCAGTAACATGGCGAAGGCTTCACCAAGATCAGGCAGATAGGCCCAGCTGTGCCCGGCCCGGATCGCCGGATTGACAATGCGTTTCAACCGCTTTCCTCTTGCCACCATGGCCTGAGAAAACCAGCTAGAACCAGCGCCTGGACCAAAGAAGTCGCCGGCTCTGAGGATGAGCACCGGCACTTCGGCTGAAACTGCCCGCAACGCACGTTCCATTTCAACCCTGATCCGGCCCTTGCGGCTGTTGCCGTCCTGCTCGGTCATTTCATCGATGACGCCATGGCTTGCTGCATCAAAATTGTATATCGTGCCCTGCAACACGAGGCGCGCACCGCCCACGGACCGGGCGGCAGCGATGCTGTTTTCCAGCATCGGCATCACCAGCTTGTCCCAGTTTTGGTAGCCGGGAGGGTTCACCGCATGAACAATCACACTCACCCCATCAGCGGCACGCATCACATCATCAAGAACCAGAGCATCGCCCCTGATCCACTCGATGGGGGTGCTTGACGCCGCTTGTGATTTTTCCAGATTGCGCACCATTCCGCGCACCTGCCATCCACGCTCTTATCGGACCGGACCGCAGCGTACCCGACATCGCTTTTGTGAAATCTATGGACGGGACCATGGAGGCCAGCAATTGGGTCATGCGATGCGACAGTCATCCGGCCATGCTCGCCGCTGCCCGCGCAGGGCTGGGGATCGCAATCGCCCAGATCCCGACGATCAAAACCGATCCGCGCCTTCAGATACTGCTCCCCGACCTCGAGCTTCCCCGTCTTGATACATGGGTCGTCACCCATGAAGACTTGCGTCATGTCCCCAAGGTTCGAGCGCTTTTTGACCGGTTGGTCGAGGGGTTCAAGACCTATCGCTAACCCCACCCGCTTAGCCGGCACCCACTTCGACATCGACAACACCGGGAATGGCTTTCATCGCACGGCCCACTTCCGGCGAAACATAATATTTCCCGTTGATCCGCATTTCGACTTCGCAGTCGCCGTCGTCCAGCATCACGATGACAGATACGTCTCCATCCCCTCTGTCATCAAGCTGTGCCTTGAGCGATGTAAGGGGTTTGGGGTCGCGCACAAACACCCGCATGCTCTTCTGGATGCTGCCGCCATCAAGAGGTCGCACATTGTTGATGCGCACCGAAACGCCCTCAGGCCTGAGATCTGCACCGACCTCCAGAATGACCGTCTTGCCCGGCTCAAGCATATCGCGGAACCGATGCAGGGCTTCAGAGAACAGCACCGCCTCATAGGCCCCGGTGGGGTCAGAAATATTGATGATCCCCATGCGGTTCCCAGTCTTGGTCTTGCGCTCCTGACGACCGGTAATGGTGCCGGCCAAACGCCCCGCGCTCGCTCCCTGCTTTACGGCAGCCTCAAAAGGTTGCCAGAACTGGACGCGCATTTTCTCAAGCTGAGGGGTGTAGTCATCAAGCGGATGAGCTGACAGATAAAAGCCAATGACGCTATATTCTTTCTGAAGCTTTTCCTCATTGGTCCACGGACGCGCATTGGGCATGGGCAACGGCGCGGCCTCTTCCTCACCAAACAAGCCTCCCTGCCCCGAAGACGAATCCCGGGCGTGGCTCGCCGCTTCCCCCATGATGACATCAACAGCCGCAACCACTTGAGCCCTGTTGGGGCTCAGCACATCGAATGTCCCGGCCGCAGCAAGGTTTTCGATGGTCCGCTTGTTCAGAACACGCGGGCTGATGCGTTTGGCAAAATCGGCCAGATCCTTGAACGGCTTGTCGCCCCGCACGTCCATGATGTGCTCGGCCGCGGGGTGGCCAACGCCCTTGATCGCCGCCATGGAATAGATGATTGCACCATCCTTCACGACAAATTCAACACCGGACTCGTTGATCGATGGCGGCCGTACCTCGATGCCAAGACGAATGGCATCCCGGCGATATTCGGCCAGTTTGTCGGTGTTGTTCATATCCAGCGTCATGATCCCGGCGAGGAACTCGACCGGATAATTCGCCTTCATATAAGCCGTCTGATAGGCGACGAGCGCATAGGCGGCGGCGTGTGACTTGTTGAAGCCATAGTCGGCAAACTTGGCAACAAGGTCATAGATCTCGGAGGCCTGTTCACGCGGCACCCCGCGCTCCTCGGCACCATCACAGAAAAAGACCCGCTGCTTTTCCATCTCCTCGCGGATTTTCTTACCCATCGCGCGGCGCAGCATATCAGCTTGGCCAAGAGAATAGCCCGACAGGATCTGGGCGATCTGCATCACTTGTTCCTGATAGATGATGATGCCGTAGGTCTCCTTGAGCACGGGCTCAAGCAGCTCATGCAGATAGTCGGGCTTTTCCTCGCCCCTCTTGCGCGCGCAATAGACCGGAATGTTGGCCATCGGGCCGGGCCGGTAGAGCGCCACAATAGCAATGATGTCCTCGAACTGGTCAGGCTGCATGTCGAGCAGGGCCTTGCGCATGCCCATACTTTCCAGCTGGAACACGCCGACGGTTTCACCCTTGGCAAGAATTTCATAGGACGCAGGATCGTCAATGGGGATTTCCGCCAGATTGATCTCGATCCCGCGCTGTGCCACGAACCGAACGGCGGTTTGTAGAACCGTCAGTGTCTTGAGGCCCAAAAAGTCGAACTTGACCAGCCCGGCCTGTTCCACCCACTTCATGTTATATTGCGTCACCGGCATGTCGGAACGCGGGTCCCGGTACATGGGGACCAGCTTGTCGAGCGAGCGGTCGCCGATTACGATCCCCGCCGCATGGGTCGACGCATGCCGATATAGTCCCTCGAGTTTGAGCGAAATGTTGATCAGGCGATCAACGATCTCTTCTTGCTGTCGGGCTTCCTTGAGGCGCGGCTCCTGCTGAAGTGCTTCAGGGAGCGAAACCGATACGGCCCCTTTCATGGGGACCATCTTGCACAGCTTGTCGACCTGCCCGAACGGCATCTGAAGGACACGACCAACGTCGCGCAAAACGGCGCGCGCCTGCAGCGTTCCATAAGTAATGATCTGCCCCACATTGTCCCGACCATACTTGCCTTGAACATAGTGGATCACTTCCTCGCGCCGGTCCTGACAGAAGTCGATGTCAAAGTCAGGCATCGAGACGCGTTCTGGGTTGAGAAAGCGTTCGAAAAGCAGCGCAAAGCGCAAGGGATCAAGGTCAGTAATGGTCAGCGACCAGGCCACGACTGAGCCTGCACCCGAACCACGCCCCGGCCCCACCGGAATATCTTGATCCTTTGCCCATTTGATAAAGTCAGAGACGATAAGGAAATAGCCCGGAAACTTCATGGATTGAATGATATCAAGTTCGAATTCGAGGCGATCCCAATAGTCTTTTTCTTCCTTGCCCGGCGCCAAACCATAAACATCAAGTCGCTGCTGTAGGCCTTCCTTAGCCTGCCGTCTCAACTCAGCCGCCTCGTGACGCTCCGCTTCTTCCGGGTCGGCGTCAGCACCGGCAAAACGGGGCAAAATGGGATTGATGGTCCGGGCACGCGTGCTGCAGCGACGCGCAATCTCGATGGTGTTTTCCAGCGCCTCTGGCAGATCGGAGAAGAGCGCTGCCATTTCATCCTGAGACTTGAAATAATGCTCTGCGGTGAGTTGGCGTCGATCATCCTGAATGAGGACTTTACCCGCGGCAATCGCAATCAGCGCATCATGGGCTTCGAAATCGTCCCGCTCGGCGAAGTAGACATCGTTGGTCGCAACCAGCGGAATGGCCAACGCATAGGCGAGATCAAGAATCTGCGGCTCCACAATTGCCTCATGAGCCATACCGTGGCGCATGATCTCAACATAAAGGCGATCCTCGTAAATATCGTGAAGAGCCTTGAGCCGGTGGCGCGCAGAATCGGTATGATGATTGAACAAAAGCCGATCAACCGGACCATTGCCACCGCCAGTCAGGCAGATGACACCCTCGGCGAACTCCGCGAGGTCCTCGACGAGAACATGGGGGTCCTGGTCATCGTGCGGCTGAAGGAAGGACCGGGATACGAGACGCACCAGATTAGACCATCCGGTGTCGGTCGCTCCGATCAGCACGAGGGTTGGAAAGTGGGTATGGCCGACACCGCCGAAATCTCCGTCGTGAAAGTCGACCTCGACCTGACACCCCAGAATCGGCTGCAGGCCCTCGCCCGCCGCTTTTTGCGAAAACTCCAGCGCCCCGAAAAGGTTTCGTGTGTCCGTAATGGCCACGGCAGGCATCTCAGCCGCCTTGGCCGTCTTGATCAGCTTGCCAACCGGCAAGGCCCCTTCCAGAAGAGAGTAGGCAGAGTGAACATGAAGGTGCAGGAATTTGAGATCGCTTGAGACCCCAGTTACCGCCCCTTCCGTCGTCGGCATCTCAGACATAACACTCCAGCCTCTTGATCATGATCGGTTACGCGCTGCGAAGGCAGCATGAAAGACAAGAGAATAGAAAATGACCTGCGAGTCGCATAGCCAGCCAGCATGCTTTTCGTGTTTATACCCAGCCCCCGCTGATCCTCACGCAAAAGCAAGCCAAGATATCAACAGTCCATCCACTAAACGAGAATTTGCGTCCACACCGTCAACATGGACATGAAGGTAACCAGCGAGCCAAGAGCGAGTACATCACGAATAAGCATTGAAATCCCCTAAGGTTCGTTCTCTATTTAAACCCATTATGTATTTGTTTTGTTCTTTATTCAAGACATTTTTCGACAGAATGCTGTCACTGGAAAAATTAGCATTTACAGAAAGTTACAAGCGGAAAAGCACAAATTGTTCACAAACTGTTCCAGTGGCAGCAGTATCCATGCCACGCATCCACAAGGCGTGGACAGCGTTTGGAAGACGTGAGTATGGGCTCACTTTAGGACACAGCTTATCCTCAGCTGCTCCACAGCCTGATCAACAAATGGACACACCTGTCAGGTCACCGCCAGCCGAACAGCTGCGGATAAATCGAGGTGTGAAAAAGAAAAGGGCTAAAGCTCGACAACCTTGCCATCAACAAGGGTGATCTGTCGATCCATGCGCTCGGCAAGAAACAGATTGTGCGTGGCCACAAGCGCGGCGATGCCAGATTGCTTGACCAGTGAATTGAGCGCCTTGAACACATATTCCGACGTGGTCGGATCGAGGTTGCCAGTCGGCTCGTCAGCGAACAGAACGCGCGGCGCGTTTGCCATGGCACGGGCAATGGCCACCCTCTGTTGCTCACCCCCGGACAACTCGGCAGGACGATGCGAACCCCGGTGATCGATTCTCATATAACTGAGCAGTTCCTTGGCCCGGCTTTCGGCTTCGCCGAGCTTTTCGCCATGGATCAACTGCGGCAGCACGACATTCTCGATGGCCGAGAACTCCGCGAGCAGGTGGTGAAACTGGTAGACGAACCCAATCTCGTTGCGCCGCGTAAGGGTGCGAGCCCGGTCAGGCGCATTACTCTGGGCCTTACCTGCGATATAAACTTCACCTTCGTTCGGTCGTTCCAGAAGGCCCGCCACATGCAACAAGGTCGACTTGCCAGCCCCTGATGGCGCAACAAGAGCAACCATTTCGCCCGCATACACCGACAGATCAATGTCATCGAGCACCATAAGCTTGTTTTCGGCCTGCTCATAGTAGCGTGTCACATTGCGAAGCGCCAATAGCGGCTCTCCCCTGTGATCGACTGGCGCACCCGTATAGGCGAAATCGCTGACCTCATCCGCCTGCCCGGACGGCCCTGCCCCGGCGTAGTTGGCGCCCTCTGAGGGGGGCATTTCCGAGGTTTGAGAGACAGAGGTTGGCATCACCGGCACATACGTTTGCTCTGCAGCCTCAGCGCCGCGTCCGGTCAGACCGGAAAAAACGCCGCGCCCAGACACGTCCTTCACGCTTTTCTTTTTCTCTTCTTCAGACAGCACAGGCCAAAAGAAACTCTTCCTTTTATTCATAGCGCAGCGCCTCCACCGGATCGAGGGTCGCGGCACGCCAGGCCGGATAGAGCGTTGCCAGGAAAGAAAGCAGCAAGGCGATGATCAGAACGGAAACGGTCTCGGTGAAATTCATTTCCGCTGGCAGCTTTGACAGGAAATACAGCTCCGGCGAGAACAACTCGGTGCTGGTTATCCAGGAAACAAACTGGCGGATACTCTCGATATTCAGGCAAACAACCAACCCGAGCGCAAACCCAGCCATCGTTCCGACAAAGCCGATGGCCGCTCCGGTGATCATGAAAATGCGCATGATCGAGGATCGTGTCGCGCCCATTGTCCTGAGGATCGCGATATCGCTGCCCTTGTCCTTAACCAGCATGATCAGGCCGGAAATGATGTTGAGGGCCGCAACCAGAATGATCAGCGTGAGGATGATGAACATCAGATTGCGCTCCACCTCGAGCGCAGAGAAGAAGGTGACATTGCGAAAGCGCCAATCGGTGATATAGACCTGTCGCCCCAGCGCTTCTTCAATCGCAGGACGGATCGCACCAACAGCGTCGGGATCATCGACATAGACCTCGATTGCAGATGCCTTGCCGTCATGATTGAAATAGGTCTGGGCATGTTCGAGCGGCATGAAAATGAAGGTGCCGTCATACTCGCTCATGCCGATCTCGAACACCGCCTTGACCGGATAGGCCTTGATGCGCGGTGCCACACCCATGGGCGTGACCGCACCATTGGGCGAGATCAGCTTGACGCTGTCACCTGCAACAACCCCGAGCGTCCGCGCAAGACGCGAGCCAAGGGCGATGCCCTCCTGATCATCAAAGTCATCAAACGAGCCCTGAAGGACTTTTTGTGAGACGAGATTCAGTTTCTTGATATCAGCCTCGGTCATACCGCGCACGAGCGCACCCGATGATCCACCCGCCGCAGAGGCCAAAATCTGGCCTTCGACAAAGGGGATGGCGAACGACACGCCATCCACGCCCTCAATGCGCGTCACCATGTCCTTGTAGTCGGTAAAATCCTTGTCGATGGGCTGAATGACCAGATGGCCGTTGATCCCGAGGATTTTGTCCAGCAGCTCCGTGCGAAACCCGTTCATCACGGCCATCACGATGATAAGCGTCGCAACGCCCAGCATGATGCCGAAAAAGGACAACCAGGAAATAATGGAGATGAATGCCTCCCGCCTGCGCGAACGCAAGTAACGGAATGCCATCATCCACTCAAATAGGGTGAATGGTCGCTGGCCTTCTGACGCGGACATGAACTTCTCCAGACAGAGTGGCCCGGATCAGTAATCTGCCGGACCAATCTTTGTGCAGTTTAGTCGAATCAATTGCTTGCAATGATACGATCTACGACCGCATCGAGGGAAACCATTTCACGTTCGCCAGTGGCGCGATCCTTGATTTCCACTTCATTCGACTTCAGACCTCGCGGCCCGACAATCACTTGTGTCGGCAGGCCGATCAGATCCATGGTGGCGAATTTGGCACCAGCCTGTCCGGTGCGGTCGTCATAGAGAACATCAAATCCGGCATTTCCAAGGCGTTCGTAGAGCTGTTCACTGACAGCGCTGGTTTCCTCGCTTTCGGCCTTCATGTTGATCAGGCCGATATCGAATGGCGCGACGGATTTCGGCCAGATGATGCCGTTTTCGTCATGGCTTGCTTCAATGATTCCGCCCAGCAAGCGCGAAACACCCACGCCGTAGGACCCCATGTGCACAGGATAGTCCTTGCCATCGGCGGCCATCACGCTGGCGCCCATCTTGTCCGAATATTTGGTGCCAAAATAGAAGATATGCCCCACCTCGATGCCGCGCGCAGCAATCCGATCCGCTTCAGGGATCGCATTGAAGGCCGCTTCATCATGCATCTCGTCCGTCGCGGCATATTCGCTCGTCCAGTCTTTGACGATATCGCTGAGATCGCCCATGAAGTCGAGGTCATCGCCCGGAACAGGTTTGTCGAGATAGCTCTTGTGGCAGAAAACCTCGCTCTCGCCCGTGTCAGCAAGAATGATGAATTCATGGCTGAGATCGCCGCCGATCGGGCCGGTGTCAGCCTTCATCGGAATGGCAGTCATACCAAGTCGCTTGAAGGTCCGAAGGTAGGCAACGAACATGCGATGATAGGCTTCCCTCGCCCGTGCTTCGTCCATGTCGAAGCTGTAGGCATCCTTCATCAGGAACTCGCGACCACGCATCACGCCAAAGCGCGGGCGAATCTCATCCCGGAATTTCCACTGGATATGATAGAGATTGAGCGGCAGATCCTTGTAGGACTTCACATAGGTGCGGAAGATGTCGGTGATCATCTCTTCGTTGGTCGGTCCGAACAACATGTCCCGCTCATGACGATCGACGATGCGCAACATTTCCTTGCCATAGTCATCGTAACGACCGCTTTCCTTCCAGAGCTCAGCGGGCTGCATGGTCGGCATCAGAAGTTCAACCGCACCAGAGCGATTTTGCTCTTCCCGCACGATCTGCTCGATCTTGCGCAGCACGCGCAAACCAAGCGGCAACCAGCTGTAGATGCCGGCCTGCTGCTGGCGGATCATACCCGCACGCAACATGTAGCGGTGAGAGACGATTTCCGCCTCTTTAGGGGTCTCTTTCAGAATGGGCAGAAAATATCGGGAAAGACGCATGAGGCTTGGCTCTTTGTGGATGGTCTGAGTCATACAGGCTTGATTGATCGGTATCGCATCTAGACAGCGGCAATTTCAAGCCAGTTGTTGATGTTTATCGCCTTTATAGACCGAGATTGATCTTTCCACACCCATTATCGACATGCGAGTCGCAACAACTCTCAACTGCACAGGATCGTCAAAATTGGCAATATTCAAAGAGAAAGCCGAAAACGAGCCATGCGCGAGAAACGCTACAAAGCCGTCCAAAAAGCTACTTATGGTTTTTAAAACCAAAAATAGTGACTAATGTGAGAAAAATGACGCAATTGACAAAAAAGGGTAATGACAAATGTCGGGAATGGGACTAATCTCCGGCTCATAATTATAAGAGATACGCTCACCACGTTTATCTCACCTCGCGCGAAAATGTCTTGGGAGGATACAGATCTCTGGCGCGCTTTCACGCTGCTGCCGCTCTAACTAGCCAAAAAGCAAAGTCGAGCATCGAGATCACGTCGCGATTACTTACAAAACAAGGCTTTCGAGCCTTGTTTTTTTTGTTCCGCAAAGTACGTCAGGTCTATTGACCCTTTCCTAGGGGCCGCCGGTTACAATTGTGTGACACATCAGACCTGTTCTAAAGCATATCGCAATTAATTGACCTCATACCCGGCAGCTTTGAAGTAGTTCAGACACTCCTTGGCAGAATAGAGGTCACAAATGTCACCGATCGCGTCTGAGATTGTATCGAAGCTTCTGGCTGCTCGCTTGCGCAGCAGTGTCTTGA
>RKMI01000062.1_pt1 | contig 180418 bp, 170 predicted proteins | sample 2174191 | NCBI WGS metagenome assembly RKMI01 (sample SAMN10236717, study PRJNA505201) | synthetic metagenome | isolation source: mock community containing 12 organisms: Thioclava sp. ES.032, Psychrobacter... | place: USA: Walnut Creek | collected 2015-10-01
TCGCCTATCTCAAGGCCCTCCTCGAGGCCATCGCCGCCGGCCATCCGCAAGGCCGCATCGACGAACTTCTCCCGTGGAACTTCAGTCCGTCAAGCTGAACCTGGGGTGGGATGCAGCCGCCGCTTACCGTGCTTGCGGCACAGGTCCGCACACTTCGCGCCTGCCTCGTGCTCGGCCAGGATGCCGATGATCTGCTCGTCCGTGAATCTCGTTCGCTTCATTGTCCGTCCTCAAGTTGGGTCGGACTCTAATCGATGGTGGAGGAAAAATCCCGTGGCAGGTCAGAATGTCTGAACGCCCACTGGTTCATGAGCCTTGCCGACGCCCGCGAAAAGCTGGCGGATTGGCTTAGGCACTACAAAGAGGACCGACCCCACAGCGCGATCGGATACAGCGTCCCTGTCGCCATGCATTTTCCCGATGGCGCAGCCAGCCCGCAATCGTGATCAGAGCCGGGAAATTCTAGCTTCCGGTGATCCAACCTTGGGGAGCGGAGCCTAGGTGGGGCTGACTACCAGCATCGTTGGTCCTGAGTTGGGGCGCAGCGCACGCGAACAGGCCATCGTTACCGCTCAGAGGAGCCAACCCCGAAAATGACATTCAGATCTTCCATTGCGATGCGCACCTTTTCGCTCGCTTCGGTCAGCCCGTTGCATATCTCTGCCACTCCCGACTCTTTCGTGATCCGCGGCAGCAGTCGTGCGCTTGAGGCACAGACACTTGCCGCGTTTCCTAAAGCATGAAAGGCTTGTTTGAACGTGGCGAGATCGGTTTCCGAATAGAGCAGCCAATTAGGGTTAGTCGTTGCATCGACAGCTCTTCTCAAGGTCACTAGCGCCGTCGTGATCTCACCCTGGTCCCGTTCAAGCGGCCTCAGTTCGACCTCCCAGCACGAGCTCTCTTCTTTTCCGCCACCGCCTCTATAGGAACGCATCCACCCCAAATGCACGGACACGCTGCCTGCAAAAACGCTAGCGACAGATTTCTCGGCTTGTCGTCTCTCCGAACTTAGCCAGATATCACACCAACGCGCTCCCAAGACATCGTCTGACGCGAGGTTGAGAAGATCAAAGCAACGCCGATTGGCCGCGATTATTCGCCCTGAGCGATCGATAGCTACCGTGCAGGCATCGCACTCCCGGCTAAGTTGCGCGGCCATCACAGTGAGAGAATTCGCACTGATTGGTGCCGAACTCACAATCTCATTCACTGACACTCTCCTAAGACTTCCACCTTTATCACCCCTATGTAAAAAAGCTCTCCTCTCTTGGATGTGTCAAATATTAACTTCCGTAAAATTGTGATCGCAAATTTTCGAGATCATGGCTCTCTTGGCCTGCCACGGGATTCTTCCTCCATGATCGCTTAAGCGACGGGCACGTTAGCGGTCAGACAAAGCAGTGGCGCTTTGTCGGCCTCACTCGCTGCCTGTAGATATTCGATCCCGTTGACCCCATCCTGCTGAAGGGTCTCCGCGATGCTAACCTGGCTCGCAAGGCCGAATACGCCTCCCTTCACCCCGTCTGTAAGAAGACGTGCTTGCGACAGAGCTTGGCGGCGAAGCACTCCCACATCCTCGTGCTCGCCAGCACTCCGGCTAATCAGACGGCTAAAAGCGTCTGGGTTGAGCTGCTCTAACAGCATCATCTGTCGCTCTAGCTCAGAGCGCCCGAGCTTGCCCCGCAATTCCTGCTCGGAGAACCAGGCACGCGCGAGCGCAATCGCCGCTTCGTAGGAAAGGCCCTGTGAATTTTCCGAAACTGCGGGTCCGAGCCGCCGCTGTTTATAGCGACCATCCTTCTTGCGGATTCGAGCGACCCAATGAAGGGGCTTCGCTGGTTTTTTCTCGAGGCCAATGTGGCGACAATATTCGAGAATGTTCCAATAGGGCTCCCGTCTTTCAGGAAGAGCTTTGATCGTCTTTTGGGTGTCGAGCTTCGGCGCGTGATCCATCGGGTGCTTCCTCTTGGCCAAGGTTGAGGAAGTATCTTCGCGCTCTCTCCGTTAAGCCATATCGCTCGACATAGTCGAGCAGAACGGCCTCTGCCGTGTCGGCTTCGGTGAATTCTTTCATGTTCTCCTGCTTCTCTCTGCTATTTGAGGCTAGGCTACGGCGTCGTCAGTAATCAAGTGGTCAAGGAGATCAGTCGCGACGAACAATCGAGCATCGCAAAAAATCTGCTGCCATTGGCTCCGGATTGAGTGACCTTTGATTTCGAGAATCTGCTTTTCAGAAGCTGCGCATCTATCCACGATCAGTATCGCTTGAGCGCATTGGGACGGGTGTAAGCCAGCTGGCCTGACAAAATATAAAGTTTCAACAAAAAAGCCCCGCAATGTGCGGGGCTTTGCCTGTGTGTAGCGGAGAGCTAATTTACATTTGGCAGCGCTTACGCGCCATCTCTTGATTGATGGCGTCGATCTTCCCTTTAGTGACAGAAATCGCAGCCTCTTTGTCACCACCAGACATACTGGACAACGGCAGGCCGAGCATAAAGACGCCGAACGCGTCACCACTCGCAGCACTCTTCTGTTGTGCTGAAAGGCTCGCGAGGTCCTGCGAGAGCTTCAGCTTCGTTTGGCTAAGTGAGCTGCAGCTTTGGCCAGCATACATGCTGGACTCCATGGGAATAGCTGCAATCTCATCAGGTTGCTTTGCACACGCGCTAATCGCAACCGCCGCCACAGCGAGAATCCCAAGATTGAAAATTGACTTCACGTTTTTGTCCCCTATTCGTGATAATACGTAGTCGATGTCTACCGTGTGACCTCGGATCTTGTCACAACTCGTTGAAATTGTCGGCGAGTTTGTGGCATTTTTCGCCCACTTGAGCTCGGGTTCCATCAATCGGGTTGTGGCGACTTTGATACAAGCTTCACGCCCCCGAAGTAATGAGCATCAAAAGAGCCATCTTTCTTGCTGAGCGACGGGGGAATGCCGAAGAGGAAATCGTTATATTCGCCTTTGGAAACATGGACGATCGGTGTTCTTGACCGAACACAGGCGCTGAGCCATTCTTATCCAGGATTGGTGGAGTTATTCGATGCGTGCACTTTTAAGTGCTGGTCTTCTGATATTCTTGTGGGTCTGTTCGGCGAGTGCTTGGACAAGAAGCGAACTCGTCGAGCCCTTCCGCGCCAGTGATCTGACCTCCCAGGAAGTCCGGTTTCTTCAAGCGGCTCTCGCACTAGACGGTTCATACTTGGGTATGATCGATGGCAAATGGGGAGCCGGAAGCGCGAGCGCTCTACAGGCCTACGCTCGGAAGAGCGGCATCGACTTTAGTGCAGGCGAACTGGCCAACCTCGCGCCGGTGGCTTTGGTGGTCGATGAGATTAAGACGATCTCGGATGGTGGCTGGTCACGCTACTACTTCGATTTTGCCGATTTATCCTTCTTGTCGCCACAGAAGACTATGTCTTCGCATGTCAGCGCGAACGGTCTCAATCTCGATTTCGACGACAGCGCTTCGACGTTGTCGATCTCTTTGACTTCAGGCGATATCGGCCGTGCAGTTGCTATGCACCGCTACGCGCTCGATACCTCAGTTTCTAACCTCTACACGGTGCGCAAGGATCATCTGCTGATTACGTCAGCCCGTGTATCTGGAGGGAAGACACTTTACGTGCGCTCTGATCGCATACGCGTTGGAGAATGGTCGACGATCCTTGTTTCCGCTCAAGATCGCGATGCTGGTCGTTTGGCGTTGGTTACGGCGTCAATTCTTCCCCATCAAGGCACCGAACTGGATCTTCCGGAGTATGGCGAGCTTTACACTGGGGTTATGGCGTTTCTCGATGAAGCTAAGGATATCAGCCCCAAGCCGCGAGTTGGCGAGGGCACTGTTGGTGAAAAGCCTCCCGCTCCCCCTGGAAAAGACGAGGGCGGGACTGGCACGGGCTTTGCAGTCGCTGCCGACGGAAAGATTCTAACCAACAATCACGTCGCAGGGGATTGTCGCAAGATCACTGTGGACGGCGCGCCGGCAAAGCTGATTGGAAGGGACGAAGACTTCGACCTCGCATTGGTGCAGGTCGAGAATGTCACCGGCCTCAAGAGTGTCACCTTCGCAGCCAAACCTGCGAGTTTGAACGCAGATGTCACGATCGCAGGATATCCGCTAGCCGGCTTGCTGAGCGGCCTGAATGTCACGCGCGGCTCAGTTACGAGCATCAAAGGGCTTGGCGGTGACGGAAGCCGTATGCAGATCTCCGCGCCGGTGCAGCCCGGGAACTCGGGTGGTCCGGTCGTCGATGCACACGGCCTTGTCGTTGGCGTCGTGGTCTCAAAGCTCGACGCGAGACTTGTGCAGGACGCGATCGGGGATATCCCGCAGAACGTGAACTTCGCCATCCGGGGTGAGATAGCGAAGCTTTTTCTCTACCAGAATGGGGTAGCGCCTCAGACGAGCGATACAAGCGAGCAAATTGCGCCGGAGCAGCTCGGCAAGATGCTGACCTCTGTTACTCATTTTATCACCTGCGAGTGAGGAGGCCGGTTGGCCTGCCACGCATTCTGCAGCTCGATATGTGGTTCGATTAAACCGGATATCAGTGCGTCGTGCCATCAAAATGCCATTGTCAGCCGGGAATAAAGAATTTGATTGGTGAGTTTCTCGCGGCTTCGTCCAAAAGTAAGTGAAGGACGGTCTGGCCAGCGCTACACAAGAATCGTTGCGTATCGATTTTTTCAAAATGGTAAGTTTTACCTTCTAAATTATCGCTGCAGAAGCGCGACTAAACCAAAAAATTCAGTATTATAAAGACGGAGACAATTGATGTCCGACACTCAAAGCAACACCACGATCATCGTTAACGCTACGCCGGAGAAAAGCGTCGTCGCCGCCTTCTTTCTGACCTTACTTTTCGGCCCGCTTGGCCTGCTTTACGCTTCTGTGGCAGGGGGCATCATCATGATCATTCTCGCGCTCATCATCGGCGCGGTCACCTTCGGCTTCGGTATTCTCATCACCTGGCCGATGGCGATCATCTGGGGTGTCATCGCAGCTGCCGCTTCGAAGTCCGGTCAGCCGAAAACGGCCTGAAGCCCTCCTGAACCAGTCGCGATCGAATAAGGAAATCGTCCGTGGCTCAGCCTGCGCTGCGGAGATTCCCCCCCAAGATCGTGACTTCCAGAACACCGAAATCAAAAAGGCTCGAACAATATGAACCGGAGAAGCTTTTTCCTGTCGGCCGCAGCGCTGGCGCTCACCGCGACCGCAGCCACGGCGCAAGCCATGACCGTCACAATCGACGAGGTCCGCGAGGTCTTTGAGAGCCGCGACATCGATTTCCGTCGCGAAGCCCAGATGGCGCTCAAGGGCGAGGGGTATTACCACGGCAAGATCGACGGCGCCTGGGGGCCGGGCACGGCGGACGCCTATCGCCAGCTCATGGCCTCGGATCGCTACAAGCGCCACGCCTCGCGCTGGACCTGGGCTCATAAGGCTCAGGTGATCGATACCGTCTTCTTCCTGAACTCGGATGCCTTTCCGTAAGCGCCTCACGGCCCCGAGGAGCTGGTATCCAACTCTGCGCGCCGCTCGGCGGCGCGCACGCGCAGCTTGAGCTCCGAGCGGATCTTGCCGAGATCCGGAGAAAACGGTGCCTTCCAGCGAGCCTGCAACTCGGTCTTTGGCTTCTCGACGTCGGCGAGCGCGGTCGCCTCGAGCAGATGGCTGCACCGGCGCATCACAGAGCCAAGCCTGTCATCGGGATCCTCGACGCGCCCGCGTGCGAGCTGCGCGGCGTGGCCGAGATCGGCCGACTCTGTGGGCGACATGGACTCTCCTTCCGTTTGTCTCCGCGGCATTCGGATACGAATCATCTGTTGTGGGTTGACGCACCGGCTGGAGGGCGCAGGACGACAGATACACCTTGCGGAGCACTCCGATAGGAATTTTCCCCTCTCGGTGAAACTTGCCGGACCGGGCGCGATTTGAGTTTACAGTCCCCCGCTGGGCGTCGCAGCACTCTACGCCAAGGCGCATATTGGCGTCCGAATTCTTTGAAGGGAGGCTCAGGATGGAAGCACTGGTTTTGGAGGAAAGGGGCAAGCTGTCGCTGCGGGAATTCGAAATTCCCGGCACGCTCGGCCCCAAGGACGTGCGGATCCGCACTCATACGGTCGGGATTTGCGGGTCGGACGTGCATTACTATACGCATGGCAAGATCGGTCATTTCGTGGTCGAGGCGCCGATGGTTCTGGGTCATGAAGCCGCCGGCACCGTGATTGAAGTGGGCACCGAGGTCGACACGCTGAACCCCGGCGACCGGGTTTGCATGGAGCCGGGCATTCCCGACCCGACTTCGCGGGCCTCCAAGCTCGGGCTCTATAATGTCGATCCGGCGGTCCGATTTTGGGCGACACCTCCGGTTCATGGCTGCTTGACGCCGGAGGTGATCCACCCCGCGGCCTTTACCTACAAGTTGCCCGACACGGTGAGTTTCGCCGAGGGCGCAATGGTCGAACCCTTTGCCATCGGCATGCAGGCGGCACTGCGGGCGCGCATCCAGCCCGGCGATATCGCTGTGGTGTCGGGGGCGGGGCCCATCGGAATGATGGTGGCGCTGGCGGCGCTGGCGGGGGGCTGCGCGAAGGTGATCGTCGCCGATCTGGCGCAGCCTAAGCTTGATATCATCGCCACGTATGACGGGATCGAGACGGTCAATATCCGCGATCGCGATCTGTCCGAGGCGATCGCGCAGACCACCGGCGGCTGGGGTTGCGACGTCGTGTTCGAGTGTTCCGGCGCGGCGCCTGCGATCCTTGGTGTGGCTGGGCTGGCACGTCCGGGCGGAGCGATCGTGCTGGTGGGAATGCCGGTCGATCCGGTCCCGGTCGATATCGTCGCGCTGCAGGCCAAGGAGCTGCGCGTCGAAACGGTGTTCCGCTACGCCAACGTCTATGATCGTGCGATCGCACTGATGGCCTCGGGCAAGGTCGATTTGAAGCCGCTGATCTCGGACACGATCCCTTTTGTCGACTCGGTCGCAGCCTTCGACCGGGCTGCCGAAGGTCGCGACACTGACGTGAAACTGCAAATTGTGATGCCGGGCTGATCCCGGCCGCGCGCGCCCCAAATTTCTCCCCAACGGGGCGCGCGCCTTTTCTTGGGACTTTGACGGGCGTGCTGTGGTGCCGCCACTTTCGGGGTCACAGTTCTCCTTAACAATGTCCAAGGCCTTGATCGCGGGGCCTTCTCGCGCCCGCTCGCAGGTGCGGAAAAGTATGAGTTTGCCTGCGAGAATTAGCACTCAGCCTGATACAATTTTCGCACCTAAATGATGCATTTCTGCCGAAGAATTTAAAGATTTACGAGCAAATTCAGTAAGTATAGGCGAGTTCGAGAGCTGCTATGCTGCAATGCGGCAGAAACTGCACAATCAACGCATCTGATCTATGATGCGGTTTCTGTCAAAAAAGTATCGGATATTTGTGGGTGGTGTGGTGGAGCGGGGCGCTTTCTGCGGTTACGCTTTCCTTACGGCGTTGGTGCGGTTTGAGGAGGCTGGCACCTGACGGGCCCCGGTCCGACGCTGGTAAGGGAGGAACGTGATGCAACCCGATCTGGAGCTGGTCCATATCCGCAAGGGCGAATCCTTCGCCGCGTGGATGCATGGCTATCCGTTCCGCACGGTGCGGTGGCATTACCACCCCGAATACGAGATCCACCTTGTGGTCGCCACCTCAGGCAAGTTCTATATCGGTGACCACATCGGCGATTTCGGTCCCGGACAGCTGATCATGACCGGCCCGAACCTGCCGCAAAACTGGATCAGCGACATTGAGCCGGGCGAGATCGTGCCACTGCGCTCGATGGTGATCCAATTCCCCGAGAGCTTCGTCGAGGCCGCCCGAGCGAGCTTTCCCGAGATGGATGCGGTTGACCAGTTGCTAGAACGCAGCCATCGCGGCCTGCTGTTCGATGACGCGACGAGCCGCGCGATCCGCCCCAAGTTCGAACGTCTGATCGAGGCGACCGGGTTGCGGCGGTTAGCGCTTTTCTGGGGCATACTCGATCTGCTGGCCCATGCGTCCGACCCCGAGGTCCTCGCCAGCCTGAGCTACGAGCTGGACCTCTCCGAGATCAACGAAGGCGGTGTGAACCGCGCGATTGCCTATCTGCGCGAACACCTGACCGATCCGATCGGCGAACGTGATCTCGCGGACCTGGTGGGCCAAAGCCAGAGTGCTTTTTCGCGCGCTTTCAAACGCCATACCGGCACTACGCTGGTGCGCTACAAAAATCAGCTCAGGGTCGATCTCGCCTGCCAGATGCTTCTGGTGCAACCCGAGGCAAAAGTGGCTGATATCTGTTACGATGTCGGGTTCTCGAACCTGTCGAACTTCAACCGCCATTTCCTGAAACTCAAAGGCATGTCGCCATCGCAATTCAGGGCGACATTCGCGGCCAATAACGTGTTCGCCATGGCCAAATAACCCACTTCAACAATTGCGGTTTCACAGAATGCAGCCGGCAAGATGCCGTCTGTAAACGGGCAGGCTTTGCCTGCTGCCATACCAAGGGAGGAAGATCATGAAAACGAAGAACAAAATTCTCAGCGCGGCGGCCGTCGGGCTTGTCCTGTCGAGCGTTCCGGCATTGGCGCAGGACGCGTCGAAGCTGAAGATCGGGATGACATTTCAGGAGATGAACAACCCCTATTTCGTCGCCATGCGCAAGGCTCTGGAAGGGGCGGCCAAAGAGATCGGCGCCAGCGTCGTGACGACCGATGCCGGCCACGACGTGGCCAAGCAGATCTCGGATGTCGAGGACATGCTGCAACAGGGCGTCGACATTCTTCTGGTTAATCCAACCGACAGCGCAGGCATCGAAAGCGCGGTCAAGATGGCCAAGGACAAGGGGGCGATCGTAGTTGCGGTCGATGCGAACGCGAACGGGCCGGTCGACACGTTCGTGGGCTCGAAGAACCGTGATGCTGGCTATGACAGTTGCAAATATCTGGGCAAGGCTTTGGACGGTAAGGGCGAGGTGGCAATCCTCGACGGGATCCCGGTCGTGCCGATCCTGCAGCGCGTCGAGGGCTGCAAGGCCGCGCTCAAGGAATTTCCCGGCATCGAGTTGGTCGATGTGCAAAACGGCAAGCAGGACCGGTCGATCGCGCTCGATGTGACCGAAAACATGATCCAGGCGCACCCGAACCTCGCAGGGATTTTCTCTGTCAACGATGGTGGCGCGATGGGGTCGCTGGCCGCGATTCAGGGTAGCGGCAAGGATATCAAGTTGACCTCGGTCGACGGTGCTCCTGACGCGGTTAAGGCGATTGAGGGCGGCGGCCCGTTCATCGAGACCACGGCGCAATACCCGGCCGATCAGGTGCGCATCGCGCTTGGCCTTGCGATGGCGATCCACTGGGGCGCCAAGGCGGTGCCGAAGGAAGTGCCGATCGAGGTCAAGGTCGTCGACAAGTCGAACGCCGCCGACTTCCACTGGTAAGTCGCGTCGCAAGCCAGCGCTTCGCCCGGCCAGTCCGGGTGAAGCTCATTCGAGGGGAGGGTCCGATGCTGGAACTCAAAGGCATCAAGAAGAGCTTCGTCGGCGTTCAGGTGCTGCACGGAGTCGATCTGGAGGTGCGCAGCGGCGAAGTCCACGCGCTGCTTGGAGAAAACGGTGCGGGCAAATCGACACTAATGAAGATCCTTTGCGGGATCCTACAGGCCGATGAAGGCGAGATCCGCATCGAGGGTAAGCCCAGCCGTTTCTCCAGCTACGATGCCGCGATCGAGGCTGGGATCGGCATTGTGTTCCAGGAATTTTCGCTCAGCCCCTATCTTACGGCGGTCGAAAACATGTTCCTCGCCCGTGAGATCAAGGGAAAGCTAGGCTTTCTGGACCGCGCGGCTATGTGCCGCCGCGCCAAGGAGATCCTCGCGCGGCTGGATGTGGACGTGCCACTGGACCGCCCCGTCGCCAGCCTGTCGATCGCCCAACAGCAATTCGTCGAGATCGCGAAAGCGCTGTCGCTCGATGCGCGGATCCTTGTGCTGGACGAACCGACCGCGACGCTGACCCCCGCCGAGGTTGAGCACCTGTTTCATGTCATGCGCGAGTTGCGCCGCTCTGGTGTCGCGATCATCTTTATCTCCCATCATCTCGAAGAAATTTTTGAAATTTGCGACCGCATCACCGTTCTGCGCGACGGAGAATATGTCGGCACCCATCCGACCGCCGAGGTCGATACCGATGAGTTGGTCGAGATGATGGTCGGTCGCAAAATCGAAAACAGCTTTCCGCCGCACCGATCGCTGCCTGCGGACGCCCGCGTCGTTCTGGAAGTTCCTCGGGTTCAGTTGCACAAGGGTGGGCCGATTTCGAGCTTTGCATTGCGCGAAGGCGAGATTCTCGGTTTCGCGGGGCTTGTCGGGTCGGGACGCACCGAAACCGCGCTGGCAATGCTAGGCGCTTTTCCGGCTGCTATCTGTGAGGTTCAGGTCGACGGTGTAGACAAGCGTTTCCGTGATCCATCCGAAGGTCTCTCGCATGGTATCGGTCTGCTGCCCGAAAGCCGCAAGGAACAAGGACTGATCACCGGCTTCTCCGTGCTTCAGAACGTATCGCTCAACAACTACGGAAAATATCGTAAGGCCGGAGTATTCCTTGATCTAAGCAAAGAGGTCGCTTGCACCCAAGAAGCGATGGACAAGGTGCGGGTCAAGGCACAGGGGCCGCTCGCCCGCGTCGATACCCTGTCGGGCGGCAACCAGCAAAAGGTCGTAATCGCTCGATGGCTGAACCACGAAACCAAAATCCTGATCTTCGATGAACCGACGCGCGGGATCGATGTCGGCGCCAAGGCCGAGATCTATCAGTTGATGCGCGATTTCGCTGATCAGGGCTATTCGATCATCATGATCTCCTCCGAACTTCCCGAGATTATCGGCATGTCGGATCGAGTCTGCGTGTTCCGTTCGGGCGGGATCGTGGCCACGGTCGAGGGCGATCAGATCAATTCCGAAGAAATTATGACCCACGCCACGACGGGGAGAGTCGACCATGTCGCATGACGAAGCCACCGGCACTGCCGGCAAACCCGCAAAGCAGACCTATAGCGCTACCGCGTTGCAATGGTTGCTCCATTCACCGCTCGCTCTGCCGCTCGTCGGCTTAATTGCGGTCTCAATTCTGATGGGGCTAGCAAGTGACAGCTTCTTCACGGTCTCGAACATCCTCAACGTTCTCCGGCAGGTCTCCATCGTAGGGATCCTTGCGGTCGGTATGACCTTCGTGATCCTGACAGGCGGTATCGACCTGTCAGTAGGCGCAGTAATGGCGCTAGCCGGCACCATAAGCGCCGGTTTGATGGTGAACATGGGGCTGCCGGGCGCGGTTGGACTGCTCGCCGGTCTGGGAATCGGCATCCTGTTCGGCCTGTTCAATGGTGCGCTGGTCGCATGGGGCAAGATGCCTGCGATCATCGTGACGCTCGCAACGATGGGCGTCGCGCGCGGGCTCGGTCTGATCTACTCAGGCGGCTACCCGATCAGCGGATTGCCTTCCTGGGTGTCATGGTTCGGAATCGGGCGGATCGGCATCATTCCGGTGCCGGTGATCGCGATGTTCCTGATATATGTGCTCGCCTGGGTCCTGCTGCAACGAACGGCCTTCGGTCGCCATGTCTACGCGTTGGGAGGCAACATCACCGCTGCGCGCCTCTCGGGCGTCAAGACGCGACGCGTGATGCTGGCCGTTTACGGTATCTCGGGACTGACCTCGGCGCTAGCGGCAGTGATCCTGACGGGCCGCCTGATGAGCGGTCAGCCCAACGCAGGACAAGGCTTCGAGCTCGACGCGATCGCCGCAGTTGTCCTTGGCGGCACCGCCATCTCCGGCGGGCGGGGGCTGATCCTTGGCACGCTAATCGGGGCGGTCCTGCTGGGCATCCTCAACAATGGGCTGAACCTAATGGGGATCAACCCTTACATGCAGGACGTCATTAAGGGCCTCATCATTCTGCTCGCCATCTATATCGGCCGCGAGTGGCGCTGACCGGACACCTTTCCTCCCCCTAAATGACCGGGACCGCTACGGGTCCTGGTCGGGACACTGCCTCGCGGCCTCCGGACGGGCGCGCGCTGGCCCAGATCAACAGGAGATCAACCATGTCTGAATCCTTGCAAGGCAAGACTGCCGTCATCACCGGGGCCGCATCGGGCATCGGCCTGTCCACCACGAAGGCGCTGCTCGAGGCCGGGGCGCAGGTGGTTATGGTAGATTATAACGCGGATGCGCTTGACGCGCTGACGACCGAGCTCGGAGACCGCGCGATCGCGCAGGTGACAAACCTGATCGAGCCCGAGAGTTGCGGGCGGATGATCCCGGAGATACTCGAGAAGGTCGATCAGATCGACATCCTCTACTGCAACGCTGGCACCTACATCGGGGGCGACCTCACCGACACCGATGGGGCCACGATCGACCGAATGCTGACGCTCAACGTCAACGCCGTGATGAAAAACGTTCGCGATGTCATCCCGCACATGTCCGAACGCGGCAGCGGCGACATCGTTGTGACCTGCTCGATCGCGGGCCACTTTCCGACCTACTGGGAGCCGGTTTATTCCGCCTCAAAATGGGCGATCACCTCTTTCGTGCAGGGGATGCGGCGGCAAATGATCCCGCATGGCGTGCGCGTGGCGCAGGTTTCGCCCGGACCTGTGATCTCGGCGCTGCTGGCCGACTGGCCCGAAGAAAACCTGCGCAAGGCCAAGGAAAGCGGGAGCCTGATCGAGCCCGAGGAGGTAGCCGACGCAGTCCTCTACATGCTCACACGCAAGCGCACGGTCACGATCCGCGACATGATCGTGCTGCCCACCAATTTCGACCGGGTGTGATCCAGTCAACAGGGAGCAGAGGAATGGAGCCGCTCTTCCTTGGCATAGATGTCGGCACCGGCAGCGCGCGCACGGGTGTCTTCGATCCGAACGGGCAGATGCTCGGGGTTGGCAAGCATTCGCTGGAGATCCATCGCGCGCCGGGCGGGATCGTCGAACAGAGCGGCGATCAAGTCTGGCAGGCGGTCTGCCTTGCCACCCGCGCGGCGCTGGCCGCGGCGACAGTCGATCCGGCTCAGGTCGCGGGCGTCAGCTTTGACGCGACCTGTTCGCTGGTGGTGGTCGGGGAGGCTGGCGCGCCCCTCCCGGTCAGTGACCCCGACCATCCCGATCGAAACATAATCGTCTGGATGGATCACCGTGCGAGAGATCAGGCGCGGCGCATCAACGCGACGAAGCATCGCGTTCTTGACTATGTGGGCGGACGGATCTCGCCCGAGATGCAGACGCCCAAGTTGCTATGGCTGCGCGAACACCGTCCCGAAATCTATAACCGCGCTGCGCAGTTCTTTGACCTGACCGATTTCCTGACATGGAAGGCCAGCGGGTCGCTTGCACGTTCGACCTGCACGGTGACATGCAAATGGACCTATCTGGCACATGAGGGACGCTGGGACGCTGACTATTTTCACAGCATCGGACTGGCAGATCTGTCCGAGGACGCGTTTGAACGGATCGGCGCGAAGGTCGTCGATCCGGGCACAGCGCTGGGTGCGGGCATGACCAACGCGGCCGCCTCCGAGCTGGGGCTCCGGCCAGGCATTGCGGTGGGGGCAGGGTTGATCGACGCTCATGCCGGCGGGCTTGCGACGGTCGCCGCCGAGGGCGGCAAGGGCGATCCGACGGCCTGTCTGGGCTATGTATTTGGCACCTCCTCCTGCACCATGACTACGACGCGCGATCCGGTTTTCGTGCCAGGGGTCTGGGGGCCTTATTTCTCGGCCATGGTGCCTGGGATGTGGCTCAATGAAGGAGGGCAATCGGCGGCGGGGGCGGCGATCGACCAATTAATTGCGATGCATCCGGCCAGCGCTGAGGCCACCGAAGCCGCGACAGCCGAGGGCAAGTCCGTGCCGCAATTTCTGGCCGACCGAGCACTGGCGTTGGCTGGCGATGCGCAGGGAGCGGTGCGGCTGGCCGAGGGGGTGCATGTCGTGCCGGAATTCCTCGGCAACCGTGCGCCGTTTGCCGATCCCGACGCCCGCGCCATCGTGTCCGGCCTCGGGATGGGGCGCGACCTAGATTCGCTCGTCGTGCTCTACGTGGCGGGGATCTGCGGGCTTGCATCCGGGCTGCGCCAGATCGTCGAAGCGCAGGCCGCGCACGGCGCGCTGATCGACACGATCTCAATCAGTGGCGGGGCGGGGGCGCATCCGCTGACGCGCCGGATCCTAGCCGATGTGACGCGCCGCCCGGTCGAGGTGACCGAGAGTCCCGAACCCGTCCTGCTCGGCGCCGCGATGCTGGCGGCGGTGGCGGCGGGAACCTTTCCCGATCTCGCCTCTGCGATGAAAGCTATGTCGCGCGTGACTGAGCGCTGCTCGCCTGCCGATGGGGAAATCGCGCAGATCCATTCGATGCGACACGCGGCCTTCCTCGCCTTGCAGGATTGCGCGCGCAAGCTCCGTGGCGGAACGCCGCCGCTTCAGTGCCCGGCCTAACGGCCCAAAGATGAAAGGACAACAAGATGAGTTTCCAAGGCAAATCCGTGATCATCACCGGGGCGGGCAAGGGGATCGGCCGCGCTTGTGCGCAGCGTATGGCCGCGCAGGGCGCTCGGGTCGTCGCACTGAGCCGGACACAATCGGATTTGGAGTCGCTGACACAGGAAACTGGTGGGCGCGGGATTCCGGTCGATCTGTCCGATCCAGCAGCGGCGCGCGCGGCGATGGCCGAGGCCGGCACTTGTGATTACCTGATCAACAGTGCCGGGATCAACGTGCTCGAAAGCGTGCTCGATATGTCCGAGGGCGGCTACGAGACGGTGCTCGGTATCAACCTGCGCGCTGCTCTGATCTGCTGTCAGGAGTTCGCGAGGGCCCGGATCGCGGCTGGTGGCGGCGGCGCGATTGTTAATATCACGTCGATCGCCGGCCATCGCGGCTTTCAGGATCACCTTTGCTATGCCGCCTCTAAGGCGGGGCTGGAGGGCGCGAGCCGTGTGATGGCGAAGGAGTTGGGACCGCATAATATCCGCGTTAACTGCGCTGCTCCCACGATCACCCTCACCGAGCTGGCCGTCGAGGCGTGGTCCGACCCGGAGAAGAGCGGGCCAATGTTGGTGCGTCACCCGATGGACCGCTTTGCCGAGGCCGAGGAGGTGGCACAGGCGATCACGATGCTGCTGTCGGATGCCTCGGGCATGGTCACCGGCGCGGTGCTGCCCGTCGATGGCGGTTTCCTGTCAGTGTAACCCTGACCTGCCCCTGAACGTTTTCACGACCCATTTGAAATTTCAGGTGAGTGTGTGGCGTTTTCGCTTACTCAGGTCTCAACGTTGAAGTGCCCAACTTTTGCCAGCCTTTCGGTCTACAGAAAAAGTTGGTTGGGCAGCACGAAGGAATGACGGCATGTCAAATGAGAATACGAAGGAATGGGCTGACGAGCGGCGTAGGCAAGAAGAAAGCAAAAGGCGACAGAATGCCCCTAAGTGCATGCACTGCGGCGGTCCTGTCCCGCACGGGGAAGTGCTCTGCGACGCTTGCGACTGAGTGAATCTGAAAACCCCTGCAGAGTGGGGCTAAGGAGCCGCCTACACAGCGAAGGTTTGTTTATTGCTTCCTTCGGGGCTCTCGCGTCCGAAGCGCAGTTTGGGCGCTTTGGGTGAACTGCTGGACCGTCCGCTGAGTAGGACGCACCTTGCGGCAGCGGGTGAACACGGCTTCAGCAATCGACAGCGGGAGTGAGGTAACATGATTGGGATAAGGCAAGCGACGGATGCCGATGCTGACCTGCCACGGGTCTTTCACCCAGCCACGACCTGAGCCCGATTGGTGTTTATCTGATCCCTGGAAACTGGACCGTTTGAAGCTGGAGTTTTCCGCTACACTTCCTTGACTGGAAGAGGAATGGGAGCGCATGAGGGCGAGCGAATTGTCGAACGCTCGGAAGACGTTCATTTTGAAGCAATGTGGGGAACGCACGGGCCGGTCGCGGAGGTCTATCGGACGGTTGGCATCAGCCAGCCGATCTACTTCGGTAGGAAGAAGAAATACGCCGTTGATCTGCCTGACGAGATGCTGACCCGCGGCCTCGAGGGACCCAAGGGGCAGGTTAAGCTACTTGTCGGATGACGCTGACCGATGGAACGTTTTCCTTATCTCCACGTTGTGAGAGTGAGCAAGAAAAGGACTTGACGACAAAGTCGCGACCTGTAACAGCTAGATTGTTGATAAGAGATGAGTCTGTAATCCTAACCTCTCAAGCTTTTTAGCCAATGGGCTGGGCGGCTTGAGCGCTCTAAGTTCAGAGTGAGCTGCTAGCTGGAAACAGCCATTGCTTCGGAGATTAAGCCTTTGAGCTGAAATTTTGGAGCGAAAGGGTCATCTAGATGACCGAAGTACTAGGGATGAAGTAACAGATAACGGTTAATGGGCGCGGGGATTCCGCGCCCTTAACTATTTCAACTCTAGCCACGCACGACATCGTTTGAATAGATATTCGCGTGATCTCCGTTGATTTTGATTTCACCCGCTTCAGCACAACGAAAGGTAGCGTTGATCAGCTGCTTCCCGCCCTCAGGCTGAACATCGTGCTGGAAGCCGTCAGAGAGAGGGGTTCCAAAGCGAAAAAGCGCTTCAAGCAGTCTTCTCCTCAGGTCTATATCCTCTTTACGCTCGGCGGGCACCTCCCGGATAAACCCGTGCTGACCCTTGGATGTTCGTGCAAATACGTATCCACGGTTATCATAACAGAACGTGAGATTCCGGCTGCCCATTTTCTGGTAGAATGCTGGGAGCATATCCGAGGTGAATTTCCTTTTAGATACGCTTTCTTCAACTTCGCCAAGCGTGTTTTCGTTGAGCGCAAACTGAGAGAAAATATTTTCAAGGTATGCTCCGTTTTTAGTGATGAAATTTCTCGCCGGGAGTAATAATGGGTCGTGAGATTTCATCTTTTCAATTCTTAACTTTAAATCTTTGAATTTTTCAGAGTTTATTTCTGTTATGCTTTTTCTAAGAGCCTGGAGCACGTCTTCAACTCGAAATGTCCAGTGGCGGCCATGATCCCACGGCTCCTCTGGGTCTCGGGTTTTGACGTAGCGTGCAGAGAAGCCAAAGTAGTCTACTAATTTTTCAAAGTTCGGAGCTTCTGGGAATACGACCACGATCTGACTCGGGCGAGGTATGTTCTCGCCCTCGCTATCGTTCAACGTCTGTAATGAAAAGTCTGTAGCTTTGCGTAATAATTCCCCAATCGACCTATTGGAATTATATCTCTGGTTCAAACTTTCTGGGAATGGAGTCGCAATGAACTCCCACCCCTCAAACTCTTTTTTTAGACTGTTCGCTGCCGCAATTGAGATGTTCCCAGGTAAGCCAGCGAGTATAGCCATTCCCCTAGCGCCCGGTGCTTTGACGGGTTTGCTTCTCCTTCGGGCCATTTTTAATTCCGTGATAAAATATCCGCAATATCAGCGGGCAAGATAATCTTTTCCAATATTCGTTGGTCTTGAGCTCGCAGGAATCTGTCGAGCGCACTCTGGCTGCGATAATGTTTTCCTGCCACGCTCGGTGCTTCGTCTCGGATGAAATCGGTAATCGAAAGTCCTCTGTCGGTAAGCCATGCATTCAGCTTTTCGTTCATTTCTTTCAGATTTCGGCTTTCGGCTTCTTGGACCGGAATTCCTGGCAGTCTAAAATTATCATCGATGACAATAAAGCCGCTAGGAATCTCGGCACCTGTGTCGATTTTCTGGTATTTGTGAGGAGGTGTCTTGCTGATAATTATTACCTGTCCCTCCTCAGTTGCGGCGCAAAATGCGATCTTCAAGGAGTTGGGTAAGTCACGAAAGCTGCGTTCGTTTTTTTCTTCCTGATTTGAAAGTGTTGAGGTGAACTTTTCATGATCTATGTAGTCGCCTCCTACTTTTATTTTCTTCACTTGGATTCCAAGGCCCTCAGATTTTGCCATTAAAATTGAATTTGATAGACTCCCATATTTGCTTCTAAGTTTTTTTCTTAGCTCTGGAAAGTTGACGCCAAACCGCGACAGGAAAAGAGGTTTATGTGGGTGGTTTGCGTAGTGCGTTTCTACAGTCTCCACCAGTTCAAGCAGGTCGCTATCAGATTGCTCCACGAAAATGACTCCTGTGACTGCTTTGGTTCTCAAGGCCTAGAAGGCACTTTGTGTGACCTTTTTACCAATTTCATCGTAGTCATATCATGTCCGATGTAGCGGGTCAGCCAAGAAACGCATAGGTCCGAGCTTAAACAATGGTCTTCTGTGGTGTGGACGACCGTGCTGAGATGGCTGTCTTCGCAAATGAGTAAACGAACGCGTTAATGGTTTTTAGCCCGCGTGTCTGCGCGGGGATCGGATTTGGAGCTTGAGGAGATCGCGAGATGCAGCGCCCGGCCGAAGCCGTGTCGGCAAAAAATGTTCTCTTGGAATATATAGACGATTTGGCCTTCGGGCAAAGGCGCCCAGATGCTTCATTGAGCGCGAAAGCACTATGAGGCCCCACGCGCTCTTTGGATGAAGGCGCTGGTGACGTTCGGATCCCCCTTGAAAAGGCCTCTGCTTGGTTGAAAAGAATTTGCATAAATCAGGTTGGCATTGTCGGCTGAGTTTCTCATTCTATGTAGCCCTTCGCCTGTGGATGCTCGCGCAACTGCTCAGGCCGATAGGCGCGCATCTCTCCCAGATGTGATACCGCCTCGGATTCCAGCCTCTCAAGCACTGACGGGTGCAGCTGAAACATAGATTCGACCTTGCGGGGATGTTTCGGCCAGCGCCATTTGATCGGGCCAAATTCAAACATGTAGGTTTCCTCATGCTGCATCCCGTGGGGATCTGGCGCCAGGTAGAGCTTGTCATCGTTGATCTGGATGTCCGGAACGCACTCGCGGAGTTCGTCGAGCATCCATTGGAGTGAGATGTCGCTCAGGCGGGATTCCTCCTCGGGATAGCTCCCGCCGACATCACTGTGACATCCGGCGAACCAGACCTGTTTCAGCCAAATAGGTTCGCGTCCCTTGGTCTTTTTCGCCTCGGCGGACATTCCCCATTTCACCCTCGGGAAGTTCTTTCGATGCTCGTCGATCGAGAGGGCATGGCGGGCGTGCTGAACGTCGGAATCGAGCCACTTGTCGTAGTTCTGCAGGTTCCACTTCGCGTAGTGCCCGTATTTCCAGATCGAAGGCCAATCTCTGACCCGCGAGATCTTCAGCGGGTGATTTTCATCGGGCGAGAAGTATTTCCACTGGGACCATTTGAGCTTGCCATACCAATAGAGCACCGCAAGGAGAAGTAGTATCGTGGCGCCCCAAATTGCCCAATGGACCGACGCGACGATCATCGCGACAATGGCCGCTATTAAGACGAAAGCTGCTGCTCCGACGGCTACGCTGACTTTTGCATTCCCGAGCGCTGCGACTGTGTCGAACCCGCCGATGAATGTTGGTTGCACGTTTCCCTGAACGTCTTCTTCGGCATTCGGAACGAAGCTGCTGTATTTCTGGCGAAACCGGCGACCTAGTTCCTCACGTCTTTCGTAGTAAGGCTCCTGTCCTCGAGGATACCCGTTGCCATGGTTGTAGACGTAGTTCACGGCATCGCTGGCGATCTTGCGAAGTTTGGGTCCGAAGCGCGGCACCCTCGATCCATCCGGCATTTTCGTCGGGATACCACAGAGGTTCATCACGTTAGCCACGGCTCTGACGGTGTAGGCCCCTCGGGAAAATCCGAAAAGCAAAACGCGATCCCCGGGCTCATAGTAGGAAATGATCTTCTCGTAGCAATCGATCACGTTCTCATCGATCCCCGTTCCGACCGCCGCGGAGAGAATGTTCCGAATGCGCTTGAAGGTCATCCCTCCGACTTCTCCAGCTCCGAGGCCGGGATCGTAGAAGCTGACCTGTTCATGGGGGCTGATAGGGGAATCCGGACCCGGGCGCATGGCGCGATACATCTTGTAGATGTTGGATAGGCGTTGATCCGGTCGCATCCCACCGATCTGACCGGTGCCGTCGGAAAAGATGAGAATATTCTTCGGCATATGATGCTCGCGAAAGTTCTTAATATGTTCCCATTCTTGTCGCGCGATCGACTTCGGTCAACAGGTTACATGCGTGCTTGCGTCGGGATGGCGATGGATGAAGTGGCAGGCTCGATCCTGAGGATAACCTCGGTAAGCCACGGGGAAGGGGGCCTTGAGAACCTGCAATGAACAGAGCCAGTCGAAGAAATTCAGGCTTGTTTGAGGCCACCTTTGTGGCCGCGCTCTTCCTCACTTAGCTGAGGCAATGGGGTGCGGAACGAAGGCTGAAGTCGGGAGGTCGTTTCAAGTTTGAAAAAATGTGTATAATTTCCAATATGTTATGCGGCTTCTTTGGTTTTCTGTTGGATCCGCGCTTTTTTCCGGTTCCGGAAATTATTCCATCCTGCTATTGTCACCATATGAAAACGACCTTGCATATCAATCTGATAGCCCCGCAGCTGATACGCTGATCCCCTTGGATCGCGTGCGCTGAACGTTTCTCTGCGCGCTCGCTCTTTCGAAGCAAGCGAAGCGGTCCGGTTGTTCTCACTCTCTCCCACTCACAGACCTGCGTGACAGCCTTGTTCAGGTCCGCATTGCGGCCTGTCAATGGCTTTTGATCGCGAGCTTCCGACGCCGATTCGCTTCGAATTGGTGATCGGACTGCTGAAAAAAGTTCTGTCTGAGGTGTCTGCGAGAGGTCGGTTCGCTTGGGTTTCGACACACGTATCAGCAGACGCTCCTTGAGAGACCCATGCGAAAAACTCGAGCTTTCAGCCCGTCAACGCGAACCACGTCCAAGCTGGCTTGAAGAGGAGACAGAAAACAGCGGAGGCGAGAATCCACAACGACCTCGAGGCGCCAATCGTTTTTCGCACGGGGCCAAGTTCCGTTATGGGGTAAGTAGCTCGATTTAGTCCAGATCAAGGTTTGAAAAGCGCTTTTAAATCCGTGATTTGGCTGATGGCGATCAACTGCCGAAACCGAAGAGAGGGGGAGACCCGAGAAGCGACACGCTGAAAAGAAAAAGGCGCGCCGAGAGCGGCACGCCAAAGGTAACGACCGAGCACGGCCGCGTATTCAATTGCGTTCATAGACCCGAATACGGGCAGGCGCAACTCCGTTCCTCGGTCCATTCGAAATGAAAGAACCCGGATTTCCGGGAACGGAGGACCTATGTCTGAAGACATGATGCTCCCGGTTGGTCAGTCCAACCGGAATGAACTGCCACCTGAACTTCCGGAGCCCTCGACGGCAGGCCGCAAGATCAACCGGCACTCCCGTGAACACTGCACGGGCCAGATCGCGGTGGGGCCTGGTGGAGGGCGGATCGTGCATCTCGAAAGTCACCTTGAGCTGTGCTGGTGCCTGACGCTGATGGGGCGTGAGAGCACGGCGGACCTGCGCGAGCAGGTGGGGTTCGGCTGGGAAGACGAGCAAGGCGAGATGCGTCGGCATTGGTTCGACTTTTTTGTCACCGAAGTCGACGGTTCGCAGATCGCGTATTCGGTCAAGCCGCAGGCCCGCGTGTCCGAACGTTTTCTGCGCGAGATGTCGCAGATCGCGGAGCAAGCGCGGGAGAGCGGTTTCGTGGACGATGTCCGGCTGCTGACCGACGAGAATCTCGATCGGGTCGATCTGTTCAACGCCAAGCTCTTCTTCGCTTATCGGCGACCGGAGCCCGCGGCAGATCGCCTGGCGTGTGAGATTCATGATGCGATTTCGGGTCTGTTCAAGCTCGGCGAGCTGGTCGCGTATTTCGACGAGCCCGGCGACGGGTTCCGTGCCTTCGTCCGCCTGATCCAATCAGGCCATCTGAAACTCGTTCGCCACGAGCAGATCTCCCTCAATTCCAATGTCTTCAAAGCGAAAAAGGTGACACAATGAGCATCCAATTCGGCCACGCCATCTCTTCGCAGCGCCTCGCGTTCGACCCCGCCGATCGTGTCTCGATCGACAACATCTCGATGCGGCCCATCCACTGTAATGAGGATGGCTGGGTGCTGCAGGAAGACGACGGCTCCGGGCGCGCACGCCAATTCACCCATCAAGAGCTGAACCAATATGCAGCGCAGGGAAGGCTCACCCATCAACGCGGCTACTTCCTGCCCCATCAGGCGCGTGCGCGTCTGAAGCAGGCGGAGTTTTTGATTTCGGCACTGCCGAAGCGCGATCGCGTCGCGTTTGCCAAGCGCGACGCGTGGGTGCTGGCGTTCTTCGAGCTGCAGAAAAAGGGCATGAAGATCACGGATGCTTCCATCGAGGCACACGAAGCCGAGCTGCTGAAATTGGTGAAAGACTTCGCCAAGGAGTCGCGCAACCACGATCTGCCCGACAAGTCGAAAACGAACGATATCTTTGAGACGCCTTCGGCTCGCACGCTGCGCCGTTGGGTCAAGCAATATCGTGAGACGGGCGCCGCCGGGCTTGCCGACCGGATCTCCGCGAGAGGAAACCGTGGTCATCGGATGACGCCGGCGGAGATCTTGCTCATGATGCAGGGGGTCCGTGAATACATGTCCGAGACGCGCCCCACGGAGGCGAAGATCGTCGAAGACGTCATGCGTGCTTTTGAAAAGCGAAACGCGGAACTCCGCGCCGAGGGACAGCCCGAGCTACGCGCTCCAAGCCGGTCGACGGTTCGAAAAGCGATCAAGTCTCTGGATCTCTATCAGGTCACGGTCGCACGCCATGGGCTCGACTATGCGCGCAAAGAATTTGCGCCGGTCGGAAACGGGCTGATGCTCACGCGGCCTTTGGAGCGCGTCGAGATCGACGAATACCGCGTCGATGCGATCACCCTGATGGCGTCCTCCGGTTTGGACGGCTTCTTGAGCGAAGATGAGCGCAAAGCGCTTGGCCTCGACGGATCGAAAGCGCGGTGGATCATCACGGTCGCGATCTGTGCGACGACGCGCTGTATCGTCGGTATGTCGATCAGCCGGGAAGCTAGCGGGTCGGCCGCGAAACAGGTCCTTCAGATGATCGTTTCTGACAAGGGCAAGTGGGCGGATGCGGTGGGGGCGCAGGGCTCCTGGGACATGCATGGCCGCCCGGAGCTGATTGCTACGGATAATGGCTCGGCTTTCATTTCCGAGACCTTCCGGGCTGGCTGCGCGGATCTGGGCGTCGCTCATGAGTTCACGCCGCCTGCGACCCCCGAGATGCGCGCGCGCATCGAGCGTTTGTTCCGCACGATTGCCGTGAAGCTTCTGCGGCGCCTGGCAGGCCACACCTTCTCCAGCATTCTGGAAAAGGGGGATGCTGATCCGAAAGCCCGCGCAGCGCTCACTTTCGACGACTTCGCTTTCGCAATGGTGCGCTGGATCGTGGATATCTACCACAATCAGCCGCATCGCGGCCTCGGCGGGGAAACCCCGCTGGACTGCTGGCGCCGTCTGATGAAGGAGTATGGCGTTGCGCCGTCGCCTTCGAACCGGGAATATCGGCTGATCTTCGGTGTCCGCCATACCCGTAAGCTCGACAAGGGCGGGATCACGGTGCAGGGGCTGCGCTACCACTCACTGGCTTTGGCGGAATGGATGAACCGCAATGGTGAGGTCGATCTCGAGGTGGCATGGCACCCGCGCGATATCGGCGCGATCCTTGTCTATCTCGGTGGCGAGTGGGTCGAGGTGCCAGCGCTCGACGAGCGCTACAGTGGTGTGGCTGCGCAAACCTGGCTGACGGCGGCCCGCCAGCTCAAGAGCGCAAACCCGCGGCGCAAGGAGTTCGATCACGACACGATCTTCGCTGCGATCAAGGCCATCGAAGACCGCAACGCCCAGGCAATGGCATTGGCTGGCCTTCTCGTCGAGGAGTGGACCGAGGAGAAACTCGCACGGGCAGAAAAGCGCCTCTTCATGGGGTTCAGGGAGTCGACCCGCACGCCGAGCGATGTGGTGCCTGCCGCCGATGGCAAGCCCGGCATGTCCATTCCCTCCCCTGAGAAGGAAGAGAAGGCCGCGAAACCCAAGCGCAAACGCAAGGGGAAATCGTCCGATTGGAACGTGGAGGACTGAGCCATGAGTGATATGGGCAAGGTGATGCGGATCCTCGAAGACCTGCGTGGGCTGCACGTGACCAACCCTCGGGACGCGGAATTCGCGTCCCAACTCCACCGACTTCTGGCGCATGACGCGGGCGGCAATCCTTTGCCGTCCGCTTTGCGGTTCACCTCCACGGGCGAAACGCGGGGGATCATGATCATCGACGAGCCGGGTGGCGGCAAATCCACGCTCGTCCAGCGGGCCTTGGATCGTTGTGCGGCCTTTCAGGCCGAGCCGGGAGCGCCGAAGCGCTATCTGGACGCGGCGGTGCCCAGCCCTGCGACCCTCAAGAGCATGACGCGCGAGCTGCTCAAGGACAGTGGTTATCCCGATGTGTCAAGGAGTCGGGAAGTCTGGTCGATGATGGAGCTTCTGCGCGAGCGGATCTCCATGCTCGGGGTCGTGGCAATCTGGATCGACGAGGCCCACGACCTGTTCTGTGCCGACCGAAACCTGATCCTACGCGCCCTGAAATCGCTGATGCAGGGGGATGCCGCTGTCATCGTGATCCTCTCGGGCACGTCCGCGCTCGCGGATGTCGTGCGCTCCGACCCGCAAGTCCAACGCAGATTTACCAGTCTCATTCTGCCGCCGGTCGATCCCAAGGCGGACGGGGTTCAGATTGCCGGGCTCATCGAGACTTATTGCCAAAGGGCAGGCCTTGCGCCTCCCGCCGAGAGGGACCTCGTCGAGCGCGTGACCCATGCGGCAAGGTATCGCTTCGGGCGGACCGTGGAGGCCGTCGTGAATGCGATCGAATGCGCGCTGATGGGCGGCGCAGATCAGCTGGATATCGATCACTTTGCGGAAGCCTATGCGCTGCATGAGGGCGCGGGGTCCGAGCGCAATGTGTTCCTCGTCGAGGACTGGTGGAACCTCCGACCGGATGGGGACCCCGTAGAAGCACCTTCCCCGCGTCGACGCCGGAAGGGCAGGGGGTGAGCGTGATGCAGCTTCGACCCGATCTTCCGTTCCAAGCCGAAGAAACCGTCCTGTCCTGGACTGCACGTCTTGCCGCCTTCCATACTGGAGGGCGGTTGGTGCCCTTCCTCAATGACTTGGGGATTGCGCAAAATCGCCTTTCCGCGGGATGTGAGGAGGCGCTTCTGCGACTGTCTGCCAAGGCCGGCCAGGATTTGTCCCGCCTTCGTCGCAACGCCATCACGCGGATCGGGCTCCGCCAGTATCGCCTGCGCCACGAGACCTTCAGCGCAGGGTTCACCACCGGGGCGGTGACGCGCTTTTGTCCCGCGTGTCTGGCGGCGGACGATGCCGGCGGCGGGCGCAGTGCCACGGTTCGCATGCACCGGTTCGAGTGGCTGCTGCAGCCGGTGCGTATCTGCCCCCATCATTCGCTGCCGCTCATCGAGCGCAGGAGAGGCGATTGGGATGATTTCCTCCATGAGCTGCCGGTCCTCGTGCCGGAGACGCGTGAGCAACTTCTTCGCATGGCGGATGCCTCCTCTTCTGCAACGCAATCGCAGCTTCAGGGCTACGTCACAACGCGGCTTCAGGGCGGCAACGGGCCGGAATGGTTGGATCGGCAATCAATCGAGCAGGCCGTGCGTGCAACTGAAATGCTTGGTGCGGTCCTCGCCTTCGGTCCCGGGGCGAAGCCGGGCGATCTTGGCATGCTCGACTGGGTCCGCGCAGCAGATTCCGGTTGGCCCTATGTGAGCCAAGGAGAGCCCGGTATCCGCAAGGCGCTGGAGCACCTGCAGGAGGATGCCAAGGGCAGGGGGCGGGCCTGGTTGAGCCGAACGGCTGTGTTCGGAATGCTCTATCGCTGGCTTTCCTCGAACAAGCTTCGCAAGGACCCAGGGGAGATCAGTGATATCCTGCGCCGTTATATCGTCGATACGATGGATGTCGCCCCCGGCGAGGGCGTCCTCGGGAAGGTAGTCCAGAACCCCAAACTGTGCAGTGTGACGACCTTGGCGAAGTCGGATGGTGTTCATGCCCTGACGCTGCGCGACGTGTTGATCTCACGCGGAGCCCTCGAGCGCGGGGCCGCGTCGCGAAGCTGTGGGGAGCTCCTTGTTGATGCCGGGGTCGGTCGCAAGGCGAGTGACGCGATCCGTTGGGCGGTGCCGTTCACGCGTGCGGGTGACATCCTGAACGCATCGCGGCCGATGGTGTCGACGCTTATTGAGATCGGGGCACTATCGCAGGTCCGCCTCGATGGTGAGGCCAGAGGGAAACTCAGCCGGTCCATCGACGAACGGGAGATGCGCGAACTGCTGCGGCGGCTCAAGAACCTCGTGCCCGAGGTGGTCGAGCGGGTTCCTCCGGACATGGCGACGATCTCGCAATGCCTCGAGCGCTCGCGCCTGACGAATGAGCAGGTCTTGCGCCGCTTGCTTTCCGGGCATCTTCGTCGCGTCTGCCGGTTGGAGGGTGTCGGAGGTTTCAAGGGGGTGGTCTTGGATCCGAAAGAGTTCTCCACCCCTGGTAATCTTCCCCTGCCAGGTATGTCTCTCGAAATGGCGATGGTCATGTTCGGACTGAACCGTGCCGCGATCAACTCCCTGGTTCGGCCCAGGGACGGTGGCGCTCTTCTCGACGCGATCGAGGTTCAGGGCCGATATGGAAAATGGGTTTTGCCTGAGGCGCTCGACCGGTTTCGGGATCGCTTCGTGTTCGGCCATCGACTTGAGCTGGAATATCGGATCAAGCGGCCTGCCGCGAAATCTTTGCTGGACGCGAATGGCGTTGAGCCATTGTTCAATCCTCGCGAATTTGGCGCGATGATTTATCGGCGCGCGGATCTACCTTCGGAGCTCTCCCGGCGACGTTCGTAAGCCGCCAAGTCCGAACCCCAGATGCCGCCTTCGGGCGGCATTTTTTATGGACTTTCGATGGACAGTAATTGCTAACAGAATGGACAAAACAGCCGCTGATCGGTGTCGGGCTACTTTCTGTTGCATTTAAAATCAATGACTTATGACGGCTTGGTCTGGGCGAATGGACATTTTATGGTGGATTCCACAATTGTGCAACGCAGCATAAAATGTCCATTCCGGTAGGTTTTTGTCCATTATCGGAAGCATAAAGTGACCACCGAAGGTTTGGCCTTCGGTGGTTTTCTTTTATTTCAGTATGTTAGGCTATGACCGGATTTCGCGATTCTTGGTGGGTTTTCCAATAAGTTGGAACGGTTGACGCGCGCATCCAAAGCTGACCTATCTCCAACAAAACCCGGGTTCCTTATCTCATCGCCTCTCGAACCTCCGTTCGTGAAGGCGCATTGGCGGCGCATGCCGTCTGTCTAGAAGGAGCCTGCCATGTCCGTCCCTCTCCGCATTGTTGCTCTGCGCTTCGATCTCGAGACCTCACCGCAGAAGATCGAGCAACAGCTTATCGCCTTCCTGCGCGAGCTGCGCTGGAAGGCGCGCGGGTTTGATCCGGCGGATCTCGAAGCCGCGCGCGAGGCGGATCGCTGGAGCGAAGAGTTGCGCGCTTGTAGTCCCAGTCAGCGCGATGGCGATAAGATCCGTCGCAGAGCAAAAGCGCTCGTGGATCGGCGTTTCCGGGAATCGGGGGTGGCGCATCTGGACAAGGACGCGCGAGAGAAGCTGCGCGGGCTCAGCGACGGTGTTCGGGTGGTCCGGCTGCCATCAGAGCATCGCGCCGACGAGATTGCAGCGACGCTGCACGATGAGATGCCCTGGATGGCGCAGGCGACCACGCTGGCGTGGCACGCGATGCGCGAAAGCGTGCGCAACGGCGCACCCGCCTTGCACTTGCCGCCTATGCTGCTTGATGGGCCGCCGGGGATTGGTAAAAGCTACTGGGCACGCCGTCTGGCGGAGTTAATCGGCACACCTTCGGAGCTGATCGACGCCGCAAACGAGCCGGCCGGTTTCGCGGTCGCCGGAAGCCAACGCGGTTGGGCGACCGCGCAGCCAGGGCGTCCGGTCGAACTGTTCCTGCGCGAACACGTGGGCAACCCGGTGATCGTGATCGATGAGATCGACAAGGTCGGTGATGTGCGTTCAAACAAGGGCATGAGCTTTGCGCTGAGCAATGCGCTTCTGCCCTTGCTTGAGCCGCTTAGCGCTAAGGCGTGGAGCTGTCCCTACTTCCGGGTCACGTTTGACATGCGCTGGATCAGCTGGATCCTGACCTCGAACAATCGCCGCAACGTGCCCGCCCCGCTGCTCAGCCGCTGCCGGGTCATTGATATCCCGTCGCTCTCAGGCGCGGATCTGGCGCACTTCGCACGCCGGGAGGGCGCAGCGCGGGGCCTATCGGAGGATGCGATTGCAACCTTGGCCGAGAGGCTTGATGGCTCCTCCCATCGCCTTGACCTGCGCGCAGTGATCAAGCTGATCGATAGCCTTTCCGCGCACGAGAATAGCCCGAGAGCCCATTGAATGTCAGAGACCGTCTTATGACCAACACGCTAATCCTAGCTGACCTACATCTCGACCTCTGGCATCAGGCGGGCCTCAATCCGCTCGATCAGATTGATTTCGACGGTGTCGAATTGCTGATCATTGCGGGCGATCTGACAAACAAACCCCGGGTGCGTTGGAAGCAAGCGTTTGCGCTAATCGGTGAACGCATCCCGCTGGATCGCGTCCATGTGTTTCCTGGCAATCACGACTATTACGACTTTCGGCTGGATGGCGATGACCGGCTTGCCGAGATCGCCCTGACAGCTGGCGCCAAGTATGCGCAGAAATCTGTGATCATTCATGGCACCACGCGCTATCTGTGCTGCACGCTTTGGACGGATATGCGCATGGGCACTGGAACGTTGGAAGAGAATGCTGCCGAGGCTGCGCGGATCATGAACGATTACCGCTATATCCGGGTTGCGCACGCGGGCTTTCGCAAAGCGCGCCCGCTCGACACGGTTGCGCTGCATCGTGACCATGTCGCATGGCTGGAATCGCGATTGTCAGAACCGTTTGCAGGTGAGACCATCGTCGTGACCCATCACGCGCCCCATCCTTTCGCACTGTCGCCAAGCGGCCCGGTGCCGCAAGCCTATGCCTCGGACCTGAGCGATCTGATCAACCGCTTCCAGCCTGATCGATGGCTCTTCGGGCACACCCACTTGGCAGCAGGGTTTCAGATCGGAACAACTGAGCTGCGCAATGTCTCGGTGGGGTATCCGGCGAAGGCGACAACCAAGCACGGGAAGCCATGAAAATTGCTGATGATTGTCCTAATACTCGCGAGCCGCCCGACGCACACATTCTCTCCTCGTTCTCCGCCTGCAGGATCATTGCAATCGGCCCAGAGCCGACCTTCATGCCTAGCGTTGGTGCCGCATTGCGGCTTCCCGAGACCGGCCATTCGTGCGTCGTGCAGCATTTTTGAAGGGCGGAGGTCCGATGAGCGGACAAAGCGTATTTTGATCTTCTCAGAATGAAAGACTGCTTTCGGGAAGGGCGGGTTCTGGCCCGCCCGCCGCTGTCAGGGTTTGGGTGTTTAGCTGGCGTAGGCTTGACGCGAGCCTCGCGCAGTCTTGTTTGGGTTCATATCATCCGGTAGTGACGCAAGCATTACGGAACGCATGTCAGTCTGAACGAAATCAGGCAAAATCCGGTTGAATTTCTCCCCGGACAACTGATGCGACGTGTTCCACAAATATCGCATTTCGTTCATTTCGCGGGCGAGCTCCCAGAACGGCCCAAGGATCGTAAACAACCACCATGGAAACCCAGTGATCTTGATGCCGTGGCCAAGATGGTCTTGCAGCACATTCTGCAATTCCAGAACGGAAAAGCTGTGTCCTGGAAACGGAATGTCTTCGAAACTGGCAAGCTCGGCGCGTTTTTCAGCAAGCTGAACTGCAGCGTTGGCCCAGTCGGGCAGATAGCACATCGCTTGTAGCGCATCGCTGCGTCCGGCAGCCGTCAATTTTCCTTTTTTGATTGCGCGAAAATACAGCAGCCCCATCATGTCATCGTCCCGGTCGGGATCAATGAAGTTGCCTGACCGAAGTATAATGGTTTGCACGCCGGAAGCACGATAGGCCTGTTCCATATCGACGCGGACTTGGCCCTTGATTGTGTTTGGGCGTTGCGCTGTAGTTTCGGACCAGACGCCAGGTGTGTTGCCAAAATTATAAACATTGCCGGGGATGATGATAGTGGCACCACTGGCCTTGGCCGCCGCAATTACCTGTTTTGTCATCTCAGGGACCGTCTTGGCCCAGTTGTTGTAGTTGGGCGGGTTGAGGCCATTCACAATCAGATCAACGCCGCGGGCGGCCGCGATCATATCATTGGATTTGCGATCATAATGGCGCACGTTCCAACCGGCCTTGGTAAAGGCGTGTGTTGCATTCTGCCCGATCTTGCCAGAGGCGCCGAGGATGAGGACGGTGTTAGACATCTGAAGTTTCCGTTGATCTATGATGTGACGACTTGAACATGAGCTATTCAAATACGGAAATAAATTGCTCAAAATCCTACATCTGGTATTCATTAGTGTATGGATAAGAATCTGGGAGTGTTGGATTGGACATTGCTTCAGTCGTTTTCGGCTGTGGTTGAGAACGGGTCGTTGTCGGGCGCGGCGCGCAAACTGGGACAGAGCCAACCGACGATCGGAAGGCACATAAAGATGCTGGAAGCGGCTTTGAGAGTTGATCTGTTCATTCGGGCGCCACGGGGCCTAGTGCCGACGGCCGCCGGACTGGAAATGGCTGACACGGTGCATGACATGCAAAAGGCTGCGACCCGGTTGCGTCTGATCGCTGATGGCAAGGCCGGCGATCTGAACGGAACTGTGCGGATCACCGCAAGTGTGGTGACGTCACACTTCATTTTGCCGAAAATTGTTTCGGACATGCGCCAAGCACTTCCGGAAATCCAGATCGATCTGGTGCCATCTGACACAACAGAGAACCTCATCTACCGAGAGGCCGACATTGCAGTTCGCATGTATCGACCGACCCAGTTGGATGTGATCACCAAACATGTTTGCGATCAGCCGACCGCGATTTATGCAGCAAAATCCTATCTGGATCGAAATGGTCGGCCAGAAACGCTGGAAGATGCGGCGCGTCTGGATTTCGTTGGATTTGACAAGAGTGACTTGATTATTCGTGCGATGGCAGACCTTGGAATGAAAGCCACGCGCGATTTTTTTGCAGTGCGATGTGATCAGCAAGCGGTGCATTGGGAACTCGTTCGGGCAGGATGTGGGTTGGGTGGCGCGCAGACGATCATCGGGGATGCCGACCCGACAGTGGAACGCATTTTGGATGAGCAAGTGAAAATGCAGGCCCTTCCGATTTGGCTGACCGCGCCACCGGCTTTGCATACGAATCCCCGGGTTCGCGCGGTTTGGGACTACTTGTCAGATGCGTTGGTCCAACAGGTTGGTGCTTGATCAACAAGCCTACCATTCACACGCATTGCAGATCGATATACTGCTGATCCAGCGTGGCGAAAGCTGCCGTTCGCCGCGAAGCAGAATTCAGTAGGTTTGGGCTCAAACCGGACTTGCGGCGGCGCGGCATGCAAAACTTGACCTTGCAGGCTGCGGCGCGACCAACCGGATGACCGGTCCCAGCCCGGAGCAGACCTGCCAATTGCCGCCTTGGCGCGAAGACGGCTCATGCTGGTCGCGGCGGAGAGCTGCCGTTAGCTGCATTTGCACATATGGCACCCCAATGATGATTGCGGGCATTCACGGATATCCAGCAATATTGCGAGACAAAACTCCTTAGGCGCGGGCCTATGGCGCTCAAGCACTGCCCCTTATCTTTTCCGCTTGCCGCAGCATTTCCGTAAAGACAGATACTTTTGCGGCGCGGAATTTTGACGCCGGAAGCACCACGAAGATCCCTCCTTCGGGGAGTGGCCACGCGGGCAATACCTGTGTCAGCGCGCCCGAGGTCAGACGATCACGCACCAGATAGTCAGGCAGGATCGCCAAACCTGCTCCTTCCTCCACGGCGGCCATGATCGCGGGCGCGCTGTCGATTGAAAGATCGCTTTGCATGGTAACGGAGATCGTTTCGCCAGCGGCATTTTCGAACAGCCAATGCAGCGGGTCGGACAGCGCCTTATTGGCGACAAAGGGCGCTGTGGCGAGATCGCTGGGGTGTTGAATGTGATCGAACCGGCCGGACATGTCGCCCGCGCCGACGAGAAACTGCCGGAACCCGCCCAGTTTGCGCGCCGAGAGGGTGGAATCGCGCAGCCAACCGACCCGAATGGCCAGATCAAGCGCGCCCGCCATAAGATCACTGTGATCATCCCCGAGATATAACTCTACCTGACATTCGGGGTATTGGCGTCGAAACGCCGCGACCAGCGGGGCCACGACCGCCGTGCCGTAATCATTCGGGGCGGTCAGGCGCAACAGGCCCACGGGCTGCTCCGACAGGTGCGACAGCTCGCTGAAGGCCGCTTCCGCCTCGTTCAGGATCGATGTGCAGCGCCTGTAGAACAGCCGCCCCGCCTCGGTGGTGCTGACCTTGCGCGTGTTGCGCACCAAAAGCGTCGCCTTCAGCTCGTCTTCCAACTGCGTCACTTGGCTGCTGACCACGGCTTTGGTCACGCCAAGGCGGTCAGCGGCATTGGTAAAGGATCCGGTTTCGACAACTGCGGCGAAATACGCCAGCCGGTTGAGATTATTTGATTTGGCCATGCTCTCAGTGTTAGCCTTTGGCATACGGTCTGTCAAAATAGTTTGTCTTATCAGGGGGCAATGAAAGCGCCTATATCCCTCCCCAAGGAGACAGATCATGACACAAACAGTGACACTGCATTACCTTTTCGATCCGCTCTGCGGTTGGTGCTACGGCGCCTCGGAAACCATCGCCACGCTTGCGAACCACCCCGATATCGACCTGCAACCACGGGCCACCGGCCTGTTCGCAGGTAATGGCGCGCGGCCGATGAAAAGTTTTGCCGCGCAGGCTTGGGCGAATGACCAGCGCATTGCCGCGCTGAGCGGTCGGCAGTTCACCGAAGCCTATCGCCGCGATGTTCTGGGGGCCGACGATGCGTCTTTGGATTCCACCATGGCGACGCTGGCCGTTACGGCCGTGGCCGACACAACCCCTGCCACGCCCCCCGCTCGGGTGATCGAGGCCCTCGCTGCCATTCAGGCGGCGCGCTATGTCGACGGCAAGGATGTCACCTCCTCCGCGATTGTCGCAAATGTGCTGACGGACTTCGGCCATGCAGAGGCGGCCGCGCGTGTTCTGGCCCCCGATACCGCCCTCGCGGATCTGGTGCGCACACGCACCGCACAGGCGCGCGATCTGATGGCGGCCCATAACGTGCAAGGCGTTCCCGCCCTGATTGCCGATGTCAACGGCAGACAGTTCGGGCTGGATGCAAGCGCGATCTATTCCGGACCTGACGCAATACTGGCCGCCCTTGGGCGCGCCTGATCCCACCATACCGAAAGGGCAAAATGATGAACCGCAGAGATCTTCTGAAACTTTCCACCGCAGCGGGCGCAGCCGCCCTGATCGCACCCGGCATCTCGTTTGCAGATACGAAGGGCTTGACCTGGACCCATTTCCCCGCAGGCGAGAACGGCTTTTTCCGCGCGCCCGTTCTGATCCAGGGCGAGACTGACCTGCTCCCGTGAGGGTCCCCATTTATGAGTTAACTCTCTTCAGGGCTTGGTCCTCTTTCGACCGTTTTTGATACTCCCACGGTGTGAGCCCTTCGTGGCCCGTATGGGGGCGGTGGTGGTTGTGGTCGTCGCGCCAGGCCGTGATCAGATCACAGGCGTGGCGGATACTGGGGAAGGGGGTGCTCGATCAGGGAATCGTCCATCAGGCGCCCGTTGAAGCTCTCCACGAAGCCGTTCTGCATCGGCTTGCCTGCCAGTCGATCTTGCGGTCCTCCTGCCAGCTCAACATACTGCGGATGCCCGTGTTCTGGTAGGCATCGACATTTCCAAACACCGCCACGAGGTGTTGATTGCCGCCCCTGGCAAGCGGCGCCGACGGCGACTGACCATCACGAACACCGTGGACGATATCGACCGTCTGATTGCCTTGCTCGGAGATTACAACTCTACGGTGCAGATAGGCTTCGAGGCCACCGGCAACTATCATAGGGCGCTGATGTATCGGCTTGGCGCCGCGGGGTTTGATCTCAAGTTCGTCTCATCGATCACGATGGCGCGGCCCCGTGAAGCCCTGCACAACGGCTGGGACAAGAACGATCCGAAGGACGCCCAGGTCATCCTTCACATGCTGCAGATCGGGGCAACCCAGATCTTCCTAGACCCTCTGCGTGCCGGCACCAACGACATTCAGGAATTGTCGAAGACGCACGAGATCGTCTCGCGAGCCAAGACGGAACTGTGGCACCGGATCCAAGGGCACTACCTGCCGCTCTACTTTCCTGAGGCGACACGCTTCCACCGCAGCTCGCGCAGCGACTGGTTCCTGGCCTTTCCGAGATGTTACCGTCGCCGCATCTGATCGCCGCGATGGACAAGGAGGCCTTCATTGCCGCGGCCTGGCAGGTGGTCGGGCGCAAGGTCTCCAAAACTGCCCTCATCTCGGACATTTACGAGACCGCACGCTGCTCGGTCGGCCTGCCGGTCGCGGAAGACTCCGATGCCTTGCGCATGTTCCGGATGGTGCTCGCTGAAGGGCGCAGCCTGATCCGCCAGCGCAATACGATCGAGGACCGTGCCACCGAGTTGCTCGGCGATCACCCTGATTACCGGCTGCTCACCTCTGTTCCAGGCATCGGGCCGATCAACGCGCTGACGATCCTGGCCGAGGCCGGGGATCTGCGCCGCTTTCCCCACCATCGTCAGTTCCTGAAGTTCTGCGGCATGGATCTCGCCACGGTCCAGTCCGGCATGTTCCGTGGCCAGAGCCGGATCTCGAAATATGGTAATGCCCGGCTGCGGCGCACACTCTGGATGGCCGGCCAGACCGCCGTGCTCCAGCGCACCAACAGCTTCCGGGACAAGTTCGAGCGCTATATCGCACAGGATCGCCACAACCCGCATCTCCGGCGCAAAGCCTACACAGCTGTCGCAGCCAAGATGGCCCGAACCATTCACGCCGTGATCAAATCCGGCGACCCCTATCGCCCCTTCTTCGAAGGGGTGAGCCCAGGCGGAAGGACCCCTCTCTGTCGTGCCGTGGAGGCAGTCCGCTGACCTCGTAGATAATGTTCGGGCCTTTCGCTTGGGAATTCGGATCTCGTCTTGAGGACGGTGAGGGCGGCGCTCAGGCTGACCCTGTGTTTGCTATGGGAGAGACCACTTCTTGACGGCGAAGCCCGCCTGGGCAACCATCTACAGGGTGTCCGACCGTTCGGATGCCCCGTGACCCAATGCCTAAAACGGCAAATTCTTCCCGACGTAGGACGGCACGGAACTGACGACCACGCAGGGGTAGCCCCGTTCCTCGGCGATCCGGTTCAGTTCGCCGACGACCCGGTGCCCCGTGAGCGAGGTGTCGACAACGTGGGCAGGTAAGCGTGCCGCCTCCCACGTCCCTTGGTGCGTCCGGCCCTGAGACGGCCTTCGTACCAAGCGTGGCAGGTCCCGGCCCATTCCCGACCTCCAAATATAGCTCGGATGTCGCATCGCAGCACCTACAATCGGACATTGCCCTGAGCCTCTCATTCTCGAGAGAATGTGACGCGCTGACGAGACCACTCCCAGCGACAGCGCATCAGATCTTCAGTGGAACCTGGCAGCGTTTTCTGCGGCCGCAGCCCCCGTGTCGCCCTGACCGAAAGCCGACGGTCGGGGCTCCGGCAGTTGCAGCGCCTCCTGAACTCGCGGCATGGCGCCGATGCGGTCGAACCACGCTGCAGGTGCGGCAGCCCGTCGACGCTCACCGTGGCCAGAAGTAGCTGCGTGCCCAGGGGGGGGTCGCAATATCCGCGATAGAAATCGCATCACCGACCAGCCACTCGCGCCCGGAAAGCCGCGTCTCCATAACTTCGAGCAGGCGGCAGGCGTCATGCACGTAGCGGTCGATGGCATAGGGCACCTCGTCGCCGTTCGGCGTGGCGATGCCCTTGAAACAAATCGCCTGGCTCGTCATCGGACCGGTCCCACCCATCTGAAACATCAGCTATTGCAGCGTCTCCGAGCGCTCCTTGGGGTCATGGCCAAGGACCCGGTCATAATCCTCGGCGAGATACCACACACGAACTTCGTTTTCTAGGGTCAGGACCCATTGATTTCAGCAGAAGGGCATGATTCACCGCACGAAAACAGAGCGGTGACATGTCTGATCTATTCTGGCTGAGCGATGCGCAGATGGCGCGTCTGGAGCCCTACTTTCCGAAGTCCCATGGTAAGCCGCGCGTCGATGATCGGCGCGTCCTGAGCGGTATTATCTTCATCAATCGTAATGGGTTGCGATGGCGAGATGCGCCGAAGGAGTATGGCCCCCACAAGACGCTCTATAACCGTTGGAAGCGTTGGAGCGACAAAGGCATCTTCGCGAAGATGATGGCCGGACTGGCTGCCGGGCATGGCGAGAAGAAGACCGTGATGATTGACGCCACTTACCTGAAGGCCCACCGCACGGCGTCCAGTCTGGGCGTCAAAAAGGGGGGCGCGGCCGCCTGATCGGACGGACCAAGGGCGGGATGAACACGAAACTGCATGCCATCTGCGACAGCCAGGGACGCCCTCTCAACCTGTTCGTAACGGCAGGACAGGTCAGCGATTACATCGGTGCCCGGGCGCTTTGCGACAGTCTTCCGGATGTCGACTGGCTGCTCGGGGATCGCGGTTACGACGCCGACTGGTTCCGCGAAGCGTTGAAAGACAAGGGGATACGCGCCTGCATCCCGGGCCGTAAGCAGCGGAAGACACCGGTGAAGTATGACAAGCGCCGCTATAAACGCCGCAACCGGATCGAGATTATGTTCGGCAGACTCAAGGACTGGCGGCGGGTAGCCACGCGATACGATAGGTGCCCGAAGGTCTTCCTCTCGGCCATCGCTCTCGCCGCCACGGTCATCTACTGGCTATGAGTCCTGAGCCTAAGATGCTTGGCCTCGTGGCGTTTGCGCGGGATATTGAGCCTGCCTTTGAGAGAAGTCTGCGAAACAAGTATGGCGATGAAGCTATAACCAAAATACTATCTGGTCCGGAGTAATCCCCCGTCCCTTTGTCAGGTGCGCGTGTCTTTGTGACACGCACCTGGCAAAGGGAGGGTGGGGCTGAATTGAGTTGGGACTTGTCAGTTTCATTCACCGCAATGGAGGACTGCTATGCTCGATCTGTCTCTACCCGGCTGGGTCGCCGATGTGGCGCCCCGCGATATCATTCTGTTCCGCTTACCGCGGACTCCGGAATGGTCAAACGCCGGCCGTGCCTGGTCTTAGATCGCAGTCGGCGATGTCAGCATAGCGTGTTGGTCGGTCGCGGCGCGTCGAGGAACGCCTTGAAGATCGCGAGGTAGTCGCGATCCCCGTTCTCTCGGGCTGCGTGCCAACGGCCATAGGCCTTGAGGTTCTGCGATGCCGGCCCACAGAATGGGCGGATGAAGTGCCGGTAGCGGCTGATCAGGGCATTCACGGTATTGATGTGATGGGTCTTCGGCGTGCGGCGCGACCGCCTCCCACCGTTCAGCGCGAAGTGGGTGATGCGCGTGGTCTTTGCGATCGCCTCGTAGGTCACGTGGCCATCGGTGCAGAGCACCGCGTCCGGCGCCATCGTCGGAAGCAGAGCCGCGGATACCTCCTGTTCGGTCACCTTGTTCACGGCTTCCAACGCGCGATGTCCGCCCCTGTCGGTGATCGCCACCAGGTTCTTGTTCCACGCCAGCCAACCACCGGGAGGCACCTTCACGGTGGCGTTCCGGCTCTTGTAGAAGCGCCACGGCTCCCGCGGCGGTCGGGGTACATTCAGGGGGTCTGCACGATACCGCACCCATTCCCGAGAGGCCTTTCTGCTTTCGCGTTGCCGAGCTTCATCGGCTTCGACGATGCCTGACATCACTCCGGTCCCTTCCGCGGGCAGGAGACGGATGATCGCCATGCGCCAACGCCAAGCCGTGTGCCGCGAGATTTCCAGCTTTTCAGCAGCCTTGCGACACGACCAGGGTTTCTCGGCTTCCATCATGTTCCGCACGAGGTCGATGAAGAGATCCGGCCTGCGGATGCCGGCGATCGGCGTTCCGGTCAGCCCTGACCAGGTGGCGCCGCAGTCATCGCATCTCCAGCGTTGCGCGCCAGTCCGGGGATGGCCCCACCGACACCGCTTCGACGAGGCGCAGCGCAGACAACCCTGGCCGGCCTCTTCCGCGCAGCGAGCATCGAGAGCGAGCACGACCTCGACCCGCCGTTGGGAGTCTGTCACGGCTGTGCCAAGCTGTGCGAGCTGCTGCGGCGTCAGCTGGCGAAGCCTTGAGACGAGTTCGGCGAAGGCGGTCTTGTGCATGGTGCTCCTCCAGTAGGCCTGAAGGAGCGATATTAGCCGTTTCCGGCAAAACGAAGGCCGACCAACACGCTATGCTGACATCGCCTCGCAGTCCGTGCGGGGTAGGTAATTAGGCGTAACTTTGTATACTCAGCTCCCTCCTCATCGCTGACTTTGGCATCCAGCGCAGCAAAAGAGTTCAGTTCCAACAGGGTTTGAATGGCCGCTTTGGCCAAGACGGAGCTCTGGGTTCGCAACCGCCGCGAATGGCCGCTACCCGCCCGAACCACCTGACTCCTCGGTTTCGGCCCTTAGCCGCCCATAGCACCTAACGCAGCGAATGACAGCTCTGAAGTATTTCGGATCAAAGAAAGCGTTTGGCCCGTTACTGAGGAAAATGCTCCGGTCAAACGGCTCGGCACGGCGAAAGCGATGCTCACCGTTCGCACTGCGTGCCAACCCGAAGCAACGACGACTTGCTGGGAGTGGGAGGCGCGTTGACCGCTGTTGTGTATACGATCAATGGCGAGCGCTCTCGCCGGGGTATTTTGGAGAAGCTTCGTTCGGCAAGAGATCCTCGTATCGTCAAACTGCGTAACACTCATCAACCAAACTGAAGATGGGTGATAGCGTGCGCCATGCCGCGATGCACAAAACTTCCAAGGCGACGGTCTTCTATGACGGAGGGTGTCCGTTGTGGCGCGCGGAGATTGGTCTCTATGAGGAGGCGCCGGGCGCGGAGGCGCTGGCGTTCGTCGATCTCTCCGAGCCGGGCGTGACCCTGCCTGACGGCCTGAACCGGGCCGATGCGCTGGCTCGTTTCCACGTCCGCAAGGGGGATGGGCGTCTCGTCTCGGGGGCTGCTGCTTTCGCCGAACTTTGGTCCCATCTTCCGCGCTGGCGTGGTCTGGCGCGCATCGCACGGTGGCCGCTCGTCAAGACCCTCCTCGAACTGACCTATCGCGTCTTTCTGAAACTGCGCCCAGGCGTCGTCTGGCTCTTCGTCAGGCTCACATGGCGACGCGCCCGATGAGCGCGTCCCCGGTGGAGCAGCCAAAAGACTACTGGCGCGTGGGCTTTTTCGCGATGGCGCTCGCCACAGCGAGTATCCCGATTTATATCCACCTGCCGAGTTTTGCGGCCACGCGACTTGATCTGTCGCTTGGTCAAGTCGGAGCGATCCTGCTGCTGATCCGGATCGTGGATTTCCTGCAGGATCCGCTGTTGGGATATGTGACAGACCGCTGGGCGCGTTTCCGAGCTGGGTTCGCAGTCCTTGCGATGGGGCTGCTCGCGGTGGGCTGCGTGGCGGTGTTCTCGCTACCTCCGGAGGGACATCCTGCGCTCTGGCTGACCGGGGGGCTGGTCGTGGCGTTTACGGGCTATAGCCTTGGGACGATCCTGATCTACGGCCAGAGCGCCGCCTTCGCGGGCACGGGGCAGACCCGGGCGCAGCTGAGCCTTGCGGGTTGGCGCGAAACGGGTGTTCTGATCGGTGTGACTCTCGGGGCGATTGCGCCGACGCTGCTTGCTAACGCCTCCGCGCACGCTGATGGCTATGTGGCGTTCGGCTGGCTTATCGCCCTGCTGGCTCTGATCGCGATCGTGCTGGCGCGGCCGCTGTGGCGTAAGACGCAAGTGACGTCGATGCGACTGAACTGGCGGGGCATGATCGGGTCCGGCGCGGACTGGCTCCTGCTACTGGCCTTCGTCAACAGCCTGCCCGTGGCGGTGACATCGACGCTTTTTCTGTTCTTCGTGGGCGACCGGCTCGGTCTGCCTGACATGGCCGGGCCCTTCCTCATTCTGTTTTTCATTGCAGCTGGCGCAAGCGCGCCTGTCTGGGGGCGTCTCGCCCGACATTTTGGCGCCCGCCGGGTGCTTCTGGCCGCGATGATCCTCGCGATCGTGAGCTTCATCGGTGCGTTCAGCCTGCCGCCGGGCGCCTCGTGGTCCTTCGCGGCGATCTGCATCGGCTCGGGCATCGCGCTTGGCGCGGATATGGTGATCCTCTCGGCGCTCTTTGCCGCTGCCCTGTCGCGTGCGGGGCTTCAGGCGGGGCAGGCCTTCGGGATCTGGAACTTCAGCGCCAAGGCGACACTGGCGATCGCCGCCGGGACCGTGCTGCCGCTGCTTCAGTATTTCGGCTACCAGCCCGATGGCGAGAGCAGCCGGGCGGCGCTCGATGCGCTCAATGTCAGTTATGCGCTCGTGCCCTGCGTGCTGAAACTGGCGGCGATCGCCCTCGTGCTTCGATTGCCGCGTGATATTCTTGACCCCGCAAACTGAGGCTGGAGGATGCCCGTGACCCTCAAATTCCTGCTCACGATCGCAATGCTCGTTGGCGCGACGATCTCTGCCCAAGGTGAACCGATGCCCCCAGAAATGCCCCCAGAGATCTTTTCGAACCACCCTGAAACCCGCTGGCGCGTGTTCACCGATACGGTGATGGGCGGCGTCTCGACCGGACAGCTCAGCTTCGAGCGCGAGGGCGCCACGCATTTCGCCCGCCTCAGCGGCAAGGTCAGCACGAAGAACCGCGGTGGTTTCATCCAGATGCAGATGAAACTCGATGCGCCACCAGAGGGCGCGCGCGGCGTGCGGATCGTCATGCGCGGAAATGACGAGGATTACTTTGTCCATCTGCGCAGCCGCACGATGCTGTTGCCCTGGCAGTATTATCAGGCTCGGTTTCACGCGACTGCACGCTGGACGGAGGTGAAACTGCCCTTCACGGCTTTCACGCCATCGGGCGGGTTGCTGCGCGCTGAGCCTCGCGCGAAAGACCTCAAATCCATCGGCGTCGTTGCCTATGGCAAGGATTATGAAGCCTCCGTCGACGTTAAGGAAATCGGCTTTTACTGAATGTGGACTGGTCGGCCCCTCGCAGACCGACGATCGCGCGGCTCCGCCCCTTGCGCCGCAACGAGGGGGCAGGGCCGCGCTTTGATCGTCAACCTGTGCGCTCAGGCGGCGCGGATCGCGGGCGGCTGATCTCTCGCGATCCACGCGCCTTGTTCATAGCGCGCGCAGATCTGGCCCGCGTCATCCATCGCCTGCAGCGACAGCCAGCCATTGTCGAACAGGGTTTTAAGTTGCGGATGCCGCTCCAGCACGCCGGAGATCGCCTCCGTCGGGGCTGCGACGACGACCGAGAGCCGCAGAGGATCATGGCGCAACTGTTCCCCGTCATGCAGCGACTGCATCGGCAGGCCGACCCGCAGATCGCCGCCATTGCCCTCGAACACGCCGATACCGCCGACCACGTTGTGCAGCAGCTTGTTGCCTGCCCCGAACACTTCGGGCGCTGTGGCCGAGCCGTGATATTGCAGCGCGATCCAGCTGGTGACCACTGCGGGGGCGGTCAGGATCAGTTCCAGCGTCGCGAAGCCGTCATCCTGCCGCCAATGGTAATCGTGCAGGAAGGCCCGCCCGCCAAGATCACAGCCCAGGCTGCGCGCCCGCGGTGCCACGATGAAGGCACGGCACCCGGCCAGACCCCATTCGGGGCGCAGCTCGGACCAGTCCTTGCCGCGCCGAGGCAGGTCGGCCCCGGATCCCGCGCGGGGCAGAGCCTGCGCCCGCGCCGTCCGCGCGATTTCGCCCGCCTTCGCGAGCGCTGCTTGCAGCCGCACCAGATGCGCCCGCGGCACCGCGCCGAGCCCTTCGTCGAACAGGTGTAGCGCGTCGCTGACCGTGTCATGTAGCCCCGCGAGGAAGCGCGTCTCAGGCGGGATCGCGATGCCGTTGCGCGACAGCCCCTTGCGCACCACCGGATCATTGAGCAGCTCGGCCAGAAGCCGCGCGTTCACATCGCCCGCATGGCCTCCGCAAGCCCCGCATTGCAGGGCGCTCGCATGCGGCGCGTTTGTGACATGCGCCCCATGGCCAGCGATCAGCACGATCGGCGCGAAACCGGAGGTAAGCGACATTGCCCGCAACACCCGGCCCGCGAGTGCGATCCGCGCGTCCGAGGGCAGGTCGAGTGCGGGCACAGGTTCAGGGGACGGGGCGTCGTCCTGCGCCATCGCCGATCCGAACAGCTTGCCCAAATAGAGCGGCCCGGTCGCCTCCACGAAGGCGAAGGACGAAACCGCGGCCAGTTTGAACCGGCCCCAGGCGCGGGTCGCGCGCCGGGTGATCCGTTCCGCCTGATCGGCCTTGCCGCCCACCGCGACCTGCGAGTTGAGCGCCGCCTCCAGCAGCACCGGCGCCCGCGCCTCGCGCTGATCCGAGGCCAGCCCGAGATGCGCGATCGGCAGGCCGAAGAACCCCGCGAAGCCACGCGTCTGCACCCCGGGATCAGCGGATTCCAGCGCCCGCCGGAACGGTTCGGAGCGCACATCGATGCAGAAGATCGCCTGAATGTCCGGCGGCGGCGCGCCGGCCCTGCCTCCCGAGGTGGCGAGCTTTTCGGCCAGCGCCAGCTCCTCGGCCTGATCGGCAGCCTCCTGCAGGGCCAGATCGATGCGTAGATCGTGGCTCGGCTCCAGCGGCGCGGCATGAGCTTTCAGCGCCTGCGTCCAGGGCATGGCGAGTTGGTCGGCGAAGCAGTCGAGCAGCGCCACCTCCCAAGCGAGCCGGATCACTAACATCTCGAACCCCAGCGTGTTGCGTTCGCCCTTCAGCCCATCGGCCCAGCCGAGCCCGCGCACATATTGTGCCCAACCGCCAAGGCTCATCGCGAGCCGGTGCAGATAGAGCGGTGCGGCCTCCGCACTGAGGCCAAGCCGTCCCGTCAACTCCGCGAAGGCCGCGCGTGGATCCGTGGGCAGGCTCGCCACGAAGGCGCAGAAGCCGCGCAGTCCGTGTAAGCCCGGCGTCAGGTCGCGTAGCGCGAAAGCCCGCCATGCTTTGAAGGCCGACCCGCCCGGTGCGGGCCAGAGCGCTTGGCCCTTGTCGAAATGCCCGCCAGCCCACAGACCGACCCGGTCCGCGATCAGAGCGGGCCAATCCTGCCCGGTTTCCCGCGCCGCCAGATCGGCCAGCGTTGGATCGGGGCAATAGGCGGGCGAAGGGGCATGAAGCGCCTTTTGCACCTGATCGGGATCGAGCCCGGCCCCGACCGCGGCGGCGGCGATGTCCTGTTTTGTCACGCGCCCGGCCTCGAACCACGCGGCGATCACCTCGCGCGGGGCGGTCGTCCGGGCGCCCGCCACCCGCGCCAGCCGGCTCGCGGCCCGAAGGCGGCTCTCTCCGGCCTGACCGATGTAGGGGTTCACCGCGACCGTCGCCTCCAAGCTGAAGGCGGGCGGGATCTGTGCCAACGCATCTTCGGCGGCGGCAAAGAATTGCAGTGTGGCGCCGGGAAACTGATAGCTGTGGAAGCTCATTGCCTTAACCTTTCTTGAGGGTCGTCTGCCCGATCAACCGATCGGTGAGCGCATTGAGATAGAGACCGTTCATCAGATGGACCCGCAGCCCCGCCGCAGCCGGATGGCTGCCCCAGAGCGGGAAGGTCGCCTGCGCCCATGCCGCGAGACCGAAGCCCACGACGGTCAGGAGCATCACGAGCCAGATCAGCGGATCGGCGACGGGCGGCGGCGGCAGGGTGCCCGCCGAGAGCGCATTCGCCCCCCAATGCAGCGCGAAATAGCCAAGGGTCGCGCCCAGAGACATCAGCGTCGTGCGCCAGAACAGAGGCCAGGGTGCGGCCTCCGCCAGCCCCTGCGCGATCAGGTAGGCCACACCGAAGACGAGGATGGCACCGAGCGCGATCGCCTGTGGCGGCTCGTGCCAGAGCCCGGAGAGCGCGAGCGCCCCTCCATAGATCGCAAGCGAGAGCGCGAAAGCACGCAGCACCGCCCCGGCGCCCGGCACCGCGACAGGGCCGGGCCGGTGCTGCTGCGCCACTGCGGCGACCGCGCTGCCGGAGGACAGGAAGGCATGCGCCTTGTAGAGCGAATGCGCCACGATATGCAGAAGCGCCAGCGGGAACAGCGCCAGTCCGCATTGCAGCACCATGAAACTCATCTGCGCGCAGGTGGACCAGGCAAGCGAGGTCTTCACCGCCGATTGCGTTGTGGCCACAGCCGCCGCGATCAATGCGCTAAGCCCGCCGACCAGCGCCAGCACAGCAAGCACACCTGGTGCGCTCAGCATCACATCGGCGAAGCGGATCAGCAGGAACCCTCCGGCATTGACCACGCCCGCATGCATCAGCGCCGAGACCGGGGTCGGGGCCTCCATCACCTCGGTCAGCCAGCCATGGGTCGGGATCAGCGCGGATTTGAACACCGCAGCGACGGCCAGAAGGCCCGCCACGATCCAGAGCGAGGACGACCCGTTTCCGGCGCGCGCGGCCTCGGCGATACGCGCGATGTCGGTGGTGCCGAAACCATGCGCGAGCAGGCTCACCGCGATAAGTAGCGCGCCGCTTGCGATCAGCCCGCTAAGGGATTTCTTGCGTGCCGCCCGCTGCGCGCCGGGACGCTTGGGGTAGAAGAGCAGGAGCCGCTGCAGGCCCGAGCCGACTGCGACCCAGGCGACCATCAGCTGGAACAGGTTGCCCGCCACCACAAGCGCCAGAACGCAGGCGAGTGTCAGGCTCATCCAGCCCATGAACCAGCTTTGCCGCGCCTCGCCATCGAGGGCGACCCGCGAGAAGCGCAGCGTCACCCAGCCGACAAATCCGACCGTCAGCGCCAGCGAGATGCTGACGATATCGCTGCGCGCCGACAGCCCGATGCCCGCCGCGCCAAGGAGCGGGCTCGTCTGAGGCCCTGACAGCGCAAGCGTCACCGCCGCGATGAGTGTCGCGAGCAGCCCCAGCACCGCGACCAGTTCCGGTCCGCGCAGGCGTGCCCCGGCCCGTCTCGCAGGTCGAAGAAGCAGATTTGTCCCGACCGCGATCAAAAGCGCCGAGGGCAGCAGTAGAAGATAAGACATGGCAACCTCCATTCCGTTCCGGGGAGAGGTAGCGGTGGTTCATCTTGAATAAAAATTCATTGTTTGCCTCATATCGTTCTGTTTAATGGAACGATGTCGGAGCTGAACTATCATCATCTGCGCTATTTCCACGAGGTCGCGAAGGACGGAAACCTGACGCGCACAGCGGAGCGTTTGAACGTCTCGCAATCGGCGCTCTCGACGCAGATACGCACATTAGAGGCGCGGATCGGGCACCAGCTGTTCGAGCGCCGCGGTCGCCAATTGGTTTTAACTGAGGTGGGCCATATCACGCTCGACTATTCGGAGCGGATTTTCGAGGCGGGCGAAGAACTTGAAGCCACGTTGCGGCAAGCTTCGGCGGGGCGTCAAGCGGTGCGCATCGGGGCGCTCTCGACGCTTTCGCGGAACTTCCAGATCGGGTTTCTCGCACCGATCATCGGGCGTCAGGATGTAGAGATCGTGCTGCGGTCAGGCAGCGCGAACGTGCTGTTCGAGGCGCTGCAGGCGATGGCGCTCGACGTGGTTCTGACGACCGAGCCGCCCGCCCGCGATGTGTTCTCGAGCTTCATCGCGCATCGCGTCGCGGAGCAGAAAGTCTTGCTTCACGGCACACCGCACCGGCTGCGGCATGCGACTCTCGAAGAGATGCTGAGCGAGGAGCCCGTGATCTTGCCGACCGACAGTTCGATCCGCACCGGGTTCGACAGCCTGATCACGCGGCTCGGACTGCGCCCGCAAGTGGCGGCGGAAGTCGACGACATGGCCATGATCCGCCTTCTGGCCCGGGAGGATGCAGGCCTTGCGATCACGCCCGCGGTGGTTCTGGCCGACGAGCTTCGCGAGGGCTTGCTGGTGACCGCGCCCTTCGATCTCGATATTGGCGAGGATTTCTACGCCGTGACCCTGCAGCGCCGGTTTCCGAATCCGGTGGTTACGGACCTGTTGGAGAAGGCGCGCGAGGCCGAGGCGGCGAAAGCTGACTGACGCCGAGGTCCATCGACATTTCGGCCCTTACCTAACGCCGCTCAGCGCAGGCCGAGCGATTGCCCGACGCAGGGAGGGCCACGTCACGGGCGAGACCGTCCGTGACGGCGCATTTCGTCACGGATGCGGCACTCAGATCAGCATCCGGCGCGGGTCCGCCATCAGCGTCGCGTAGCGCGTCACGAAACGCGCGGCATCCGCCCCGTTGATGACCCGATGGTCATAACTCAGATCGAGCGGGCAGAGCGGCACCGGCACCCATTCGCCCTCCCAGACCGGCGTGACCTGACTGCGGGTGATGCCGAGGATCGCGACTTCGGGCGGGTTCACGATCGGGGTGAAGGCGCTGCCGCCGATCCCGCCGAGATTGGAGATCGTCATCGACGCCCCGCCCATCTCCTCGGGACGCAGCTTGCGGCCCTGTGCCTTGCGCGAGAGGTCGGTGATCTCCGCCGCGATTTCCCACAACCCCTTGCGGTCGGCGTCGCGGATCACCGGGACCATCAGCCCGTTCGGCGTGTCGACCGCGATGCCCACATGGACGTAATCCTTCAACACCAGCGTCTCGACGCTTGCATCGAGCGAGGCGTTGAAGCGGGGGAATTCCCTCAGACAGCGCGCCAGAACCCGGACATGGAAGGCCAGCGCCGTCAGGCGGGTGCCACGTTCGCGCGCCTCGTCGCGCAGGCCTTTGCGGAACGCCTCGACCGCGCGCATGTCGGCGCTGTCGTGATGCGTGACCTGCGGGATCAGCGAATTCGCTGCGGACAGGTTGTCGGCGGCCACGCGCGCGATCCGCGAAAGCGGCTCCTCAGTGACGGGGCCGTAAGCCGCGTGATCGACATCCCAGTAGCGCGCGGCATCGGGCGCGGCGGTTGGCGCCGACGCAGTCGCCCCGTCGGCCTTGCGATCCACATCCTCGCGCGCGAGCGTCTCGCGACCGGTCTCCTGTGCGAGGCGGTCGAGGTTTACCCCACGCTCGGCGGCGTAGCTGCGCACCGATGGGCTTGCGACATAGCTCATGTCTTCCTCCTCACCAGCTGGCCGAAATATATTGCGTTTCCATGAATTCGAGCATGCCTTCATGCCCGCCCTCGCGGCCCAGACCCGATTGCTTGGAGCCCCCGAAGGGCGCTGCAGGGTCGCTGACGAGGCCGCGATTGAGCCCGACCATCCCGTAGTCGAGCCGTTCGCAGACCCGCATCCCGCGCGCCATGTCCTGCGTGAAGACATAGCCGACCAGCCCGTATTCGGTGTCATTTGCGCGCGCGATCACGTCCTCCTCGTCGGTGAAGGTCTGGATCGCGGCGACCGGACCGAAGATCTCGTCATGCACGCATGCGGCATCCTGCGGCACCTTCGTCAGCACGGTCGGCGGGTAGAAATAGCCCGGTCCGTTCGGGACCTTGCCGCCCAGTTTCAGCTCCGCGCCGCGTTCGAGCGCGTCAGTCACGAAGCTCGCCACCTTGTCGCGGGTCTTGGCGTTGACCAGCGGGCCGACATCGACATCCGTCTCGACGCCGTTGCCCACCTTCAGCGCGCCCATCGCCGCGGTCATCTTCGCGGTGAATTCCTCGGCGACCGCCTCGTGGACATAGAACCGGTTCGCGGCGGTGCAGGCCTCGCCGAGGTTGCGCATCTTGGCCAGCATCGCGCCTTCGACCGCCAGGTCGATATCGGCATCCTCGAAGACGATCAGCGGCGCGTTGCCACCCAGCTCCATCGCCGGTTTCAGCACCTGATCAGCGGCGGAGCGCAGGAGTTTGCGACCCACCCCGGTCGAGCCGGTGAAGCTCACGACGCGCACCCGCGGATCGTGCAGCATATGATCGACGATCTCCGCGGAGTTCTCCGACGGCAGCACGTTCACGAGGCCCTTGGGTACGCCGGCCTCTTCCAGAAGCGGCATCAGCGCGAGCATCGTCAGCGGCGTCTCGGAGGCGGGCTTGATGATGACGGGGCAACCTGCGGCCAGCGCAGGCGCGATCTTGCGGGTGCCCATTGCGGCGGGGTAGTTCCACGGCGTCACCAGCACCGCGATGCCCGCCGGTTTGTGCTGCACCACGATCCGCGCACCTGAGGCGGGGGCGCGAGTGATCATGCCGTCGGCGCGCACGGCTTCCTCGGCGAACCAGCGGAAGAATTCGGCCGCGTAGCGCGCCTCGCCCATCGCATCGGCCCCGGCCTTGCCGTTCTCCAGCGTGATGAGATGCGCGAAATGATCGAGGCGTTCGGTCATCAGCTCGAACGCCTTGCGCAGAATTTCCGAACGTTCGCGGGGCGAGCGTGCCGCCCAGTCCTCGAAGGCTTTCTGCGCAGCATCGAGGGCCGCATCCGCGTCTTCGATCTCGGCAGAGGCGACGGAGGCGAGCACCTCCTCGGTCGCGGGGTTGATCACGTCGAAACGGGTGCCTTTCGCGCCCGGGCGCCATGCGCCGTCGATATAGAGGTCGGTCTGGTCCATGTCGGTCCGGTTCCTTCTATCAAAGGAGATGGCGCAGCGGCTCGTCCAGCCGCGCGGCAAATCCGGTTATCAGGTCGAGCGCCGCCTCGGGCGCGAGTTGGCCGGGATCGGCCTCGAGCGTGAGGGTTAGCGGATCGGAGCCGGTGAGGGTAAGCACCGGCTGCGCCTCCGCGCCGAGCGAGATCCGCTGCAACGCGCTGCCGCGCAGGTCGCGGATCAGCAGCGCAGGTGTGGCATCTTCCTCCGCCTCGGGGGCCTGGCCCAGCGGGTGACGGCCCGGGTCGGCGAAGCAGCGGCTGCGCCCGTGGCGCGAGACCGCGACCGGGCCGGACAGCGTCGCGCTCGCCGCAAGACCGGCGAGCAGCGCGCCCGGATCGGGGGTCTCGCCCGTCTCCTCCGCGATCCAGTCGCAGAAAGCGGCGAAGCCTTTCGCCGAGACCTCGGCGCTCAGATGCAGCGCCTGTGCGGTCGGGGATGGTGCCGCCGCCGTTTGAGGGGCGGGCAGGGCGCGCAGCGTCTCGAGATCCGAGACGTGGTAGGGCCGCGCGATGCCAGCCTCGGCCAGCCGTGCAAGGTCGAGCCCTTGCTCGCGGGCCAGCCGCTTCGCTTTGGGCGAGGCGAGGATACGACCGCCGGGAGCGGGTGCTGCCGTGGGTTTCGCAGACGGCTTGGCCGCTGCTGGCTTCGGTTCAGTCCCCTTCTCCGGCGTGGGTTTGGTAGCCGGAGCTTCTGTCTTGGCGGGCTTGGGTGCGACCGATTTTTGCGCGTGGCTGCGGCGGACCGGGTTCGCGGGCGCCTCTGTCGCGATGATCGCGATCGGCGCGCCGACCGGGACTTCCTCGCCGGGTTCGGCGAGGATAGCGGCGAGATAACCCGAGGCACCGGCAGGCACTTCGACGGCGCTCTTGTCGGTTTCGACCTCGAAGAGAATGTCGTCAGCACCGACCGCGTCGCCGGGCTCCTTCAGCCATGTCGTGATCTGCCCGGTTTCCTGCGCCATGCCGAGCGCGGGCATGATGACCTCCGCGCCCTCGGGGAGCGCGTCGTTGGTCGCGACCTCGGTGGCGGTCTTGGGAGTCGCTTCGGGGGCAGGGGCGTCTTGAGCGTCTCCACCAGCTTCGGCCTCCGCGGCTTCCTTGCTTTCCGCGATCACGGCGACGACCGCGCCCACCGGCACGTCATCGCCCGCCTTCGCGCGAAGCCCGCCGAGATAGCCGTCGGCCTGAGCCTCGACCTCCATCGTCGCCTTGTCGGTTTCCACCTCCATCAGTGGCTCGCCCGCCTTCACGGCATCGCCCGGCGCTTTCAGCCAGGCGACGAGCTGGCCCGATTGCTGGGCCATGCCGAGCGCGGGCATGATGACCTCATGCGGCATCGCTCACCTCCTGCCGGACCAGCCGGCGGGCCGCTTGTGCCACGCCCTCGGCCGTGGGCACGGTCAGATCTTCCAGCGCGGGCGAGAACGGCACGGGCACATCCCTCGCGCCCATCCGCAGCACCGGCGCGTCGAGGTGGTAGAAGGCCTTCTCCGAGATGCGCGCGGCGATCTCGCCGGTGATGCCGTAGCTCTGGTGGCCCTCGTCGATGACGATGGCGCGGCTGGTCTTGCGCACGCTGTCGAGGATGGTTTTCTCGTCGAGCGGCACGATGGTGCGCGGGTCGATCACCTCGGCGGAGATGCCCTCGGCGGCCAGCGTCTCGGCGGCGGCCTGCGCCACCTGCACCATCGACGAGGTCGCGACCAGCGTGATGTCCTTGCCCTCGCGCAGCACGTTGGCCTCACCGAAGGGGATCAGGTATTCCTCGTCGGGCACCGGGGCCTTGTCGTTATACATCAGCTTGTCTTCGAAGATCACGACCGGGCTGTTGTCGCGGATCGCAGTCTTCATCAGCCCCTTGGCCTCATAGGCCGAGGAGGGCAGGGCGACCTTCAGCCCCGGGATATGGGCCACCAGCGCATGCAGCGACTGGCTGTGCTGCGCGGCCGAGCGTCGGGTCGCGCCGAGGTTCGTGCGCAGCACCAGAGGCACGCTCAACTTGCCGCCCGACATGTAATGGGTCTTGGCGGCCTGATTGCAGAGCTGATCCATCACGAGGAACAGGAAGTCCCCGAACATCAGATCCACAATGGGCCGCGATCCGGTCATCGCGGCGCCCACTGCCAGCCCCATGAAGCCGGGCTCGGAGATAGGGGTGTCGATGATCCGCTCGGTGCCGAATTCCTCGACGAGGCCCGAGAGGACCTTGAAGGGTGTGCCGGCTTCGGCCACGTCCTCGCCGAGCAGGAAGATCGTCGGGTCGCGGCGCATTTCTTCCGCGATGGCCTCGTTGACGGCCTTGGACAGGGTAATCTCGCGCATGATGTCCTCCTCAGGCGGCGTCGTTGGGGGCGTAGACATGCATGTCCACTTCGCCCGGATCGGGGTAATCGGCGGCCAGCGCATATTCGACGGCGTCCGCGGCGTCCTTCTTCACGGCCTCGCGGATTTCCTCGAGTTCCGCGTCGCTCGCGACGCCCTCACCGACCAGCCATTTGCCGAAATTGATGATCGGGTCGCGCTGCTCCTTCCAGATCGTTTCCTCGTCCTTGGAACGGTAGTAGTCGCGGTTGATGTCGCCGACATGGTGGCCGTGATAGCGGTAGGTCTTGAGCTCGATGAAGAACGGGCCCTCGCCCTTGCGGGCGCGGGCGACCAGTCGCTGGGCGAGCTCGTTCACCGCCAGTACGTCCTGACCGTCAACCTCGAAGGCTTCGATCCCGAAGGCCTCGGCGCGCGCGGTCAGCGAACCTGCGGCGATTTCGTCGGTCTTGGTGTACTCGGAATAGCCGTTGTTCTCGCAGGCGTAGATGACCGGCAGCTTCCAGAGCGCGGCCATGTTCATCACCTCGTACCACAGGCCCTGCGCGGTCGCGCCGTCGCCGAAGAAGCAGACGGTGACGTCGTCGCGCCCGAGCCGCCGGGCCGAGAGCGCGGCCCCCGTGGCGATCCCCATCGAGCCGCCGACGATGGCGTTGGCGCCGAGGTTGCCGTGGCTCTGATCGGCGATATGCATCGAGCCGCCCTTGCCGCGGCAATAGCCCTCGACCTTGCCCAGAAGCTCGCAGAACATCTGCTTGAACTCGGCGCCCTTGGCGACGCAATGGCCGTGGCCGCGATGCGTCGAGGTGATTTTGTCGTCATCGGTCAGCGCCTCGCAGATGCCCACCGCGACGGCCTCCTCGCCGGAATACATATGGGTCAGGCCCGGCATCTTGGCGGACAGGTAAAGCTGGTTGGCGTTGTCTTCGAAACTGCGGATGCGCACCATCTGGCGATACATGCGCAGGTAATCCTCGGTATTGGTCTTGCGCTGTGTGGCTTTGGCCATGGCGCGCTCTCCCCTTGGTGCTTGTTCGTTCGTGTGCAGCTGCGGGCCCACGCGGATGGCGGGCCCGCGAGCCGGTCAGTAGCGGGCCGCGATCGGCAGGTCCTCGGCCGGGAAGAGGCTGATCACGGTGCATCCCTTGTCGGTCACCACGACCTCCTCCTCGATCCGCGCCGCCGAATAGCCGTCCGAGGCCGGGCAATAGGTCTCGAGTGCGAAGACCATGCCGGTCTGGATCTCCATCGGGTTGTCGAGGCTGACCGCGCGAGAGATGATCGGGCGTTCGTGTAGCGCCAGCCCCAGCCCGTGGCCGAATTGCAGACCGAAGGCCGACAGCTCGTCGGGGAAGCCAAATTCCTCGCATTTCGGGAAGGCCTTCGCGACGACGTCGGTGGTCACACCGGGCTTGATCAGCGCGATCGCGTTGTCGAGCCACTCGCGGCACCGGATATAGGCGTCGTTCTGCGAGGGTGTCGCGCGACCGATGTTGAAGGTCCGGTAATAGCAGGTGCGATAGCCCTGATAGCTTTGCAAAATGTCGAAGAAAGCCTGATCGCCGGGGCGGAACAGACGGTCGGTGAAGTTATGCGGGTGCGGGTTGCAGCGCTCGCCCGAGATTGCGTTGATCGCCTCCACGTCGTCCGACCCCATCTCGTAGAGGAGTTTGTTGGACATCGCGACGATATCGTTCTCGCGAATGCCCGGCCGCAGCTCTTCGTGGATCATGTGGTAGACGCCGTCGACCATCGCGGCCGCCTGATTGAGCAGCTGGATCTCGTCGATGTTCTTGATCTCGCGGGCGCCGAGCATGACCTGCTGGCCGTCCACGACATTCAACCCGGCTTCTTTCAGCGCGAAGAACATCGCCGTTTCGGCATAGTCCACGCCAACCGGCATGTCGGCCATGCCGGCCTTCTTGATCAGGGATGCGATTTCCTCGGCATATTTCTTCATCAGCCCGAAGGAGGGCGGGATCGTGCCGCGCATGCCGACGACGCCTGCCAGCATCCGCTCGGGGTCGAGCCAGTCACAATATTCGCGGTGGTGGACGGCTGCGGAGCCGAAGTCCCAGACATAGGGTTCATCATCGCCCGCGAGCAGGCAGAACCGGCACATCTTGTCGCGTTCCCACTCGCCGATCTTGGTGCCAGAGATGTAGCGGATGTTGTTCACGTCGAAGAGCAGAAGCGAGCCGCAGCCCGATTTCTTCAGCGCGTCCTTGGTGCGGCTGAGACGATAGCGACGTAGACGGTCGTGATCGACGCGGCGTTCGAAATCCACGGCAGTGTGGCCCCAGGCGGGGATGTGCTTGTCCCAACGCCAGTTCGGGTCGATGTCGCCGGGTTGCAGAATGCGCGGGTTGAGGGCGGTCGTGTTCATGATGGGTCTCCCGACGCAGCCGTGACGGCGCGCCTGTTTGGTTGAAAATGCGTAAGAGTGTCGGGGTCGGTCCCGCCTCAGCGGGGGGTCACTGGATCACCCAGCCGCCGTCGATATGGAGCATCTGCCCGGTCATGTAGTCGCTGTCGGGGCTGACGAGGAACGCGGCCGTGCCCTTGATGTCATCCGGGTAGGAGACCTTCTTGAGCGCGAGAATCTCGGCCAGATCGTCGAAAGCCTGACCTTCGCGCTCCTTGAAGCCGATCTCGACGAGGTCCTTGTCGAGCTGTTCCCAGAGCGGGGTCTTCACCACGCCGGGCGCATAGCCGTTGACGGTGATGCCATGTTCGGCGAGCGCGATCGCGCCGCAGTGGGTGAGCGCGAGGCATCCATATTTCGAGGTGCAGTAAACGGTCACGTCGACCAGCGGCTTGCGCGAGGCGACGGAGCCCACATTGATCAGTTTATAGGGATAGCTCTGCTTGCCCTGCGCGATCATCTGTTTCGCGGTTTCCTGCATGCCGAGCCACATCCCCTTGGTGTTGACCGTCATGATGTGGTCCCAGTTGTCCTCATCGATATCCATGAAGAACCGGGGCTTGTTCAGGCCCGCGTTGAAAAGACCCACATTGATCATCCCGAAGGCATCCACGGTGGCGCCGACCGCCGCTGCGTTGTCTTCGCGCTTGGTGACATCCATGCGCACCGAGATCGCTTTGCCGTTGCCGCCCTTGTTGATCCGGTCGGCGGTCTCCTGCGCGGCATCGAGATCGATGTCGCCGAGGCAGACATTCGCGCCTTGCTGCGCGAAATATTCGGCGTTGCACGCGCCCATCCCCTGGCCTGCGCCGGTAATCAGGATGTTCTTTCCCTTCAGTCGATCGGGGTCCATGTTATTCCTCCCTAACTTGATGGTGTTCTGAGTACCCGGTCAGCGCGTTGCTGGATCTTTCCGAGTGCCTCGCGCGGGGGGATCACCCCGCGCAGCATGTCGTGGATTTCCTGGCCGCAGATCTCGATCAACTCGCAGATGCGCGGCAGCGGCGGGCGCGGCCAGAATTGCAGCTCGTCGCGCCAGGACATCGCATCCACCGCTTCGAAAATCGGGGACAGGTTCTGCACCTGCGGGTCGGCGCCCACCGAGTAGCGCGGCACCGTCCGGCTGCCATTGAGCACGTATAGCTTCTGCGCCGCGGGCGAGGTGAAGGCGATCAGCGCCTCTGCTGCGGCGGCGCGCCGCTCCTCGGGCAGGTTGGCAGGGATCGCGAGCACATAGCCGCCCACCGGCGCGACCGGCTGCGCACCCAGCCCGGTCGGGTGGGGCAGGTAGCCGGTTGTGTCATGCGCGGACGAGTTCGGGTCGAGTTCGAAATACGGGGCGAGCAGCGTGTAGCCATAGGCCATCGCAACCTTGCCCGCCGCATAGGGGCGCACGCGTTCATACCAGGACATCGAAAGGATATCGGGCGGCGAGACGCTCATCAGTTGCAGCAGATATTCGGCCGCAGCCTCGGTTGCGGGCGTGTCGAACTGCGCGATGAAATCGTCGCGGTCCAGATTGTCGGCGTCGAACCCGCCCGCGATCGGGTCGAGATTGACCACCGGCTGGCCGAAATCGGCCATCGCCATGATGAACGTATGCCCCAGCGCCGTGCCGCGCGCGGCGTTCCAGGCGATTCCGTAGCGGCCACGCGCCGGATCGTGGAAATGGCGCGCGGTCTCGAGCACCTGATCTGTCGTGGTCGGCGGTTTCAGCCCGGCCTCGGCAAAGAGATCCTTGCGATAGAAAAACAGTTCCGGCGTGGTCTGGCTTGGCACGCCATAGGGACGGCCTTTCCAATGCGCGCCGCGCCAACCCGCGGTGTGGAAATCGCTGGGGTCGAGCCGTGAGATATCCATCACCTCGTCGAGCGGCAGCAGCAGTCCCTTCTTCGCGAACTCGCCGATCCAGGGCAGATCGACCGCGACGATGTCGTAATGGCTCGTCTTGCGCGCGGCATTGCGCAGCGTTTCCTCATGCAGCCGGTCGATCGAAAAGGCACGCTGCGAGATCGAGGTGCCGACGATATGTTCGAACTGGCGCTTGAGGTTTTCCATCACCATGAAGGTCGGGTCGCCATGCACCAGCACACGGATGCCACCGGGCACCGTGAGCGGATCGGGCAGCACGGCGGGCGGGGCGATCGAATGCCCTGCCAGATAGGTGCCGCCGAAATAGTAGTCGCGCTCCGCGCCGTCGGATTCCGCGAGATGACGCCGCGCCAGACGACCGACACGATCGGTGAGCTGGCCCCAATTCGTCAGGAGTTGCCTGCTGGCATGGAGCGAGACCGTCTTGCCCGAGCGGGTGCGCGGACGCTGTTCGATCATGCCGGCATCGACCATGTCCGACAGCTTGCGCATCGCGGTCGCATAGGGAACGCCCGAGGCCGCGACGAGCGAGGACGGCGTCACCGTCTTGCCTTCGAGGTGACAGCGCACCAGATGCGCGGCCATCGCGAAATAGGGATTGGGGGTCGATAGCGACAGCGTCGTCTCGATCTCGTCCGTGAGCGACTCCAGCAAATCGATCATCGAAAGCGCCGCACCCTTATCGCTCACACCCGGCGTGGCCGGGGCAGAGCCCTCGATGTGACCATTTTGGATATTTTTCGGATCGAGATTGGTCACGCGTTTGTGTCCGGGCTTGGGTTTGGGTTGCGTCATCTTGATGTCCTCCGAAAGATGTCCAGATCGAGGGTCGTGATCCTCACCGAAAATAACCATAATGGATATTCGAAAGTCCAAAATGGATAAATTGCGGGCGGAAACCCCGCTGGGCTGACGGGATGATCTGAGGGTGCCGCCGGTGGATTCGGGCTGCATGGCAAGAGCTCAGGAGGGGGCGACTGCCACAGTCTCACCGGCCGGACTGAAACTTCATGGGAGGATAACAATGAAAAGATCGATGAAGGCGCTCGTCGCCGGAACCACCGCAGTCGCAACGCTCGCGCTTGCTGGCGGTGCATGGGCCGAACAAATGAAGATCGGCATTACGCAGAACAACGTTGGGGTGGACAGCTATCAGACCACCTATGAGAAGGCGTTCAAGGAAGCGGCCGCGGCCAATCCCGACGTCGATGCGGTCGTGCTCGATGCGGGCGGCGACGTGGCGCGCCAGATCGCGCAGATCCAGGATCTCGTGCAGCAGAACGTGCAGGCGATCATTGTCTGGCCGACCAACGGCAAGGCCGTGGTCCCGGCGGTCAAGAAGGCGCATGACGCCGGCATCCCCGTCATCATCACCAACTCCAACATCGCCGAGCAGGGCATGCCCTTCATCGCGGCCTTCTCGGGCCCGAACAATATCGAGCAGGGCAAGGAAGCCGCGGACATGATGTGTACCGGCCTCAACGGCAAGGGCGAGATCGTGCAGATCTCGGGCAAGCCGGGCTACACCACCGCGATCGAACGCCAGAAGGGCTTCGAGGACGAGCTGGCCAAAGCCTGCCCGGACGTGAAGATCATGGACACCCAGCCGGGTGACTGGAACCGCGAGAAGTCGCAGCGAGTCATGGAAGATTTCCTCGTGAAATATCCCAAGATCGACGGCGTCTATGCGGCCGATGACAACATGGGCGTCGGTGCACTCAACGCCGCCAAGGCTGCGGGCCGTGCCAAGGACATCAAGTTCGTCGGCGCCACCAACTTCGCGGTCGGTTACGAGGCGATGAAGAAGGGCGAGTATTACGGCTCGGTCTACCAGTCGCCGATCGACGATGCGAAGAACGCGCTTCAGACCGCGATCGACGTGATCCAGGGCAAGAACGTTCCGAAGATGAACTACTTCAAGACGCCCCAGATCACCGAGAAGAACATGGACCAGTTCGAGAAGCCCGCCTTCTGATCTCTCCTCCCCGCGGGCATGGGCGCAGGCGACGGGCCGGCCCATGCCCAACTTATTGCAGGCAAAATGGAGATTTTAATGGGACGCGTATCAGGACGGGTCTGTCTCGTGACGGGCGCAGCGCGCGGTATTGGACGCGCAATTGCCGAGGCGTTGCTGGAAGAGGGGGCGGATGTCTGTTTCGCCGATCTCAACGGCGAACGGGTCGCTGAACTTGCTGCGGAGAATGCGGCGCGGGCAGAGGCCGCAGGCGGCCGGGCGATGTCGGCGCAGGTCGATGTGACCAAGCGCGATCAGGTGCGCGCGATGATGGAACAGGTGGCTGAACAATTTGGCCGAGTTGACGTGGTGTTCAACAATGCCGGGGTGAACCGCCCGATGAATTTTCTCGATGTGACCGAGGAAAACTGGCATTTCATTATGGATATCAATGCGCTCGGCACGCTGATCGGGATGCAGGAAGCGGCCCGGCAGATGATCGCGCAGGGCGGGGGCGGCAAGATCGTCAACACCGCCTCGATCGCGAGCCGTCAGGGCTTCGACAATGTCGCGCCCTATTGTGCCTCGAAATGGGCGGTTGTCTCGCTCACGCAATCGGGTGCGCGCGATCTCGCGAAGCACGATATTACGGTGACAGGTTTTGCTCCGGGCGTGGTGGCGACCGAGATGTGGGAAGAGGTCGATCGCGACCTGATGGAAATCGGTGCGGCGAAGATGCCGGGGCAGGCGATGGAGGAATTCGCCTCTGGCATCCTGCGCGGACGCGTGGCGCGACCCGTCGACATCACCGGAACGACGACGTTCCTCGCCTCGCCCGACAGCGACTACATGACGGGACAGATCGTGATGATCGACGGCGGCATGACGCTTGTCTGAAGCGCCGCGAGCGGCAGCGGGGAGGCTGCCCGACGGGAGGAGAAAATGGCGAATATTCATTCGGAAAAGCGGGCCGCGGTGAGCGGTCAGCGCATCGCCCGCGTGGAACGTGAGAGCAGGGGAAGAGGAATGAACCGAGATCGGTGGAAGAAGATTGCAGATCTACTGGCGCGTCAGGGCATTCTGGTGGCCTTCGCGCTGTTCCTGATCGGATTTTCGATCTTTTCGGACCGGTTCCTGTCTCCCGAGAACATCCTTTCGGTGATGCGCTCCTCGGCGATCATCGGGGTGATGGCTCTGGGCGTGACGGTGGTGGTGATCGGCGGCAATCTCGATCTCTCCGTGGGCTCGATGCTGTCCTTCTCGACGGTTCTGGTGGTCGATCTGCATGACAAGATCGGCCCGGCCCCGGCCATTGGCGTGATGCTTGTGGCAACTTTGGCGCTCGGGGCGGTGAACGGCCTTCTGGTCGGTGTCGCGCGGCTGAACTCGCTGATCGTGACGCTGGGCATGCTCTCGGCGATTCAAGGGCTTACGCTGATCTATTCGGGCGGCAAGAACGTCGATATCGTCAATCAGGATCAGACCTGGTTCAAGATTTTCGGGCGCGGCACCATCGCGGACATTCCGACGCCCATCGTGATCTTCGCGGTCGGCGCGATCTTGCTGCATCTGATGATGGCCTACACGCCCTTCGGGCGGCGCATCTACGCCACGGGCGGCAATGCGACGGCGGCGGTGTTCTCCGGCGTGCGGCGCTCGCGCGTGGTGTTCCTGACCTATCTGATCTCGGCCTCCGGGGTCGCGATCGCCGCGATCATCCTCGGCAGCCGGGTCATGGGCTCGCAGAACAATGTCGGCCAAGGCTACGAGCTGCAGGTGCTGGCCGGGGTGATCCTTGGCGGGACCTCGCTACTGGGCGGCGCGGGCACGATCTGGAAGACGGTGATCGGCGTGCTGATCCTCGGCTTCATCCAGAATGGCCTGCTGCTGATGGGCTTCGAATATTACGTGCAGTGGCTGGTGACCTGGGTGGTGATCATCCTCGCTGTCTGGCTCGACATCGCGGCCAAGCGTGGCCGGCTGCTTTCCCCGATCGCCTGAGGAGGAGACAATGGCGGATACCGTTATCAAATCGCCCGTGCGTTGGCTCGCTGCCAACCCGATCTGGGGCTTCATCGTTCTGATCTTCGTGTTCTTCAGCTTCGCGAACCCCTATTTCTTCGCGCTGCAGAACTTCCAGAATATCCTCGTTCAAACCTCGACCATCGGTTTGATCGCACTCGGCATGACGCTGGTGATGATCAACGGCAATATCGACCTGAGCGTCGGTGCGGTCGTGGCCCTCGCGGCGAGCCTCTGCGTCGATATTCAGGGCTGGCCGATGTTTGCGGACTGGGGCAACTGGGCCATTGCGCCGGGCGTGATCGCGGCGCTGATTGCAGGGACGGCGCTTGGCGCGCTCAATGGCTTCATCGTCTGGAAGACCGGGGTCGATGCCTTCATCGTCACACTGGGCGCGATGCTCGGCGTGCGCGGCCTCGTCTTCGTCTACACCAAGGAGCAATCCTTCTTCGCGATGAACTTCGCCTTCTCGGATTTCGGCTCGAGCAGCATGGGGCCATTGCCGACATTGGCGGTCTTGTTCCTCGTCTGCACGGTGGCCGTGTATTTCCTGCTTGCGCGGACGGTTCACGGCCGAAACACCTATGCGGTGGGCGGCAACCGCTCGGCTGCGGTGAATGCCGGGATCCGGGTCGGGCCACATATGCTGATCAACTTCATGATCGTGGGCTTCTTCGCGGCGCTCGCGGGGGTGACGCTCTCGAGCCAGATGGGCGCTGCGACTCCGAACCTCGGCACCAATTACGAGCTTTGGGTGATCACCTCGGTCGTGCTCGGCGGCACCAAGCTCAATGGCGGGGCCGGCACGATCATAGGCACGCTGGGCGGGGTTCTCGCGATCGGCATCCTGCGCAACGGGATGAACCTGATGCAGGTGCCCGCTTTCTACGTGCTGGTGATCCTCGGGACGATTCTGATCGCCGTGCTGCTTCTCGACAAGCAGCTGAACCGCAAGGGCAAAGAGGAGCTTCGGATATGACACAGGCAACCGAGACCCCGGCGCTGCAACTCACCGATATCGTGAAGACGTTCCCCGGCGTGCGCGCGCTCGATGGTGTGACCTTCGATGTCCGCGCAGGCGAGGTGCATGCGCTTCTGGGCGAGAACGGCGCGGGCAAATCCACGCTGATGAAAGTGCTCGCCGGGATGTATCAGCCCGACGAGGGCACGATCGAGATCGAGGGAAAACCTGCCACCATGCGCACGCCGCTCGAGGCGAAGGGCCGCGGCGTGGTGCTGATCCACCAGGAGCTGTCCTTGGCCGAGGAAATGACGGTCGCCGAGAATATCTATCTGGGCGAGCTGCCGCGCCGCTCGCTCGGGCGGGTGGACTGGAAAACCCTCTATGAGCGGTCGCAGGAAATTCTCGACCGGCTCAAATGCGGTTTCGGCCCGCGCGACCGTGTCGGGGATCTCTCGATCGCGAACCGTCAGATGGTGGAAATCGCGCGCGCCCTGACGGTCGACGCCAAAGTCGTGGTGTTCGACGAGCCCACGGCCTCGCTCACCGACGCCGAGAAAGTCGTGCTGTTCGATATCATCAACGATCTGAAAGCGCGCGGTGTGGGGATCGTCTATATCTCCCACCGGATGGATGAGATTTTCACGCTGGCCGACCGCATCTCGGTGCTGCGGGACGGTGCCTATCGCGGAACGCTCGTGGCCGCCGAGACCAATGAAGACGAGGTCATTCAGCTGATGATCGGGCGCTCGCTCGATCTGTCGCGCCGCGAACATGCCGAGGTGGAGACGGGCGACGTGGCCCTTCGCGTCGAAGGCTTGAGCTGCGGCGAGCTGTTTCAGGATGTCAGCTTCCAGCTGCGCGAGGGCGAGGTGCTGGGGTTTTACGGTCTTGTCGGCGCCGGGCGCACCGAGATCGCCGAGACCCTTTTCGGCCTGCGCCGCCCCACGGCTGGCAAGATCGAGATCGACGGCAAGGAGACCACGATCCATTCGCCAGCCGACGCGATCGAGAAAGGCATCTCGCTTGTGCCTGAGAGCCGGAAGGAACAGGGCCTCGTGCTCGGCATGAATTGCCGTGACAACATCACCCTGCCGCAGGTTGGCGATCTGACCTCGGGGCCCTTCGTCTCGGACGGGGCCGAGATCGCGATCTTCGACCAGTATCGCGACACGCTGAAGATCAAGACGCCCAGCTGGCGGCAGGCGGTCGGCAATCTCTCGGGCGGAAACCAGCAGAAGATTGTGATCGGGAAGTGGCTGGCGATGCATCCGCGTATTCTGATCGTGGATGAGCCGACGCGCGGCATCGATGTGGGCTCGAAATCCGAGATTCACGACCTGATCCGCGAACTGTCCCGCTCGGGCTATGCGGTGATCGTGATCTCGTCGGAAATGCCCGAGGTGCTGCATGTCTCGGACCGCATCCTCGCGATGTATCATGGGCGGGTCATGCGCCGCTTCACCGCAGAGGAGGTGACCGAGGACAGCCTCGTCGCCGCGATTTCGGGGATCGAACAAGACCAGGTGGCGTGATGCGGATCGGTTTTGCAGGATTAGGGCGCATGGGCGCCCCGATGGCGCGCAACCTGATCGCCGCTGGCCATGATGTCACGGTCTGGAACCGCTCGCCCGAACGGGCCGAGGCCTTCGCCAAGGACACCGGGGCAGGGGTGGCCGCCACCCCGCGCGCGTTGGCCGAAGGCACGGAGGTCGTTGTCACGATGCTCGCCGACGATGCGGCGTCTTCTGCCGTGCATTTTGGCGAGGATGGGCTATTCGCCGCAACCGGGCCGCTGACGGTTCTGGAGATGGGCACGATGAGCCCCGAGCATATCGCCGATCTCGCGGGCAAGGCGCCTTCAGGCTTGCAGGTGATCGATGCGCCTGTCTCAGGCTCCACCGCTGCTGCCGAAGGCGCAACGCTAATGATCATGGCGGGCTGCTCCGACGCACAGGCCGCGCCGCTGCGTCCTGCGCTCGACGCGATGGGAAAGACGGTGATCTGTCTGGGCAATGTGGGCGATGGCGCGGTAATGAAGCTCGCCGTCAACATGCTGATCCACGGACTCAATCAGACACTGGCCGAGGCGCTGAGCCTCACCGACGCGGCGGGCATCGACACCGGCACGGCCTTCGCCGCGATCGAGGCTTCGGCAGCCGCCGCCCCGATGCTGACCTATCGCAAGCCGCTCTATCTCGATGAGGCGGCGCATCCCGTCAGCTTCACCGTAGCGCTCGCGCGCAAGGATATGGAGGTCACGCAGGCGCTGGCCGCGCAGCTTGGCGTCGCGCTGCCGCAGGGCGCTGTCGTGCTGGAGCGTCTGCGCGCTGCCGAGACGGCGGGTCGTGGCGCGCGCGACATGGCCTCGATGGTCGATTTCACCCGAAAGGATAAATCATGAAAGCTGTTCTCTTCGTTGGTGGCTGGGAAGGCCACGCGCCGACCGATTTTGCCGACTGGTGCCGCGACCTGCTGGAGGGTGAGGGCTTCGAGGTGGTCGTGCATGACACGCTCGCGCCTCTTGTCGAGCCAGAGAAGATGGCCGATTGCGATCTGATCGTGCCGATCTGGTCGTCGGCCCGCTCCGCCCATCAGCCCGAATTCGGCAATATGACGAAAGCCGAGGAGGACGGCCTTCTCAAGCTGGTCGCTGATGGCTGCGGCTTGGCGGGCTGGCATGGCCACATGGGCGACGCGTTCCGCGACCGCCCGACCTATCATTTCCTAATTGGCGGGCAGTTCGTCGCCCATCCTCCGGGCTGGCCCGACAACCTCGTGCCCTCGGACGATTACGTCGATTACGACGTCACGATCTGTCGCCCCGCTGATCCGATCGTAAAAGGCATCCGCAGTTTCCGTCTGAAGTCCGAGCAATATTATATGCTTACCGATCCGTCGAACGAGGTTCTCGCGACGACGACCTTCTCCGGCGATCACCTGTGGTGGATCGAAGGCACGGTGATCCCGGTCGTCTGGAAGCGGCGTTGGGACAAGGGACGCATCTTCTATTGCTCGATCGGCCACACGCTCGACGACCTGCGGGTCGATCAGGTGACCGAGATCATCCGGCGCGGGATGCGGTGGGCGGCGCGCGGGCGCGCGCTCGATGACGCCCGATAAAGACGGCAGTCAGGTGCGAGAACATCGATTTACTGATGCAAGCCGATGCGGTCTTGCGGTCACTGTATCAGTTGCTCTCACCGACATATCTCGAAAACGACGAGGGTCGAGCGTCGTCGTTCCAGTCCGAGGTGATCGGGTTCGGCACGGTGAGCCTTGACCTGGATCTCGCACTCGCAAGCGCGGCCACCGATCGCGAGGATGATGTCAACGCCGGGGCTGGCGAGGTCGAAAGTGTGTGTCGTTCGATACTCGTTTTAGATTGGGTGAGGCATTTCCCTCCAATAAGGAAGTGCATTTGCTCTGTAGCGCCGAAGCGCCCTGAATAGACCCGCGTGGCTTGTTGCCGGACCGCTCAGATGTGGATCCCTTGGTCGCCAATGAAGTTTGGCAGGTTCTGTCTGGGCTGGCAAAGATTACGGGCGGAGGAGAAGTCCTTCGGACGCATGGCGGCGATGCCCATGGTCGCAAAAAGGGCATTGCGCCTATTCATGCGCGGAGTGTCAGCTCGTTAGTTCATATGGCGAGCATCCCTACGCTCTTCGTAGGCTCTACGCCTCCAACCCTCACCACCTTCAAGCCCGACGGGGCAATTTCGTGAACGACGTGATCGACCTCTGAGATCAGCCCAGACAAGCCGATCGCCCAGCTCTCGGGGGGGGGGCGCAGACTTCGTCGGCACCGCGGAATATTTCCCAGCGCGCCTTCATCCATGTATCGCACCATCGTTGGGTGGCCTGCTCCCTAACGTTAGACTGTTGGAACTTCGCCGAGGGTCTTGGCAATAGCTACCCAGTATCCTCGCGATCCAGACGATCCATTTCAGCCTCGAGCTCTTCTCTGGTCATCTCTCCCCGGATATGCCGCTCTTGGAATGCGCGAAATTCTGGAGAAATGGTGCCACCCTCGATCCGGATCGAGGCGTTCGCTTGACGCCAGGATTCCCTTCGGCGGTCCTGCTCTTCCTGTGACAGCTGGTCCACGGATAATTTCCTCGCTGTACTTCTTCTGGCTTCGTTGCAGAGGCATGCTCTGCGTGAAAACCCTATCACATCCCCCTGCCAGCCAGTCAGAGAGGCTTTCGATTCGCCTCAAAACGACATGCCGATGGCGAACTGCGCTGGCTACGGGTCTTCATTCCTCGCCCGCTTCTTAAGGCCGAGTGGCAAAAAAGTCTCACGTGCCCTCCCGGCTTGGCGTCGTTTTAGGGCCGGTTTGCACTTCACAGAAATTAGCACGACCGCCCGCGCAACGAGAGGTGGCGTCTCCCGGTGTAATTTTTTTCAAAAAATCAAAATGTTATGAAGAAATAGAGGTTTCCATGGGTTCATTCTTTTTCGGACGGAAATGATTTCAGAAAACTTTTTTCGGCCAAAATCAGCTGTTGCTGGAAGGCTCGTTATGGGTAGTTTCTCGGCCTCAAGCGAAGGCTGAACGGCAGATCACACCGACCGAGAAGCAAATTTTTCTTCGTGAAACAGGCAGACAGCCAACCTCTCAATCAGCAACGTCGGAGTTCGGCGGACGGTCGAGAGATCCGGGTCAAGAGGAGACGAGACATCACGGTCACCTGCACAGGATAGACCACGAGACACCGCAGGAAGATCCGATGTGACGCCTGCAGCCGGAGCCACCGGAACACACCGTGCTCCGTGAATGAAACCAGAAATCAGTATCGCAGCCCTCGGGCAGCGTCGGAGCGTATTCCGGCGAACGATACTCTCATGCCGAAAGGAATATGAGCATGATGAAGATGCCAGATGGCGGGATCACGATGCCGGAGCGCGTGCATCTTGCAGGGAAACGGCCATCGGCGCCCGCGAACACCAAAGCGGGCAGATAACTTCCGGCCCTGATGAGGGGTATACCGTGGGCTACGACAGCAACACCGAAATGAAGTGGAAGCTTGTCCTTCTTTCCCGCCCGGGTGTGGCCTGGATTGAAAGCCAGGTGCATTTCGAGTGGGTCAAGCCCGACGGGGGAAAAGGCAACCACTTCTTCGACTTCCGCGTTCTGATGGCCGACGGCAAACGCGTGGCGATCATGGTGAAGTCGGAGTGTCGCCGCAACCAGCCCAAGGTTCAGGATGAGCTTGCGGACGTCGCGGCTCGGGTTCCTCGGAGTTTCGCGGATCAGGTCGTGGTGATGACCGAACGCGACATCGACCCCGTGGAATACTTCAATGCCGAGATGATGCACGAGATGCGTCGACCCGACCCCAATGCGGATGCCGTCGCACGGCGGCTCTTTGGCGAAATGGTCGGGGCTGTCCAGGTCCAGGATCTGGTCGATGCCATTGGCCTCGGCGCGCGCGGCTTCCGGGCCCTGGTTCGCTTGCTCCGCTCTCACGAACTCGAACTCACACTCAACGTGCGCATCACGCACGAAGCTTATGTCCGCCGGAGGATGTCCAAATGATCGCCGTCAAACCCAGCCCCGTTTAGCCCAAGTTCTCCTTTTCGAAATACGATGGCATTACCATCGGGGGGCAGCCTTTCCGCTACTTCGAGACCCGCGAAAACGGCCACATGTTCATCAATGTGACGGGCGAGGGCGTGCCCCAAGTCATGACCAATGCCGAGATCAGCCGCTAGCTAACGGTCGGAAATTTCAAGTGCATTCCGAATGAGCATCAGCCTGAGCATCTGCGCCGGCGTATTCTGCCGAGTGGTGAGCTTCTCTCGCTGAAGAACAGCAAAATTCAGAAGAAAGCGGCCATGCGTCTGGCCGTGGTCCGCGCATTCCGTGAATTACTGGATGACGAGTCCAATAATATCACCCGGACTGCGACATCTATCAGACCTCACCTGCGAGCTATTAGGTTTCGTGCTGGCGAGATTCTCGAAGAGGGCGATTCCGACGAGGAAAATGACACTTTCTCCGTGCCGAAAAAGCTTGGTGCGAAGACCGTGCTGGAATGGGAGCGTAAGGAACGGCGTTTCGGTCTGGCAGGTCTTTATGACCGGAACACCGAGCGCGGTAATCGGGGCCGCCGGATGACGGCTGATGAACTCATGATCATGGGCAAGGTGGTGAGTAAGTACCTCGACGACCAACGCCCGTCGCAGTCCTCCATTTTCGAAGAGGTAAAAACCGCCTTCCACATGGAGAATGATCGGCGTCGTGCCGCAGGCGAACCGGAAATAGTCTGCCCGTCCCGTGAAACCGTGCGGCAGGCGATCCGGAAGCTCAACCCTTTCCACGTGACCCTGACCCGGAAGGGGCGGGAGGCTGCAAACCGGCAGTTCGCCCCGGTCGGCATGGGGCTGGATATCACGCGTCCGATGCAGCGTGTTGAGTTCGACGAGTGGGAAGTCGATGCCATCACTCTCATGGCGGAAGGCGGGCTGTTCCATCACCTGACCGAAGAGGAGAAGAAGGCCCTCGGTCTGGACAAGAAGAAGGCGCGGTGGTGGATCACCGTGGCCATCTGTTGTGCGACGCGCTGCATCGTCGGGATGGTCGTCTCCAGGCAGCCGAATTCTCAGAGCGCGCTTCGGGTCATCGAGATGATGATGCGCGACAAGGGTGTCTGGGGAGATGCCTGCGGCGCTCTCACGCCGTGGAACCAGTTTGGCTGGCCGTCGGTCATCGTGACCGACTGCGCGAGCTACAACATCTCGAGCCTTGTCCAGGCACGCGTGTCCGATCTCGGCATCACACTGCAGTATTGCGCCGCTGCAAATCCGGAAGCCAAAGGCACGATCGAACGCGTTTTCGGCACTTTCGCGACCCAGCTCATGCCTCGGCTGAGCGGGCGCACCTTCAGCAACGTCGTCGAGCGGGGCGATTACGACTCGGTGAAACGTGCCGCGCTCAACCCGGAGGAGTTCTGCTCGGTCCTGGTCCGCTACATCGTCGACGTCTACCACCGTACTCCGCATGGCGGGCTCAACGGCGAGACGCCGCTGGACTGCTGGAACCGGTTGGTGGAGAAATTCGGTGTGCAGCCGCCCCCTGACCTCGGCCGCCGACGCCTGATTTTCGGCCAAGACCGAGAACGCACCGTGACTCGCCAGGGCATCACCATCCTGGGGATCCGCTATCACTCGGAAGTCCTGGCACGGTTCATGAACAGTACGCAGGAGCGCAAGGTCGCGATCCGGTGGTATCCCGAGGATATCGGCGCCATCTGGGCCGAACTGAATGGGCGGTGGTTCGAGATGCCCGCCGTATTCGATCGGTATCAGGGCGTCTCTGCCCAGGAGTGGGTGGATGCCGCAGCAGAAATCCGGGCCCAGAACGCGCGCAACGCCGAAGTGAACTTCGCTGTCGTCCGCCAGGCGCTGGACTTCATCAAGGAAACCAACAGCGCTGCTATGACCCGTGTCGGGCTCATCATGGAAGACTGGTCCGAGAAACGCATGGACTACGAGGAAGACCGCCTGTTCATCGGGTTCAATACCTCGGAGACGGAGCCTGAGAACCCCTATGACGGGGGCCGGGATGAATGGGGGACCCGCCTTGCCACGGCCGATTTCACTCCTTCAGGCGACTTCACCGATGAAAATCACTGCAGTGCGGAAGATTCTGCTTCCGGCAAACTCGGCCCGATCCAATTTCCGGAACATCAGCCCGTCGATGGTGCCGATGCGCCTCGCGACGGCGACCATTGGACCCTGGAGGACGAATGACCATGAGCGCATCAACTCTCTCCATCAACGCGAAGCTCGCAGCCGTGGATCGGCTGCGAGACAAGTACCTCTCAACCCCGCGGGACGCTCAGTTCCGGAGTTACCTGGACCGGCTGCTGCAGCGCGATGAGCAGGGTAACCTGCTTCCGAAGCCTCGTTTTTTCAACAAGGCTGGCGATGCACGTGGCATCGCGGTCGTGGAGCCCGCTGGCGGAGGCAAGACCTCGCTCGTCCTTCATGGCCTCAAGACCCATCCGGCCCTGCAACCGCGCGATGCGGCGCATCAGCCTTGGGTCGGGGTACGGGTTCCAAGCCCGTCGACAGCGAAGAGCCTCGGGCTCGAGATTCTCAAAGCGAGTGGGTATCCTTCGGTGTCGCGCCGGTCCGAGACCGAAATCGAAATTACCCGCAAGGTGCGACACCATTTCAAATTGCGCGGCACCTCCGTCCTCTGGATCGACGAGGCACATGATCTGTTCGGTGCGGGCAGCAAGTACAAAGTCGACGTCTCCTTGAAGATTCTTCGCAACCTGATGCAAGGGGACGGTGCGGTTAGTGTGGTGCTGAGTGGTATCGAAAGCCTCTGGCAGATCGCGTCCTGCGATGCGCAGGTCACCCGCCGATATTGGCGGCTGCCGCTCGCCGACGTTTCGCCGCATTCCGACCGCAAGGCATTCACCAAGGTCATCGCCAGTTTCTGCGATGCCGTCGGTATGCGTGCGCCGTCGAATGAGGATCTCGTGGATCGGCTCGTCTATGCGAGCCGGAACCGTTTCGGCCGCTGCATCGAAAACATCCTCGCAGCCCTCGAAGCTGCGGCTCTCGAGGATGCCGATGTATTGACCATTAACCATTTCGCCGAGAGCTGGGGCATGCAGGAAGGCTGCAGCATAGGCCAGAACGTCTTCCTTGCTCGTCACTGGGCAAAAATCGATCTGGGTGAGGCGCAGCTGAATTGGGCAGAAGCCCTGTGATGCTGGCGCCCCACATCCCCTTTGACCCGCAGGAAAGTCCCTTGTCCTATGCCGCGCGGCTCGCCGGGGTTCATACCGGTGGTCGGCTGGTTCAGTTCTTGAAGGACATTGGAATCGAACCGCACGACTTGGCGGTCAACAAGGATGAGGCACTCAGCCTTCTGGCTGATCTCTCGGGTGTTGCCCTTGGTGACTTGCGCGCCAATGCGGCCGTTCTTGTCGGGAAGCGGACCTACGATCTTCGCGGCGAGCTGGTCGCCGCAGAGTTTCTCGCAAACGCACACACCGTCTTCTGCCCGGCGTGCCTCGCAGAGGATGACCGGGCTGGCTGGCGTCGCGGCCATTGGGAATGGGCTTTGTCGGTTGTGCGGACATGCTCTCGCCATGGTATTCCGCTCGTGCGGCAAGCGAAGGGGCCTTGGGATGACGTCTTCCATGAGCTCGAATATATCGTACCTGAGCGTGGCGAAGACCTTCAGGCCCTTATCAAGAAAGCGAAGCCACGCTCGGTCTCGCCACACCAAGAATATGTCATCCGTCGTCTGAACGGGAAAGCTGGTCCCGAATGGTTGGATGCGCAAACACTGGAGCAGGCGGTCCGGGCGACGGAGCTTCTGGGCGTGCTGGTCGCTTACGGGCCGACACAGAAACTTCCGGAGCTGGAAGCAGACGACTGGGATCACGCCGGGAGCATTGGCTTCGAATTCACGTCGCGCGGCGAAGAAGGCATTCGGGAAGCTTTGGAGGCGCAGCTCCAGAAATTCGACGATGCGTCCGGTACGCCGGGCGCTCGCAAGATCTTCGGCTGTTTCTATAATGCCTTGGCCCATTCGAAATCACTCAAGGAACCCGGTGACATCGCGCGTATTCTTCGCGAAATCATCATCGAGAATATCGCCATGCCGGCCGGAACCAAGGTTTTGGGTGTTACTCTCCCCGAGCGCTGCCTTCGCACGGTCGCGTCGCTGGCGAAGGATAAAAACCTCGACTCTCGGACCCTGCGTGACGTGCTGGTTGCTGCGAGTCTGATCCCGGAGAAGGCACCCGCCCACTACCCGATCCCGTTGCAAAAGGGGCGTGACGTAGCCAGTCGCGTGAAACGGATAGTGAATGTCAGCTCGCTGCCCGACGTGTTGGCTTGTGCGCGGCCCTTGGTTGATCAGCTTTTTGCTGATCGGATGCTCACTCCCATCTACTACGGGAGGCCGGGAACGAAGGGGCGGACCCAGAAGGCCGTGGATCGCGATGAGATTGCCATGCTGGTTGGTAAGCTACATGCGAAGGCGGTCGAGCTGGATTCCGAAAACGACGGGCTGGTGCCGGTCTCGAAAGCCGCAGAGAAAGCCAAGGTGCCGGCCGTCACTGTGGTGCACATGATCCTTGGCGGCTTCCTCGAGCGCGTCTTTCGCCTGGCTGGTCAGGACGGGATCGCCGCGGTTCGCGTGGACCCGACAGAGGTCAAACGGCATAGGGCAACCTGCTCGAAGGGGCTTTCGGCCATGGAAGCGTTCGCTGCGCTCAAGATCTCGCGGAACATCCTCTGGCGTCTGGTCGATCGGTGCCCGGAAGAAGTGAGCCTTGCCGTCAACTGGATCGTCGGCCCGGACGACGAACACAGGATCCTGTGGTTCGACCCGGCTGCGGTTGAGGATTTCAAAGATCGGTTCATCCATCCGGCAAGGCTTGCCGAGTTGCATGGTCTTCAGCTTTGGGAGGTGGCCAGTCGGCTGAAGCGCCGTGGCGTTCAACCTGCATTGTTGGGGGAAGAAGTCGGTGAAAATTTCTACCGGACCCGCGATTTGAAGACGGATCTGTTTACTTAACAAAAGGGGCCGTACCGGCCAGTCATACTGTCGAGTTTCAACGGCCGCCCGTTCGGGTGGTCTTTTTTGTTTCGTTCTTTAGAAAAAGATCACTCCCAAGAACGCGGTTAGTGTCTTCGAAAACGACCTATTCGGGCCGAAAGAAATGGACGTCTTTCGACTGCAGAATGGACAACGTACTGGCCGAGCTCCATTTTGGGATGAATAAAATTAATCACTTAGATTATCGGAATGGCCAAATAACGGTTGTCCCGATAAAAAAATCGGCCCCTGACTAGTGTTCTGGTCAGGGGCTTTCCTTTTCCAAAGGTTGCGATCTTCGATCTGTTTCCGGTAACCGAAGCGGCTCAATCCAGCGTCTGCCGGTAGCGCAGCATCGAGATCAGCATGATCACCACCCCGATGATGGCGATCGCTCGCAAGTCGCCGGTGATGTCGGTCAGGTGGGCGCCTTTGAGCATTACCTTGCGCACGATGCGCAGGAAATGCGTGGCGGGGATCGCGGAGCCGATTACCTGCGCCCAGCCGGGCATGCCTGCGTAGGGGAACATGAACCCCGAGAGCAGGATGGTGGGCAGGATCGTCATGAAGCTCGCCTGCATCGCCTGCATCTGGGTGCGCACGAGGGTCGAGATCAGGAAGCCGAGGGCGAGGTTCACCACGATGTAGAGGTTGAAGCCGAGGAAGAAGGCCAGCCCCGACCCGAGGAACGGCACCCCGAATAGAAGCTTCCCGGCGATCAGGAACACGACGGTCTGGATGTAGCCGATCACGACATAGGGCAGGATCTTGCCCAGCATCACCTCGAGCGGCCGGACCGGCGTCGCGATCAGGGTCTCCATCGTGCCGCGCTCTGTCTCGCGCACGATCGCGATCGCGGTGATCAGCACCATCGTCATCGCGAGGATCACGGCGATCAGGCCGGGCACGATGTTCAGCGAGGTCTTGCTCGCCGGGTTGAATTGCTTGTGCACCACGACCGAGAAGGGCGGGGGCTGGCCTGCGACCGGGGCGAGGGGGCCCTGGAAGGTCTGTTTTACCGCAGTGTCGATGATCCCCGACAGCGCGCCGACTGCGGTGCCCACTGCCGTCGGGTCGGACGCGTCGGCGCTGACGAGCAGTTTCGGCGACAGGCCCCGCACGATGTCGCGCTCGAAATTGGGCGGGATGACCACGACGAAATTCGCCGTGCCGTCGCGGAGCGCCTGATCGCCTTCCTCGGCGCTGGTCACGATGCCCTCGAATTTGAAGTAATCCGAGGTCTCCATGCCCGACAGCACCGCACGCGCTACCGGGCTTTCATCGGCCATCTCGATCAGGGTCGGCAGGTGATGCGGGTCGGAATTGATGATGTAGCCGAACATCACCAGCTGTAGGATCGGGATGCCGATCATCATCGCGAAGGTCATCCGGTCGCGCCGCATCTGGATGAATTCCTTGTAGAGCACCGCTCCGAAACGCGACAGAGAGAACCAGCTCATGCGGAGGGGCCTCCGTTGACACCGAAATTGTCGGCCGCGGTCGCCATCAGATAGATGAAGACCTCTTCAAGCTCGGCCTCTTTCTTCTCCCATTTGCGCGCGTCGGTCTCTCCGCTCTTTTCAGCGACGACCGCGTCGAGCCCGGCGCTGTCGGTCGAGGAGACATGAAGTTGGGCGCCGAAGCGCGCGACCTGCTCGACCCGCGGATCGGCGCGCAGCTCTTCCTCCAACTGGATCAAGTCGGGGCCGGAGACCCGCCATGTGGTCAGGCCGACCTGATGCGGGATCTCGGTCGCGGGGCCGTCGATCAGCTTCTTCCCATAGGCGATATAGGCGATGTAATCGCATTGCACCGCCTCATCCATGTAATGCGTCGAGACCAGCACCGTGACGCCCTGCTTGCTGAGCTGGCGGATCTCGTCCCAGAAGTCGCGCCGCGCCTTCGGGTCGACCCCGGCGGTGGGTTCGTCGAGAAGCAGGAGCGCGGGTTTGTGCTGCATGCAGGCGGCCAGTGCGAGGCGCTGTTTCCAGCCCCCCGACAGAGTGCCCGCCAACTGCTTGCCGCGCCCTTCGAGGCCAAGGGTCCGCAGGGTCTCGTCCACCACTTTCTTGCGGTTCTTCACCCGATACATCCGCGCCATGAAGTCGAGGTTCTCGCGGATCGTCAGATCGCCATAGAGCGAGAATTTCTGCGTCATGTAGCCGACGTTTTCCTTGATCGCGCGCGCGTCCTTGTGGATGTCGTAGCCAAGGGTGTGACCTTCGCCGCCATCGGGGGTGAGCAGGGCGCACATCATCCGGATCGTGGTGGTCTTGCCCGAGCCGTTGGGGCCGATGAAGCCGTAGATCGCGCCTTTGGGCACCGACATATCGACCGCGTTCACCACCTTCTTGCCGTTGAAGATCTTCGTGAGCCCTTTCACGACGATCGCGGGCTCGCTCCGGTCGCTCACGCTGTCGGCGGCTGTCGTGCTCATTGCAGCCGCCTCAGGCTGACCGGTTGGCCCGGCAGGAGCGACGCGCCCGCCGGGATGCGCGCCTCGGCCCGGAACACGAGCCGCGCGCGTTCTTCGCGCGAATAGATGATCGGGGGCGTGTATTGCGGCTCGGAGGCCATCTTGCTGATCGTCACCTTGATGCCCGGGTCGCAGCCGTCGCATTCCATCTCCAGCTGATCGCCAATGGCGAAATCCGCGCGCTCGGCCTCGGGCAGGAAGAACAGGACCTTGAGCGCGTTCGGCGGCAGGATCGACAGCACGGGCGCCCCGGCTGCGGCCACTTCCCCGGCCTTGTAATAGACCGTCTCGATCCGACCGGCCACGGGGGCGGTGACCGTCATGTCATCGAGCTGCGAGCGGGCGAGATCGGCATCGGCCTGTGCCGCCTCGAGCGTTTTCTGGGCTGCGAGAACCTGCGCGCTGCGCGCGGGCAGGGCCGCCACTTCGAGCTGCGCCTTGAGCTGGGCCACCTGCGCCTCGGCTTCTTCCAGCGCCGCGCGGTCGACATCCACCTTGGCCTGGGCGACGATCTCGCGGGCGAACAGATCCTCGGTGCGCTTGAGCGCGGATTCCGCGAGATTGCGATGGGCGATGGCCTGTTCCAGCGAAGCCTTGATCACCTCGATCTCGGGGTCGCGCGATCCGGTTTCGAGGTTGTTGAGATTGGCGCTGGCGGTCCCGATCTTGGCCTCGGCGGCCCGCAGCGCCGCCTGCTGCTTCGTCGAATCCATATCAAAAAGGAACTGATTGGCCTTCACGCTGTCGCCTTCGATTGCCGCCAGCGTCTTGATGCGCCCGGTGACCGAGGGGGCGACATAGACATATTCGCCCTCCACATAGCCCGAGTAATGCGGCACCGGGGCGTCCCCGTAGCCGGGAATGATCGCGGTGAGCAGGGCGCTGATCCACGCAACAATGGTATCAAGCATCGGTCGAACCCTCCGGTGACAGGAAAACGCCGTGGAATAGAATGTCGAGGTGGTTCTCGATCAGCTGATCGAGGGAGAGCCCGCCCTCCGGCATGATGTCGAAGATCTCCGCAAGCAGGAGATGGACGACGATCGGGCCGATGATCGAGCGCAGGGTCAGTTCGGGATCGACCGGGCGCAACTGGCCCGAGGCGATGCCCTGTCGGATGATTTCGGTCGCTGCGGGCAGGACGTGGTCGAACACCTCGCGCCGATACATCGCGGCGATTTCGGGGGCGACGACGGCCTCACGGATCACGACCTTCGGGACCGCCAGCACTTTCGGATCTCCCAGCGAGGTCGCGATCAGCGAGAACAGCGCACGCAGCGTGGCGCGCGCATCATCGGAGGTCGGTTCAACAAGGGCTTGCGCTCGCGTGGCGATCGGGGAGACCGCCCGGCGCACCAAGCCTTCAAGGATCGCCTGTTTCGACGGGAAATAGAGATAGACGGCCCCCTTGGAGAGCCCCGCCGTCTTGGCGATCTGCGCCACCGACGTATGGGCGTAACCCTTTTCATCGAAGAGCGAGAGCGCCGCGTCGAGCACCTCGTCAGGCCGCGCCTCTGCGCGACGGCGAAATTTGGGCTCGGGCGAGTCGGGATCTGTCATGGGGAGAAAATAACTGACCGGTCAGTCAGTAGCAAGGATTTTGGCTCCGTCCCTTATGTCTTCCGACAAGCTCAGGGAAAATGAGCGAGGGCGCAGGCCCGACGCCGTTGGCCTTTCACGGAAGTTGAAGGAAGAATCGCGCAAGGCAAAAAGGCGCGGTTGCGCCATGCCTCGCTCAGCGTTGCGCCGCCCCGAAGCCCCGAGCGCCAAAATGGCGAGCGGTGCTTCGGGGCGGCTGGCATCTCAGCTTTGCTTGCTCACGCGGTGGCGGAGCCAGACGACACCACCCTCCAGCGTCTCGATCTGCACCAGCTCCAGCGATTGCGCGGGGCCGGTACCTTGTTCGTAGATCGCGGGCGCGCCGCTATTGCCGTCGATCACCGGCAGGATCAGGGTGCTGGTCGCGTCGATCAGCCCCTTGGCGAGGAAGGTGCCGTTCAGCGTGCCGCCGCCTTCCAGCAGCAGCCGGTCGATCCCGAACCCGTCGGCGATGCGGGTCAGCGCGCCTTCGACGTCGCCGCCGTCGCGCCCCCCGAACACGACCGAGATGCCGCGCTCTATCAGCCGCTCGACATGCGCCTGCGCGACCCGCTCGGAGAGCACGATCGCCAGATGGTCGCCCTCGAGCTCGTCCGTGTCCGGCAAGAGCCGCCCCTTGCGGTCGAACACGACGCCGAGGGTGCGTCCCGCCAGATCCGCCAGTCGATCGGGGCGTGCGGTGGGCGCGGGGTCGAGCATCGGCGCGACATGCGCCACCCAGCCTTCGAGCGAGGCGCGCCCGATGATCCAGCCTTGCCCCTCCAGACGGCCGCCGACCGCATCGTAGATCGTCAGCAATTCGTCTTCGGAATAGGGCCACCCTTCGGTCTTCAACCGTCCGTCGAGCGTGGTGATCATATGGCAAGTGATATGCGGCCGGGGCATTGCGGGGCCTCGTGCTTGGAAAAATCTTGGGAAGACGAAAGAGAAGGCCGAGCCGCGCGGGCCCGGCCCTCAAGGTTAGCCGTTATAGTCTTCGTCGGCGACTTTCTCGAGCCAGGTGACGGGCGAGCCGTCGATGCTTTCCTGCACCGCGATATGGCTCATCGCGGTCTCGGACGAGGCGCCGTGCCAGTGCTTTTCGCCTGCCGGGAACCACACGACATCGCCCTGGCTGATCTCTTCGACGGGGCCGCCCTCGCGCTGGACGCGGCCGCGTCCGAAGGTGACGATCAGGGTCTGGCCTGCCGGGTGGGTGTGCCATGCGGTGCGCGCGCCGGGCTCGAACGTGACATGGCTGCCCGAGGTGCGGCCGGGCTCTTCGGCCTGAAACAGCGGATCGACGCGGACGGTGCCGGTGAACCAGTCTTCGGGGCCTTGCATCGAGGCGTTGGTGCCGGAACGAATGATTTTCATGGGAAAACTCCTTTCTTGAGAGAGGGTAACGTGCGCTCTGCGCGCAGGTTCAAATGCTCAGAGCTGACCGCCGTACACGGGAAACATGCTCGCCTCGCCGTAATCCTTGATCTCTTCGACCGATCTCAGCGCCTCCATATCGGCGTCGGAAATCTCGAAATCGAGCGCCGCATTGGAGCGCATGTGATCGGGGTTGGCGGTCTTCGGCAGCGCGACCATGCCCAGTTGCAGCACGTAGCGGATCGACAGCTGCGGAACGCTGACGCCGTATTTCTCGGCCATCGCCTTGATCTCGGCATTGTCGAGGATCTGGCCGTGACCGATCGGCGAATAGGCCTCGGCGACGATGCCGTTGCTCTGGATGTAGTCGATCAGCTCGAAGGGCGTGTTCGACACATGCGCGAGGATCTGGTCGATCATCGGCTTGACCTTCGCGTTGTCGAGCAGATTGTCGAGATCCGCCTTCTCGAAGTTCGACACGCCGATCGCGCCCAGCTTGCCCGCCTCATAGGCTTCTTCCAGCGCGCGCCACGCTTCGAGGTTGCCCTCGAAGTAGCCATCGTCGCCGTGGAACTCGGTCCAGGGCTTCGGACTGTGAATGATCATCAGGTCGATCTTGTCGAGCCCGAGCGCGTCGAGCGAGCCGTCGATGGCGGCTTTCGCATCGGCATAATTCTTGATGCCCGCGTCGAGCTTGGTGGTCAGGAAAATCTCGTCGCGCGGAACGCCGCAATTGCGGATGCCTTCGCCGACGCCGCGCTCGTTGCCATAGGCCTGCGCCGTGTCGATATGGCGATAGCCCATCGCGACGGCGGCCTTCACCGCATCGGCTACCTTGTCATCGTCGATCATCCAGGTGCCAAGGCCCAGTTTCGGGATCTCGACGCCATTGGGGAGGGAAAGGGTTTCGTTCAGGATCATGTCTGGCTCCTTGCATTGGAGTGCGCCGCGCCCCTCATTTTTCAAGAGCACGGCTTCGGTTCATGTCCTGCAATCTAGGGCGAGCTGCGCCTCAGGATAATCGGCCGATTTTTTATAGCACTCATGAGTTGAGCACATGAATACGCACGTTATTTCAACCGAGCGTGATAATGTGGAGCTCGATCACCCCCGCTCGCGCAGCGCTTCCAGCACAGCCCCGAAGGCCGAGGAGGGGCGCTGACGGCTGGGGTAATAAAGGTAAAACCCCGGGAAATAGGGGCAATATTCCTCGAGACAGGCTTGCAGGGCGCCGCTTTCCAGATGGGGCGCGGCCAGCCTGTCCGGCACCAGCGCCAGCCCGTGTCCGTCGAGCGCCGCGTGCTGCACGAGGCCAATCGTGTTGAAGCAGGCCTGACCGGAGACCTTCACCCGGATTTCGTGACCCTCGGCATCCTCGAATTCCCAGGCATAGAGCGCGCCATGCGTCGCCAGCCGCAGGTTGATGCAGTTATGCTCGCTGAGATCATGCGGGGTCTGCGGCACGCCAGCCGCTTCGAAATAGGACGGCGCCCCGACACAGAGCATCCGCTCGTCCGGGCCGATCCGGGTGGCGATCATCCCCTCGCTCACGCTGTCGCCATAGCGCACCCCGGCATCGCATTGCGCCGAGGCCAGATCGGTGAAGCCGTAATCCATCACCAGCTCGACATTGATCGAGGGGTATTGCTTGAGCAGCGGCGAGAGCTTCGGCCAAAGCACGGTCTCGATCGCGTAATCGGTGGAGACGATGCGAACCGTGCCCGTGGGCTGGTCCTGCGCGTCGTCGAGCGCGCGCAGCCGCGCTTCGATCATCTCGAAACAGGGGTTCAGCGTGGCCAGAAGATCCTCGCCCTCGAGCGTCGGCGCGACCGAGCGCGTGGTGCGCGTCAGCAGCCGCAGCCCCAGCCGCTGTTCCAGCGCCTTGATCGTATGGCTCAGCGCCGATTGCGACACGTTGAGCCGCGCGGCGGCCTTGGTGAAGCTGCGCTCTTCGGCGACGGCGGCCAAGGCGATGAGATCGTTGATATTCTCGCGCAGCATGAGAGAGGCCTCACTGGATGTTGGTGTCGCCATCGGGCGGATCTTCCTCACGATATATGCGCGTAGTTCATGACGTCCACGGATTATTCAGCCGTGGATCAAGCGGCATCACTCCAGATAATCCGCGTCGCTCACCTTCTCGCCGCAGCGTACAACTGATGAGTGCCGCTCATCTGTGGCAGTATTGCGCGGGGGGTAATCCTCTCGCGCAATCGCGCCTAGATTTGTCTCCAGGCAGCAGGAAGACATCGGCCATGAGCGTCACGAAGTTTCTGACACCCGTCGCGGCGCTCTGCGTCGCCGCCAGCTTGGCCTGCGCTCAGGAGACGAAAGGAGACAGCATGATCCCGATCACCGTGACCACGGGCGAGACGGTTCTGACCGCCACGCTCGACGACACCCCTGCAGGGCGCGATTTCGCGGCGCTCATGCCGTTGGAGCTGACCCTGCGCGACTACCACGGCATCGAGAAGATCGCCGATCTGCCGCGCAAGCTCGACACGACCGGCGCACCGCGCGCCTACGAGCCGAAGACGGGCGACATCACGCTTTATGCGCCGTGGGGCAATCTCGCGATCTTCTACAAACCCTTCGCCAACTCGCCGGGCCTCGTGCGGCTGGGCGCGTTCGACGGGTCGCTCGAGGCGCTGATGGGCAATCCGACGGTCCGTTTCGAGCAGGCCGAGTGATCGCATATCCCCTCGGCGGCGTAGTCCGGTAGCCCGACCCGGAAGGAGATGCCGTGACCGCTGCCGCGCCTTTGCCATTGCCCGCCGCCACCCTCGCTGCGGGCGAGGACCGTTTGACGCGGTTCGCCCCGAAGATGGGCGCTCATTACGCGCAGGGGCGCAATTTCGATCACGGGGCGGGGCGGCATTCGGCGGTGTCGCAACTGTCGCCTTATCTGCGGCGGCGTCTTGTGCTCGAGCGTGAGGCGGTGGCGCGGGCGTTTGAGGCGCATGGGCCGGAGGCTGCGGAGAAATTCGTGCAGGAGGTGCTCTGGCGCGGCTATTTCAAGGGCTGGCTGGAGCACCGACCTGAGATCTGGGCGCGCTATCGGGACGGCTTGGCGCAAGACCTCGCCGCGCTCGACGGTGCCCCCGATCTGGCGGCGCGCGTGGCCGAGGCCGAGGCGGGGCGCAGCGGGATCGCCTGTTTCGATGCGTGGGCGCGTGAGCTGCGCGAAACCGGCTATCTGCACAATCACGCCCGGATGTGGTTCGCTTCGATCTGGATTTTCACTTTGCGGCTGCCGTGGCGGGTTGGCGCGGATTTCTTCTATCGCCATCTGCTCGACGGCGATCCGGCCTCGAACACGCTCAGCTGGCGCTGGGTCGCGGGGCTGCATACGCGGGGCAAGTTCTACGCCGCCGAAGCCGCCAATATCGCGCACTATACCGGCGGCAGGTTCGCGCCCGATCCCGCGCAATTGGCGGAGGTGAGCACGGGATTGGAGGCGGAAGAGCCCGAGGGGCTGCCCCCGGTCGCGCCATTGCGCGCGCCGCGCGCCCCGCAGCCGGGACTACCCACGGCGCTTCTGATCACCGAGGAAGATTGCCGCGTCGAGGATTTCGATCTGAGCGCGTTCGATCTGCGCGGGGCCGCGACCCTCAGCGCCAGCCACCTGCGTTCGCCGCGCGAGGTGGCGCCGCATGTCGCGCGGTTCGAACGCGACGCCCTCGCCGATGCTGGCGAGCGCGCGGGGGTGCCGAACGTGCAACGCCTGAAGGCCGGTGGCCCGTCTGCGCTGCTCGATTGGGCGCAAAGCCTCGGCGCGCAGCAGATCGTGACGCCTTACATCCCGACCGGGCCGCTCGGTGATTGGCGCGAGAGCGCGGAGGCGGCGCTGGGCGGGCGCGACATCGCGCTGTGCGAGCTGACGCGGGAGTGGGATCGCGTGATCTGGCCCCATGCCACGGCCGGGTTCTTCAAGGTCAAAAAGAAGCTCCCTCAAATCCTTGCAGAGCTTGGCCTGACCTGAGGGCAGGGGAAACCGCGCACGCCCTTGTCGATCATCGCCGAGTGATCGCGCCGCTTCGGAATTTTCCTAGTCATCTCAAAGCTTTTGGGCTACGATTCCGATCAGACCCGGAAAACGGGCGTATTCGAGGCAGTAACGGCAGTATAGCCCATGACAGAAATGGCATTCGGCACCGTCCCCGTGCGGGCCGGTGAACCCGTCCTACCGAAATGGTGGCGCACGATCGACAAATGGGCGCTCGGCGCCGTTTTGGCGTTGTTCGGCCTTGGCATGCTTCTGGGGCTCGCAGCCTCGGTGCCGCTGGCAGAGCGCAACGGTCTTGAGCCTTTCTATTACGTCAAACGACAGGCCTTCTTCGGGGTGGTGGCGCTGGGCGTGATGCTGGGCATCTCGATGCTCGACCCGAAACAGGTGCGCAGGCTGGGCGTGATCGGCTTTGTCGGCGCCTTCGTTGCGGTGATGCTGCTGCCGGTGCTGGGCACCGATTTCGGCAAGGGCGCGGTGCGGTGGTATTCCTTCGGCTTCGCCTCGATCCAGCCGTCCGAATTCCTCAAGCCCGGTTTCGTCATCATCTCCGGCTGGTTCATGGCCGCAGCCCATGACGTCGGGGGCCCCAAGGGGCGGCTCTATTCCTTCCTGCTGATGGTCATCATCGTGGTGGCGCTCGCGCTTCAACCCGATTTCGGGCAGGCTTCGTTGGTGCTGTTCGCCTGGTCGGTGATGTATTTCATCTCGGGCGCGCCGATTGCGCTGCTCACGGGGATCGGGGCGCTGACCGTCGCGGGCGGCTTCTTCGCCTATAACTTCTCGGAACACTTCGCGCGCCGGATCAACGGGTTCCTGTCGACCGATGTCGATCCGCGCACCCAGATCGGCTATGCCACCAACGCGATCCAAGAGGGCGGGTTCTTCGGCGTGGGTGTGGGGCAGGGCTCGGTGAAATGGTCGCTGCCCGATGCGCATACCGACTTCATCATCGCCGTCGCGGCCGAAGAATACGGGCTGATCCTCGTGCTGGTCATCATCGCGCTCTACGCGACGGTCGTGATCCGCTCGCTGCTGCGCCTGATGCGCGAGCGCGACCCCTTCACCCGGCTCGCAGGCGCGGGTCTGGCCTGCGCCTTCGGCGTTCAGGCGATCATCAATATGGGCGTCGCGGTGCGCCTTCTGCCCGCGAAAGGCATGACTTTGCCGTTCGTCAGCTACGGTGGCTCTTCGGTCATTGCTTCGGGGATTGCGGTGGGTATGTTGCTCGCGCTGACTCGGACCCGGCCGCAGGGACAGATTTCGGATATTCTCGCCCGTCGCGGTCGCTAAAACCCTCAGGAGGGGGACATGGCCAAGGACACGACCCCGCTACTGCTGATCGCCGCTGGCGGCACCGGCGGGCATATGTTCCCCGCGCAGGCGCTGGCCGAGGCGATGGTGCGCCGGGGCTGGCGCGTCAAGCTGTCCACGGATGCGCGCGGGGCGCGCTACGCGGGCGGCTTTCCCCATACGGTGACGGTGGAGCAGATCGCCTCGGCAACATTCGCGCGCGGTGGCGCGCTCGGCAAGCTGGGCGTGCCCTTCAAGATCGCGGGCGGCGTGGCTTCGGCCATCCGCAAGAACCTGTCGGACAAGCCGACGGTGGTGGTCGGCTTCGGCGGTTATCCGACGATCCCGGCGCTGTCCTCGGCGGTGGTCCTGGGCATCCCCCGCGCCATTCACGAACAGAACGGCATCATGGGCAAGGTGAACCGCGTCTTCGCCAAGAAGGTCAACCGCTTCGCCTGCGGCACCTGGCCGACCGATCTGCCCGAGGGCGTGCAGGGCGAGCATACGGGCAACCCGGTGCGGGCTTCCGTGCTGGAGCGGGCGGGCGCGGCCTATATCCCGCCGGGCGATTACCCGATGTCGGTCCTCGTGATCGGCGGCTCTCAGGGCGCGCGCATCCTGTCGGACACGGTGCCGGCGGCAATGGCGAGCCTTCCGGAAGCCGCCCGCGCCAATCTGCGCGTCTCCCATCAGGCGCGCCCCGAAGACCTCGACCGGGTGGTCGCCGCCTATGACGCGGCCGGCATCAGCGCCGAGGTCGAACCCTTCTTCAACGACGTGCCGCGCCGTCTGAGCGAATGTCAGCTGGTGATTTCGCGCGCCGGTGCGTCCTCGGTCGCGGATATCTCCGTCATCGGGCGGCCCGCGATCCTGATCCCCTATGCCGCCGCCGCGGGCGATCACCAGGCGGCCAATGCGCGCGGTCTCGCGAAGACCGGCGGCGCGATCACCATCCCCGAGAGCCAGCTTTCGACCGAGAGCCTCGCGGAGCAAATTTCACTGGTGCTGGACAACCCCGAGGGCGCGCTGCAGATGTCGCGCGCCGCCCTCTCCTACGGGGTGCCGGACGCCACCGAGCGGCTCGTCGCCCTCGTCGAAGACCTAGCAGGAAAGACCAAATGAACGCGACCAAACTGCCCGGAGAACTCGGCCCCATCCATTTCGTCGGTATCGGCGGGATCGGCATGTCCGGCATCGCCGAAGTGCTGATGACCCAAGGCTTCACGGTTCAGGGCTCGGATGCGAAATCCTCCAAGATCACCGACCGTCTGGCGAAACTGGGCGCGACCATCTTCGAAGGCCAGCGCGCCGAGAATATCGGCGAGGCGGGCGTCGTGGTGATCTCCACCGCGATCAAGCCGGGCAATCCCGAGCTGGAAGAGGCGCGCCGCCGCGGTCTTCCGGTCGTGCGCCGCGCCGAGATGCTGGCCGAGCTGATGCGCCTGAAGTCGAACATCGCGATCGGCGGCACCCACGGCAAGACGACGACCACGACGATGGTCGCGACGCTTCTGGACAAGGGCAATTTCGATCCGACCGTGATCAATGGCGGGATCATCCACGCCTATGGCTCGAACGCACGCGCAGGCGCGGGCGAGTGGATGGTGGTCGAGGCCGACGAGAGCGACGGCTCGTTCAACCGTCTGCCCGCGACCATCGCCATCGTGACCAATATCGACCCTGAGCATATGGAGCATTGGGGCTCGTTCGACGCGCTGCGCAAAGGGTTTTACGATTTCGTCTCGAACATCCCGTTCTACGGGTTGGCTGTCTGCTGCACCGATCACCCGGAAGTGCAGACGCTGGTCGGCAAGCTCAATGACCGCCGCGTCGTGACCTTCGGCTTCAACGCGCAGGCCGATATTCGTGCGATCAACCTGCATTACGACGCCGGCGTCGCGCATTTCGACATCGCGCTGCAGGGTGAAGAGGGTAAGCCGGTGATCGAGGGCTGCACGCTCCCGATGCCGGGCGATCACAACGTCTCGAACGCGCTGGCCGCCGTCGCGGTGGCGCGTCACCTCGGGATGAAGATGGGCGAGATCAAGGAAGCTCTGGCGAGCTTCGGCGGCGTCAACCGGCGCTTCACCAAGGTCGGCGACGTTCTGGGCGGGGTCGCGATCATCGACGATTACGGCCACCACCCGGTCGAGATTGCCGCCGTGCTGAAAGCTGCGCGTCAGGCGGTGAAGCCCGGTGCGCGGGTGATCGCGGTCCACCAGCCGCACCGCTATTCGCGTCTGCATTCGCTGTTCGACGATTTCTGCACCTGTTTCAACGAGGCTGACGTCGTCGCTATCGCCGAGGTCTTCTCGGCGGGCGAGGAGCCGATCGAGGGGGCCACGCGCGACGATCTGGTCGCCGGGCTGATCGCGCATGGTCACCGTCATGCTCGTGCCATTTTGTCGGAAGATGATCTGGCTCGGCTGGTGCGTGAACAGGCGCGTCCCGGCGATATCGTCGTCTGCCTCGGGGCGGGGACGATCTCGGGCTGGGCCAACAACCTGCCTGCGAAGCTGGGGGGCTGAGAGGGCGCCGGGGCGACCCGGCACGACATCAAGAAGGTTTGCGGCGCTGCCACGTCGTCTCATGTGGGCAAGAAGGGCCGCGTCATGCGTGACGAGACGCATCTGAAACGCCGATTGGGTCCGTGGCTGATGACCGGCTACGGGGTCGGCGTCATGGTGGGCGCGGGCATCTATGTGCTGGTCGGCGCAGTCGCGGCGCAGGCCGGGATCTGGGCGCCGCTGGCCTTCGTTCTGGCGGGGCTGATCGCGGCGCCGTCCGCATTGTCCTATGCCGAATTGTCCTCGCGCATCCCCGAAGCTGCCGGAGAGGCGGCCTATGTCGAGGAAGGCCTGCGCAGTCATGCGCTGGCGCTGATCGTGGGGCTGGGCATCGTCGTGGCAGGCACGGTGTCGGCAGCGGCGGTGCTGCGTGGTGGGGCTGGCTATCTGACGCTGCTGGTGCCGCTGCCGGTTGAGGGCGTGATGATCGCCTTCGGACTGATCCTGATCGGCGTGGCCTGCCTGGGTGTGCTGGAATCCGTGGGGCTCGCCGTGGCGCTGACGCTGCTCGAGGTGGTCGGTCTCGCGCTGGTGATCTGGGCGGGGCTCTCCGCCGATCCGAGCCCCGATCTAACGCCGCTGCCCGCGCCGCATTGGGCCGGGGTCGCGGCCGCCGCGTCGCTCGCTTTCTTCGCCTTCATCGGCTTCGAGGACATGGTGAACATGTCCGAGGAGATGCGCGACCCGATCCGCGACATGCCGCGCGCGATCCTTGCCGCGCTGGCTATCACCGCCGTGCTCTATCTGACGGTCAGCTATGCCGCCGTGCGCGCGGTGCCGTTGGCCGATCTCGCCCGCTCCGAGCAGCCGCTGGCACTGGTCTGGCAATCGGCGGGGCACGGGCCGGGCATCCTCGCCGCGATCGCGGTGGCGGCGGCGCTGAACGGGGTCTTGGCGCAGGTGGTGATGGCGGCGCGCGTGCTGTTTGGTCTGGGCCGCCGCAGCCCCGCACTGTCCGTTTTCCATCAGGCGCATCCGCGCTTTGGCACGCCGGTGCTGGCGACTCTTCTTTGCGGTATGGCGATGATTGCGCTTGCGCTCGCTGCCCCGGTCGAGCAATTGGCCGGTATCACCTCGAAGGTGCTTCTGGGCGTCTTCCTTCTCGTTAACCTGTCGCTCGTCGCGCTGAAAAGCCGGTCCGACTATGCGCCGTTCAAGGTGCCTATGGCCGTTCCGGTCGTGGGCGCATTGGTCGCCGGAGCGGCCCTGATCGCAGCCTTGGGAGGTTTCTCATGACCGTCTCGCTCGCTCTTGCCTGTGTCTGGGCGCTCATTGCCACGCTGATCGCGATGGGGCCGAGGCGGTTCCATTGGCCCGGCGCTTGGGGGTTGATCGCGGTGGGCGTGCCGCTGGTCGGTTGGGTGACCTATCAGAACGGCCCGATCTGGGGTCTGCTGGTTCTGGCGGGCGGCATGTCAGTGCTGCGCTGGCCGGTCATTTTCCTTGTCCGCGCGCTGCGCGGCACGCGCGACACCGCTGAATGAGATAGGCAGCGCTTGCCTCGCCGCGCGCGCGAGGCTACGAGACCCGCCATGACTGATAGCCCCTCTACCTATACCCCGCGCGGCGCGCTTACGCCGAACCGTCCGCTCGACTCGCTGACCTGGCTGCGCGTGGGCGGCCCGGCCGACTGGCTGTTCCAGCCCGCCGACGAGGATGACCTCGCGGCCTTCCTGAAAGGCCTGCCCGAAGAGATCGCGGTCTTCCCGATGGGCGTGGGCTCGAACCTGATCGTGCGCGATGGCGGTCTGCGGGCGGTGGTGATCCGGATGGGGCGGGGCTTCAACGGGATCGCCTGCGAGAGCGACACAGTCACCGCGGGCGCCGCGGCGCTCGACGCCCATGTCGCGCGCAAGGCGGCGCAGGCGGGGCTCGACCTGACCTTCCTGCGCACGATCCCCGGCGCGATTGGCGGGGCGGTGCGGATGAATGCGGGCTGCTACGGCACCTATGTCGCCGATCACCTGATCGAAGCGCGCGCGATCACGCGGGAAGGGGAGCGGGTCACGCTCACGCCCGGGGATCTGAATTTCGCCTATCGTCAGAGCGATCTGCCCGAGGGCTGGGTGCTGACCGGCGCGACCTTCCGCGCGGAGGCGGGCGAGCCGGAGGCGCTCGAGGCGCATATGGCCGAGCAACTGGCCAAGCGCGATGCGACCCAACCCACCAAGGACCGCACCGCCGGATCGACCTTCCGCAACCCGGCGGGCTTCTCCTCGACGGGCCGCGCCGATGACACGCATGAATTGAAGGCCTGGAAGGTCATCGACGACGCCGGAATGCGCGGCGCGCGCATCGGTGGCGCGCAAATGTCGGAAAAACACAGCAACTTTATGATCAACACTGGCGAGGCGACCGCGGCCGATCTCGAAAATCTCGGGGAAGAGGTGCGCAAAAAGGTTGTGCAATCGAGCGGAATTTCGCTAGAGTGGGAAATCATGCGTGTAGGAGAATTCGAGGCGTAAGACCTCCACCCTGCAACGCAATTACCGGACGGGGGCCAACCCCCGCATGAGGCGAAAGTAGCGGGTATGTCGAGCAGGGCATCCCACCGTGTGGCGGTTCTTCTGGGCGGCCCTTCTGCTGAGCGGGAGGTGTCTCTGTCCTCGGGGCGCGAATGCGCCAAGGCGTTGCGCACGGCGGGTTTCGAAGTGATCGAGATCGACGCGGGAGAGGATCTTCCGCAACGGCTGAGCGATGCCGCGCCCGATTGCGTATTCAATGCTTTGCATGGTCGCTGGGGCGAGGATGGCTGCGTTCAGGGCATGCTCGAATGGCTCCGCATTCCTTATACGCATTCCGGTGTGCTGGCCTCGGCGCTGGCGATGGACAAGGCCCGCGCCAAGCAGGCCTATGCCGCCGCGAACCTGCCGATCGTGCAATCCGTGATCGCCACGAAAGACGACGTGATGGCTCGCCATGTGCTGCCCGCGCCTTATGTCGTGAAGCCGAACAACGAGGGCTCCTCGGTCGGCGTCTATCTGGTGATGGACGGGGCGAACTCGCCGCCGCAACTGTCGGCCGAGATGCCCGAAGAGGTGATGGTCGAGACCTACGCCCCGGGCCGCGAGCTGACCGTTTCCGTGATGGGCGAGCGCGCGCTTTGCGTCACCGAGATCATCACCGAGGGCTGGTACGACTATGACGCGAAATACCGCCCCGGCGGCTCGCGCCACGTTCTGCCCGCCGAAATCCCCGTCGAGATCACCGAAGCCTGCCTCGATTACGCGGTCCGAGCGCATCAGGTGTTGGGCTGTCGCGGCCTCTCGCGCACCGATTTCCGCTGGGACGAGGGCAGGGGGCTCGCCGGTCTCGTGCTGCTGGAGACCAACACCCAGCCGGGCATGACGCCCACCTCGCTCTCGCCCGAACAGGCAGCGCATTGCGGCATCGACTTCCCCGAATTGTGCGCTTGGTTGGTGGAGGACGCCTCATGCGGCCGCTGAACGGTGCCCCGCCGCGCGAAGCCCCCGGGCATCGCCAAGGCCCCTCGGGCGGTATGGGTCCGCGCGTCTATCAGCGCTCCAAACGTCCTGCCCGTCGCGACCCCGCGCCCTCGCGGCTGGCCTTCAAGCTTGAGCGGCTCTGGCTCACCCCGGCGGTGCGCGCCTTCACCCGGATCGGCGTGCCGATCGTTCTGATCGTCGCGGGTCTCGGGGTGTGGCTGGGCGATCCGGGCCGCCGCGCCGATTTGGTCGCGCAGGTGCAGGATGTGAAGAACGCGATCGAGCATCGCCCCGAATTCATGGTCAAGCTGCTCAAGATCGAAGGCGCGAGCCCCGAGGTCGCCCATGCTGTGCGCGCGATGCTGCCGGTGGGGCTGCCCGCGTCGAGCTTCGATATCGACCTAGACGCCTATCGCGACACGATCCGCCGCCTCGATGCGGTGGCCGATGCGCGGCTGGTGATCCGCCCGGGCGGTGTGCTCGAGGCCGACGTGACCGAGCGCGTGCCCGCGATCCTCTGGCGCCAACCTGCGGGGCTCGAGATGCTCGATGCGTCTGGTCACCGGGTCGCCACGCTGATTTCCCGCGAGGCGCGCCCCGACCTGCCGGTGATTTCCGGCATGGGCGCGGATAAGGCGGTGCCCGAGGCGCTGGAAATCATTGCCGATGCTGGTCCGCTTCTGCCGCGTCTGCGCGGGCTGGAACGGCTGGGCGAGCGCCGGTGGGACATGGTGCTCGATCATAACCAGCGCATCATGCTGCCCGAGACAGATCCCGTCGCCGCACTCGACCGCATCCTCGCGCTCAACACCGCCGAGGATCTGCTCGCCCGCGATTTCACAGTGATTGATTTTCGAAACAAGGACCGTCCGACGATCCGGCTCAGCGATAACGCGCTCGCCGAATTCCGCCGGGTGCAGTCTGACATTCTCAAAGCGAGGGCCACGCAATGACCGATCTCTACGAGTTCCAGCGCGCAATGCGCAACATGCGTAAGGCAGCGATGCAACGGGGCGTGATCGCGCTTCTCGATATCGGCAGTTCCAAGATCGCCTGCCTCGTTCTGAAATTCGACAATCCCAACGGGTCGGAGGACGAAGACTCGCTGGCCGGGCACGCCTCGGTTCGGGTGATCGGGGCCGCGACGACGCGTTCGCGCGGGGTGCGCTTCGGCGAGATCGACGCGATGGCAGAGACCGAACGCGCGATCCGGACCGCCGTGCAGGCCGCACAGAAGATGGCCAATACCCGCGTCGATCACGTCATCGCCTGTTTCGCGGGCGCTGAGCCGCGCTCCTACGGGCTGGCGGGCGAGATCGAAGTGCAGGGCGATCAGGTCACCGAGGTCGATGTGAGCCGCGTGCTGGCGTCCTGCGATATCCCGCCGCTCGGGGCAGGGCGCGAGGTGCTGCATGCGCAGCCGGTGAACTTCGCGCTCGATCACCGCTCGGGTCTGGCCGATCCGCGGGGCCATGCGGGGCAGCGCCTCGCGGTCGACATGCATCTGCTGACCGTCTCCGACACCGCGATCCAGAACCTGATCTATTGCATCCGGCGCTGCGATCTCGAACTCGCGGGTATCGCCAGCTCCGCCTATGTCTCGGGCGTCTCCAGCCTCGTCGAGGACGAGCAGGAGCTGGGCGCGGCCTGCATCGACATGGGTGGCGGCGCGACCGGCGTGTCGATCTTCATGAAGAAGCACATGATCTATGCCGACGCGGTGCGGCTGGGCGGCGAGCATGTCACCCGCGACATCGCGGCGGGGCTGCGTGTGCCGATGTCGGTGGCCGAACGGATCAAGACCTTCCACGGTGGCGTCGTCGCCACCGGCATGGATGATCGCGAGATGATCGAGCTGGGCGGCGACTCCGGCGATTGGGAAAAAGACCGCCGCCAGGTGAGCCGCGCGGAACTGATCGGAATAATGCGCCCGCGCGTCGAGGAGATCCTCGAAGACGTGCGCGCGATCCTCGATGCCGCGGGCTTCGAGCATCTGCCCTCGAAGCAGATCGTGCTGACGGGTGGGGCGAGCCAGATCCCCGGTCTCGACGGGCTGGCTGCGCGAATCCTCGGCCAGAATGTGCGGCTCGGACGGCCGATGCGGGTGCAGGGTCTGCCGCAGGCCGCGACCGGCTCGGGCTTCTCTTCCGTGGTGGGTCTGTCGCTTTTCGCGGCGCATCCGCAAGACGAGTGGTGGGATTTCGAGATGCCCCCCGAAACGCTGGGCGGGCGCTCGCTGCGCCGGGCCATCCGCTGGTTCCGCGATAATTGGTGAAATGTTGCAAAAGTGAAAATCGACTGATCTCAGACGTCTGTCGCGCGAAGTTCAAGTTCGCGTAGCGGCGGCGGTCTGACTGCATGATCCACACAATATCCTGACGCTTGCGCGAAATACCGCTTGTCACGGAATCTGGAACTCCAGATTTTGTGGTCCGAAGCGGTTTTTTGCGTGACGCTGCGGCGATTCATCGCTAAAATCGGTCTAATTTCCATTGAAATCGGCCTGGGACAGGGTCGGGCAGCAACAACAGGCGGACATACCACATGGCGTTGAATTTGATGATGTCAGAGCACGAGGACCTGAAGCCCCGGATCACCGTATTCGGCGTCGGGGGCGCGGGCGGGAACGCGGTCAACAACATGATCGAGCAGCAGCTTGAAGGCGTGGAATTCGTGGTTGCGAATACCGACGCTCAGGCGCTGCAGCAGTCCAAGTCGCAGGCCCGGGTCCAGATGGGTACCAAGGTCACCGAGGGTCTGGGCGCCGGCGCCCGTCCCACCGTGGGTGCCGCGGCCGCCGAAGAAAGCATCGAGGCGATCGTCGACCATCTCGCCGGGGCGCATATGTGCTTCATCACCGCTGGCATGGGCGGCGGCACCGGCACTGGGGCTGCTCCGATCATCGCGCAGGCTGCGCGTGAACTGGGCGTGCTGACCGTCGGCGTCGTGACCAAGCCGTTCCAGTTCGAAGGCTCCAAGCGGATGCGTCAGGCCGAGCAGGGCCTTGAAGAGCTCCAGAAGGTCGTCGACACGCTGATCATCATTCCGAACCAGAACCTGTTCCGTCTGGCCAACGAGAAGACCACCTTCACCGAAGCCTTCTCGATGGCGGACGACGTTCTGTATCAGGGTGTGAAGGGCGTGACCGACCTGATGGTTCGTCCGGGCCTGATCAACCTCGACTTCGCCGACGTGCGCGCAGTGATGGACGAGATGGGCAAGGCGATGATGGGCACCGGCGAGGCGACGGGCGAAGATCGCGCGGTTCAGGCCGCCGAGAAGGCCATCGCGAACCCGCTCCTCGACGAGATCTCGCTGGCAGGCGCCAAGGGCGTGCTGATCAACATCACCGGCGGCTACGATCTGACACTGTTCGAACTCGACGAAGCGGCCAACCGCATTCGCGAAGAGGTCGATGCGGATGCCAACATCATCGTCGGCTCGACGCTGGACCCCGAGATGGAAGGCGCGATGCGCGTCTCCGTGGTCGCGACCGGTATAGATGCGCTGGCCACCCCGGCGGAAGTCCCGGTGCCGCGCCGTACGCTCGCCGAGCCGCTGAAGCCCGCGGAAACCGCAGCCGAGGCCACCATCGAGCATGCGCCCGCTCCGGCGCCGCAGCCCGCTCCGGCCCCGCAGCCCGCGCCGCAACAGGCACCGGCCGCTCAGGCAGCCCCGCAGCCCGCGCCGCAGCAGACCGCACAAGAGCGGACCCTGTTCGACGCGCCCGCAGCTCGCGCCACGATGGAGCAGCCGCGCGCTCAGGAAGCCGCTGACGACCTGCCGCCGCCGGCCTACCGTCCGCAGCCTGCGCCCGCGCAGGACCTGCATGTCGAAGACGGCGCGCATGACTATGTCGCACCGCGTCCGCGTCAGCCCGGCACCCCGTCGCCGGAAGCCCTGCGTCGTCTCGAGGCGGCGGTGAACAAGGCGCCGTCGAGCGCGCCCGCGCAGCGTCCGATGGCGGCGACTCGCCCGACCGCACCGCAACAGCCGCAACCTCAGCCGCAGGCAGAGCGTCCGCGCTTTGGCATCAACTCGCTGATCAATCGCATGACTGGCCATGGCCATGCCGAGCAGGGCCACGCGCCCCAGCAGCACGCTCCGCAGCAGCCCGCGCCGCAGCCCCAGCAGCCGCGTCCGCAGACCGCTCAACCGCGCGCCGAGGCCTATGATGACGAGCAATCCGAGGATCAGGATCGCATCGAGATCCCGGCCTTCCTGCGCCGTCAGGCGAATTAATCGGACACAAAGGCTTCACGAAACGCCAAAAAAGGTCCGCGAGAGCGGGCCTTTTTTCATTCTATCTCAGTGGCTTATGTGCTTCTGCGCGGCGTTCCGCCAGATCACGGCCGCAATGTTTCAGGCCGTTACAAAGAGTGAATTGTTAACCCCGCCGTCTCTGACTAACTGATGCTGCGGCTCTCGGACCCGTGTGTTCGTGGATCGCCAGAGAAAAAAGTTGTGAGGTTATCGTGCAGACGACGCTTGCCAAATCCGTGGCCTTTTCCGGCGTTGGGCTCCATTCGGGCGCCCCGGTCGAGATGCATGTGCATCCGGCGCCTGCGGGCCATGGGATCGTGTTCCGTCGCACCGATGTGTCCGGCGTGAACCCGCGTGTGCCCGCTTTGTGGAGCAATGTGCCGAGCGCGACGCTCTGCACGCTGATCGAAAACGAAGACGGCGTTCAGGTCTCCACGATCGAGCACCTGATGGCGGCTCTCGTGGGCTCGGGCATCCACAACGCGCTGATCTCGCTCGACGGGCCGGAAGTGCCGATCCTCGACGGGTCTTCGGCCCAGTTCGTCGCGGCGTTCCGCGCGGCTGGTTTGCGTGAGCTTGCCGCTGAACTGCGCGCTATCCGCATTCTCAAGCCGGTCGAAGTGCGCAACGGTCAGGCCGTGGCGCGCATCGAACCTGCCGCGGGCCTCGAGATCGATTTCGCGATCGACTTCACCGACGCCGCGATCGGTCGTCAGAGCAAGCGCCTCAAGATGGCCAATGGCGCCTTCGTGCGCGAGCTGATGGACAGCCGCACCTTCTGCCGTCTCGCCGATGTCGACGCGATGCGCGAGAAGGGGCTCAGCCTCGGCGGCACGTTCGAGAATGCCGTGGTCGTCGATGGCGACAAGGTGCTCAGCCCCGGCGGTCTGCGTCACGCGGATGAACCCGTGCGCCACAAGATGCTCGACGCGCTTGGCGACCTCGCGCTTGCGGGTGCGCCGATCCTCGGGCGCTATCGCGGCAACCGCGCCGGTCACGCGATGACCAACCAGCTTCTGCGGGCGCTGTTCGAGCGCCCCGATGCGTGGTGCTGGGAAACCTGTTCGCCCGCACAGGCTTACAGCTTGCCCGGCGCTGGTGTATGCTCGGCAGCGGCACTGGCATCGGCCTGAATGTATCGCGGCCCGGTCACGGGTTCGCGGGCATCGGGAAAAGGGGCGTCAAAACCCGCAAAGGCATTTTGCGCCCCGGATTTTTCTATGCTAGGACATGCCGAACGGCCTCCGAAACGGGGTAGTGATTGACGGGTCCGGGGCCTTTCTCCGGCAACGAAAGAGGGATGGGGCAGGGCATGGCGCGCGGCAAAATGGCGGCAGCGAAACTCGGGGCTCTTGGTGTTGTTCTGGCGCTTTCCGCCTGCGGTCCTGATCCGAACAAAGCACCGAACCTCGAAAACTTCACGGCCAAGCAAATCTACGAGCGTGGCGAATACGAGCTGGAGGTCGGCAATCCGCGCCGCCCCAATACCGCGCTGAAGTATTTCTCCGAGGTCGAGCGGCTTTACCCCTATTCGCAATGGGCCAAGCGCGCGTTGATCATGGAAGCCTATGCCCAGCATAAGGCGAAGAATTACGAAGAAGCCCGCGCTTCGGCGCAGCGATTCCTCGACACCTATCCGGGTGACGAAGACGCGGCCTATGCGCAATATCTTCTGGCGCTCAGCTATTACGATCAGATCGACGAGGTCGGCCGCGATCAGGGCCTGACCTTCCAGGCGCTGCAGGCGCTGCGCGACGTGATCGAGAAATACCCGGATTCGGAATACGCCCAGTCGGCGATCCTGAAATTCGACCTCGCCTTCGACCACCTCGCGGGCAAGGAGATGGAGATCGGGCGCTACTACCTCAAGCGCGGCAACTACACGGCGGCGATCAACCGCTTCCGCGTGGTGGTGGAACAATTCCAAACGACGAGCCACACGCCCGAGGCGCTGGAACGTCTGGTGGAGGCCTATCTGGCACTCGGCATCACCGATCAGGCGCAGACCGCAGGCGCGATCCTCGGCCACAACTTCCAGTCCTCGCCCTTCTATCAGGACGCTTTCAACCTGCTGCAAAAGCGTGGGTTGAAGCCCGAGGCGAAGGGCGACGGATGGCTGTCCAGCGTGTATCGGCAGGTGGTTCAGGGCAAGTGGCTCTGATCGGGGCCCTCATGGTCTGACATGCTGCATTCGCTGGATATCCGCGACATTCTGATTATCGAGAGGCTGGAGTTGGACTTCGGCCCCGGCCTCAATGTGCTGACCGGCGAGACCGGGGCAGGCAAGTCGATTCTGCTCGATTGTCTGGGCTTCGTGCTGGGCTGGCGCGGACGGGCCGAACTGGTGCGTCAGGGCGCCGATCAGGGCGAGGTGACGGCCGTGTTCGAGCTGCCCTCCGATCACCCCGCGCGCGACGTGCTGGCTGAGGCGGGCATCCCTGTCTCGGACGAATTGATCCTGCGCCGGTTGAATGCGCGCGATGGGCGCAAGACTGCGTGGATCAACGACCGCCGGGCCTCGGGCGACGTGTTGCGGCAGGTCTCCGCCTCGCTGGTGGAGCTGCACGGCCAATCCGACGATGGCGGTCTGCTCAACGAACGCGGCCACCGGGCGCTGCTCGATGCCTTCGCGGGCCATTCCGATCTGCTGGAGGCCACCCGCACGGCGTGGAAAGCGCGGGCAGCGGCGGCGCGCAAGCTGGAGGCGGCGCGGAGTTCTCTCGCGGCGGTGAAGGAGGAGGAGGAATTCCTGCGCTATGCGGTGAAGGAGTTCGATACGCTCGATCCGAAACCCGGCGAGGAAGCCGAGCTCGACAGCCAGCGCCGCCTGATGCAGGGCGCTGCGAAAATCCGCGAGGATGTGTCGCGCGCCTTTGCCGCCCTCGGCCCGGAAGGGGCGGAGGGGATGATGCGCGACGCCGATCGCTGGCTGCAGGGCGCTGCGGACCGGGCCGAGGGGCGGCTCGATGCGCCGCTGGAGGCCTTGGAACGTGCCTTCCTCGAACTGGGTGAGGCCGCGCAGGGGGTGGAAACTGCGCTCGATGCGCTCGATTTCGACCCGCATGCTTTGGAGGCCTGCGAGGAACGGCTGTTCGCGATCCGAGGTCTTGCGCGCAAACACGGTGTGCTGGCCGATGAACTGGCCGATTTCGCCGAAGGCCTTCGCGAGAAGCTGGCCGCCTTGGATGCGGGCGAGGAAGGGATCGGCGCGCTCGAGGCTGATCTCGCGAAAGCAGGCGCGACCTATGACAAGGCCGCAGCTGCGCTGTCGAAGGCGCGTGCCGAGGCCGCAGGGCAGCTCGACGCCGCGATGGCGGGCGAGTTGGCGCCGCTGAAGATGGATCGCGCCGTGTTCGAGACGCGGCTCTCAGAAGGCGAACCCGGTGCCGAGGGCACCGATACCGTGCGCTTCACCGTCGCCACCAACCCCGGCGCACCGGCGGGTCCGCTCAACAAGATCGCGTCGGGCGGCGAGCTGTCACGCTTCCTGCTCGCGCTGAAAGTCGTGCTCGCGCGCGGTGCCGATACGCTGACGCTGATCTTCGACGAGATCGACCGCGGCGTGGGCGGGGCCACAGCCGATGCTGTGGGCCGTCGTCTCGCGAAGCTCGCTGAGGGCGCGCAGGTCCTCGTCGTCACCCATTCCCCGCAGGTCGCCGCCCGCGGCGCGACCCATTTCCGCGTCGCCAAATCGGTCAACTATGACATGACGACCTCCGAGGTCCGCGCGCTCGCCGCAGCCGAGCGCACCGACGAAATCGCCCGCATGATCGCAGGCGCCGAAGTCACGGACGCGGCGAAAGCTGCCGCGCTGGACCTGCTGAAGGGTTAAGGAGAGGGGAGACCTGACTCCGGGGGGCTTACCCCGCCTCCACCACGAATTGCGCTGCGACAATTTCCCAGCCCGCTGGCGTCAACCCGAGCGTTGCTGCCAGCGTGCAGCCGATGCGGCCCGCATCGGCGCCGTTTTCGGTGATGATCCCGGTCAGGACGAAGCGTTGGAGAACGACTGCGGCCTCGGCGCCGACGGCGCGCGATTTGGCCTTGCCGGTCACCAGCCGCGCGCGCGAGAAGGCGCCGGCAAGCTCGCCTGCGAACAGTTCCGCGATCTGGGTGCGGCCCGAGGCGATCCCGCCGGTGAGCGAGATGAAATCGGCATCTTCCGCGAAGAAGCCCGCAAGCGCCTGCGCATCGCGCGCGCCCCAGGCTTTCGCAAAGGCGCGCGGCAGCGCGTCCGGGGTCTCGAAGCTCATTCGTCCTGCTCCACCAGTTTGCCGGGATTGAGAATGTTCTGCGGGTCGAGCGCGCGCTTGATCTGGCCCATCACGTCCCAGCCGGCACCATGCTCGCCACGCATATAGCCCATCTTGCCCATGCCGATGCCGTGCTCGCCGGTGACAGTGCCCTGCATCTCCAGCGCGCGTTCGGCCATCTTCGCGGCCACCTGCTTGGCGCGTTTGAACTCGTCTTTATCCTCGGGATCGAGCAGCAGGACCGAGTGGAAATTCCCGTCGCCGACATGGCCCACCACGGGGCCGATCAGCCCGGCCTCGAGGATGTCATGCTTGGTCGCGGCCACGGCCTCCGCCAGCCGCGAGATCGGCACGCAGATATCGGTCACCAGCCCCATGCAGCCGGGGCGATGCGCGATCGTGGCGGGGTAGGCGCCGTGGCGCATCTTCCACAGCTTGTTGCGGTCCTCGGTCGTCGTCGCCCATTGGAAATCGGCGCCGCCCATCTCGGCCACGACTTCGCCGAAGCGCTCGGACGCCTCAGCCACGCCGCTTTCCGAGCCGTGAAACTCGATCATCAGATGCGGTTTCGCGGGGAAGTCGGTGCCGTTGGCCTCGTTGAAAATCTGCGCGGTGAGGTCGTCGACAAATTCGATCCGGGCCATCGGGATGCCCATCTGGATTGTCATCTGCACCGTCTCGACCGCCGCTTCCAGCGTGTCGAAAGCACAGACCGCAGACGAGATCGCCTCGGGCTGGCCGTGCAGGCGCAGCGTCAACTCGGTGATGATCCCGAGCGTGCCTTCCGAGCCGACCATCAGCGCGGTCAGATCGTAGCCAGCGGAGGATTTCTTCGCGCGGCTGCCGGTGCGGATAATGCGGCCATCGGCCAGCACAACCTCCAGCGCGGCCACATTGTCGCGCATCGAGCCATAGCCCACCGTCGTTGTCCCGCTCGCCCGGGTCGCGGCCATCCCGCCAAGCGAGGCATTCGCGCCCGGATCGACCGGGAAGAACAGCCCCGTCGCGCGCAGGTCTTCGTTCAGCGCCTCTCGGGTCACGCCGGGCTGGACGCGCACCTGCATGTCCTCGGCCAGAACGTCGAGCACGCGGTCCATCTTCATCAGATCGAGGCTGATCCCGCCGCGCACCGGCACGGCATGGCCCTCCAGCGAGGTGCCCGTGCCATAGGGCGTGATCGGCACGTCATGGGCGGCGCAGATTTTCACGATCGCGCTGACCTCTTCGGCGCTGATCGGATAGGCCACCGCATCGGGCGGCGCGAAGGGAAACCATGTCTCGTTGCGGCCATGCTGGTCGCGCGCGCCTCTCGAGGCGTCGAGCCGGTCGCCCAGCAAAGTTTCGAGTTCCGCCAGCGCCTCTGCCAATGCCATGCACGCCTCCCATTTTTGCTGCCCAAGCTTTAGGCTCAGCCGCGCGCGAGTGAAAGGGTTCCTGCTGTTTGTCGGCGGTTTTTGTCTCGGATCAAGGATTTGTCGCGAATCTCTGCCTAGCTAGCAGCGCGCAGGTCCGGCAGACTTGCGCAGCAGGCAATGCAGAAGGAGCGCGCAATGATTTTCGAGAGCCGGAAATGGGACGAGATCGAGGTCGGTCAATCGGCGGAGTTGAAGCGGCTGTGCACGGCCGATGATTTCTACGTCTTCGCGGCGGCCTCGGGCAATCATAACCCGGTTCATCTGGAGGCCGAGGACGGCGATGGCGATGGCCAGAAGGAAGCCTATGCGCCGGGGATGTTCGTGGCCTCGCTGATCACCGCCGTGCTGGGCAATCTGCTACCGGGGCCGGGGACGCTCTACCGGTCGCAGTCCTTGCGCTTCCACGATCTCGCGGCCGCCGGACAGGAGCTCTGCGCCCGCGTCGAGGTGCTCGAAAAGCTGCCCGGCGATCTTCTGCGGATGAAGACGGAAGTGCGCCGCGTGGGCGACGACGCGCTGATCGTCGAGGGCGAGGCCGAGGTCCATGCCCCGCAGAAACACCTCAAATTCGACGCGCTCGAAGTGCCGGGCCTGATCTCGCAGCGCCACCGCCATTTCGAGAAGCTGCTGGAGAAGGCCGAGCCGCTGCCCGATCTGGTCACCGCCGTCGTCTGCCCCGAAGAGCCGGTGTCGCTCGACGGTGCGCTCCTCGCCGCCGAACATCACCTGATCGAGCCGCTGCTGATCGGCCATCCCGAGAAGATCATGTCCGTCGCGAAGGAGCTGGGCCGCGACGTGACCAAGTTCGAGATCCTGCCCGCAGAGCACCCCCGCGATGCAGCCCGCATGGCGGTGCAGCTGGTCAATGAGGGGCGCGCCGGCGCGGTGATGAAGGGTCACCTGCATACCGATGCGCTCTTGAAGCCGATGCTCGACAAGGCGACGGGGCTGCGGGTCGGCAAACGCTTCACCCATGTCTTCGTGATGGACGTGCCCGGCGTCGTGCATCCTCTGATCGTCACCGATGCGGCAATCAACATCGCGCCCGATCTCGAGACCAAGGTACATATCGTGCAAAACGCGATCGACGTGGCGATTTCGATCGGGATCGAGGTGCCGAAAGTGGGCGTGCTCTCGGCGGTCGAGACCGTGACGCCTGCGATCCCGTCCTCGCTGGATGCGGCGCTTCTGTCGAAAATGGCCGAGCGCGGGCAGATTACCGGGGGCGAGGTCGATGGGCCGCTGGCGATGGACAATGCCGTCGATCTGGCCGCCGCGCGCACAAAGGGTATCCGTTCGGCGGTCGCTGGCCGGGCTGAGGTGCTGGTAGCACCCGGCATCGATTCCGCGAATATGCTGGCCAAGCAGCTCGCCTATATCTCCCACGCGGAAGGGGCGGGGCTGATGCTGGGTGCGAAAGTGCCGGTGATCCTGAACTCGCGCTCCGATAGCGGGATGGCGCGGCTGGCCTCCGCCGCCGTGGCCTCGATCCACTACCACCGTACGCTCGGAGAGCGCGCATGAGCACCCGCGCGATCCTGACGCTGAACTCCGGCTCGTCCTCGCTGAAACTGGGGCTGTTCTCGGAAGATCTCGAGACGCTCGCGCTTGGCCATGTCGACCGGATCGGGCGGCGCGAGGCGGCGATGAAACTCAGCGGGCCGGACGGCGTGCCACTGCAGCTGCCCGCCTCGGCCCCGGACGATTTCGCGACCAATGCGGCGGCGCTGCACACCGCGCTCGCGGCCTTTCAAAGCGCCTTTCCGGGGCTTGAGGTGATCGCGGTCGGCCACCGGATCGTGCATGGCGGGATCGACCATGCCTCACCCGAGCCCCTGTCCGAACCTCTGATGAAGGAGCTGGCCAAGCTCGCGCCCTTCGCGCCGCTGCACCAGCCGCATAACCTCGCCGGCGTCCGCGCCGCAGTCGATACCTTCCCCGGCACGCCGCAGGTCGCCTGCTACGACACGGCCTTTCATCGCGGCCATCCCTTCGTCAGCGACACCTTCGCTCTGCCGCGCCGCTATTACGAGAAAGGCGTGCGCCGCTACGGCTTTCACGGGCTGAGCTATGATTTCATCAATGGCGAGCTGACCCGCACCGAGCCCGCGTTGCACAAGGGGCGGATGATCGTCGCGCACTTAGGCTCGGGCGCGTCGATGTGCGCGATCGAGAACGGTCAGTCCGTGACCTCGACGATGGGCTTCTCCGCGCTCGAAGGGCTGCCGATGGGCACGCGACCGGGCGAACTCGATCCCGGAATCCTGCTCTACATGATGGATCAGGAGGGGATGAGCGCGTCCGAAATCTCGACGCTGCTCTACAAGGAATCCGGGCTTCTGGGAATGTCCGGTATCTCCAACGATATGCGCACGCTGGAAGGATCAAGCGACCCCAAGGCGAAAGAGGCGATCGACTATTTCTGCTTCCGCATCAAGCGTCAGATCGGCGCGATGGCGGCGGCGATGGGCGGCTTGGACGGGATCGTCTTCACCGGCGGGATCGGAGAGAACTCGGCGCGCGTGCGCGCGCAGGCCTGCGAGGGGCTGGGCTTCCTCGGGGTCGAAGTTGACGCCGAGGCCAATACCGATAATGCGCGCGAGATCGGGGCGGGCGCGGTTCGGGTGCTCGTGATCCCGACCAATGAGGAAATCGTCATTGCGCGGGCGGCGAAGGCCGTGCTCGACCTGTAAGCGACGGCACTTGCGGCCCCGCGGGACGCTCCGCGGGGGATATTTGGGCCAATACGAAAGAAGGCGCCCTGTTTTCGGCTTGGCAGAAATATCCCCGCCGGAGGCATCCGATGGCTTGCCGCGCGCCCCGCCTTAGAGCGGCGCGCAGGCGGTTTGCAGCCAGGTCTTGGCGCGCTCGCTGACCTTCGGCGCGATCCGCTCCAGCACCTCGGCGTGATAGGCGTTGAGCCAGTCGCGCTCCTCGGGGCCAAGCAGATCGACGTCGATCAGGCGGCGGTCGATCGGCACCCAGGTCAGCGTCGAGAAGGAGAGCTGGTCGCGATTGTCGCCCTTGGCCTCGGCCTCTTCGGTGAGGATCAGGTTCTCGATCCGGATGCCGAATGCGCCCTCGCGGTAATAACCCGGCTCGTTCGACAGGATCATTCCGGGTTCGAGCGGCAGGGTCGAGACGCGTGAAATCCGCGCCGGACCCTCGTGGACACAGAGCGCAGCGCCGACGCCGTGGCCTGTGCCGTGGTCGTAATCCCAGCCCTCGGCCCAAAGCGGCGCACGGGCGAGCGCATCGAGATGGGCGCCTGCTACGCTGCGCGGGAAGCGCGTGCGCGACAGCGCGATCATGCCCTGCAGCACCCGGGTGAAGGGGCGTTTGGCGTCGTCCGGCACATCGCCCACGGCCGCGGTGCGGGTGATGTCGGTCGTGCCGTCGACATATTGCCCGCCCGAATCCACCAGCAGCAATTCACCCGGTTTCACGGGCCGGTTGGTGTCCTCGTTCACGCGGTAATGGACGATCGCGCCATTGCCGCCCGCGCCGCAGATCGTCTCGAAGGAGATGTCGAGCAGCGCATTGGTATCGCGGCGGAAGCCTTCGAGGGCTGTGACCACGTCGATCTCGGTCAGCTGGCCTTTCGGAGCCTCCGCATCGAGCCAGCTCAGGAATTCGACCATAGCGGTGGCGTCGCGCAGATGCGCGGCCTCCATGCCTGCGATTTCGGCGGCGTTCTTGCGCGCTTTCGGCAGGATGCAGGGATCGCGGGCCTCATGGATCTTGGTGTCGTGATCGGCCAGCAGCAGCGAGATGGCGACTGGTGCAGAGTCAGGATCGACCAGCACCGGGCCTTCGATCGCTTCCAACGCCGCGGTCAGGCTGTCGGGCGGCAGGATCGAGACGCCGTCGCCCAGATGGGCGCGCAGGTCGGCGTCGAATTTCGCGTCCTCGGCGAAGAGCTTCACCGCGCCATCGTCGAAGAGCACCGCGAAGGCCTGCACCACCGGGTTGCGGGGGATGTCCGCGCCGCGAATGTTCAGAAGCCAGCAGATCGAATCCGGCAGGGTGAGCACGGCGGCGGCGATATCGTCATCGCGCAGAGCCTTTGCCAGACGTGCGCGTTTCTCCGCCGCGGTCTCGCCTGCGAATTCCGGCGGGTGAATGCGGGCCGGTTCCGCGGGCGGGGCAGGGCGGTCCTCCCAGACGCGGTCCACGAGGTTCTCGCTCTCGATCAGCGCGATGCCGGTGCCTTCCAGCCCCTCGCGGATCTTCGCGATTTCGGATTTCGTGTGCAGCCACGGATCGAAGCCGATCTTGGCACCTGCGTGGGCGTGGTCTTTCAGCCAGTCGGCCGGTTTCACCTCGGGCCAGTTGACCGGGGTGAAGTGGTCGAGCGAGACCTCGGCGCGCACCTGCACCCGGTAGCGGCCATCGACGAAGACGCCCGCGATTTCGGGCAGGGCGATGCATAAGCCTGCCGATCCGGTGAAGCCGGTGAGCCAGCCCAGCCGCGCATCGCAGGGCGCGACATATTCGCCCTGATGCGCATCGGCGCGGGGAATGATGAAGCCGTCGAGCCCGGCTTCGGAAATGGCTTCGCGCAGCGCCGCCAGCCGGGGCGGGCCCAGTTCGGGGCGCGATTGCACCGAGAAATCCTGAAACATCAGATAGCCTTCTTGATCCCGAGGAAGCGGGCGCGCGCCCGCGGATCGCTGTCGAAGAGGGAGGCGAGCTGTTCGGTCATGGCGCCCGCCAGTTGCTCCACATCGGTGATCGTCACCGCGTGCTGGTAATAGCGCGTCACGTCATGGCCGATGCCGATGGCGATCAGCTCCACCGCGCGGCGGCGTTCCACCATCGCGATCACGTCGCGCAGATGTTTTTCCAGATAGATCGCGGGGTTCACCGACAGCGTCGAGTCGTCCACCGGCGCGCCGTCCGAGATCACCATCAGGATCTTGCGCTGCTCGGTGCGGGCGAGCATCCGGCGATGCGCCCATTCCAGCGCCTCGCCGTCGATGTTCTCCTTCAGCAGGCCTTCCTTCATCATCAGGCCCAGATTGGCCCGCGTCCGGCGCATCGGCGCATCGGCCCGCTTGTAGATGATGTGGCGCAGGTCGTTGAGGCGACCGGGGCTTTGCGGGCGGCCATCGGCGAGCCATTTCTCGCGCGATTGCCCGCCTTTCCACGCTCGGGTGGTGAAGCCGAGGATCTCGACCTTCACGTCGCAGCGTTCCAGCGTGCGGGCGAGCACATCGGCACAGATCGCCGCGATCGAGATCGGGCGGCCGCGCATCGAGCCGGAATTGTCCAGCAGCAGCGTCACCACCGTGTCGCGGAACTCGGTGTCCTTCTCGACCTTGAAGCTGAGCGGCGTCGTCGGGTTCGCGACGACACGGGCGAGGCGGCCCGCATCGAGCATCCCTTCCTCGCGGTCGAATTCCCATGACCGGTTCTGCTGTGCCTGCAGGCGGCGTTGCAGCTTGTTGGCGAGCCGCGAGACCGCGCCTTTCAGCGGGTCGAGCTGCTGATCGAGATAGAGGCGCAGACGCTCCAACTCGGCCGGTTCGGCCAAGTCCTCGGCGGCGATCTCCTCGTCGAATTCGGTCGTGTAGACGGCGTAATTCGGATCGGCCTGCGAATGCGGCGGGGGCGGCGGCGGCTCCAGCGGCGCATCGGCCTGCGGCATGTCCATCTCGTCGCTCATTTCCTGATCGGCGAGATCGTCGGAGCTGACGGAGGTCTGGGTCTGGTCGTCCTGCGCTTCCTGGCTGGATTCCGGCGTGGCCTCGGCCTCGTCGTCTTCCTGCTCGTCGCGGGCCTGTTCTTCGCCCTGTTCCTCGTCGGCGTTCTCTTCCTGCTCGTCCTCGGACTCGTCGCCCATATCCTCGTCGGGATCGTCGCCCAGCTGATCGGCATAGCCGAGATCGGCGATCACCTTGCGGGTAAGACGCGCGAAGGCGGCCTGATCCGCGAGGACGTGGTTGACGTTCTCCAGATCGTCGCCCGCCGATTGCTCGATGAAGGGGCGCCACAGGTCGAGCACGTTATCCGCGCCGGGCGGCAGTTTCCGGCCCGTCGCCAGTTCGCGCACGAAATAGCCCGCGGCGACCGAGAGCGGCGCCTCTTCGGGGGCGCGGATCTGGGCATAGCCCTTGCGCTCGGCCTCATGGGCGATCTTCGCGTCGATATTCGACAGCGTGCCGGGCATGTCGCGCGCGCCCAAGGCTTCGCAGCGCGCGGTCTCCATCGCCTCGTAGATCGCGCTCGCCAGATCGCCCGAGGGCGCATAGCGGCTGTCGATCGCGGCATCGTGGTGGCGGCGGCGCATCGCCATCGCATCGGCGGTGCCGCGCGCGAGCAGAACCTCGTCGCGGCTCATCCGGCGCGAGACCTGCGGCAGGCGCATCGTGTCGGCGGTCATGCCCGAAGGGTCGACCGAATAGCTCACCGTCATATCGGGCGCGTCGGCCATCGTCTTGGTGGCCTCGGCCAGCGCCTTTTTGAAGGGATCCGCGGGGTTGTCGGAGGGCTTGCTCATAGCCTCAGATAAAGCATCGCGCGCGTCCGCCCGCAAGAGCCGATCGCGCGAGACGAGCACGGCGGATCGGCCCGGTTTGCGCAGGGCGGCGAGGGTGGGAAAGTTCCCGCTGCTGGCGCGCGGCATCCGTTCGCCTGTGCACATAGCGGACGGGTTGGATGGGCCGGAACAGGGCTTACGTAGAGTTCAACACGAGACGCACGCCTCCCGCTGAGGCCCGCCTTCCCCAATCGAGGGCCCCGTGCGACAGACCGGACGACATAGCGAAAAGGAGTTCGACATGAGCGAGACTTTGAACATCGGCCTGATCGTCGGCACGACGCGCGAAGGGCGTTTCGCTGACCGCGCACTCGAATGGTTCGAGACCAAGATCGATGCGCGCGACGACATGCGCTACGAGGTTCTGGATCTGCGCGAAGCCGCGCTGCCCTTCTTCGACGAGGTCGGCCCGCCCGCCGCAAAACCCGTGACCAGCGAAAAGGCGCAGGCATGGGGCGAGAAGCTCAAGGAATTCGACGGGTTCATCGTGGTGACGGCAGAGTATAACCACTCGATCCCCGCCACGATCAAGAACGCCTTCGACTATGCGTTCGAGGGCTGGCGCCGCAAGCCGCTGGGCACCGTGGGCTATGGCGGCGTGGGCGCTGCCCGCGCGGTCGAGCATCTGCGGCTCGTCGCGATCAATTTCGGCATGGTGCCTGTCGCAGGCGCAGTCAGCATCGGCGGTGCGGATTTCGTGAAGGCCTCTCAAGGCACGCCGATCGCGGAACTGGGCGATCACCTGGACGGTCCGGCGAAGACGCTGCTCGACGACATGGCGTTCTGGGGTCAGGCCGCGAAGCTGGCCAAAAGCGAGACAGAAAAATATCAGGCCGCGTGATCCAAACGGACCTGCAACACGTAGCAGTACAGTAACGAGTTTGCCCGGCCTCCGCGCCGGGCGTTTTTATGCGCGCCTCGTTTATGCGCGCCTCAGGGGGGCTGCGATTACTGGAACAGCCCCGTGCAGATCATCGGCATCCAGTCCGCGTGCAACGTGCTCAGCGGGAAGGCCCGGCGATCCTGCGAGCCCTTCGCGGTCTGGCCGCGCCGCGTCATGACGTAATCGCCATTGAGCAGGTTCACGTCGCAGGTCCCGGTATCCTCGGGGTCGATCCGGTCGTAATAACTGTAGCTGTAGCCCGAGACGACGAAGCCGCCATTGCGCCACGCGATGGAATAGGTGCTTTCCCACGGGGTGCGCCCGATTCCGATCTGTTCGGAATGCAGCTTGAACGCGCTGTCGGAAAGCGGCTCGAGCCCGGGCGTCTGTCCGCCCATCTGGCCCGAAAAGACCACCCGTTCGACCGTCATCTCGCGTTTCAGCCCGAAGGTCGGATCGCCGAGATAGATCACCAGATCGGCCGCATCCGCACCGTTCTGCACCAGCATCGCCGCATCCTGCGTGCCGTCGCCGTTCCAGTCGCCAGTGAGGGCCGCGAAAATCTCGCCATCCTTGGGCGCCTCTTGGGCTGCCGCCGCGAAGGGCAGCAGCGCCGCGAGAAGCGCGCCCCGGATCGCGAGGCGCGGGATCACGAGGCGATGGCCGCCGCCGATTCCGGCAGTTCCTCGTCGAAGAGGCGCTGGTAGAACTCGGCCACTGTCTGGCGCTCCAGCTCGTCGCATTTGTTGAGGAAGCTCAGGCGGAACGCATAGCCGATATTGTCGAAGATGCGCGCGTTCTGTGCCCATGCGATCACCGTGCGCGGCGACATCACCGTCGAGAGATCGCCATTCATGAAGGCGGTCCGGCTGAGATCGGCCACGGTCACCATCTGGCTGATCGTCTTGCGCCCGGCTTCGGTGTTGTATTGCGGGTTCTTCGACAGAACGATCGCGACCTCGGCGTCATGGCTGAGATAGTTCAGCGTCGAGACCAGCGACCAGCGGTCCATCTGGCCTTGGTTGATCTGCTGGGTGCCGTGATAGAGGCCGGTCGTGTCGCCCAGACCCACCGTGTTCGAGGTCGCGAACAGGCGGAAATAGGGGTTCGGCGTGATCACTTCGTTCTGGTCGAGCAGCGTCAGCTTGCCGTCGGCTTCCAGCACGCGCTGGATCACGAACATCACGTCGGCGCGGCCCGCATCGTATTCGTCGAAGACGATCGCGGTCGGGTTGCGCAGCGCCCAGGGCAGGATGCCCTCGTGGAACACGGTGACCTGCTTGCCGTCGACCAGCTTGATCGCATCCTTGCCGATCAGGTCGATCCGGCTCACGTGGCTGTCGAGGTTGACGCGCACACAGGGCCAGTTCAGGCGGGCGGCGACTTGCTCGATATGCGTCGATTTACCGGTGCCGTGATAGCCCTGGATCATCACCCGGCGGTTATAGGCAAAGCCTGCGAGGATCGCCATCGTGGTGTCGGGGTCGAACTTGTAGGTGGAGTCGATCTCCGGCACGCGGTCGGTGCGCTCTGCAAACCCTTTGACCTTCATGTCGGAATCGAGGCCGAACACCTCGCGCAGGTCGATTTCTTCAGTGGGCTTGGCGGTCTGGTCGAGCATCGCGGACGTCCTTTCGTGGTTGCGTCGATTTGTGAACCATCGCGCGCAGGCGTGCAAGGGGGCGATGACGCGTGATGCGCGAGGCTGCGATCGGCCCGTTCCCGCCAGCGTGGCTTGGTTTGAGTTGACCCTTTCCCGCCTTCCGCTAGAAAGACGCGAACGCTTGAGGTGCATCATGCAGCATTACGAATACAAGGTCATCCCGGCGCCCGCGCGCGGCGACAAGGAGCGCGGCCTGAAAACCGGCGCGGACCGCTTCGCCCATGCGCTCTCGGGCGTGATGAACGAGATGGCCACGCGCGGCTGGGAATACCTGCGCGCAGAGACCCTGCCCGCGGAAGAGCGCACCGGCCTGACCGGCAAATCCACGGTCTATCACAACCTGCTCGTCTTCCGCCGTCCCACCAGTGCCGATCCGGCGCGCGCGGTCGGCGCGCATCCCGATCCCGAGGATGCGGCCAATGACGAGGACGCGCCCGAGGCCAAGCGCCGCGCGCTTCTCGCCGATGCGCCCGAGGGCCGCGCGCCGAAACTGCGCGCCAACCGCGACGGGACTTCCAAAGACGAAGACTGACGCGGGGCAGGGGCGTTGTGAAGGCGGCGTCCCGAAAGCGGGGCCGCGCGTCCTGAGCCGCGAGGTCCAAAACCTGCCGCGCGCGCCCTGTCGGCGCGCCGGTTCCGTTGCCGTAGGGGCGGCCCGCGCCGACCCTTGATCCGAGCAAATAGCGGCCCCATTTCCGCCCGACCCCCTTTCAACATCCGTCATTTCCAGTAGACTGCGTGACCCGACTCGGAGGCAGGCCTCAAACGCCGCCCCGAAGTGGCGTTCGGGCAGCAGGCAAGAGGCAAGCATGAGCAACAGCGATCCTTTCGGCTTCAACATTTCGGCCGCGGCGGACAAGAAACGCCGCTCGCGTGGCAGGCGCGGCATGTCGGGGGCGTTCGAGACCTCGACCCGGATCTGCGACAAGGAAGGCTGCAACGAGCCGGGCAAGTACCGCGCGCCGAAAAGCCCGAAAATCCTCGATGACTACTACTGGTTCTGCAAGGACCACGTCCGCGAGTACAATCTGAACTGGAACTATTTCCAGGGTCAGTCCGAGGAAGAGTTCCAGGCCTTCCTCGACAATGCGACGGTCTGGGAGCGCCCGACCAAGCCCTTCAGCAAGGCCAAGGAAGAGGCCGGCTGGGCGCGTCACGGCATCTCGGACCCGCATGAGATCCTCGGCGACAACGCCACGAAGAATCCGGGCCGGACGATGGGCCGCAAATTGCCGCCGACCGAACGCCGCGCGCTCGATATTCTCGAGGCCAAGGACTCGATGAGCAAGGCCGAGATCCGCAAGTGCTACAAGGCGCTGATCAAGGTGCTGCACCCGGATATGAACGGCGGCGACCGCTCTCAGGAAGAGATGCTGCAGGAAGTCGTCTGGGCCTGGGACCAGCTGAAAGAAAGCCGCAACTTCAAGTGACGGCAGGGGGCTCTGCCCCCCGTCGCCGGAGGGCGACAAGTCTCAAGCGAGCGGGGGCTCCGCCCCCCGCGCTTGCGCGCTTCCCCCGGGATATTTGCGCAAGAGCGAAGACGCAGAGGTGCGCGCGCCCTTCGCTCTTTTAAAATATCCCGGGGTGAATGCCGCAGGCAGAGGGGCGGCGCCCCTAACCCCCCTTCCCATCCCGCGCCCCCGCCCCATCTCTAGGGGAGGAGGTGCTTCATGAACCTGTTCCCGAGCCTGCGCGCCGCATTGGCGCTCGCCCTGACGATCCCTGTCCTCTCGAGCCTCGGCCTCGCGCCGCTCGCCACGTCTGCCGCCGCGCAGAACGTGGGCGAGAAACCCGCGAGCCGCGATTTGCCTTTCGTGCTCAAGCCGATAGCGCAGCTGGAAAACCCCTGGGCCATTGCGCCCTTGCCCGACAGCTCGGTTCTGGTGACCGGCAAGGCGGGCAAGATGTGGCACGTCACGGGCGGCGGGGCGCAGGAGATCACCGGGTTGCCCGCGGTGCAATATCGCGGCCAGAACGGGCTGCTCGATGTTGCAGTGCCGCCCGATTTCCCCGACACGCGCGAGGTTTATATCACCTATGTCGCGCCGGATAACGCACTGCATCTTGCGCGCGGCGTGCTGGACGGCAGCCAGCTGGCGCAGCTGAAGACGATCTGGCAGCAGACGCCGGGCGGTCGTGGTCAGCCCGGCGGGATCGTGGCGTTCGGGCCGGACGGGATGCTCTACCTCACGGTCGGTGACCGGATGCAGCCCGACACAGCGCAGGATCCCGATAACCCGCGCGGCAAGATCCTGCGCCTGACCCGCGACGGCCAGCCCGCGCCCGGCAATCCCCATGAGGGTGCAGGCGGGGTGCGCGCCGAGACCTGGACCGAGGGGCACCGCAACCAATACGGCCTCGCCTTCACGCCTGACGGCAAGCTCTGGGAGCATGAGATGGGCCCGCGCGGGGGCGACGAGCTGAACCTGATCGAGAAGGGCAAGAATTACGGCTGGAACGCGGTCTCGAACGGGCGTCACTATTCCGGTCTGTCGATCCCCGATCACGACACCCGGCCCGACTTCGCGGCACCGAAACTGTGGTGGACGCCGGTGATCGCGCCGGCGGGGCTGGCGGTCTACGAGGGGCGCGACTTCCCCGACTGGCAGGGCGATATGCTGATCGGCGGGCTTGCGGGCAACGGGCTCGCGCTGATCGCGGGCGACGGCTCGGATCAGATCGCGCGCTGGGATTTGCAGATGCGGGTGCGCGACGTGGCCGTGGGCCCCAAGGGCGAGGTCTGGATCATCGAGGATGCAGGCGACGGCGCGCTCTATCAGCTGGTGCCGAAGTGATCATCCCAAATGCGTAAATGAAAACGGCGGCGCGCGCCTCTGAGCGCAGCGCCGCCGCCTTGGACAAAGGCCGGGCGGATCATGCCCGGCCTTTCGCGTTGCGGGCTTACATCCGGCCCTTCCACGGCACGACCTTCTTCTCCACCCAGCGCATCGCCAGATCGAAGCACCACGCGATGCCGCCGATCAGGAAGATGCCCACGAGCACGGTCGAGGTCTGCAGGAACTGGCTGGCCGAGAGGACCATGTAGCCCAGCCCCATCGTCGCCGCGACCATTTCGGCGGCGACCAGCGTCGTCCAGCCGAAGCCCACGCCGATGCGCATCGCGGTCAGGATTTCCGGCAGCGCCGAGGGCAGCACCACTTCGCGCAGCACCTGCGCCCGGCTCGCGCCCAGCGAATAGGCGGCATGGATCTGCTCGATCGCGACCGAGCGCACGCCTGCGCGCGCACCGAGCGCCACCGGGGCCAGCACCGACAGGAAGATCAGCAGCACTTTCGAGGTCTCGCCGATGCCGAACCAGATGATCATCAGCGGCAGATAGGCCAGCGGCGGGATCGGGCGGTAGAACTCGAGGAAGGGATCGAACAGCCCGCGCATCACCGGGCTCATCCCCATCGCGAGGCCCAGCGGAATGCCGATGATGCAGGCCAGCGCGAAGGCGGCGAAGACGCGGCCTGCGGAGACGAGGATATGCTCCCACAGCGGCACGCCGGTGAAGCCGGTCGACAAAAGCCCGAAGAGCTTTTGCACGACGGCCACGGGCGAGGGCAGGAATAGAGGTGCGATCAGCCCGGAGGCGGTCACGATCTGCCACAGGCCCAGCACCACCAGAACGGCCACGACCGAGATCTTGATCGTGTTGCCTTCGCCCGGCACGCCATAGGTCTGGCCGGGTTTGGTGGGGGCTTGGCGGAAGATGCGTTTGATCATCGGGGCGGGGCGGCTGTCATCTTGGATATCCATGGTCATGCGGCCTTCTCCTCGTCTGCGAAGATGATGCCGAGAATGGTCTCGCGCATCGCGATGAATTCGGGGGATGCCTTCACGTCGCGGGCGCTCTCGCCTGCGAGGAACCGGCGCGAGAAGGGCAGGTCGAAGCGATGCGTGATCCGGCCCGGACGGGGCGACATCACAATCAGCTTGGAGCCCATGAAGAGCGCCTCTTCGACCGAGTGGGTGATCAGGAAGACCGACTTGCCCTGCCGCTCCCAGATTTTCAGGATCAATTCCTGCGCGCGTTCGCGGGTCAGCGCGTCGAGCGGTTCGTCCATCAGCAGAATCCGCGGATCGGCGGTGAGCGCCCGACCGATGCCCACGCGCTGCTGCATCCCGCCCGAGAGCATGTAGACCGGGCTGTCCTCGAACCCCTCGAGGCCCAGCACGGTCAGGAATTCGCGGGCGACCTTGTAGCGTTCGGCCTTGGCGACGCCCTGCAGCTTCAGCCCGAAGGCGAGGTTGTCGAGCACGTTCATCCACGGCATGAGCGCGTGTTTCTGGAACACCACGGCGCGGTCCTGACCGGGGCCGGTCACGGGGGCGCCGTCGAGTTTGATCTGGCCCGAACTGGGCGCGAGGAACCCCGCGATCAGGTTCAGGAGCGTCGATTTCCCGCAACCCGAGGCACCGAGGGCGACCACGAATTCGCCCGGCTCGATGGTCAGTTCGACATTGCGAAGCGCTTCGACCGGCTCGGATTTGTCACGGGCGGGGTAGAGTACGGAGGCGCGGCGGATTTCAAGCATCTGGGCTTCCTTTCCGGGGCGGAGCTGGGAAATGGGAAGCGCCCGGCCAGAGGTCCGGCCGGGCGCTGGGGCGTGTCGTTACTCGCCCATCGCGTCTTGCAGCGGCTTGAGCGTGATGAACTGCGAGTAGTCATCTGCCACCGAGTCGATCCGGCCCGCTTCCTTCAGGAATTCGGCGGTCGATTTGATCGCGGGTGCCATCGCGCCACCCAGCCAGTCTGCGCCGACCTGATCGGCGGGCTTGAGGAAGGTGTAGCCCCCGAGGATGCCCGGCACCTGTGCTGCGTCCGCGCCGGTATTCGTGGCGATTTCTTTCACCTCAGCGCTGTCGGCGGTCCAGGCGTCCTTGTTGTCGATATAGGCGGCGTCGGCGGCGGCAGTCACCTTCACGAAGCCCGCGACGGCTTCGGGGTGCTCCTCGGCCCACTGGCTGTTGACGACCCAGCCGTCAAAGGTCGGGTAGCCCCATTTCGCAGTCTCGTCCGCGCCCATGATGCGGGTGCCCGATTTCAGCAGCTGCGACTGCACCGGATCCCAGATCCATGCGGCGTCGATGGCGTTCTGCTCCCACGCGGCGGCGATCTGATCGGGCGACATCGACAGGATGGTCAGGTCGCTTTCCGAGATGCCCTCATGCTTGAGCGCACCGGTGAGCGAGAAGTGTGCGGTCGAGCCGACCGGCACGGCGACGCGCTTGCCCTTGAGGTCGGCCAGCGACGAGATGCCCGAGCCGTCATGCGCGATAAGGCTCTCAGCCTGACCGATCACGTCGCCGATCATGAACAGCTTGATCGGAACGCCTTGGCTGGCCGCGATCGCGAAGGGCGAGGAGCCGAGCGCCGCGAGCTTCACGTCGCCCGAGGCCATCGCGGCGATCACATCGGTGCCCGAGGCGAATTTACGCCACTCGACATCGTAGCCCATCGCCTTCGCATATTCCTCGGTGTTGACCTTGGTCATCATCGGGATCGGGGTGCCGAAATTGCCGATGATCAGCGTTTCGGCCGAGGCGGCCGAGGCCATCGGCAGCAGGCCGATCAGCGCGAGCGTCGCGTAACGGGCGGTTTTCTTGAACATGTCTATCCTCGTCTGTTGGTTGAGCGGGCCGTTTTCGGCCTCTTTCGGGGAGGGGCCGGGGCGGTTACCCGCCCGGGCCATGGGTGATCTTCTGTCAGGCGCCGAGCTTGGCCAGCGCCCGGTCGAGCGTCTCGGTGATCCGGGCGATCTCGGAGGGGCCCACGATCAGCGCGGGGCTCAGACACAGCGTGTTGTTGAAGCCCTTGAACGAACGCGAGGTCTTGCCGATGATCACGCCCTCGGCGTCGCAGGCACCCACGACCGCCTCGCAAAGCGTCTCGGCCAGCGGCTCTTTCGTGGCGCGATCCGCGACCAGTTCCAGCCCGCAGAACAGGCCCTTGCCGCGCACATCGCCGACGACGGCGTGCTTGTCCTTCAGCTCCATCAGGCGGTCCATCAGCAGTTCGCCCATCGCGTTGGTATTCGCGAGCAGGTTCTCGTCCTCGATGATGCGCATGTTCTCCAGCGCCGCCGCCGGGCCTGCCGTGCAGCCGCCGAAGGTCGAGATGTCGCGGAAATAGCTCATCGGATCGTCGGGGTCGGACCGGAATTTCTCGAAGACTTCCTCGGTAGTGATGAGGCAGGAGATCGCGGCGTAGCCCGAGGCCAGCCCCTTCGCGGTGGTCACGAAATCGGGCTTGATGCCGTAATGCTGGTAGCCGAACCATTCGCCGGTGCGGCCCATGCCGCAGACGACCTCGTCCATATGGATCAGGATGTCGTACTTGGTGCAGATTTCCTGCACGCGCTCCCAATAGCCCGCCGGCGGGGTGATGACGCCGCCGCCTGCGGTGATCGGCTCGAGGCAGATCGCGCCGACAGTATCGGGGCCTTCGCGCAGGATGACCTCTTCGATCGCGTTCGCGGCGCGCAGGCCGTAATCTTCGTCATCCCATTGCGCGCGATATTCGAGACAATGCGGCACGGCGACGAACCCGTCGGGGAAGGGGCCATACTGGTCGCGGCGCTGTTCCTGACCGCAGGCCGCCATCGCGCCCAGCGAGGTGCCGTGATAGTCGCGCTCGCGGTAGAGGATCTTCCACTTCTTGCCGCCGTGATGCTTATGCGCGATCTGGCGCACCATCTTGAAGGCCTTCTCATTCGCTTCGGACCCTGAATTCGCGAAGAAGACACGGCTCAGGCCCGGCGTCTTCTCGACCAGACGGGCCGCGAATTGCGCGGCCGGGATCGTGCCCGCCGAGCCCGCGAAATAGTTCATCTTCAGAAGCTGGTCGCGCACGGCATTGGCGATGCTCTCGCGGCCATAGCCGACATTGACCGTCCAGACACCGCCCGAGACCGCATCGAGATAGTCGCGGCCATTCTGATCCCAGACCGTCATGCCCTTACCCTCGACAAGGATGCGCGGATCGCCGTGGTCCAGTGCGGCGTGCTGGAACAGGTGGTGCCAGACATGGGCGCGGTCGGCTTCGACCGTGGCGCTGATATCGTTGAACTGACCGTCCATCGGGGTTTCCCTTTCCTTTGGGTTCGGCGCCAATCAAGCATTGCGGCAGCGCAGCATGTGAGGGCCAGAGCGCCAATTCCGATGGGGCCAGATTTCGGCATCGATGTATTTCGGGCAGAGGTTTTAAGCCCTGAGTTGGGCAAATGACCGGAAATTGGGCGATTGCCGAAGATCGGGCGGTATCTGGCCCGCTCGAGCTTGCTCTCCGATGGGGCCAGAGCGCAGATGCGAGGGCAATTCCAAGGAGCCAGATCATGGACCGCTTGCCCGTCTCCATCGACCGCAACAGCCCCGAGCCGCTGCAAAGCCAGCTGCGTCAGGCGCTGATCGCGGCGATCCATGCGGGCAAGATGGCGCCGGGTCAGAAGGTGCTGTCCTCGCGCGCATTGGCCGAGAAGCTGGGCATCGCGCGCAACACCGCCACCGCCGTCTATGACGAGCTGGTCGCGCGCGGCTATCTCGAGGCGCAGCCGCGCCGCGGGCTGTTCGTCGCCACCCGCGGGCAGGGAAAGGGGCAGAGCGTTGCGGGCGCCTCCGTGGTCGATTGGAACGCGCGCATCGGGGTGACCCCGTCGCAGCTCAACCATATCCGCAAGCCGCTGAACTGGCAGGACTATCCCTATCCGTTCATCTTCGGGCAGGTCGATCCACGGCTGTTTCCGCTCAACGCGTGGCGCAATTCCTCGCGCGATACATTGGGGCGGGCCTCGCTCGACTGGTGGGCGGCGGATCGCGCGGTCGATGACGATCCGATGCTGATCGAGCAGATCCGCACCCGCATCCTGCCCGAGCGCGGCATCTATGCGCGGCCCGAGGAGATTCTGATCACGCTTGGCGCTCAGGAGGGGTTCTACCTGCTCGCGCAGCTTCTGGCGGGGGCGGGCAAGCGGGTCGGCTGCGAGATGCCGGGCTACCCGGATTCGCGCTTCATCTTCGAGATGTCCGGCGCGCAGAGCGTGCCGCTGCCGATCGACGAGAAAGGCGCGCGGATCGCCTCGGGGCAGGGGCTCGATCTGGCGCTGCTGACGCCGGGCGCGCATTGCCCCTCGATGGTGATGATGCCGGGGCCGCGCCGCGACGAGATCCTCGCGCGGGCCTCGCAGGACGATTTCCTGATCATCGAGGACGACTATGAGGGCGAGGTCGCCTTCGCCCGCGAACCGGCGCTGAAATCGCGCGACCGGGACGGGCGGGTGATCTATCTCGGCACGCTGTCGAAGACTCTCGCGCCGGGGGTGCGCCTGGGCTTTCTGGTGGCTCCCGAGCCGCTGGTGAAAGAGGCGCGCTGGCTGCGGCGGCTGGTGCATCGCTCGGTCCCGCTCAACAACCAGCGCACGGCGGCGATCTTTCTGGCCGAGGGGCATTACCTGTCGCTGCTGCGCAAGCTGCGCGCGGCCCATGCCGACCGTTGGTATCGCGTGATGGAGCATCTGCCCGATCTGCTGCCCGGCTTCCGCGCGCCCGATCCGTGTCATGGCGGCTCGTCGGTCTGGCTGGAGCTGCCCGAGGGCGTCGACGGGCGCGAGCTGATCGCAGCGGCGGGGGCGGAGGGCATCCTTCTGGAAAACGGCGATCCTTTCGTGGCCCCTAAACAGGCGGGGCGCTTCATCCGGCTCGGCCTGTCGCTGATCCAGACCGAAGCCATCGTGCCGGGGATGCGCCTGCTGGGCGAGATCGCGGCGCGGCTGGCGCAAGAGGGCGCGTCTGGCCCCAACGAAAATGCCGCTCTGGACCAATCGGGCGCGCAGGCCGCGAGTTAGGGCGAGAAAAGACCCTGACGGAGCCGATGATGTTCGACGCCACGACCCTCTATGTGATCCTCGCCGTGGCCTATGCGGCGGTGCTGCGCGGCATGGCGGGGTTCGGTTTCGCGATTGCCGCCGTGCCGATCCTGTCGCTGTTCATCCCGCCTCTGGAGGCGGTCGCGATGGCGGTGCTGTTGCAGGTGGTCGTGGGCCTGCACGATCTGGTCAAGCTGCGCGGCGCGGTGCATCGGCCCTCGCTGCTGCGGCTCTGTGCGGGGTCGCTGATCGGCACGCCGCTGGGGATCTGGGCGCTCAGCGCGCTCAGCCCCGATGCCGCGCGGATGGCGATTGCGGTGCTGGTGCTGGGAGGGCTCGCGATGCTGTTGCGCTACAAGCCTGCCGCCCCGCAGCCGCATTCGGGGCTGGCGCTGCTGGCAGGCGTCGCCTCGGGGGCGTTCTCAGGTCTGGCCGCGATGCCCGGACCTCCGGCGGTGGTCTATTACCTCGGCGCGGGCACGCCGCCTGCGCAGACGCGCGCCTCGCTCTTGCTGTTCTTCTTCGTGGCCTCGGTGATCGCGGTACCGGGGCTGTGGCTTGCGGGTGCGATCGACGGGGAGGTGCTCTGGCTGACCGCGATTTCCGTGCCACCGATGGCGCTGGGCACCTGGGCAGGCACGGCAGCCTTCGCGCGGCTCGATCATGCGCAATACCGCAAGATCGCGATCGGGGTGATGGCGATTTCGGCAGTGCTGGCAGGGTGGCGGGGCCTCTCGGTCTATCTGTGATCGGCCCCGCGTAACTTCAGTCGCGGTGGATCTGGAACGGCGCCCAGCTCTGGCTGACCGGCATGATCTCGATCGAGTTGATGTTCACATGCGCGGGCAGGGCGGCCACCCAGTAGATGCTCTCGGCGATATCCTCGGGCTGCAACGGATCGGCCCCGGCATAGAGCTTGTCATAGGCCGCCTTGTCGCCACCGGTGCGCACCAGCGTGAATTCGCTCTCCGACAGGCCCGGCTCGATCGAGGTGACGCGCACGCCGGTGCCCGACAGGTCCGAGCGCAGCCCGAGCGAGAACTGCTGCACGAAGGCTTTCGTCCCGCCATAGACATTGCCGCCCGGATAGGGCCAGTTCGCCGCGATCGAGGCGAGGTTCACGATCAGCCCGCGGCGCGCGATCAGTCGATCCAGCGTGAGCCGCGTCATCACGGCGAGCCCGGTGATATTGGTGTCGATCATCGCGCGCCAGTCATCCAGGTCGCAGTCCTGCGCGGGGGCCGTGCCGCGCGCGAGGCCCGCATTGTTGATCAGCGCGTCGATCTGCGCGAAGCCTTCGGGCAGGCTGTCGAGCGCCGCGCGCGTCGCCGCCTCGTCGCGGATGTCGAAGCACAGCGGATGCGCGACCTCCGGACCGCCAAGCGCCTCGACCAACGCGTCGAGCCGTTCTTGCCTGCGCCCGGTCACGATGACCTTCCAGCCCTCATGGGCAAAACGGCGGGCGATGGCGTCGCCGAACCCTGCGGTGGCTCCGGTGATGAGGGCGATTTTGGTCATGAAGGGGCCTTCCTGTCTTGCTGCCTGTCGGGCCGCGCGTCACGGCGCGGCGGTCGCGGCCAGTCTGTCTCTCTGGTCTGCCGGTGCGACAGGGCCAGTCGGGGATTTCCCATGGGGCCAGTCCTGCGCGCCCTCGCACCGTTTGCCTCGGCACGATAGGGGCAGGGGGCCGGAACTGCAATTTCACCTACGCGTGACCGCGTCCTGTCCCTCGCGCCCCGGCAATCAGCTCTCGGGATGGAGCACCTTGGCGAAACCGGTGCGCACGACCTCGCGGATCACCTCGGCGAAGATCGGCGGAATGCGCGCGCTGCGCCGGGTCACCAGCCCGATGGAGCGCATCACCCGCCCGCGCCGGAACGGCACGAGGGCGATATCCCGCCCGGCCTGCTCGACCTCCGAATGGGCATAGAGCGCGGGCAGAAGCGTGATGCCCATATTCATCGCAACCATCTGGCGCAGCGCGTCGAGGCTGCTGCCCTCGTAATCCTGCCGCAGGGTGGTTTTCATCTCGCGCGCCAGCTCGACAAGCTGGGCATGCAGCGAAAACCCGTTCGACAGAACGAGCAGCGTCTCGCCCGCGAGATCGGCATCCTCGACGTTTGTCTTCTCCGCAAGGCGATGATCCCCGGCGACGGCAAGCTGGAGCGGTTCGCGAAACAGGCGGGTGACGGTGAAATCCGACGAGAGCACCGGCAGCTGCGTCAGAACCAGATCGAGCTGGCCCGCGCGCAGATCGTCGAGCAGGGTGCTCGGCTGCCCGTCGCGGATGAACAGGCGCAGCTCGGGGTGGTCGGCGTGCAGCCGTCGCACCACGCTCGGCAGGAGATAGGGCCCGAATGTCGCGGACGCCCCGAGCCGATAGGTCCCGGCAAGCCCCGCTCGCGTGTGCTCGGCAATCCCCGCAAGGGCGGCAACCTCGTCGAGAATGCCGTCGATACGGGCCCGCACCTCGCGCCCGGCTGCGGTCAGCACCGCGCCGCTGCGTCCGCGTTCGACGAGGGCCGCGCCGAGCGTGTCTTCGAGATTGACGATCTGCTGGCTCAGCGAGGGCTGGCTCACGCCGACACGTTCGGCCGCTTTGCGAAAGTTTCCGGCATCCGCGAGGGCGCGGAAATATTCGAGTTGGCGCAGGGTCGGCAGGCGGGGCTTATCCATAGGAATTTCCGATCATAATTTCAGGATAATTAGGATTGTGCTTATCCGCCTGCAACCCCAACTCTGATCTGTCGAGGGGGCCTAGAGGGAGCGCGCGCGACAGAGGCGGCGAATTGTGTCCCCCCGCCGTCTTCCCCCGAGGATCCCCCCTCGGCACGAGTGAAACCCAATCTTTACAGGAGTTTAGAGATGAGCCTTTCGGATCGGACCCATGCAGCCATCACGGCCCGTATCGCGGCCCTGCGGGCGCGGCATCGCGACCTAGATGCGCGCGTGGAGCAGGAGCAGAAGCGGGCCTGGCGCGACATGAGCGTTCTGCAACGGCTCAAGCGCCGCCGCCTGCGTCTGAAGGACGAGCTGGGCCGCTACGAGGGGCTGCTGCGCACGCGCGCGCGCCGGCGTCTGCCCGGCTGATCCCGAATTCCCCCTGTCCCCGGCGCCCGCCCGCGTCGGGGCCTTTCGTGAAAGGAGTTCTCATGGCGTCCCGCCCCCGAACCGACCCGTTCCTTCCCTATCGCTTTCTCAAGAGCGCGGAGATTTCCGAGCTGGAAGAGGCGCTTTGCCAGCGCCACACCCGGCGCGCCCCGATCCCGCGTGCGACCGCCTCCGAGGCGTGGTTCGATCTCTTCGATGAGCCGTGCGACCGAGGCGCAGCCGTCAGAGGGCGTGCCCCGCGCTGATCGCTTTATGCTATCATTCGCCTCAGGCGGTGGCGCGCGCCGCGTCGCAGCTTGAGCGTGGAAAGATAGGGACGCTGCATGGCTCTTTGGGGTCTGACCATCGTTTCCATCGGGCTTTTCGGCCTTTTCGCAAGGCGGCGTCTCGACCTGCGGGCCGACCGGGCCGAGATGGCCCGCCTGAGTGGGTTCCAACCCACCGATCCGCCGCGTTTCTCCGCCGATATGGTCGCCGATCTTCCCGAGCCCGCGCGCCGGTTTTTCACCTTCGCCATTGCAGAGGGAACGCCGCTCTACACCGTCGCCCGCCGCAGTGCTGCCCGGCCCGAATGTCACTTGGGAGCCGGTCTCCGCGAACGTCGCCCGGATGACGATGCGCCATGACGGGTTGGAGCAGGCGGTCGATCTCACCGTCGCTGCAGATGGTCGCCCCGAGCCGGTCCGCTTTCCCAGGTAACAGCGCCCACCCCGTGCCTCATGGCCGCGCCTCACCGGGGATCACTTCGGTCACGGCACCTTCGCGCATGAACATCATGTCGCGCTTCCACCAGACGACGATGGCGGCGACGCCCACGAGAATCCACGTGTCCCAAGGCTGCGCATCCGGCCAGAACGGATTGATGAGCTGCCAGTGGAACAGCATCGGCAACAGCAGGCTGCCCCGCGCCGCGTTGAAGATCGGCGTGACCAGAACCGCGAGGGTGATATTGCCGATGAAGAAGGGCAGGAAGCTCCACTCAGCGAAGACCACCCCGGCGAGGTAGAAGGCGGGCAGGTGCCAGACGCCCCAGATCGCGCCGATCAGCACGCCCGCCCAGAACGGGGCGATATGGCGCTGCAACAGCGGTTGTGCGACGCCGCGCCAGCCGAACTCCTCGATCGGGCCGAGAAGCAGCATCATGAACATCACGCTGACCATCGCGCCCACGCCTTCGGGCGGCATCGGCGCAAGAAGGGGCCCGCCCTTGATCAGCGAGCCCGCCATGAAGACGAGCGGGATTACGAGCAGGATGAAGCCCCACCACGGCGCGGGGCAGCGCCAGATCAGAAGTCGCGACAGGAACCGGCGCAAGCCGCCTAGTCCGGCGGAGGCCACCACCACCGTAAAGGCCGCGATGGCCGGGGCCCAGGTGGCCAGAAAGAAGAGCGGATGCGCGCCGCTGATCTGGCCGAACCGCGCGGCCATGGCGTCAGGCCAGAAGATATAGCTGCCGATCACGCCCCAGGTGATTGCGAAGGTCAGCGCGAGAAAGGCGAGCAGGGCGCGCGCCGTGGATGCCAGGGTCGGGTGTTCGCGAGCGACAGACATTGGGATGGCCTTGGAGCGTGACGTCAGGAAACGCGTCACCGTCACTCTTTTCCGCGAGGATTTCCTTGTTCTTGGTCAAGCGGATCGAGCCTCGAACACCCGCCATCGGCTAAGGAGCCATGAACCGCCGCCGCGCCTCCACCGCGATGTTGTAGCGCTGCTCCAGATCGGCGATCAGCGCCATCGCGACGCGCTTGGCATCGTCTCCCTCCGCCTCCCGGTAGCTCTCTTTGGCGGCCTCCAGCAGCTTCTTGAGCTTGAACTCCTCGGGCAGCGCGCCGGCTTCGGCCATGATGCGCGACGCCACGGCCGTCGCCATATCGGTGAACGCCTCGCCCGAGCGATCCGGGAGCGGCTTGCCCTCGCCGGAAAGCCCACTCAGCTGGCCCTCCGCGAGGGCCTTCTGGATTTGCCGCTCGACGAGGCGGTTCAAGGATTGGGGCATGCGACGGTCCCGCCTGTTCTGGCGCCGCGCGCTATGCGGCACCTCGTGAGCATAGCGCGCTTGTGGCGGTGCGAATACTCAGACTTCTGTGCGAAACGGATGATAGGGCGGCGCGCGGGCTCAGGCCGGTCGCGCGAATTGCGGCAGCACCCAAAGGCCATCCGAGGCCGCCGCGCCGACCTGCAACTCGCATCCATAGGTGCGGCTGAGGACCGGCCCGCGCATCACCGCCTCGGGCGTCCCATGCGCCTCGATCCGGCCCTCGCGCATCAGCACCATCTCGTCGGCCAGCTGCGCCGAGAGGTTGAGGTCATGCATCACCGCGACCACGCCGCCGCCCGCATCGGCGAAGCGCCGCAGGATCGCCATCACCTCCAGCTGATGCGCGATATCGAGGCTCGCCACCGGCTCGTCGACCAGAAGCCAGCGCGGCCCGGCATGGCTGACCGGCTGCCAGACCTGCGCTCGCACCCGCGCCAGATGGGCGCGCGCCTGCTGACCGCCCGAAAGCGACTGGATCGGGCGGTTGGCCAGATCGCTCAGCCCGACCTCGGCCAAAGCGGCAGACACGATTTCGGGGTGATCCGCCTCGATCCCGGCATGCAGCCCCATCCCCACCACCTCGGCCACGGTGAAGGGAAAGGCGACGCTGTTCGATTGCTCCAGCACGGCGCGCAGCGCGGCCAGCCGCCAGGCGGGCGTCTTCGCGATCTCGTGGCCTTGCAGGGCGATGCGCCCGCGATAGGGCAGCGCCCCGGAGGCCGCTTGGACCAGCGTCGATTTGCCCGAGCCATTCGGGCCGAGGATCACCGTCACCGCGCCCGGTTGGGCGGTCAGCGAGACGCCGTGCAAAACGTCGCTACGCCCCCGCGCGACATGCAGGTCGGAAATCTCCAGCATATTCAGACCCCTCCCAATCCCTGACGGCGGATCAGGATCCACAGGAATACCGGCGCGCCCAGAATGGCGGTGACGATCCCGATGGGCAGTTCCGCAGGCGCGACCACCAGCCGCGCGATCAGATCGGCCAGCACCAGAAGCGCCGCGCCGAGGAGGGCGGCATCCACCAGCAGCGTCTTGTGATCCGGCCCGCCCGCGATGCGCAGCAGATGCGGCACCACGATGCCCACGAAGCCGATCCCGCCCGCCATCGCGACAGCCGCCCCCGCCAGCGCCGCGACGCCGATCACCGCGCGATGCTTGAGCCGCTCGATGTCGTGGCCCATATGCGCCGCCGCAGCCTCGCCCAGTGCCAGCGCGTTCAGCCCGCGCGCAAGCCGCGGGGTCAGGATCAGCGCAGGCCCGATCAGCAGCCCGCCGACCAGCAGCTTCATGTCGCTCGCGCCTGCCAGCGACCCCATGCCCCAGAAGGTCAGGTCGCGCAGCTGCGTATCATCGGCGAGATAGGTCAGGATGCCGGTCAGCGCGCCCGCCAGCGCGGCCAGCGCGATCCCCGCCAGAAGCAGCGTCGCGATGGAGACCTGACCGCCCCGGCTGGCAACCCGGTAGAGCAGCAGCGTGGCAGACCATGCCCCGCCGAAGGCCGCGACCGGCACCAGCCATGTGCCGAAAAACGCGGCGATGGCGGCGGGGAGGAAGCCGCTCAGCACGATCATCGCGACCGCGCCGAGGCCCGCGCCCGCACCGACGCCGATGATGCCGGGATCGGCGAGCGGGTTGCGAAACAACCCCTGCATCACCGCGCCCGCCACCGCGAGCGCCGCCCCGACCATCAGTCCCATGGCCAGCCGCGGCAGCCGGATATCGAGCAGCACCACCCGGTCGCGGGTCGAGATCTCCGCGCCGGTCAGCCACTGGCCCAGCACCTGCGGCAGCGAGACCCCCGCCGCCCCGGTCCCGAGCGACAGGGCCGCCGCGATCACCAGCAGCGCGATCAGCCCGAGCCGCAGCGGCGGGCAGGGGCTGCGCATGGCGTCGGGCAGGGCGAGGGAGGTCATCGCCATCGCCTCAGCCCTCCGCCTCGGGATAAAGCGCCGCATGCAGAGCTTGCGCGGCCTGCGGCGTGCGCGGCCCGAAGCCCAGAAGCAGCATCCCGTCCATCGCGACCAGCGCGCCGCCTTGGGCCGCGCGGGTCTGCCCCAGCGCGGGATGGGCGAGGATATCGCGCTCGGTCACCGCCATTTCGCCCTCGCGATCCATCGTCAGGATCACATCCGGATCGGCGGCAAGGATCGCCTCGTCGGTGACGGGCTTGTATCCGGCGAAGCCTGTCGCGGCATTCACCCCGCCCGCAAGCTCGATGATCGCCTCCGCCGAGGAGCCGTCGCCCCCCGCCATCACGCGGCCGTTCTGCAAAGACAGCACGAAAAGAACCCGCTTCGGCGTGGCGACAGCGCCCGCCGATTTGCGCACCGCCTCCATCTCCGCGTCGAAACTGGCGGTGAGCCGTTCGGCCGCCTCTTCCCGGTCAAGCGCGGTGCCGACCACCGCGATCTTCTCGCGCACGCCTTGCACGCTGGGATCGCCCGGCAGCGCGACGAACTCGACGCCCGCCGCCTTGAGCGTCTCGACTGCCTCGGGCGGGCCCGCCGTGGCTTCGGCGAGGATCAGGTCGGGGTCGAGCGCCAGCACGCCTTCCGCCGAGAGCGCGCGGACATAGCCCACATCGGGTAGCTCGGTGATGCGCTCGGGATATTGCGAAGTGGTGTCGCGCGCGACGAGGCGATCCTCCGCGCCAAGCGCCGCGACGATCTCGGTCACGGCCCCGCCGAGCGAGATCACGCGGGCGGGCTCGGCCAGTGCGGGGCCTGCGGTGAGAAGGGCTGCGATCAGGGCAAGACGCTTCATGCCTGACCCTCCCGGCGCGGCAGCGCGCGGATCGTCGCGTTGAACGCCTCGACGCCGCCATCCTTGCGCGAGGCGAAGATCTGCGTGATCAGCGCGCCGTGCCTGTCGAAGGCCTCGAGACTGAGCGCGGGGCCGTTCTTCGTCGGCTTGTCGACCAGCCAGACCTCGGCGATGTGATCGCCGCGCAGATGCAGGTTGAGGCGCGGGTCGAGCACGTTGATCCACGGGCCCATCGGCTTCACCGTCTCGATCGTGCCGCCGTGAATCTCGATGCAGCCCGCATTGCCGACGAAGATCATCAGCGGCGTCCAGTCGGCGGCGCAACGGGTCAGCAGCGCCTCGACCGCGCCGGGAGACATCTCGGTCGCATAGGGCGCGCCCGCGATGCGGTAGGCCCCGAGCCGGTTCATCTTCATTTTCGAGACCAGCCGCAGAAACTGATGCGTGTCGGTCAGCTTGTCCCATTCCGCGCGCAGGGTCTCGGCCTTCTCGGGCAGCGATTTCGCGGCCTCGACCTGAGCGCGGGGCGCAAGGTCGAGCTGATCCGACTGTTCGGGCAGGCGCAGCTCCGCGACAAGGGCGTGGAAGGCCGCCACGTCGCTCTCGGGTTTCAGATGCACCTTATGGATCGCATCGCCCGCCCGGTCGAACACCTGGATCGAGCGTTTCTCGCCATCCTCCAGCGCGAAAGCATGGGCCCAGTGCTGCGCGAAGAGACGCAGGTCGATCTCCTTGCCGAGCACCATCTGCGCATGCGCGCCCGAGTGATAGTCTTCGTAAGTGCCGCGCCGTTCGATCACGCAGCTCTCGTTGCGGGTCAGCGCCATCACGTCGCCAAGCGCGGTCAGGCGCGGCATGATCGCATCGGGATGGGCTTCGATCGCGGTGGCGGTCGTGCCGATCTGGGCGGCGACCAGTTCGGCCTCCGCGATGCCATGCTGAGTGGCGAAATCGCGCGCGCGCATCTCGGGGCGCTCGGCGCGGAGCGCGCGGATACCTTCGGGGGAAAGCTGTTGGGGCAGGGTGCCGTCTGCGGGCATGGGGAGTCCTCTCGTCGTTTTCGCAAAGGGCGCGAATCTGGCGAGAGGGCGAGGCCTCGAGCTGGGCGCGGATGAGGTCAAATATATCTCAGGAATATACTTGACTAGTTTTGTCGGATTCTCTAGCTGGTCACATCATCGAGATCAAGACAGTTTCTGCGCTGCCAGCGTCACGCCAGCCCCATGCAGACCACAAAGGGGACACTCATGGCTACGACGCCTCGCGCCGCGCGGATGCGGCATTTCACGACAGTTACCAGCCTCGCGCTGATCGCCGCCGCAGGTCCGGCACTCGCACAGCAGAGCGGGACCGATGACGGCTACACGATGCTGGGCCGCCTGATCTATGGCTGGGGCACGCCGAAAGTGGCAATCGACACGCCGCAGGCGGTGACGGTGATCGACCAGCAGGACCTCGACGAGGAACAGCCACGCACGATGGGCGATCTGTTTGCCGATGTGCCGGGGGTGCAGGCGGCGGGCGCCTCGGCGCGGATGCTGGGGCAGGCCTTCAATATCCGCGGCATCGGCAATGCCGAGCAGACCGGCAGCCAGAACCGCATCATCATCACCGTCGACGGCGCGGTGAAGTTCTTCGAGCAATATCGCACCGGCTCCTTCTTCGGCGATCCGGAGCTCTACAAGCGAGTCGAAGTGCTGCGCGGTCCGGCCTCGTCCACGATGTATGGCTCTGGCGCGATCGGCGGCGTGGTGAATTTCACCACCAAGGACGCCACCGATTTCATCCCCGAGGGGCAGACCGGCGCGGTGCGGCTCAAGGGAGCGTATGACAGCAATGGCGACGGCAAAATCGGCACGCTGACCTATGCCCAGAAGCTGGGCGAAGATGCGGATATGCTGTTCAGCTATTCCCAGGGCACGTCCGACGACATGGAAGACGGCGGGGGCGAGACGATCCCGGCCACCGCAGGCGACCGCTGGTCGGCGCTGCTGAAATCCAACTACTATTTCGGCGAGAACCGCGATCAGCGCCTGACCTTTTCCGCCTCGCGCACCGATAGCGACCTGAAGGATGCGGCCGTCGCGCAGACCGGCGGGGCGCTGGCCTCGGCTTTCGGCACCTCGGACCTGCACGCGATCGACGACACGCTCAGCCTGACCTACGCGAATGAAGGTGTGAGCAACCCGTGGCTCGATCTCGAAGCGCAGCTGAGCTACTCGAAAACCTCGACGGAGCGGGACAATTTCTCACTCGGGATGATGTGTTCGGCGGGCCGCTTCTCGGTACTTTGCCCGAATACGGCGAGCTATGAGACGACGGCGCTCAAGCTCGAGAACACCGTCGAGATGTCGCACGGCGCGTGGGAGAACTACCTCACCTTCGGCACGCAGCTTTCGCATCAGAACCGCTACGCGAATTCCTCGGTGGGCGAGCCCGCCTTCCACCCGGGCGGCACCGAGGACAAGCTGGGCCTCTATGTGCAGGGCGAATTCGTCTGGAACGACAAGCTGACGATCACGCCGGGCCTGCGCGTGGATCGCGCGTGGCTTTCGCCCGATGCGGCGGCGGCGGCGCAAGGTGGCACCGATCAGGACGGCACGGCGATCTCGCCCAAGATCGCGGCGCTTTATCAGTTCAACGACACCTGGGGCGTCTTCGGCTCGCTCGCGCGGACCGAACGGATGCCGACGCTGGACGAGCTCTATCAGACCGACGGGATCGGGGCGGCGGGCCGCACCGCGAGCCTCAATCTCGACAAGGAGAAAGCCACCACGGTCGAGTTGGGCGTGACCTATCAGACCTCGGGCCTCATCTCGGAGGGCGACAGCCTTTCCGCGAAAGCCACGCTGTTCCACAACGACCTGACCGATCTGATCGCGGCCAACCCCTCCGGCTCGGTCGGCGTGCCCTATTTCCGCAATGTCGATTCCGCGAAAATCTGGGGCGGCGAGATCGAGGCGTCTTACGAGGCCGATCGCTGGTTCGGCCAGCTCGCCTATTCCAAGGTGAAATCCAAGGACGAGGCGACGGGCCAGACCCTCACCGACACGCCCGCCGAGAATATCGCGCTGACGTTGGGGGCGAAATTCCCCGATCACGGCGTGCGCGCGGGCTGGCGCGTGCAGGGCTTCAGCGGGATCGAGACGGCGTCCGCCTCCACCTCGGCGCCGGGCTACGCCACGCATGATCTCTTCGTCAGCTGGAAACCCGAACGGCTCGCCGGGATCGAGGTGAACCTGACGGTCGAGAACGTCTTCGACCGCGCGTATCGCAACAACCTCTCGCTCGACAACGCGCCGGGCCGGAATGTGAAAGTCTCTGTCGCCAAGGCCTTCACATGGTGAGGGCGGCGCTCCTGACACTGCTTTGCGCGTGCCTCCCTCATGGCATCTCCGCGCAGGGCGCGCCCCGGCTCAGCTTGACGCTGGCCGGGGCAACCGAGGCCGAAAACGCCTGCCGGGTGAGTTTTTTGGCCGAGAACGGGCTGGGGAGCGATCTCGAAGCGCTGGTGGTGGAGGCCGTGATCTTCACCCGCGCGGGCGCGGTCGAGCGGCTGTTGCTGCTCGATTTCCGCGACCTGCCCGCGGGCAAGCTCCGCGTGCGGCAATTCGATCTGTCCGGGCTGCGCTGCGAGGCGCTTGGCCAGATCCTGATCAATGGCGTCGAGAGCTGCGAGGGCGCGGGCGAGGCGGCCTGCGCGAACGCTCTGGAAACCGGCTCGCGCGTCGACGGAACGGAGGTGACGGGATGATCTCTCTTGCGGCAATCCAACAGGGTTTGAACGATTTCGTGGCCCTGGGCGGCTGGGTCGTGGCGCTGCTGCTATGTGTTTCGGTGATCGCCGGGGCGGCGGTGCTGTGGAAGCTCTGGCATCTCGCAAACCTGCGCATCGGTGCTCACGCGCGGTTGGAGGCCGCGCTCGATCTGTGGCAGGCGGGCCAGCGCGGCGCCGCGCGCCAGAGCCTCGCGCAAGCCCGTGGCCCTTTGGCCGAGCTGACCCGCCGCGCGATGGCGGCCCCCGAGCCGCAGGCGCTGCGCTCGCGTCTGCAGACCGAGACCGAAATCCAGGCCGCCCGCAGCGAGGCGGGGATGCGACTGCTGGATGCCATCGCGCAGACCGCGCCGCTTCTGGGCCTGTTCGGCACGGTTCTGGGCATGATCGAGGCCTTCCAGACGCTGCAGAGCGCAGGCGCTTCGGTCGATCCGGCGCAGCTTGCGGGCGGCATCTGGGTAGCGCTTCTGACCACCGCGCTCGGCCTCGGGATCGCGATGCCGGTCTCGCTGTTTCTGTCCTTCGTCGAGAGCCGCATCGCCCGCGAAAGCCAGAGTGCGGCGCTGATGATCGAGGCGCTTTGCGGCCCGTCGCTGCCCGAGAGCGCACCTGCCCGCGCCGAGCTCAATCGCGCTGTGCAAACCGCCGGGGAATGACATGCGCAAGCCGCCTCGCCGCCGCAGCCTGTCGATGACCTCGCTGATCGACGTGATCTTCCTGCTGCTGATGTTCTTCATGCTGGCCTCGAGCTTTTCGCGAATGACCGAACTGCCGATCGCGGCGCGCGGGGCAGGGGGCGCGGCTGCGCCCGATAGCAAACTGGCCTTCCTGCAGCTCGGGCCCGAGCGGATCAGCCTGAACGGCGAACCGCTGGACTTGGAAGCGCTGGAGGCGGCCCTGCGAGACGATTTCGGACAGCCCCCGCCGCGGCTGCTGGTCAGCCTCGAGCCTGACACGTCGAGCCAGCGGCTGGCCGATCTGCTGGTGCGGCTGCGCGCGGTGCCGGGGCTGCAAGCGGAGGTGCTGGGATGAGCACGCGTTTCACCCGCCGGCGGAGCGAGCCGATCCTGACCCTGATCAACGTGGTCTTCCTGCTGCTGGCCTTCTTCCTCGTGGCCGGCACGCTCGCCGCGCGCCCGCCCGCCGATCTGCAACTGGTCGCTTTGCCGGAAGGCGCTCGCGCGCCCGAGCCGGGCAGGGTGGCGCTGACTGCGCAGGGCGAGATTCTCTGGCCCGAGGGCGTCGCGGATGCGGCGGGGTTCATCGCGCAGCTTCCGCCCGAGGCAGGGGGCGTGGCCCGTATCCTGCCCGATCGCGCAGCGCCTGCACCCGCGCTCGTGGCGCTGGCCCGCGATCTCAGCGCGGCGGGGGCGCAGGGCATCCGCCTCGTGGCCGAGCGGGGAGAGGCGCCATGAACCGGGGCGCGCTCATCGCCTGCGCGGCGCTTGCGGTCTCGGCCGGGCTGCATGCGCTGGGACTGGCGCAGACGCCCGTCGCCGCGCCGGAGCTGCCGCCCTCAGGCGGCCAGGCCGCGCAGGAGGCCCCGCTTCTGGGCAATGATTTCGCCGATCTCGCGGCAGGACGCGCGACGCCGGTTGCGCCGGAGCGCGCCGAACCGATTGCCCGCAAGGTCACGCGTCCGGTGCAGCCGGAGACGCCCGCAACGCCCAATGCCACAAGCCCGTCCGCGCCCACAGCCCCTGACCGTCTCGCCGCCATCACCCCCACGCCCGAAACCCTGCGCGCCCAGAGCACGCTCGCCCCGCAGCAAAGCCAGCGCCCCGAAGCGCGCCCCAGACTCCCCGCGCCGCAGCGGGCAACCAAGCCCAGCAAACAGGCGCAGAGCGAAGCGAAACCAGCCCCCCCAAGCAACGCGGGAAATGCCGCCCGAGACGCCCGGCGCGGCTCCTCGCAAGGCGCGGCCAAGGCCCGCAACACCGCCGATAAAGGCCAGCCCGCCAAGGCCCCCAGCACGGCCCGATCCGGTCAATCGCCCCGGCAATACGCGGCCTCGGTCATCCGCAAGATCCAGTCCACGCCAAAGCGACGCGGGCAGGGCCGCGGGCGCGCGGTGGTCGGTTTCGTGATCTCCGCGAACGGGCGGCTGAGCACGGTGCACATCCTGCGCGGCTCCGGCTCCTCGGGCCTCGATGCGGCAGCGCTCGACCACGTCCGCCGCGCCGCGCCGTTCCCGCCCCCGCCGACGCCGGGAATGAAGTTCTCCTTCGAATTCATCGCCCGCGGCTAGGCTGTCATCCTCAAACGGCCAGGAGGGCTGCTCGCGCAGGGCAGACAAAACCGGATTCATCCGGTAAAACAGAGCTTTGCACGGCGTTCTTGCCAGCGCTTGAATTCCGTATCGCGTGGTCGCATTCTCGACGGCGAGGGGTGGAGAACCATGTCGGAGACACTGTCGGCACTGGGCGGAATCGGGTTGTTCCTGCTCGGCATGAAGATAATGACCGAGGCGCTGCGCGAAGCGGCAGGCGCGAACCTGCGCCGCCTGCTGGCACGGTTCACCACCACGCCGCTCAAGGGCGTGGCGAGCGGGCTGGTCACGACGGCAGTGATCCAGTCTTCTTCGGCCACCACGGTGATGACGGTCGGCTTCGTCGGCGCGGGGTTGCTGAGCTTCACGCAGGCGCTCGGCGTGATCTATGGCGCCAATATCGGCACCACCGTCACTGGCTGGATCGTGTCGCTGGTCGGCTTCAAGCTGAAGCTCGGCGCGGTCGCGATGGGGCTGTTGTTCTTCGCGAGCCTGACGCTGTTTCTCTCGCATGGTCGCGCCGCGCGCATCGGGCGCGTGCTTGCGGGCTTCTGCCTGCTCTTCATCGGGCTCGACATGATGCAGCAGGGCATGTCGGGGGCTGCGGACTGGATCACGGTGGAGCGCATCCCCGGTACCGGAGTAGGCGGCATGCTCGCGATGGCGGCGCTGGGGCTGGCGGTCACGGTGGTGATGCAATCTTCCTCGGCGGCGATTGCGGTGGTGCTGGTGCTGGTCAGCAACGGCGCGCTGCCGCTCATTCAGGCGGCGGCGGCGGTGATCGGGATGAACCTCGGCACCACCTTCACCGCGCTGATCGCCGCTTTCGGGGGATCGCGGGCGATGCAGCAGACGGCGATTGCGAACCTGCTGTTCAATTGCGGGACGATGGTGATCGCCTTCCCGCTGCTACAGCTGATCGCGGGCCCGCTGGAGGCGCTGGCCGCGCGGACCGGGGTGGATACCGCGCTGGTGCTGTTTCACACCGGGTTCAACCTGCTGGGGACGCTCGCTTTTCTGCCTGTCACGCGCCAATTCGCCATGCTCGTCGCCAAACTGCGCCCCGATCTGGGCGGGCGCGCACCGCCGGAACTCGACCGCCACCTGCTGAGCGACGAGGGCGCGGCGATGCAATCGGCCCATGCGATGGTGATCTGGGCCGCGCGCGAGGTCTTCTCGGCCTATTCGCTGGCCATCGGCCCTGCATGCGACCTGCGGCGGATGTCGGCACTGGGTCCGCGGGTCGGGATCGCGCTGGATGAGCTGAAGGATTACATGGCGCAGATTTCGGTCCCGCGCGACAAGCCCACCGAGGCCGCCGCTTTCGCAGCCCTGATGCATCAGGCCGATCATCTGATGCGTCTGGTGGAACAGGCCGAACATCGCGGCTATATCGCGATCCTTCTGCGCGGAAAGATCACGCCGCGGCCCGCGCAATGGTTCGCCGCCTGCCTGTCGCCTGATCGGCCGCTCGACCTGCCGCAGATCGGGGCGCGGATGGCGCTGATGGCCGACCCGGTCGCCCATCGCTTCGCGCGGCACCGGCGCGGGCTTCTGCTGGGCGAGCATGTCGGGCTTTATACGATGCAGGAGACGTTTCAGGCGACCGATGCGATGCGCTGGTTCACGCGGATCATGCATAACGTGCAGCGTGTCGGGGAATATGAGCGCGAGGTGCGCAGCAATCTGGGCCACGAGGCCGTCTCCGCCCCCGAGGCCGCGCCGCCGCCTGCCGCCGAACTCGCCTGACGGCATCCCGAAGCGGGGCGACTTGGTTCACTCATGCGGCATGGGTCGCGCGCTATGGGCGACGATATTCCCGCTGCGAAACAGTCTCTTACGATTTCGAGGGAGCTTGGAGCGGGTAGCGGGAATCGAACCCGCGCGTTCAGCTTGGGAAGCTGATAGGGGTTCGTTCAAGTCCTTGTTTTTGATTTGATTTTCTTGGGGCTTCGGGAGGGTTTTCGGGAGGCATTGTTGGACAATGCTGAAAAACCATCGATAGCATTTGCCAGATCTTCGTCCAAAACGTGGGCATATCGGCTCGTCGTCGTGATCTCAGAGTGACCCAAGAGACGGGACACCAGTTTAATGTTTTGTGTCTGCCGAAGCATCCGCGTCGCGAAGGTGTGGCGGAGATCATGGAAATGAAAGTCTTCAATGTCGGCGGCTTTCACAGCTTTTCGGAAATGCTCGAAAGCAGTCGAGTTTTGGAGAATGCGCCGACGTGCCGCTCTCTTTCGATTGTGGACCCGAAAAGTGAAGACGTAGGGGGCGTGGTCAGGATCGTCTGATCTTTCGAGCGTCGCAAGCATTGCCTTGATCTCTTGGCTCATCGGAAAACTCATCGACTGTGAAGATGTGCAAGTGTCGGTCTTCATCTTGAACTTCATTCGCTCGGTGTCGATGTCAATATCACGCCAGCGCAGTTGGCAGATTGATCCCTGTCGCGCGCCAGTCATGAGTGCGAACTGAACTAGCGGATGCAGGTCACAGCGAAGGTGTTCGAATAGCCGTTTCTGCTCGGCGATCGTCAGTTCCCTGACGCGTTCTTTGGGCTCGGGAAGCCTCTTCGCGTTGAAATCGAGGTTTGGAACTGTGGCGCCGTGTTCCTTTTCCATATGCCGCAGGGCGCGAGCAAGTGAGGCGAGAGTTCGGTTTACAGTCGCGTTTGATACCTTTGAACGCCTGCTGGACCGGAGCCGCATAAGGTCCGCATCAGTCAGTCTGGAAATAGGCGTCGCAGGTTTTATGACCGTCAGGATTGACCGGAACTGACTTTTCGTCGTCCTGGCGCTTGGCTGGTTTTGGCTGACATCCGAGAAGTAGGTTCCGAGAGCTTCGGACAGCGTGAAGTTTCGCGTAATTTCGGGAGCGTTTCGCGCGTCGACCCGAGCTTCTGCCTCTACTGCCTTCGCTTCCTCGAAGTCGTCGGTCCCGCAAGATCCATAAAATCGACGACCCCTGATTTGGAAGTCGTAGTGCCAGTTGCGCGAACCTTTGGGTCGATAGGGCATTTCGGTTCGATCCTTTTCGTGTTCCGTCCGACAAATTCGGCGAGATCGCGTGCGTCGTAGCGGATTGATCCACTTGTGAGGGCGATGAACGGCAGGCCAGACGCGCGGAGGCGCCGCAGCGTCTTTGTGGAAACGCGCAGTCGGTCCGCTGCCTCTCTCGGGGTCAAGAGTCTCGGAATATCATCCATCCCGCCCTCGAAATGTCGGGGAGAGAAGCGGATCCAGTTTCTATCTTTGTCTTGCCTTGGCATAGCCGCATCGCTCGGTTGCATCCCCGCAAGCTCACGGGGACCGCTGATGCATCAATTCTAAGCTATGTCTCTGGCCCGAACCGCGTAATTGCTCGCCAGCACCATTCGAAGATGTTGATATCTCGGGGTAGTTGCGGTTTTTTCGCATCTACGAACATCAGGCGCCGCGCGGCTCCGTGCTACATCACGAATTCCATCACTTGGGTTTGAGATGGGTGTCTAGAATTCTCCTTCCCAGTCGGGTGGAATGCGGAAAAGTTCGTGATGCGAGATCTTGCAAGCGGTCTGCCTCGAGCTCGCGGTGTTCGAGCAGCGTATTTTTGACGAATTCCAGCGACTGCGTATTTTCCACGATCAGATTCGTCGCGGCGCTATGTCCCTCATCGAGAATTCCGACGACGTGAGCTCGTAGTCGCTCTGGCAGCGAAACGAGTTGATCACCTTTAACTGGCGCCCAGAACAATTCTCCTCCAAACAATCCCATTTTCGTCACTGCATCGAGGGCGAGGCGGGTGGCGACGCCGAGATCGGAATGTTCCGAGCCGCCGGCGCCGCTCGAAACCGATCCTAGCATGACCTGTTCCGCAGCCCGCCCCGCGAGACCTACAGTAATTGCGGCACGAATGTTGTTCTCCGTAAGCAATGGCGCATCGGCCCCTTCGATGTATCCGCCGGACGGCCCAATCGCGACACGCGTAGGAAGCGTCGGTAACAGGCTAAACGCCGCAAGGAGATGCCCCGCTTCATGGATTGCAATACGCTCAAGTTGGTCAGTCGCGACGGCCGGTGCGATCTCCAGCGCCGCATGCCAAAGGTCGTTAGAGGTGACTGCGCGTCCGTGTTGCCGAGCAATGCCGAGCGCGGAACGGGCAACGCTGACAGCAGTCGCACCACTAGAGCCCAGCAAAAGGTCCGCGCCTTGCGTCACATTGAGATCCGGTGCGCCAAGCGTATCGCGCAAGATCGCTGAAATACCGGCTCGGTCCGGGTAGCGCATTCTCAGATGCAGATCGAGTCGTCCTGCACGCCGCAGCGCCGGATCGATAACGTCTGGATGGTTCGTTGCTGCAATCACCATCACGCCCTGCGTCTCGGCTAGCCGCGTGAGTTGAAGCAACATGGCATTGACCACCTGTCGTTGATATTCGCTGTTTTGGTGGTTGGTGCCGCGGCTTGTGAAACTGTCCATTTCGTCGATGAAGAGCACGCAGGGGGCCTTCGAGATCGCTTCCAGGACGACTTCGTCAAGAGCCGCGAGCATCTGCCCGAGGTGTCCGGCTTTTTGGCACTCCGCGTAACTCGTGGCCACCAGCGGCACGCCGAGCTCTTCGGCGACAGCCCGCGCAAGCATCGTCTTGCCGCAACCGGTTGGCCCCGAGAGCAACGCACTCGTGTTGAGCGCCGACCAGTCGGCCTCGCCAGATTGCCAGCAGCTAAAGCCTGCAAGCAGGCGGTCGAGCTGCCGACGGATCGGCCCAAGCCCCTGAACGCGATCAAGTGCGCGGTTTTGTTTGGGTTCGCAGGCGGCCGAGTATTCTACCAGCCTCCGGGCAACTTCGGCTGCCGTTGCTGCCTTGAAGGCCGGCGTCAGCAACGGGCCATCGAGACGGCGAAGTGCATCGTCGGAGGGCAGAGCGTCGTGAAGCGCGCGCCAAGACCTCTCTTCAGTTTCGGGATGCGTGATGCGCAGGAGCTCTAGGATCAGAGCGCGCGTAACCGGCTGCAATTTAAGGGGGGCCGGACAGATTGTCCGCGCTACGCTCGTAAAAGCAGTGGGGTCGGCTGCGACGGCCAGAAGCGGATCGCCGAAACTGATGGCTTCGTCTTGCGTCTGCCGGAAGCGTTGGTGTTGGCGCGCGCGTTCGGAGGCCGACGCACCGCGCGGCGAGGCGTCGACACGCGCGACAAGTCTGACGTCTTCCTTGCGGCGCAAGCCAACGAATTTGCTTAACCGGGGAAGGAGGCGCGGCAAATCGGCCGTCGCCAGCACGAGATCTCGTCCCGGGGGCACTTGAACCAGCGTGCAACTGCCGTCTTCGTGCATCCGGCGAGCGGCGGCCTCATCTCCAAGGAGATGCGCAAAGCGAAGCGCGAAGGCGAGGGTCTCGATCGAGAAGGCAGAAATCTCCGCCTGCTCGTCGTCAAACTCCTCCGGATCGGAGGCCGATGGAGGCTCGCAGGGCTCCATTAGGTGGCGGAGAAAATTCTCCGCGAAAGCGACCTTTCGGTCGGAGTTGAAGAGTTCTTTTAAGGGGGAAGAAGTGGTGGGAAGGGATTGGGGCATGAAAGGATCCTCGGTCGAAGTTGGAAAGGAAGAAGGCACGGTCCTCTCCCGCCCGGCGGCAGGAGGGGGCGCAGAGGCAAGTCAGGAGTCGCGAATGCGTTTCGAGCGCGACCGTTGCCGTGCGAAGCTCTTGGTGGCGGCACGCGCTTCCTTCCGCGCGATCCGATCGAGCAGGCGCAGGATCACCGGTTCGAGCTCGGCACGATAAAGCTCGGATTTGACCCGAAGATATGCGGCAAACTCCGAATGCGGCAGTTCCATGCCGGGGTGCTGCATGGCGAGCCATTTATGGGCGCGTTTCTCAATTCGCTGCGCGTGGCGGCCCGTGCGCATCGGCACCTTGCAAAGCAGCTCGCGCGGCAGATCTGGGTCCCGGTGCAGCTGATAGTTCAGGCGCGACTCCGGAATACGCGAGTAGCCTAGCTTGACGGCGTGCTTGCCAGGCTGCAGCTCGAAGCGCATTGCGTAGAGATAGCTCGGCTCGGTCGGCCACCCCTCTCCGCAGCCAGGACAGGTGAAGCGTCCGGTGACCATATTGCCGCGTGTGATCCGCGACAGCGCGCCGCAGCCATCAGCGTGGCGGTAGATTCGGTAATCGGCCTTGCCTTTCGGGTCGGCGCCGACGAGATCCCAGCCCTTGGTTCGGGCTTCTTCACGATCGCGGGCGTCTTGGCAAACATCGCACTGAGGCTCAACTTCGCCGCGCGCTACACGCTCTACGAAGCCAAATTGCCGGCGAACTTCATGCCCGCACCCAGCCTCGTAGATCGCATAGTTCTTTTCTGTCGGATCGCGGCGCAACATTCGCAGGCCAGCCTTTGCAGCGGTCTCATGCCACCTCGCCTCCACGCAATGCGGGCATTGCGGGCGAAAGTTCATGAGGACATAAAATCGGCTCGCATGAATGTTGCCGCAGGCCTCGCATTCGAGCGCAAGGGTGCCCCTGTCCTTCACCCGTGCGACGACGCGGTAGCCCTTGGCCTTTGCCGCGTCATGCCATTTGGGATGGATCTTGCCAGACTGAATAGGAAGCTCTTCGCCGCGGATGGTGAGCGAGCCGGAGGTATTCTGGGTCATGATGAGACCCTCCTTTGAAAGAAAAGCATGGGCCCGGCGCCAGAAAACAACGCCAGGAAATTCCAGAGATGCGCGCAAGAGCAATGAGGCCGGTCAGCCGACCGGGCTTCTTGCTGCGTTGCGTGTGTTGGGGGTCAGTGGGCCGACGGAGCCGCGACCTCGTCGATCAGTTCGAGAGACATGAAGCTATCGAGCGTGCGCAGGACTTGCTCAATTCGATCATTGCAGAGACGGTCGAAATCCGTCTCCTCGACGATCAGGAAGTCGTGGCTGCGTTCGCGCACGAGCCTTCGGAACGCGGCGAGCTTGTGCCCGCTATCGGCAGCCTGTGCGAGCTTGAAGAGGTATACCGAAAGCCTAAGGGACCGCTCGACCGGCACACGAGGCTCTTCGTCGAGAATGGCCATCTGCAGATCGAGCACGTGGTCCTGCGCCTTCTCCGCCGCGGTCAGCCAGGCCGAATAGGCAGGATCCCAATAATCGACGTGGCGGAGTTCACGTTCGCGCTCCACAACGGCGAGGAGCGCCTTCAGAAACTCCGGGAAGAGCATCAGGATCGGAGTCTTGAAGCACGCATCTTCATTCGCGCGAATGCGCGTGGTAGAGGGGGTGTTAGCCATGGTTATCTCCTTACCCGAGATGGCTGTGGTTAGAGCGAGGGCGGGAGTTGGCGCTCTTGCCTTCGCTCGAGAAATATGACATTATGCCAACATAAAGTCAATCGTGGATTTAATGTCATGACCGAAAAAAAGATGGGGCGTCCGCGCACCGACACTGAGGCAGTCACAGTGCGGCTTCCGCGCGAAACAATCAGAGCGCTCGATGAGCTGCGAAAGCTCGAGGAAGATCTGCCGACACGGCCTGAGATGATCCGGCGGATCTTGGATGCTCATCTGAAGCAGGATTGACGCGGATTATTGACGTTCGTTGGAATACGGCTCTCAGGCCATTTTCGTAGCTCGCGAACTTTCGCGAATGGCAAAGGGGGCGGGAAGCGGTCCTTCGCTGCAGTCGCGAAGGCAGATATGGCGCCCTGAGGAAGCTGACCTTCATGCGGCAAGCCGAGCCTGAATCATCAAGGTTTGCACGAAGAACGTAGAACTGCCCTTGGCTTTGGAAAATCTTAGATGCTCCCGGTAAGTTTGTTTGGTAGTTCGCCCGGTTGCGATGATCGCGGTTGGGAGTGTTTTTCAGAAACAGGGCGCTTGAACCGTCGCTGGCCCGCTTGTCTTGATGTGCGCCTTTAAGCGCACCGCGCGCCCTTCGTCAGGCCGCTGACGGAGGCGGCCAGTGCCTCGCGGTCGATGCGGAAATGCCGGTAAAGATCGCCGACGGTGCCGGTTTGCCCGAAATGCTCGACCCCATGCGAGATGGTCCGGTGACCTGCAACCGCGCCGAGCCATCCAAGCGTCGCCGGGTGGCCGTCGATCACCGTTACCAAGGCGCAATGCCGTGGCAGGGGCGCCAGAAGCTGCTCGACATGGGAGCGCGCCGCACCGTTGCCATGGGCCCGTTCGCGTTGCGCCGCCGTCCAGCCCGCATTCAGCCGGTCGGCCGAGGTCACGGCCAGCACGCCGACGTCCCGGCGCGCTTCCGCGATGATGCCCGCCGCGGCGATGGCTTCATCGGCGACGGCGCCCTGATAGGCGATGACCACCTCGCAATTTGGCCCCGGCGGACGCAGCCAGTAGGCCCCGTCAATGGCACCCTGCCGGAAGGCGTCGTCATGCCGCTTGCCGGGCTGCTCCAGCGGTTTCGTCGTCAGACGCAGATAGACCGATCCACCGGTCTCGTCGCGGAGCCAGGTCCGCTCGTCGGGGTCTCCCTCGCCATCGCGCTGGAGATAGTCGAAGGCCCATCCCATAATGACCGCCAGCTCGTCCGCGAAAGCGGGCTCGAAGCTCGCCAGCCCGTCCTGCGCCATCCCGGTGAGCGGCGTGCCGATCGACTGATGTGCCCCGCCTTCGGGTGCCAAAGTCACGCCCGAGGGGGTGCCGACGATTAGGAACCGCGCGTCCTGATAACAGGCGTAGTTCAGCGCATCGAGGCCGCGATGGATGAAGGGGTCGTAGACCGTTCCAATCGGGATCATGCGCTTGCCGAACAGGCTGTGCGACAGGCCCGCGGCCCCCAGCAGCAGAAACAGGTTCATCTCGGCGATGCCAAGCTCGACGTGCTGACCCTGCGGGGTAAATTCCCATTTCGCGGTCGAGGGGATGCGATGCTCGATGAAAGCATCCTCCCGCGCGGTGCGGGCGAAGAGCTTGCGCCGGTTGACCCAGGGCCCGAGCGAGGTGGTGCCGGTGACGTCCGGCGAGGTGGTCACGATCCGTTCGGCCAGTGCGCTGTCGCCCTTGGCGAGATCGTCGAGGATCTTGCCGAAGGCAGCCTGCGTCGAGATCTCCCGATCGGTCGCGACCGAGAGCACGGGCGCGGGCAGCGTCGCATCGCTGTAGCGACGCGCGCCCTCGGCGAAGAACGGGACGCGATCGAGGAAGGCGCGCAAGCCCTCGACATCGGCGACCGTCGCGAAGGGCTCCCATTCCTGCCTCTCGGGCACGTTCATATGGCGCTGCCATTCGGCCATTTGCGCCTTGGTCATTAACCCGCCGTGGTTGTCCTTGTGTCCCGCGATGGGCGTGCCCCAGCCCTTGATCGTATAGGCCAGGAAACAGGTCGGCCGGTCATGGTCGATGGACGCGAACGTCTCTGCCATGGTCTCGACGCAGTTGCCGCCGAGGTTTTCCATCAGGGCCGCCAGTTCCGCATCCGAGCGCCGCTCGATCAACGCCGTCACATCGCCCTGATCGCCCAGATCATCCATCAGACGTTTGCGCCAGACCGCGCCGCCCATATAGGTCAGCGCCGAGTATTCCGCGTTCGGGCAGGCGTCGATCCAGTCGCGCAAGGCTGCGCCGCCGGGTTCCTCGAACGCCGCGCGTTGCAGCGCACCGTATTTCACCCGCACCACGTCCCAGCCGAAGGCTTCGAAAATCTTCTCGATCCGTTGGAACAGCCCCTCGCGCACGATCCCGTCGAGCGACTGGCGGTTGTAGTCGATGATCCACCAGCAATTGCGCAGGTCGTTCTTCCATCCCTCCTGCAAAGCCTCGTAGACATTTCCCTCGTCCAGCTCGGCATCGCCCACCAGCGCCACCATGCGCCCGAGCGGCAGATCCGCGCCCCACTCCTTGGCCGCAATATAGTCCTGCACCAGCGATGCGAAGGCGGTGATCGCGACGCCAAGCCCGACCGAACCGGTGGAGAAATCCACGTCATCGACATCCTTGGTGCGGCTCGGGTAGCTCTGGACGCCGCCGAGGCCGCGGAACGCCTCCATCTTCTCGCGGGTCTGCTGGTCCATCAGATACTGGATCGCATGAAAGACCGGCGACGCGTGCGGCTTGACCGCCACGCGATCCTCGGGTCGTAGCGCCGAGAAATAGAGCGCCGTCATGATCGACACCATCGATGCCGAAGAGGCTTGGTGACCACCGATCTTGATGCCATCCACCTTGGGGCGGATGTGGTTGGCGTGGTGGATCATCCAGTGCGACAGCCAAAGCAGCCGCTGCTCGAGGATCTTCAGGTGCTGGGCGTCGGTGTTCATCCTAACCTCGCAAATCTCAGGCGCTGCGCATCGCGCGGGCGGGCGCAAGGGCGCCATCCAGATCATCGAGGATATCCGACACGTCTTCCAGCCCGACCGAAAGCCGGATCAGCCCGTCGCCGATGCCATGCGCCGCCCGTTCCTCGGGGGTGTAGGTGGAATGGGTCATCGAGGCGGGGTGCTGGATCAGGGTTTCCGCATCGCCCAGCGACACCGCCCGCGCGATCATGCGCAGCCCGTTCATCATCCGCCGCCCGGCCTCCAGCCCGCCCTTCAGTTCGAAGGCGATCATCGCCCCCGCCTGCGCCATCTGACGGATGGCGAGGTCATGCTGGCCGAAGCTCTTGAGACCCGGATAATGCACTGTGGCCACCTCGGGATGGTTCTCCAGCCACTCGGCCACCACCTGCGCGCTGGCACAGTGACGCTCCATGCGCAGGGCAAGGGTTTTCAGGCCGCGCAGGATCAGCATCGCGTTGAAGGGCGCCATGACTGCCCCCGTCATGTCTTTCATGCCGACCAGACGGATCTCGGTGATCGCCTCGGCCCGTCCGACCGCGACGCCTGCGACCAGATCGCCATGGCCGCCCAGATATTTGGTGGCCGAATGCACTACCAGATCGGCTCCGAGCGTGATCGGCCGCGTCAGATAGGGGGTGGCATAGGTGTTGTCGACGACGACCTGCGCGCCTCCCGAGTGGGCGATGGCGGAGACCGCCGCGATATCGACCAGACGCATGTTCGGGTTTGCCGGCGTCTCGAAATAGACCACGCGGGTGCGCTCGGTCATGGCGGCGCTCAGGTTCGCCGGATCGGTCAGGTCGACATGGGTGACCGTGATCCCGAACTTCGTCAGCCCGTGATGCATGAAAGCGAAAGTGCAGCCGTAAAGCGTCTTGTCGACGATCACCTCGTCGCCGGGCGACAGAAGCGTCCAGAGAACGGAGGTGATCGCGCCCATGCCGGAGGCGAGCGCAAGCCCTGCCTCGGCCCCCTCCAAAGCCGCCACCCGGCGTTCGAGCAGATCGAGCGTGGGGTTCGAGATGCGCGAATAGATATAGCCCGCGCGGTCTCCGGCAAAGGTCTCGCCCCCGGCCTCGGCGGTCTCGAAGGCGAAGGTCGAGGTCAGATGCAGAGGCGGCGTGAGGGCGCCCTCGTGCTCCAGCGGATCGTAGCCGAGGTGAATGGCGCGGGTGGCGAAACCTTGGGGTTGGGACATGTGCGACCTCCTGTTTTCAGCAGAATATCGCGATCTCGCATCTCGTGGATTGCGTTCTTGACCCTTATTTGACATCTGATTGGCATAATCTGCTAACCGGAGGCTGAAACATGGACGAAAAAGATCGCCAGATCATCCGCGCCCTGCAACAGGACGGGCGCATGTCGAACCAGGATCTGGCCGCTGCGGTCAATCTTTCGCCATCGCCCTGCCTGCGCCGCTTGCGCAACCTCGAAAAGGAAGGCGTGATCCGCGGCTACGCGGCGCGGGTCGACGCCCGCGCCTATGGTTTGCCGATCACCGCTTTCGTCCGCATTCGTCTGGAGCGTCATGACCAGGCCACCGTCCAGACTTTCGAACGCGAGGTCGATCGCATGGACGAGGTTCTGGAATGCCATGTGATGACCGGCCAGACCGATTACCAACTGCGTGTCGTGGTCGATTCTCTGGATGACTATGAGCGTTTCATCCGCGCCCGCCTGCACCGCGTCGGAGGGATCGGGTCGATCGACACGAGTTTCGCCTACGGCACAGTGAAGGAAAGCATGGTGTTTCCGATGAGGTGATAGCGTAGACCGACGCGACTTTCTCTTGACCTGTCTATAGCTTCACACCTTAGCACCGCCTTTAGTGATGAGAATCGGTGTGAGCGGATAGGGCGACTGATGTATCGGATTTCGGAACTGGCGGAGAGCGTGGGCGTATCGCGCGCGACGCTGCTTTATTACGAGAAGCTCGGCCTGCTGCACGGCCAGCGGCAGGCTAATGGCTATCGCGTCTATTCCGACGCGGACCGGCAGCGGCTGCGCCTGATGCAGCAGCTCCAGGCAGGCGGCCTTAGCTTGAAAGAGTCTCAGGCCTGCCTCGATGGAAAGCTCGACCGAGAGATGCTGAACCATCGGCTTGAGACACTGGAGCACGAAATCGCGGAGAAGACGCGGTCGCGCGACCTGCTCGCAGCACTTCTTGGACGCGGCAGCCTGAAGGACTGGCACGAAGAGGTCGAGCGCGTCGCACCCGATCTGCACCGCTCGTGGCTGATGTCGCAGGGGTTTTCCAGCGCGGAGGCCGGGCTGGTCGCGATGGTCTCCAAGGACATGAACGCCCACGACGCCTACATGGCCGGGTTCATGGAGGTGTTCTCCGAGCTCGACCGGTGGGGGCCAGGAACTGAAGCGGCGACGCTGAAGGCACTGGCGGCGCTGCCCTTCGCTCCCGAAACGATCCTCGAGATCGGCTGCGGCCCCGGCATGGCAACGATGACGCTGGCCGAGGCGAGCATGGCGCGGTTCACGGCCACTGACACGGCCGAGCTGGCGCTCGACAAGCTCAGGGCGCGGATCGCGGCGCGCGGGCTCAATGACCGGATCGAGGTGCAGAACGTCGACATGGCCGTAATCCCGACCCCAAAGCGTCCCTGGGACGTGATCTGGTCCGAGGGCAGCGCCTATATCCTGGGCGTGGAAAAGGCGCTTGCGGACTGGCGGGCGCTCCTGCGCCCCGGCGGCGTCCTCGTGTTCTCCGACATGGTCTGGCGGACTGACAAACCCGAAGACGAGGTCCGCGCCTTCTGGGCCGCGGAATACCCCGCGATGGCGACGCCCGCGAGCCGCGTCGCACAGGCGAAGCGCGCGGGCTACCGCGTCCTTGGCCATTTCGACATCGGGTCGGAAGGGATGGAGGCCTACTACCGACCACTCGCCGCGCGGCTCGAGGCCTTGGAGGCTGATCTCGCGGGGAGCCGAGTCCTTGACGACCTGCGCCGCGAGATCGCCGTGTTCGAGGCCGGGCGCGGGCAATTCGGCTACGAGATGTTCGTGCTGGAGCGGGTCTGACCCCAGCTGGCACCAGAGAGGATCGAGACATGGACTATTCAACGGATTATACCACCCACGCCGAAGCGATTGCGGAGCTGTTCAGAGCGACCTTCACCGCCTCCGAGGGCGCAGAGGAAGGCGCGCTGATCGGCGCCCTTGTGCGCCGGTTGATCACGGAGACGCCCGCCGAGGATCTGCGCGTCTTCACCGCTTGGGAGGACGGCACGCTCCTCGGCGGCATCTTCTTCACGCGCCTCGCCTATGCGAGCGATCCGCGCACGGTCTTCATGATGGCCCCCGTGGCTGTGGCGACAGCGCATCAAGGCAAGGGCATCGGGCAACGGCTGATCGCCCACGGTCTCGACGCGCTCCGGCAGGAGGGCACGGACATCGCCGTAACCTATGGCGACCCGGCCTTCTATGGCCGCGTGGGGTTCAAGCCCGTCTCGGAGGCCGACCTGCCGGCGCCGCAGCCGCTGACCCGGCCGCAGGGCTGGATCGCCCAGTCCCTGACTGACGCACCGCTGATGCCCCTGCGCGGCACCGCCCGCTGTGTCGCCGCCTTCGACGACCCGGCGCTCTGGTAGGCAGGCACATGGTTCGAGACTACTCCGCCTTCCTGCCCGGAGGCACGCCAAATCGGCGCGCGCCCTCTGCGCTTGAGCGGCTGGGCTGGGGCCCGGCCTTCGCACGGCAGATCGACGTTGATGCGCTGACCGCGACACCGCCGGTGCGTGTGGTCGCCGTGCATCGCAGCGGGTTGCAGGTAGCGGGCGACGGCATAGACCAGACAATCCCGCCGGGACCGGACGCCACGGTCGGCGACTGGTTGCTGCTCGACCGCGCGCGCCCGAAGTCGAGCCGCGTGCTGGAGCGCAAGAGCCTGATCAAGCGTCGTGCGCCGGGCACGGGCAGCGAGGTGCAGCTGATCGCGGCGAACATCGACACCGTCTTCGTCGTCACCTCCTGCAACGCTGATTTCAACGTGGCGCGGCTGGAGCGCTACGTCGCGCTGACCTTCGAAGCCGGGATCGACCCCGTGATCGTCCTGACCAAGGCGGATCTGACCGACGACACCGCGTCCTTTGTCGAAGCGGCGAGAGCGGTGTCGGAGCGGGTGCCGGTCGTGGCGCTGGACGCTCGCAGCGCCGCGCCCATCGAGGCGCTGGCCGACTGGTGCAAGCCCGCCCGCACCGTTGCTTTCCTCGGCTCCTCCGGCGTGGGCAAATCCACCTTGACGAACGCGCTCCTCGGCACGCAGGCCATCGCCACACAAGGCATCCGCGAGGACGATGCCAAAGGCCGGCACACCACGACCCGGCGCGAGCTGCACGGCACGCCCGGCGGCTGCCTCGTTCTCGACACGCCGGGCATGCGCGAAGTGCAGCTGACCGACGCTGCCGCAGGCATCGCCGACGTGTTCGAAGATATCGAGGCGCTGGCTGCAAGTTGCCGCTTCACCGACTGTCGCCACGAAACAGAGCCCGGCTGCGCTGTCCGATCCGCTATCGAGGACGGCAGCCTCGACGCCTCGCGGCTCGCGCGCTGGCGCAAGCTCCAGGCGGAGGAGACCTTCAACTCCGCCACCCTTGCGGAGCGCCGCCAAAAGGACCGCGCCTTTGGCAAGTTGGTGCGCAGCGTGATCAAGGCGAAAACCGATCGAGAGCGATAGGTCCGAGCCCTACCAATCCGGTTCATTTTGGGCTTGATCCTGGCATTCGCTTCAATCGCACCCTGATGTGCTAAGCTTAGGCGCCAACGTCGGGTTGTGATCAGGTGGGCGTGGTGGACTGGGAGAACACCCGTGCAAACTGAAAACCTACCTGCCACCCGTTCCCGCCATCTCGCTTGGAACAAGGAAGGCATCGTCGGGCAGAAGCGACCACTTTTGCCAAAGCATGTCTGGGCGATCCGCGTGGGACTGGAAATCGCCAAAAAGGTGCGCAACCTGGCGCTCTTCGATCTCGCCGTCGAAATTAAGCTCCGGGGATGTGATCTCGTGACATTGAAAGTCGCCGATGTCTTCGCCGCTGGTCAGGTGAAAGAACGAGCTTCGATCATCCAGAGCAAGACCCGAAAGCAGGTTTGGTTCGAAATCACCGAGGGCGCCTGCAATTCGCGCGCGGATTGGCTCGACAATCCGGCGATTGCTGGGTCAGAGTATCTTTGGCCTGAGCGTTTCGATGAGCGCCTTCGCCTCCAACGGCATGCGCGGGCTGATCGAGAGCACATGCGCGTTGTTGTCAAAGCTCAGCGGAGCGGCCGGCGATGCATTCTCTCTTTGCGAATATCTCAACCGCGCGGACGAACTTGCGTAGGCTCTGCCGATGGCAATGTCGATGCTGTGCCTGCGGGGGCCTGGCGCGCAAGCAGCCGATCAGACAATTTGCGAAAACCAAACCCTAACCCCGCCCGCCGTTTCCGCGCGGCGAGGCGTTCCATGTCTTCTACAAATGTGAGGCTCTTGCCTCGTGACGGTGATACCAGACAGCCGCCGCTGTCCGGTTACTCACGCCGAGCTTGTTGATAATCCGATGCGTATGGATCTTCGCAGTGTGCTCTGAGACCTGAAGGCGATCCGCGATGTTCTTGTTCTGCTGCCCGGATGCCAGAAGTTGTAAGACCTCCCGTTCGCGCCGCGTCAGCGTGTCCATCACGTCCGGCGTCGGCTCCAGGTCGAGGCCCGGCTCGGCAAGCTTTCTCGAGGCCGCTTTCGACACAGTCAATCCGGTTTCAAGAAGCGCCGGCGGGACAACGTGCCCCCCCGACAGGATGATGCGCAATGTCAGCATCCAAGTCTTGATATTGATGTTCATCGGCAGGAAGCTCACCTGATTGAGCAGAGCGCCCGATCGAAGGAAATCCATTGCTTCGCTGTCAGGCCTGTCCTCGCTGTAGGCAATCGCAAAGCGCATGCGCGAAAGAGAAAGTGCTTCTCCCCGCGCCGCGATGAACGCTTTCAGTCCCGCGGCGTTGCCTTCCTCCACGATCAAAGCGCAAATCCTGTCGCCATTCGCAAAGCGGGCATTCTCATCGCGGCGTTGAGGGATTTCCTCCAGATAGTCTACGCGGACCACCGGGATATCCGGCACCTCGCGCTCGAGCGTCCGAACGATCACATCGCTGAAAATCTCCCGCGGCCCCACGAAACAAATGCACGCATCACTCCTGCGCCGCGGCGCAGCTCGAGACACCCCGCTTAAACCCTCCTTGTTGAGCGTATTCATATCCCCTCCGACTTTCAGCCTCCCCAGGCCTTAATGGAATAGGATAGCACAGGCGCGTGAGCGGGCTATCCGCCCAAATGATATATGGCACCTGAGGGAATTCGGAATACGCGCTGCGCGATAGCACTCAACGTTACGGGACGGACACGTCAGACTTCGCTCACCGAAGCTCCGGCCTCTTCGTGGAGATCTGCTTCCATCTCAGCATCCGTCTCGTCTTTGCCCTTCAGGACACCCGTGCTCTCGAGATCTAAAGTGACGATCCGCCTCGAAAATCGGGAAGCGGGCGCCGCCAAAGGCAGGCATCTCGAGTGCACCAAAGATTGCTCTCGGCGGCGCTGACGAACTATAGCGTCTCCTGTTCACCGGTATATTGCTCGTAGGGTGGGTCGGTATGAAGTGACCAGACGCTGCAACGGGCGTTGGTAGGCTGTTGTGTCTTCCTCACCTTCACCAAATAGGACGGCTTTGGCGCAGGCGACCTTTGCGGAATTTTCATCGACCGTCTGACACTGCATATGGCGTCGGCTAAGATGCCAGACCAAAGAATGTGAGCAAGCCAGCGCTCAACAGCATCGTTACCTTACGTTCCATCAAATGCTTGCAGGCACCAAAACTATCGCTTAGGTGCCCACTCACACTAAGTCGGACCCGGCACGCCGGGTGGCTCGGCCCGGCGCCTATCCCCGGGATAGTCTTCAGCATCACGCCCAAATAGTGCCGTAACATCGCTGCACGCTCGGGCCACGCCCTGTTAGATGCTATCTTAAAAATTGAGTGACACATGCCAAGTCTCGCCTCTATTCGAAGCGACTGGTTCGCGACCCCCCGTGCGGACATCCTCGCTGGGATGGTCGTCGCCCTTGCGCTAATTCCTGAAGCGATCGGCTTCTCGGTGATTGCTGGGGTTGATCCGAGAGTCGGCCTTTATGCTTCCTTTTCGATCGCTGTAATCATCGCATTCACGGGCGGTCGCCCCGCGATGATCTCCGCTGCCACAGCCTCAGTTGCCGTGGTGATCATCCCTCTCGTGCACGATCACGGAGTCGAATATCTATTCGCCGCCACGATTTTGATGGGTGTCTTCCAGGGCATCGCGGGGCTCCTGCGCCTTGATCTGCTGATGCAATATGTCTCGCGATCGGTGATCACCGGCTTCGTGAACGCGCTGGCGATCATGATTTTTCTGGCCCAGATGCCACAGCTTATGCATGTGACAAACGTCACCTATCTGATCGTCGCAGCCGGGCTCGCGATCATCTACCTGTTCCCCTATCTGACGAAAGCAGTGCCTTCGCCCCTCGTTGCGATCATCGTCCTGACCACCGTCACCATCTATGGCGGGATCGATGTGAACACCGTCGGCGATATGGGAAAACTTCCGCAATCGCTGCCGTTCTTTGCGCTGCCGCAGGTGCCCTTCAACTTGCAAACGCTTGAGATCATCGCGCCCTATTCGCTGACCATGGCGGCGGTGGCGCTTCTGGAATCGATGCTCACCGCCCAAATCGTGGATGATTTCACAGACACCGCGTCGAACAAGGCGCGCGAGATGCGCGGTCAGGGGATCGCGAACTTCTTCACCGGCTTTCTGGGCGGCATGGGCGGGTGCGCCATGATCGGTCAATCGGTCATCAACGTGAAATCCGGGGGCCGGACGCGCCTATCCACCTTGATCGCTGGCGTATTCCTTCTCTTTCTGCTGGTCGTCCTCAATCCGCTTGTGGCTCAGATCCCGATGCCAAGCCTCGTCGCCGTGATGATCATGGTCTCGATCGGCACGTTTTCCTGGCGCTCCATCGGTGAGCTGCGCAGCAACCCGTGGCAGTCTTCGATCGTCATGGTCGCGACAGTGATCATCGTGATCTGGAGCGACAACCTCGCCGCTGGTGTGGTGGTGGGCGTCGTCCTGTCGGGACTGTTCTTCGCCGGCAAGGTGCGCCGGTTGTTCACCGTCTCGACATCGCTGTCCGAGGACGGGCGCACCCGCACTTATCGCATTTCCGGCGAGGTCTTCTTTGCATCCTCGGAACGTTTCGTGGATGCCTTTGATTTTAGAGAAGTTCTGGACCACGTCATCATCGACTTGAGCGAGGCGCATTTCTGGGACATCACCGGAATTGGCACTTTGGACAAGGCAGTCATCCGGTTCCGGCGGGAAGGGACGACCGTCGATGTCGTCGGGCTGAATACCGAAAGCGCGCGGATGATCGATCGGTTTGCCGTGCATGACAAGCCGGATGCCGAGCAGCATCTGTCGGGCCATTGAGGAGGAAACACCATGCAGAACATTCTTGCCTGCGTTGATGCGTCAAGCTACGCGCCCAGCGTCTGCACCCTTGCGGCCTGGGTCTCGCGGAAACTCGATATGCCGGTCGAACTCCTGCACGTCGTTCAGCGCAAGGACACAAGCGGCGCGCGGCACGATCTGTCGGGTGCTATTGGCCTTGGCGTGAAATCGCGTCTGCTGGAAGAACTGACCCAGCTTGACGCGATGGAGGCCCGCCTGCAAATCGAGCGTGGACGGCTGTTGCTGAATGGGTGCGCCGAGTCGCTCGAAGAAATGAACGCCCACGGTGTGACGCAGTTGCACCGACACGGCGACATAGTCGAGACGATCCTCGAGCGCGAGCAAGAGGCCCGACTCGTCATCATGGGCAAACGTGGGACCAGCCAGGAATTCGCCACCGACCATATCGGGTCAACGCTGGAACGGGTCGTGCGGGCGAGCGACCGGCCTGTCCTGATCGCGCCCAATAGCACCTCAACCCCTGAGGAAGATATGATGCGCGCGGTCGTGCTGGCCTATGATGGCAGCCCGGCGGCCGCTCGGGCGTTGGAGCGCTGTGCGAACTCGCCCCTGTTGAAGGACCTCCCTGTGACAATCGTTATCGCGACCTCTGGGCGCAAATTGACGCAGGACAAGGCAGAACAGATGATGCGCGAAGCGCGCGTAGCCCTGAAGGGGCGCGATGTCACAGCCTTGATCGAAGAAGGCAGCGCGGAAGAGGTCATTGCAAATGCAGTAAAGGCGACCCCAGGAGCCATCCTCTTGATGGGCGCGTTCGGGCACTCGCCCCTGCGCTCTTTGATCGTTGGCAGCACGACCACTGCGATGGTCCGGTCCAATTCCGTGCCGACGTTGCTGGTGCGATAACGGATGGATCGAAGCGCCATCGGCACCCCGCGCGGTTACGACGCTGGGTGTAACATCGTAGAAGGGCGACGCTGAGACGGTTCTATTGCGGAGCGATACATAGATGTCCGCTTCTGAGAAGAAGCACCGCAGAAAAGCAATTGGCCTTCAAGGTCGGCTTCGGGCCGGAAGCGAAATTCTCCAGTCTCGACCCAGCGTCAAACTAGACAGACCAATCGAAAACAGTCTCCATGCAGGTCGAAGGAGACCAACGTGACCAAAGCAAGTAAGGCTGAAATCGTAAACCTCGTGAGCGATCGCGCAAAAAATCGGATAAAGGGCAGTGTGCGGCTAGAGATGCCGGGCACTGCGACGCTCTATGTGGACGAAACCGGAGCAATTGAGAGCGATCGGGCCGCTGACATAACTCTGACGGCGGAAGCTAGCGTGTTCTTCGACATAGCAATGGGAGTAAAGAACCCCGCAAAGGCGTTTATGATGCGCCAGCTAAAAGTTGACGGGAATCCAATGAAAGCGCTCAAAATTGGAGAAATCCTGAGCACGACGAAAAAGGTTTCTTGACCGCATACGGCCCAGCTTCTTCGCAGGTTTGATGTATTCCTCGAGCGAGACGAGGTGTTGCTGGGAAACGCGCCAATGCTCGGTCGATAAAACAGCCGACACTTAAAGCACGATCAGCGGCACCGAGTTCAAATCAAATTGGATCATGCGCGAGCGACGAATGTCCGTTTGGGTGGGCAGCCAGTTTCGCATCGAGAACCTGATCCCGGAGAGCTACGCCAGCTATGCCGGACCGATTTTTGAAGCTTTTGCGACGCCCGAAGTGGTGACGCGGGAAAGCGACGTGGCCGAGGCGGTCTGGTGTGCTGCGACTGATGTTGGCGACCGCTTGCATTATCCTGCCGGCCCCGATGCAGTAGCCTTGTCTGACGCGGACTGACCTGCAAGCCTGGGTCACGCACTCACCGGTGTGGCCCGCACCCCTTCCAGACAAGCCGATCCGACGGGAGGCGAGACAGAATATTCGACGGTTTCGTCCGCGTCTCGGCCCCCTAAATGAAATTGGCATGCGGCATAGATGATGGAGGTCGGCTTCGAGTGTTCCGCGAGTGCGCGATAAACTGCTCCGCCCAAGGGGGGCAAGTCAATCGCCTCGGTGAATGGCTGATGTTATTCGTGTTTTCACTCCGTCGTTTTCAACGCGGAATATTGATGCGTCAGGTGTGTCGATGAACGCGGCTGAGTCCGTTAAACCCTGTTACGGCGACGGCAATCGCGGGTTGAAGCTGGAGGTGGCCGCAAAAAGAAGCGAGGCCAAGGCCCGCAAGGGAGGCGACACCCAAGATGGTTCCGACCGCCGTAAGCACTCGTAAGATTGACATCCGTCCTCCAAGGAATTCCTGAGGTAGTCGACACTTATCAAGTCACGCTAGTTCTTCTCTACTTTTGCGCGAGAAACTTTCCACCTGCCGAAGGCTTAGGTCATGCACACATGATCGAGACTGATTGCCGCTATGCTCTAGACAAAAGAAAGAGGGGCGCGGCAAGGCGCGCCCTCCCGGGCGTCTCCGAATTGTCGGAAGATCAGTTGCCGAACCTCTCGATGTCGTTCGCCCCCGACCTCCGTGGCGCGGCGACCATCACATGGGGCGCGCTACTCCGAACCCTCCAGCATGTCCTCGAGCTTATCGACCCGGCCCTGGCTGATCGACACGGCATCGGGAAACGCAATCCCTTCGTCCCGCTCCAGCGCCGCACCCAGATCGAAAGCGTTAGGCTTGCGGATTTTCTTCAGCTCGTCCCACGAGACCGGCATCGCGACGGGCGCACCGAACCGTGCGCGCAGCGAATATGGCGCGATGGCGGTCGCGCCTTTGCCGTTGCGAAGCCAGTCGACGAAGATGCGTCCCTTGCGCTTCGCCTTCGACATCTCGGCGGTGTAGCGTTTGGGCGACCGTGCGACGAGGAGGCGTGAAAACACCCGCGCAAAAAGCCTCACCGTGTCCCATCCGGCACTGCGCCGCAGCGGCACGGTGACATGAATGCCGTTGCCGCCGGACAGGAGCGGCCAGTTCGGCATGTCCAACTCGGCGAGCAGATCGCGGATCTCGAAGGCCGCATCTCTCACCGCTGCGAAGTCCAGCCCCTCGTCGGGATCGAGATCGAAGACCAGACGGTCGGGCCGGTCCAGCGGGTCGACGCGGCTGCCCCAGATATGGAACTCGATCGTGCCCATCTGCGCCGCCGCGACCAGCCCCTCCGCCGTGCGGATCATCATATATTGCGCCGTTTTGCCGTCGCTCTCGGTGATCTCGACGCTTTCGATCCCGTCGGGAAAGCCGCGCCCCGCATGTTTCTGGAAGAAACGCTCGCCGCCCAGACCTTCGGGCAGCCGCAGTAGCGACACCAGATGCTCGGCAAGATGCGGCAGGATGCGATAGGCCATCGCCTCGTAGTAGCGCGCCACGTCCACTTTGGTATAGCCCGCGCCTTCGAAGACCACTCGGTCGGGCGAGGAAATCCCGATCCCCGCGACGTTCGGGCGCTCCTCAGAGGCTACGTCATTGTCCAGCCGCACAGTGCGCGCGGGCTTGTCCTCGCGCAGCCCGAGGAAGACCGCGTGCCTCAACCTGTCGCCCCCGGTGCGCTCGGCGTAGCGAATTTCCGCGACCAGCTCGGGCGTGATCCAGTGTATGCCCTTTGCCTCCGACGCCTCGACATCCGCGGGCGCGGTCTTGCGGGCGAGCGGCTTCATCGCCTTGGCCAACGCCTCGGCCTGATCCTCGTCGAAGCCGGTGCCGACCTTGCCGACATAGCGCCAGTCATTGCCCTCGACGGCCCCCAGCGCGAGCGAGGCGAAGGGCCGGCCCCGCTTGTCGCTTTCCTGCCAGCCAAGGATGACAAACTCGTCGCGACGCTCGCATTTGACCTTCATCCACGACTTCGAGCGCGCGCCGCGATAGGGCGTGTCGATGCGCTTTGCGATCAGCCCCTCGCCGCCTGCCTTGCAGATCGTGTCGAAGGCATCCTCGGGGTCTTTCGATATCACCGGCGAGAGCTGCGCGGGCCCGAGTGCGGGGAGCGGCTTCATCACCTCTTCCAGCGCCTTCCGCCGCTCAGCGAGCGGCGCCTTGCGAAGGTCATTACCGTCGCGCGACAGGATGTCGAAGCCGTAGAAGCGGAACGGACCGCCTGCGGTGATGGCCTTTTGCAGCTCCGAGAAACCGTCGAGCCCTGCGCCTGCGACGATCTCGCCGTCGATTAGGGCGCTGTCGCAGTCGACCTCGGCCAGCGCGGGCAGCAGACCTTCGAAGCGATCCGTCCAATCTTTGCCGTTGCGGGTGAAGACGCGCGGGCCGCCTTTGCCAAGCGCGATCAGCGCGCGGTAGCCGTCGAATTTCAGCTCGTGCCACCACCCGTCGCCTGCGACCATCTTGTCGGAGAGCGTCGCGAGCTGCGGCTTGGAGAAGCCGGGGCGCTTGCCCGCCTGCGTCTCGACGGGCGGCTTGTCAGCGGCGATTTCGCGCGTCGTGCGCTGGCTCAGGACAGAGCGGCGATAGCGCGCCACCGGATCGCGCGCGCCACTCGCCGCGTCCTCGGCCTTCGTCAGCAGCCAGTTCTCGCGCTTGCCTTCGGTTTTCATGCGGATCAGGTGCCACTCGCCGGTGAGCCGTGCGCCATGCAGGCGCAAATGCAGATGCCCTTTCTTGAGCGCCTTGCCCACCGGGATCAGCGGCTGCCAATGCCCCAGATCCCAGAGCATCGCCGTGCCCGCGCCGTAATTGTCCTTCGGGATCGTGCCCTCGAAGGTGAGGTAATCCAGCGGGTGATCCTCGGTCCGCACCGCGAGCCGCTTTTCACCCGGGTCGAAGGACGGCCCCTTGGTGATCGCCCAGGACAGCAGCACGCCCTTCCATTCGAGGCGCAGATCGAAATGGGTGCGGGTCGCGTCGTGCTTTTGGATCGAATAGCGCGGCGCGAGATGGCCCGAGGCGGTACCGCCATCGGGCTCTGGCGTCTGCGCGAAGTCGCGCATTTCGAGATAACGGTGGAGGCTTCCCATCAAGCAGACTTCTTGGTTGAGGATTTCGCGCCGGAGGATTTGCTGGATTTCGACGCGGACGACTTCGAACCGGAGGTTTTCGATGACGATTTCCGACCCGTCGATTTGCCCACGGACTTCGAGCCGGATTTGCCACTGCCATCGGCCTTGAGGCTGTCCTGCAGCGCGGACATCAGGTCGACCACGTTATCGCCGCCTCTGCTGCTGTCGTCCTCTCCCGTCTTGGCGCGGGGCGTCTTCTTCGACTTGCGCTTGCGGTCGATCAGATCGCGCAGCGCCGCATCGTAGTGATCGGTGAAGGCGGATGCGTCGAAACTGTCGGTCTTGCGGTCTATCAGCTGCGTGGCGACCTCCAACAGCTCCTTGTCCGCAGGCTCGTCCTCTATCTCTGAAAACAGCGGATCGGCATCGCGGATTTCATCGGCATAATGCAGCGTCTCCAAAAGGATACCGTCGCCGCAGGGCCGCAGCGCGCAGAGATACTCCTTGCCGCGCATCACAAGTTGCCCAAGCCCGATCTTTTTGGCCTGCCGCAGCGCATCGCGCACCACACGGTAGGCGTCCTGCGCGAGATCGTCGGTCGGCACGACATAATAGGGCCGGTCGTAGTAGAGTGGTGGAATTTCGGACGCATCGACGAACTGCACGAGTTCGAGCGTCTTCTTGGTCTCGAGCTTGATCGCGTCGATCTCCTCAGGCTCGAGCAGCAGATACTCGTCATCGCCGATCTCGTAGCCCTTGAGGATCTCGTCGGCATCTATGGGCCCGATACCGGAGACAGTCTTCTCGTAATGGACGCGCTTGCCGGAGGGGCCGTGAATTTGCCGGAACGAAAGCCGCGCGCCCGTTTTAGTCGCGGAGTGAATCTCGACGGGGATGCTGACCAGCGACAGCCGTAGCTGGCCTTTCCAGATCGCGCGGGAGGCCATGGGCGGTTCCTTATGCTTGACCTTGGGGGAACGCCTTCCTTTGCAGAGGGTTCCCACGGATCGAGAACGCTTTGTTGTGCTTGGCGTAGGTGCCGCGAGCGGACTTTTGCAAGGCGTGGCCACGAGCGCATGTCGACACGAACGAATCCGCCAACTCCTCAGTCTTCAGCGCTTCAAGCGGGGGCCGCCTTCACTTCTGGCCTGGTGAGATGACGCGTCGTAGATACCAGATAATTCCTCGTAGCTAGCTCAAGACAACTGAAAGAGGAGTAGGGTTTTGTCTCACCAAGACGACCCAAAGGCGATACTGTTCGCAAGGTTTCGTCCATCATTTCAGAAGCGCAGGTGCCTCGAAGGCGGGGGTGACAGGCCGCTACGTGTCCGTTCCTTGCCAAAAAGGTTTCCTCGAGTCAGCATGTAAACAATGTTGATTTAAAAAAATTTTGTCGAGAGGCGCCAATCTTGGCTGGTCGCGCGCATTGAGAGTGGACCGGATGAGACGTCGCCCCGCATGTTAGGAGGTATTGTGGTTGAACAGAGGGGTAGAGTTTCGACGGGGGTTGATGGTCTGGACAAGGTGCTGAGGGGGGGATATCCCGCCGGGCGCATCATGCTTGTCGAAGGGGCGCCTGGCACAGGCAAGACCACCCTCGCGCTGCATTTCCTCGCCGAGGCATCGGTCGAAGGGCGGTGCGCGCTTTTCATTAGCGTGGCGCAGTCTCGCCCCGAAATCGAGATGATCGCCAAGTCTCACGGGATCGACCTGTTTGGGGTCAGGGTCTACACTCCTGAGCTTGGCAAGGGCGAGCGGAGCTTCTCGGTAGAAAGCGATGAGGCCGATCTCGTCGAGTTGATGGAAGGGGTGCGCAGCGAGCTTGAAAACGCGGAGCCCGACATTGTGGTGTTCGATTCCCTGCTAGAATTGCGAATGCTCTCTTCGACCGAGTCAGCTTACCGGCGAGAGCTTCTCGCGCTGCGCAGCCAGTTACGTGAGCGCGGCTGCACGGCGTTGCTGATAGACCACCTTGATCACCCCGATGGCGAGCGTCATGCCGAAGGTGTCGCACACGGAGTCGTCAAACTTGACAGTGCTACACCGCCCATCGGCATCACACAGCGTCGGTTGACGATAGTGAAGCTGCGGGGCGCACCTTTCAGAGAAGGCTGGCACGATTTTCGCATCAAGACGGGCGGGCTCGAAGTTTTCCCTCGTGTCATTCCGCACGAGGCACATCCTGCGACCCTTGAGGAAAAGTTGGAGCCGCCGCACGAACCGCTCACTCGACTTCTCGGTGGCGGGCTGGAGTTTGGCACCACCACTCTGATCTCGGGTCAGTCCGGCAGTGGAAAGTCGACCATCGCGACCCTGTTGGCGCGCGCGGCATCCGAACGTGGCCTCCTCGCCGCGATGTTTCTATTCGAGGAACGTCCCGAGGTTCTGCGCAACCGCTCCGCCGGCGTCGGTCTCGACATAGAGTTCTATGAGCAATCTGACCGGCTTAGGCTAAGACATTTCGATCCTGCCGAGGTTTCGCCCGGCGAATTCGCAAACGCGGTTCTGCAGGCGGTGGATGATGGGGCGAGGGTTGTCGTTATCGACAGTCTCAGCGGCTATTTCGAGGCTTTGCCTGAGCGCAGTCACGTGATGACGCATATGCAGGCGCTTCTGCAACATCTCACGCGCCGCGAAGTGCTGGTCATTATCACCATGACACAGCACGGGCTGTTGGGGGAACCGCCCGCCACAACCATCGACGCCAGTTTTCTTGCCGACTCGATCATTCTCCTGCGTCAGTATGAAGCCCGGTCCGAAATCCGACGCTCCATCGCTGTGCTTAAGAAGCGGCATAGCGAACACGAACGCCATATTGAGCAGTTGATCATTCGCGCTGGTGCGGTCGAAATTATCCCTTTGTCCGAAGAGGCCGAGCAGCGTGCGAGCAGCGCCTCCGACCTCAGCGCTGAGTAAAGCGATGTCTGAGCCTCGTTGTGAGACGCCACCGGTTCTGATCCTCGCGCCGCTCAATGACGATGCGCGAGCCTTGGCGCGTCTCGTCGAACGCACCGGCCTCTCGGCCCGAACCTGCGTCACCGCGCGTGACCTCGCCTCGGCCTTGGACGCACGGGGCCCTGATGGCGTTCTATTCGTCGTTGTCAGTCAAGAGGGTGCGAGCCAAGAGACCGGCGAGGTGCTGAACGCGACCTTCGCTGCGGAACCCGCGTGGGCACGGCTGCCGTCGGTTTTCCTTCTAAGCCGGGTTGCGCGTCTCCCGCCCGCTGTCCGCGCGGTGAACCGCAAAGAAAACGCCCCATCGCCAATTCTTCTCGAGCGGCCCGTCAAGGCGGCGGTGCTGCAGAGCGTCTTCGAGGCTCAGGCCGAAGCGCGTCGTCGGCAATTCGAGACCCGCGACCTTATAGACCGGCTATCTCAGGAGGAAGAGCGTGGGCGCTTCCTACTGAGCGAGCTGCGGCACCGAACGCGCAACAGTCTCACGGTTCTGCAGTCGCTATTCTCGATGACAGTGCGTCGCGCCCCCGATCTCGAAAGCTTTTCCGAGACTTTCTATGGCCGGCTGCGCGCGCTCACCGATGCGCACGTAAAACTGGCACAGGAAGGCGCCACAGCGCGTCCGCTAGGCGATCTCGTCTCTGACCATGTAGAGCCCTACACCTGTGCGGCTGAGCAACTCCACGTCGAAGGGCCATCTTTGCTGCTGACTGAGAGACTTTCGTTTGACCTGGCGCTGGTGATCCACGAGCTCGCCACCAATGCGGCTAAATACGGCGCTCTCACGGTCCCCGAGGGTCGCGTCTCGGTGCGTTGGAGAGTGCTTCCGGAGAGTGCCATGCTCGCGCTTTCCTGGGAAGAGCGCGATGGCCCGCGGATCGAAGAACCACCGTCCCGTCAGGGGCTTGGCTCTCAAGTCATCGACAGCTTTATGCGGGGGGAGGCGGAAACCGAATTGCGGCATGACCCCGATGGTGTCTCTTGGTATGCCAAGATTAGCCCCCGCTACTTTACGTCCGCCGCCGATAACGATCTGGTTGCCGATTAATGGCGCGTGTGTGCGATTGGAAGTAATGAAAGCCGAGGGCCGCGCTTTCGCGCGGGAAAACCGGAAATATTTTAAGTTGGTGCCGAACTAGGCTCAGGACTCATAGCCAGTAGATGACCGTGGCGGCGAGAGCGATGGCCGAGAGGAAGACCTTCGGGCACCTATCGTATCGCGTGGCTACCCGCCGCCAGTCCTTGAGTCTGCCGAACATAATCTCGATCCGGTTGCGGCGTTTATAGCGGCGCTTGTCATACTTCACCGGTGTCTTCCGCTGCTTACGGCCCGGGATGCAGGCGCGTATCCCCTTGTCTTTCAACGCTTCGCGGAACCAGTCGGCGTCGTAACCGCGATCCCCGAGCAGCCAGTCGACATCCGGAAGACTGTCGCAAAGCGCCCGGGCACCGATGTAATCGCTGACCTGTCCTGCCGTTACGAACAGGTTGAGAGGGCGTCCCTGGCTGTCGCAGATGGCATGCAGTTTCGTGTTCATCCCGCCCTTGGTCCGTCCGATCAGGCGGCCGCGCCCCCCTTTTTGACGCCCAGACTGGACGCCGTGCGGTGGGCCTTCAGGTAAGTGGCGTCAATCATCACGGTCTTCTTCTCGCCATGCCCGGCAGCCAGTCCGGCCATCATCTTCGCGAAGATGCCTTTGTCGCTCCAACGCTTCCAACGGTTATAGAGCGTCTTGTGGGGGCCATACTCCTTCGGCGCATCTCGCCATCGCAACCCATTACGATTGATGAAGATAATACCGCTCAGGACGCGCCGATCATCGACGCGCGGCTTACCATGGGACTTCGGAAAGTAGGGCTCCAGACGCGCCATCTGCGCATCGCTCAGCCAGAATAGATCAGACATGTCACCGCTCTGTTTTCGTGCGGTGAATCATGCCCTTCTGCTGAAATCAATGGGTCCTGACCCTAAGGTGCCCTGCGCTCTATTTGATCTCGATCTCTAGAAAAAACCGCTCTACGGCGCGGCCAGCTTCAAAAAGGCAATAGAGATTTCCTTAGGAATTCCATTGCTCTTGTGTATTTGCGTCTCGTGGGGGGAGGGCGGCCGTTTCCTGACGGGTGGCCCGGAGAGCTTTTGGACGATCGGCCCGGTGTATCAGCCTTACGAGATCGCCAGCCCGAAATCGCGCGGCGAGATCGCGATATCGGCAATCGTGTAGTTGTCGAGCGTTGCCAAGAATGCCGCGCGAGCTTCCGCCAAGGGGGAAATCAAACGGCAGGACGCTGTGATCGCGCAATCGCCGCCGCTGCGCATACATTCGACGAGATCGAAATCCGTCTCCATGTGGCGCACAATTGTTCCGACGCCGATCTCTTGGGCGGCACGTGCAAGCCCCAAGCCGCCGGACCGACCGCGTTGTGCAGTCAGAAATTCGCCTCGGGTCAACGCGTTGACAACCTTCATGACCGTGCTTCGGGGCGCATGATAGGCCTCGACGAGATGATCGATCGTGAAACGGCGGTCTTTCATCGACGCCGCATAGATCATGACGCGCAAGGCGAGGTCCGTGGTGTCGTTCAAGCGCATTCGCACATCTCTCCTGATCGGGCTCCCAAGCGACCCGTCTCGTATCACGAGGCCGGACAGAATGTCGCACAGGAAAACATACCTGTGATTGGCATCTTAATTCGCGGGAGAATAGATGCGGATCATCGGCATGTTTTATAACCCAGGAGACAATGATGGCCAAGCCGCTCTCGGAAAACACACTCGCGATCATCGAAGCCACTGCACCCGTCGTCGCCGCGCACGTCGATCAGATCGTGCCGGTCATGTATCGCAGGCTGCTCGCTGCTCCCGAAATTACGGCGCTGTTCAACATGTCGCATCAGCATGGCAACTCGCCGCAGCACAAAGCGCTCGCGGGGGCGCTGGTGGCCTATGCGACCCATATCCGGAATCCCGGGGTCTTGGCCGATGCGCTGGAACGGATTGCACAGAAACATGTCGGTTTGCAGATCCTCCCCGAGCATTACCCCCATGTCGGCGAAGCGCTGCTGGGCGCTGTCGCCGAGGTGTTGGGCGAGGCCGCGACCCCCGAGATCCTGAATGCCTGGGGGGAGGCCTACTGGTTCCTTGCCAATACGCTTATCGCGCGGGAGGAAGTGATCTACGCCGGTGCGGAAGAACAGGACGGCGGCTGGCGCGGGTGGCGGCGCTTCAAGGTTGGCGCGAAGGACAGCGAGACCTCCGAGATCGCGTCCTTCACGCTCTATCCCGTGGATGGGTTGCCTGTTCTCAAGCATCGCCCCGGTCAGTATCTGAGCTTCCGCTTTGCTCCTGCGGAAGGCGAGGAGTATCGGCGCAACTACTCGATCTCCTCGGCGCCGGATGGTCAGTCCTACCGCATCACCGTCAAGCGCGAGCCCGGCGGGCGGATCTCCAACTGGCTGCATGATGCGGTCGAGGTCGGCGCCGAGTTAGACGTGGCCGCGCCCGCTGGCGAGTTCTTCCTCGATCCCGCAGACAAGCGAGAGGTGGTTCTGCTGTCAGGCGGCGTTGGCCTCACCCCGATGATTTCGATGTTGGAGAGCTATGGCGGCGGCGATCTGCGGATGGTCTATGTCCACGCGACGCGGAACGGCCAGTCCCATGCGCTTGCCGCGACCTCCCGCGCGAAGGCACATGAGAGTCACGTCTTCTATGAGGTGCCGGAAGAGAATGATATCGCAAACGGGGTTCATGCCGGCCGCGTCGATCCGAACTGGCTCGTGCAGATCAGCGATCCCGCCAGGGCGGACTACTTCATCTGCGGCCCGACAGGCTTCATGCAGGCGATGGTTTCCGGCCTGAAGGCTGCAAACGTTCCGGACGCTCGTATTCACTATGAGTTCTTCGGTCCCGCAGCCGCGCAGATCGGTTGATACCCCGCCCCGGCGCTCTATCCGTCGAGCGCCGGGGTTCAAGAAGTAGTCGTCCCATAATTGCGCTCGCGGTGGTTCAGTTGGGTGACACCGCAACGCGCAAACCGCCTTCGGGCAGCGGCGGGAACTGGTTTTCGGGAAGCGACAGGTTCTGTTCCGGCAAAGTCCAGTCGAGCTTGCGCAATTGCATCACCGCTTCGGTTAGCAACTCGGTCGTGAGCCACTCGCCGGGACAACGGTGATTTTGTAGGTAGTCGCCTCCACCTTGCGGCACGAGCCCCTCGGGTTGGCGGTCGCGCCCCAAATGGCGTTCGGGACAGAAGCTTTCCGCGTCATCCCACGTCTTAGGATCGTGATTAGTGCCGTAGAGGTCGAGCACCAGCCAGTCGCCGGGCTCGAACCTCGCGCCGTGCCAGTCGAACGCTTCGCGCACGCGTCCGCCGATCGCCGGGAAGAACGGATAAAGCCTACGAACCTCTTCGGCGATGGCGTGACTGATGTGTTCGTCGTCTTCCGTCATAGCGTGGATGGCTGCGCGCTGGACATGCAGGGCGTGGGCGGCAAAGACGACGTAGCGTCCGACTGCCACGATCGGGCGCAGGATGTTCAGGAGTTCTTTCGCGGCCACATCCTCGTTCATGCGGCGGCCATCGAGATCCGTATGGAAGGCAAGCTTGCCCAAGGTGCTTCCGGCGGGTCCGTCCACTTCTCGGGTCTCAGCAATGAGACTTCGCGCCCAACGCTCACATCGAGCTCGGAGCCAGCGTGCCTGCAGATAGGCGGGGCCGAGCGCACCGGCTTCGGCGAACATCGTGCTGAGTTCACGCGAGCGGCTTGCAACGTCATGTTGTCCCGGGTCGATGCCGCACCAGCGAAGCGCGGTGCGTGTCATGATGCCGTCGACAGCATCGGAGAGGTCGATCTCGCGGCCTCGCCAACTGCCCGCCGCCGCCTGCCATTCCTCTGCGAAAATCTGGCGGGCCTGCTGCAGCCGCACGGGGGCCATGAGATCGAGAAACATTTTCTTGCGGACCTGATGCTCTGCGCCGTCCAGGCTTTGCACGCTGCCCTTGCCCTGTAGAAGCGGCACTACGGTCGGTGGCATCGCTCCGCGGCGCGTCATGCGGCCCGCCCGATAGAAGCCGCGAACCGCATCCGGTCCGCGAAGAAACGTGACCGGGCGTAGCATTAGGCGGGTTCGGAACGCATCGCTTCCAAGCTCGTCGCATCTGCGCGAAATGAATGGATAGCCCTCGCTGAGAAAGGCGCGGGTGCTGTCGATCCCCGGAAGGTGGGGAATGGTTTGGGAATGATGCATCTGCCTTCCCTCGCTGTGGTTGAATTTGTCACGGACGCACCAAACTGAGCTGTAGCAGTGCTGCGCAACGCAGGGCAGGGCGGTTTGGGGCGTCTGTCGCTCGGTGTCGTATTCATCGCTCACACTCAGTCCGTGTCTATAAATCACTGCTGCGGTGGTGACGGCGTGCGAGTGTCGCGATCTGCTGGAACTCTTGGGCGATGCTTAATGGGAGCGTATCGACCGCGTCAGGAACGGCACCGGGATCTTCCTGCCCGTCGCGCATCACTTCACGCTCGTTGATCCAGGAAAGAAGGGTTTCGCGTGCTTCTGGGGGCATTTCCGCCACCATTCGCGCCAAAAGGCGCCGCTGCGCAATCAGCCGGGCCTCCAAAGTGATCAATGTGTCTTCGAGATAAGTGTTGGGCATGTCATCGCTCTCTGCGCAGGAGCCGGCGGCTCGATACCGGAGCCTCGCTGCTGAGGTCAGTAATTCGCGGGCGGGTCGCTCGCCGGGAAGCTCTCGTCCATTTCTTCATCCACCTGATCCCATTGCCGCGGCGGATTGCGCATCTGTGAAGGGCCTGCTGGTCGGACCTCCGAAGAGGACGCGTGGCGCCGCTGGTTGATGAGATACCCCAAGGCGCCAAGGGCTGAGGCGGCAAAAAGCAGTCTGGTCAACATGATGGGCCTCCTTTGGTCAAAGTAAGCCCTCGCGTGAGACCCGTGCGGTGCTGCACGCGAGGGTCGTCATGCATATTGAAGAAACAACACGCACTAGGCATTGTTCCATATCGAGGTGCATCGTGATCGCGTTGAGTTCGGCCTGTGCAGGAACAAGCGAGACATTCACCCGTTGAACTCTTCCACAGGCATGGAGGTAATCATGACTGAGAAGGGCGATGAAAAAGATGTCCGCGTGGTGCGCTCGGATCTTGCCGAGCCAAGCCGACCGGAAGGCTATCACGGGGTCGAGCAACCGATCATGCCCGAACCGCCAGAACAACCCGATCGCGTGATGCCCGATGAGGAGCTTTCGCCTGCGGTAAAGGGCGCGCTCGAAAGCGATGGGCGGATCGACATGAGCCAAGTTCTGATTGTCGTGGACGAAGGGGTAGTGACTCTCAAGGGCACGATCGGGTTGGAGTTCCAGCGGACACTCGCTGAGGCGCTCGCGCAGGAAGTGCGTGGTGTTCTCCTTGTCCAAAATCAGATCGAAGTCATTCCGGCTTGAAGCTGACCAAGTCTGACTTCCGAAATTCTGCGGGAGAAAACCGCGCGGGCCGCCGCTAATGTCTGACGGCCCGCGCGTTTGATTAGATCATCGGCATCCCGCCAGTGACGGCCACGGTCGCGCCGGACGTGTAGCTCGAGCGCGGATCGGCGAGCATGACATATGCGGACGCCAGTTCGGCAGGTTGCGCGGGGCGGCCCATCGGCTTGTCTTCCCCGAAATGCGCGACCGAGTCCTCCGGTAGGGTCGAGGGGATCAGCGGCGTCCAAACCGGCCCTGGCGCTACGCAGTTTACCCGTATCTCACGCGGGGCCAGCATCTGGGCAAGCCCCGTGGTGAAGTTCTGAATCGCGCCCTTTGTCGCCGCATAGGCGAGAAGGCCCGGGTTCGGTTTGTCCGAGTTGATCGAGGCCGTGTTGATGATCGCGCCATTTTTCTCGATCACCGGGACAGCGGCCTTGCACAGGTAGAACATCGAATGGATGTTCGTGCGGAAGGTCGTATCCCATTCCTCGTCGGAAATGTCCTCGATCTCGTCGAAATGCATCTGGTGCGCCGCGTTGTTGACGAGAATGTCGAAACGGCCGAAGGCTTCATGCGTGTCGCGGACCAGCGCGCGGCAATGGTCGGCGTTCTGAATGTCGCCCGGCATCACGTAGGCGCGTCGGCCCGCCTCTTCGACAAGTCGGCGGGTTTCTTCGGCCTCGTCGTTTTCTTCGAGATAGGAAATCATCACGTCGGCCCCCTCGCGCGCATAGGCCAGCGCTACGGCGCGACCGATGCCGCTGTCCGCGCCGGTCACGAGGGCGGCCATGCCCTCGAGCCTGCCCGACCCGACATAGCTCTGCTCGCCATGATCGGGGCGCGGTTCCATCTTCTCGGTCGAACCGGGAAGGGACTGCGGTTGCTTCGGGAAGGGAGGTTTGGGGTAATTCATAACCGGCTCCTTTCTGGGTGGGTCTGAACGGACCAACCGGATGCGCGCCGCAATGTTCCTGCGTTTCTTTTACTGGGGCCTCCTCACAGGCTCTTGTCGGAACACTGAGCGAAACAAACCCGTTTCCTTTTCCTATTCACCCCGAACTGTGGAGGAACTCTTCATGTCCGACACCGTTGCCGATTTCATTCTTACCCGCCTCAAGCAATGGGGCATCACCCGCATCTATGGCTTCCCCGGAGACGGGATCAGCGGCCTCGTCGCAGCGCTTGGACGCGATGACGAGATCGAATTCGTTCAGGCACGTCACGAGGAAAGCGCCGCGTTTATGGCAGCAGCGCATGCGAAATGGACCGGCGAGGTGGGCTGCTGTCTCGCGACCTCCGGCCCCGGCGCGATCCATCTGCTCAATGGGCTCTACGACGCTAAGCTAGACCACCAGCCGGTGCTTGCGATCGTCGGTCAGCAGGGACGCAACGCGCTTGGCGGCAATTACCAGCAGGAGGTCGACCTACAATCGCTTTTCAAGGACGTGGCGAGCGAATATGTCCACACGATGATGGCGCCGGGGCAAGCGCGGCACCTGATCGACCGGGCGCTCCGGATCGCACAGGCGCGGCGCAGCGTGACCTGCGTGATCGCTCCTAATGACGTGCAGGAGGCCGCGGCGGTCGAAGCGCCGCCCCATGCCCACGGCACTGTCCACAGTGGCGTTGGCTATCAGGCGCCGCGCCTGCTTCCGGCGGACAAGGACCTCGCTGCCGCGGCGGATATTCTGAACGCGGGCGAAAAGGTCGGCGTCCTCGTTGGCGCAGGTGCGATCGGCGCCGAGACACAGATCACCCAGCTTGCCGAAACGCTCGGCGCGGGCGTTGCGAAGGCACTTCTGGGCAAGGCCGCACTGCCCGACGATCTGCCATTCGTGACCGGCTCGATCGGGCTTCTGGGCACGCAGGCTTCTGACTGGATGATGCGTGAATGCGACACGCTTCTGATGATCGGCTCGCGCTTCCCCTATTCGGAATTCCTCCCCAAGGAAGGGCAGGTCAAGGCGGTGCAGATCGACCTCGATCCGACGATGGTGTCGATGCGCTATCCGATGGACGTGAACCTCGTGGGCGATGCAGCCGACACGGTGGAGGCCTTGTTGCCGCGTCTCAAGCCCAAGACCGACCGGTCGTGGCGCGAGACGATCGAGAAGAAGACTGCCGAATGGTGGGAGGGCGTCGAGCAGCGCGCCAAGGAAAGCGCCGATCCCGTCAATCCTGAGCGGTTGTTCTGGGAGGCGTCCTCGCGGCTGCCCGATAAGGCGATCCTGTCGGCGGATTCGGGCAGCTCGGCCAACTGGCTGGCGCGTGCGATTAAAATCCGCCGGGGGATGAAGGCGTCGCTGTCGGGGACGCTGGCGACGATGTGCCCGGGCCTGCCTTATGCAGTGGCCGCGAAATTCTGCTATCCCGATCGCGCAGCGGTGGCCTTCGTGGGCGACGGCGCGATGCAGATGCTCGGCATCACCGACCTGATCACCGTCTCGAAATACTGGCGCAACTGGGCCGACCCGCGGCTGGTGATCTGTGTGCTGGCCAATCAGGACCTCAACCAAGTGACCTGGGAGCTGCGCGCTATGGCCGACAGCCCGCGTGTCGACAAGACGCAGGACGTGCCCGATATCGACATGGCCGCCTATGCGGAGCTTCTGGGTCTCAAGGGGCTGCGGATCGACCGCACCGAGGAGATTGGCCCGGCCTGGGAGGTCGCCTTCGCGGCGGATCGCCCGACCGTGATTCACGCCACTGTCGATCCGGACGTGCCGACGCTGCCGCCCCATATCACGATGGATCAGGCCAAGTCCTTCATGAGCGCGCTCGTCCACGGTGACTCCGAAACGGCTGGCATCGTGAAGCAGACGATCAAGCGCGTCACGGACCGCTGAGATGACCCTCGGCTCCGATCCGCTGATCGAGGCGGTCGACGTCTCCGCCCTGACGATCCCGACCGATGCGCCGGAAGCCGACGGGACGCTGGAATGGAGCGAGACCTCGATGGTTCTCGTCTCCATTTCCGCCGGGGGTGAGACCGGCCTTGGCTACAGCTACACGACCCCCGCGACGGCTGGGATCGTGCGCGACATTCTCGTTCCACAGGTGAAAGGGCGCAACGCGCTCGACATCGCGAAGCTCTGGCTGGCGATGGTGCATGCCACGCGAAATATCGGGCGCGATGGTCCTGTCGCGATGGCGATCGCGGCGGCGGACACGGCTCTTTGGGACCTCAAGGGTAAGCTGCTGCGCCAGCCCGTCGCGGGCCTTCTGGGCCGCGCGCGCGATACGATCCCGGCCTATGGTTCGGGCGGTTTCACCTCCTATGACGACCGGCAGCTGCGCAGCCAACTCGAGGGCTGGGCCTCCGAGGGCTTCTCGATGGTGAAGATCAAGGTCGGGCGAGACGCCGAGCGCGATCCCCACCGGCTAAAACAGGCGCGCAACGCCATCGGCCCCGATTGTCGGTTGTTCATGGATGCGAATGGCGCCCAGAACCGCAAGGAGGCGCTGGCGCTGGCAGAGCGCGCCCGCGACTACGGCGTGGAATGGCACGAGGAGCCCGTCTCCTCGGATGACCTCGAAGGGCTGCGCCTTTGCCGCGACCGAGCGCCGGCCGGGATGAATGTCACGGCGGGCGAATACGGTTTCAATATCGGCTACTTCCGCGACATGCTCGAAGCGGGCGCGGTGGACGTGCTGCAGGCGGATGCGACGCGCTGCGCGGGCATCACGGGCTTCATGGGCGTGGCCGCGCTCAGCGCCGCGCATCAGGTGCCGCTGTCTGCCCATTGCGCCCCCGCGCTGCATCTGCACGCGTGCCTCGCCGCGCTGCCCGCGATCCACCTCGAATGGTTTCACGACCATGTCCGGATCGAGGGGATGCTCTTCGACGGCGCGCCCGAGCCTGAGAACGGCCAGTTGCGCGACAATGGCGAACCGGGCTTCGGGCTGCGGCTGCGCCTGCGGGAGGCAGAGCGGTTCCGACAGGCCTAAGCACAGATCCCGGCGCATGGTCTCACGCTGGGACGAAAAAGGATTCGGCAGGAGGAAAGGGAACACGCAATGACCCATGACAGGATATATGACACGTTCCGACGCCGCACCCGGCGCCCCGTCGGCGGCATCGGGCTGGGCGCCATCGTCGCGGGCGTGGGCCTCGGTTTCGTCGCCGCCGGGCTGGCCGCGCGCCGCCCACGCTCCGCCAATCCGGTTAAGCGGTCGCGCAACAAGCGCGAGGCGCTGCGGCTCGGTCGGGACGGGGCCGCAATCATGGGTGCCAGCGTCCTCTTCGACAGCGCGCTGGAACATCTGCGGGGCGATTTCCGCCGCGACGAGATGTATGTGGCCCCCCTGACAGGGGCGACCGCGATGGCCGCCGCCTTGGCCGAACCCCGGCGCAGAAAGCGTGGCCGCGTGCTTGAGGTGACGCATCTCTCTTCCGTCGGGATCGGGATTGCCGGCATGGGGTTTCACCTGCGCAACATCAGCCGCCGGCCCGGCGGGATTTCGTGGAATAACCTGTTCTACGCCGCGCCGCTCGGGGCACCGGGGGCATTGATCATGAGCGGTCTGTTCGGGATGGTGACCCATCGGATGGCCCAGGCCGAGGGCTACGAGCATCTGCACGGGCGCGAACTGGCCTGCCTCACCGCGCTCGCGCTCGTGGCGGAATCCGGCGAGGTCGCGTTGCTGCATTTCCGCGGCGCGTTCCATGACAAGGCGATGTATCTGCCGGTCACGCTGCCGCCGCTTGCCGCTGCCGGGCTGATGGCGCAGGCGATCTATCCGCATCGGCAGTTCCGGCGCCCGCTTACCCTGCTGCTGCGTGCGGTCGAGGGGCTTGGCTATGTCGGCACCGGCTTTCACGCCCTCGGAGTCGCGCGCAATTCGGCGGGCTGGCGCAATTGGCGGCAGACGACGCTGGCGGGGCCGCCGATGCCCGCGCCGATCAGCTTCGCGGGGCTCGGCAAGACCGGGCGCACGGCGCTTGATCTGCTCGCGGTGGGGGAGGATCGACCGCGCCAGAACAAGGAAAGGGCCGCGATATGAGCCAACCGTTCCGCACCCCGTATTCCGGCTATGACGTGCTCGACAAATGGGACAGCCCGTCCTTCGACGATCAGACACGCGAGGTTCTGCGCGCGCGGCGTGATCCGCCGCCGCGCCGCTTTCTTGACCCGAACCAGTTCGCGCTTTTGGAGGCGCTCTGCGCGGTGGTGATCCCGCAGCGCCGCCCCGAGCCCGTGCCCATCGCGCCCTTCATCGATGCTGCCCTGCACGCAGGTCGTGGCACCGGCACGCGGTTCGCCACGATGCCGCCCGAGCGCGACGCATGGCTGCGCGGGCTTGAGGCGATCGACGCCGAGGCGCGCGCAGCGTTCGACGGACGCGGATTTTGCGAGCTCGTCCGGCCCGAGCAGGCGCGCCTGCTGCGCTCCATCGATCGCGGCGACTGTCGCGCGCCCGAGGCGTGGCAGGAGATGCCGCCGCAGAAATTCTTCCGCGCGCTTCTGCTCAAGCAGATCGTGCAAATCTATTACAGCGCTCCTGCCGCGATGAGCGAGATCGGCTATGGCGGCCCGGCATCGCCACGCGGCTATGTCCGGCTCAAAGCCGGCCAGATCGACCCTTGGGAGGCGCCCTTCGGAACATGGGAGGACCAGGCATGACACAAGACGCGCCCCGCAATGATCGCCCCCGCGCGGTGAATGGCCACGCCCCGGATGTCTTCAAGCGCGAAGGACAGGTGCCGATGCGCGAATACCCTAAGAACGCGCCGGTCGATTTCGTGATCGTCGGTGCGGGCTGCGGCGGATCGGTTCTCGCCGCCAAGCTCGCCGAGGCCGGAATGTCGGTGGTGCTGTTCGACGCCGGTCCCTTCTTCCAGCCCAGGCGAGACTTCGCGTCCGACGAGCGCGAGCAGGAGAAGCTCTACTGGCTCGACCCGCGGAACTCGGATGGCGACGATCCGATCGAGTTGGGCGCAAACAATTCCGGGCGCGCGGTCGGCGGATCCTCAGTGCATTTCCAGATGGTGTCGCTGCGCTTCCGCCCCGAATGGTTTAAGGCCCGCTCGAAGCTGGGCTACGGTCGCGACTGGCCGGTCGATTGGCGCGAGATGTGGCGCTACTATGACGAGGTCGAGGAGGCGCTGAAGATCTCTGGGCCGATCCGCTACCCGTGGGGGCCCGATCGCGGGCGCTATCCCTATCGCGAGCATGAGGTAAACGAAGCCGGTCTGGTGTTGGCGCGCGGGGCAGAGGCGCTTGGCGTCGACTGGGCGCCGACTCCGCTTTGCACCGTCTCCGCACCGAGCGGGAAATCGCCGCCCTGCGCCTATCGCGGCATGTGCAAGATCGGCTGCTCGATCAACGCCAAGCAGAGCATGCTGATTACCTCTGTTCCGCGCGCGATCAAGGCGGGCGCCGAGGTGCGAGATCTGGCGATGGTGGGGCGGATCGAAACCGGTGCAGACGGGCGCGCGACCGGGGTGAGCTACTATCGCGATGGGAAGTGGCGCTTCCAGAAGGCTGAGAATGTGGTAGCGGCAGGCTATTCGATCGAAACACCGCGCTTGTTGCTCAACTCGTCGACTGCTCAGCATCCCCAGGGTCTCGGCAATGCAGACGGACTCGTGGGGCGCAATCTCATGGTGCATGCGAACGACGCCGTATGGGGCGAGTTCGACGAGGAAATTCGTTGGTATAAGGGGCCCCCATCGATGGCGACCTGTGAGCATTGGAATTATGCCGACGACGACCCGAGCAAAAATTTCGATGGTGGTTATTCCTTCATGAGCCAGGGACCGTTGCCCGGAGATTTCGCCGGGACTTTGACTTCATCTACGGGAATGTTCGGGGATGACCTGCTCGAAGCCATGGGGCGTTACAATCGGATGGCCGGGCTGAAGATGGTCGGAGAGTCGATGCCACAGGTCGACAATCGCGTGACCTTGGCTGACGAGACGGATGAACTTGGGCTCCCACGAGCCAAGGTCACGCATTCTTTTTGCGACAATGACAGGCGTCTGCAGGGACATGGGAGGAAATTCATGTCACGAATGATGCGTGCTGCAGGTGGCAAAAATCTGTTTGAAACGCAGAGCACTGCACACTTGATGGGTGGCTGCCCGATGGGTGACGATCCCGAGACCTCGGTCACCGACGATATGGGGCGCGTGTGGAATGTCGATAATCTCTGGATTTGCGATGGTTCACTCATGCCCACAGGTGGCGGTGTCAACCCGGCGATGACGATCCTCGCCAACGCCGCGCGGATCGCGGACAGGATTATTGATGCGCGCTTCGACTGACTATCTGGCGCATAGGGGGCCGCAGTCGGCTGCAATGGAAAAAGGGAGTGGCGAGGAAATCATGAAGATCAAAGTTGAATATTCAGGTGGGTTGCGAGCGGACAAGAATGTGGACCAACTGCCGAAGGTTGATGACCCTTTCGAGGGAGAGTTCGTAGAAAACGTCACCAGATATTCGCCGGTAAAGGTCGGATATGCGGCCTATGTTCGCCTCAAAAAGGAACGCGGAACGACCTCTGAATGAAGAAATGCGGGTCGATCCGTCTCAATGCTGGTGAGGCTCAAAACAGCATTTTTGTAGGACTAGAAGACATTCAGCGTCTCAGTCGTCATTGGGCTGGGCGTCGAGAATGTCGAACAAACGATTCACCAAGTTTCCCTGCTGCAATAACATGGTTCTCAGCCCCGGAAACCGCGCCCGAGCCGCGCGCGCATGGCGATCGCACGGCTCGGCATCGACATATGCTCATGTTTCGGGTCGCTGGCTTCGCGGTTTGCGGCGCAGATCCGTTACTGGCTCGCCTCCTCGGCGGAGAGAGGATCTGCCACGTCCTCCAAGGACTCCTGTTCGGCATCGATCCCGATGACCGCTTCAGTGACGGCGGCCACTGTCATCAGCGCACCGGCGAAGAGGTAGCCGTAGAACACGTTCCAAGCGGAGCCAGTGTCGATCAGCATGCCGAAGATCCAAGGCGAAACGATGCCGCCAGCCGCCGTGCCGATCGAATAGAAGATCGCAATCGCGAGCGCACGCGTCTCGAGCGGGAACACCTCGCTCACCGTCAGATAGGCGGAACTTGCAGCCGCCGAGGCGAAGAAGAAGATCACTGACCAGAGCGCCGTGAGCGTAATGGCGGTCAGGTAGCCTTGGGCGAACATGTAACCGGTAGCCATCAGGATGGCTGCGGACAGGCCGTAGCTGAGCGAGATCATCACCCGGCGGCCGATCTTGTCGAACAGTCGACCCAGAACAATCACGCCAAGAAAGTTGCCGATGGCGAAAGGCACAAGATAGAGTCCGGTGCTCTTTGAGGGGACGTCGAAGAAGTTCGACAGAACGAGCGCGTAGGTAAAGAAGATCGCGTTGTAGAGAAACGCCTGCGAACTCATCAGGACGAGGCCGAGCAACGCCCGTTTCCGGTGCGTCGAGAACATCGCCTTGACAATTTTTATCAGAGAGAACGATTTCTGCGGCCGGATCTTGATCTTGTCGTCGTCCGGCACCTTCGAGAGCTCTTCGCCGGTTTGCTCGCTCGTGCGCTTCTCGATGTCGCTCACGATATCTTCGGCCTCGTCCAGCCGATCATGCGTGGCGAGCCAGCGCGGGCTCTCGGGAAGATGGCGGCGCATGTAGAGGATGATGCCGCCAAGCACAGCCCCGATGCCGAAACCGAGACGCCAGCCCATATCGACCGGGAGATAGTCTGGGTTTAGCAGCACGATTGTCGATAGCGCGCCGAGCGCGGCACCGAGCCAGTAGGACCCATTCACGCCAAGCGCGACCTGACCGCGCACGCGGGCAGGGATCATCTCGTCGATCGTCGAATTGATCGCGGCATATTCGCCGCCAATGCCAAGACCGGTGATGAACCGGAAAGCCACGAAGCTCCATAGGTTCCAGGAGAAGGCTGTCAGGAGTGCGCCGACGAGATAGACGGCGAGCGTGATGAAGAAAAACATCTTACGCCCGAAACGATCCGTGAGATAGCCGAACAAGAGCGCGCCAAGAACCGCCCCGGTGATGTAGAAGGACGCGATCATCCCGATCTGCGAACTCGTGAAGCCGAGGCTCTCGGGTTCTTGAAGGACGCTGGAGACGGCCCCCTTGAGGGTGACTTCGAGGCCGTCGAGAATCCAGGTGACGCCGAGGGCGACGATGATCGTCAGGTGGAATCGAGACCACGGCAATCGATCCATACGGGCGGGAATGTCTGTTTGAACCGTTTGCCCTGTTGCGCCAGCCATGACAGCCTCCTCTCAGATCAAATTTTCCTCGGTCAATTGCTTTTGACCACAACGCGAGCTGATCAGGGATGTTCCTGTCCAGGGGGCAGGTTTTCTGGGCTGCAATCATTGAGTTGCCAGAGAAGGGCAAACGTAAGGGGCGCTCACCGCAGCGGAGAAATCCCGCAAAAGCAGAGTCAAACTTTTGACGATCCTACCGAAATTAGACGATGCCGGAAGCGTCTTGAGGGGCCGGAAGCGTCTCGAGGTCACGCGGGATCATTGTGATGCCGATCTAGCGGATAATGCGTTTTTTAAGTATTTGTCCAATCTTTGACTATCAAATCGCAATCGCGGCGACGGACCCTCCATCCACACGGTAGTTGGCGCCGACGACGAAACTGGCCTGTTCGGAACAAAGGAAGGCGATGGCTGCGGCTACTTCCTCCGGTCTTCCACGCCGCTCCAGCGCCAGCCAGGGACGTTCCGACTTCAGGAAGCTCTGGACGGCCTCATCACGGCTGACACCCTCCGCCTCAGCTTTCTGGGTCATCATCCCGTCGGTCATGGGGGTCTCGATAAAGGCGGGGGAGACGCAATTGACCAGCACGCCCCGGCGCGCGGCCACCCCGCTCAGCCCCTTGGCGAAATTCAGAAGGGCCGCTTTGGCGACATTATAGACGGCCTCGTTTTCATAAGGCTGCGCCGCATTCTCGGAGCATAGGATTACGACCCGACCCCAGCCACGGTTTTCCATCGTCGGCTCGAAGGCGCGCACGGTGCGGACGACCGACATGAAATCGCTCTCCCACGCGTCATGCCAGTCACTGTCCGTCATCTCTAGCGGGTGCCCCTTGGCGCCGGTGACACCGGCCGCGCAGACAAGGATGTCCGGCATGGTGAAGCGCTCCTGCGTGGTTGCTGCGAGACCCTTGATCTGGTTCGGATCGCGCAGATCGGCCTGAAGGGCACAGGTGCCGCGGCCGAGCTCCTTGGCGGCGCGGGACACCTCGTCGCCCTTGAGATCCACGAGGATAACCTGCGCGCCCTCGGCCAGCAGCGTTCTGGCGGCGGCCTTGCCGATACCCGAGGCGCCGCCCGTGACCAGGGCGGTTTTGCCGTGAAGTCCATAATCCATCGTCGTGCTCCTTTCGCGTGTTCAGTTGAGCCGAAGCCCGAGATCGTCCAGCACCCGGTTGACGCGCGCCGCCTCGCTAGCCGAGACCAGCCCCGGTGCGGCACGGCCCTTAAGCGCGCTCAGAAAGGGCACGATGCCGGTGCCCGCATCGAGCGGATCGAGCACCACGCGCTCGGTCGGACTCTCGGCCCCGCGCAGTGTCAGGGTCATCTCGCCATTCTTCAGCGAAATCGCCCCGGCGTCGCCCACGAGGTCCAACTCGAGCCGCATCCGGGTGTCGGTCCAGCCCGCTTCGACGACGCCGGTAGCGCCGCTCGCAAAGCGCAGGATTGCGGCGCCGTGATCGTTCAAGGGCCACCCCAGCGCGTTGCCGGTGACCGCATTTCCCTTGCGGACGGGGCCCAAGATCCACTGCAAAGCGTCGATCGCGTGCACCGCCTCGTCGACGAACCCGTCGTAGCAGGCAAGCCCCGGGTCGGTCATCCAACAGTCGAGATCCAGCCAATCCGCATAGCCGCCGTCATGATTGAACAGCATCCTCGCCGATCGCACCGTGCCCAGACGCCCCTCGGAAATCCAGTCTTTCGCTTTGCGCAGGGCGGGGAGGGTCCGGAAGAAATACGCGGTGTGCAATATTACTCCCGCCTTGGCTGATTGCTGCGCCAAGGCCTCGGCGTCGTGAGCGCTGCCGGTGAGTGGCTTTTCCGAAAAGACCGGGAGTCCCGCTGAGAGCGCCGCTCCGATATCGATGGCATGGTGGGCTGTCTCGCTGCAGACGACGGCACCCGCTGCTTGCAAGCCGACAAACTCGTCGAGCGTCGTGAGCGGCTCGGCGTCAAGCTCGGCACAAAGCCGGTCGCGCCGCTCGAGATCACGGTCATGCACAAACCCGACGCGAAAGCCCCGCGCCTTCATCTGCAGCAGGTGGTCCGGCAGATGCACATGCGCGCCGCCAAGCAGTGCGATGGTCAAAAAGTCTGTATCGTCATCCATGGCATTTCTCCTTGCGTCGGAAGCGGATCAGGCTGGCGTCGCGCCCGTATCAGTCGGTGATGAAAGGAGTTCCGCGCGGAGCCTCGGGAGCGCTTCGGGGTAGGCTTCCTGTAGCCAAGCGATGAGTTTTTCACGCACTTCGCAACGCAGGTCCCAAGCCTGCGGTGAGGTGCGCGCACTCATTAAGCCACGGAGCACGACGGCGTCCTTGTCCGCATCCGTGACCTGAAGGTTGATCACCTGACCGTCCCAATGCGGAGACTCGCGAACGATCTCTTCGAGCTTGTCGCGGACTTCGGTCGTAGGCACCGTATAGTCGAGATACCAATGCACAGCACCAATGATCGACGCATTTTCACGGGTCCAGTTTTGAAAGGGCTGTTCGATGAAATAGCTAAGCGGCACCAGCATCCGTCTCCAGTCCCAGATCCGCACAACAACGTATGTGGCGAAGATCTCCTCGATCCAGCCCCACTCGCCATCCACGATCACCACATCCTCCAACCGGATCGGCTGGGTGATGGCGATCTGGATGCCCGCAATCAGGTTTGCGAGAACAGGTCGCGCTGCCAGCCCGAGGATCAGGCCCGCCGCACCTGCGGAGGCGAACAGGCTTCCGCCATATTTCTGCACTGGCTCGAAGGTCAGTAGCACACCCGTGACGGTAAAGATCACCAGCAGGATCGTGGCGGTTCTCCGTAACACGCGGAACTGCGTGACGAGCTTGCGTGCGGCGAGATTGTCGTCCAGGTCCATCCGTTGGCGACGGATCACGCGGTCGCTCAATCGTTGGGTTACGAGGATGAAGGTCCAACCTATCAGAACGATCAGCAGGATCAGAAATATGTGCCCCAAAACGTCCTGTATCCGCCAAGGCAGATCTGTGCGGGGGACAGTGATCGCCAATGCGGCCAGCACGAAAGCCAACCGCATCGGTCTCTTCGCTTGCCGCAAGGACGAGCCGGCAATGCCATTATCTGCCTCTACCCACCTCCTAAGGATGCGAAAGACCGCCCAATGCACTAGCAACGAGAGTAGAAGCGCACCAATTAAAACAATCGCAGGCCCGAGCCATTGAGGGCCTTTGGCGACCGCCTCTCGGATGAGTTCAAGAATTCGCATTGCGAGAACCATTGCGTCGTCCAGGCCAGATCATAGAGCCGACGCCTGTCCCGCGCCGAAGCGCAGGCTCCTTGCCGGGATGACTGAAGCGAGTTGCGGGAAGTCGCTCCCACCCCAGAGGATGCTTGGATATGAGAAAGTGTAAGTCTGCAGTTGGCGTTCACGTCGTCGGTAGCGAAAAGGCCATGCCTGACGTCAAGTAGTCAGCCAATATTGGGTGCTCGATCAAGCTTCGGACGAAATTTGCATGTTTCAAGAGGACGCCTCCTGCGAGTTCGATCAGGGAGCTAAGTTTTGGGCACGGTTTCGGCGTATCTCAGTGATCGCCGACCTACGATAATCAACACGCGGGCTTCGCTTCGGTTTCCGCAAACTTTCGATTGGTCCACCTCTTGGGAGACTTTGGTCGCGGGGCTTTTTTAGGTCTAGCTAATTGCGACCCAGGCGACTGCGGAAACGAATAGCACGACGAAGGCAATGGCGAGCAGCGCCCACCGACTCATTCCACCATTAATTTCCGCGGGCCCGGGTTTGCGGTTCTCGGCCACTCCGTGTCGTCCTTCATGTTCTTGTGCCATGCGCACCTGTTGAAGCGAGGGCGAGGTTCCGGCCGCTTCGTCATCGGTTCCTAAGGGCGCGGCGGCGGGGTCGCTAAATGCCACCTTGTCGCCGGTGCCGCCACGGTCGATCGTCTCGCGCAGCTGGCTTGCTTCTGCCGAACCAGAGTTCGCCTTGCCGTCGGGGTTTTCGCGTGCGTCCTTCTTCGTCATCGAGCGCCTCCGGCTTTCAACTGACCCGTCTCGGTCCTTGTGTTAAACGAGAAGTAGGCAAACCAAGTTCCTGCTTGGACAGTCAAAGGCGATTTTGTCGTTATAAGAACGGTCCGTCACATGGTCCGGTTCAGCGCATTAGCCATACAGTTCCGCCAACGATGAACAGCAGAACATAACCAGCTGCGACAACAATGCCGTCACGGCCCAATATTCCGACCGCGAATACCGCGATGGGAAGCCCGATTAGAGGAGTGGCGACGGGAATGGCCCCGAGAATGAGCAACGAGCTTCCAGTGACGATAAGTATCACTGCAATCACCGAGACCGAAATGCTACCGCAGGCGAGGGGCTCCCATCTGCGATGTAAATGTCGACGGAGCCAAGCAGCGCCGGGGTTCAGTCTTGCAGCTGCAGCGTGGACACGTTCTGCCGATATTTCGCGCTTCCCGAAGAATTCAGGTAACCAGACGCCATTCCGTCCTAGGAGCGTTTGAAGCCCGATTAGTGCGACTAGCGATCCGAGCGCTCCCCCAATGCCAGGGATCAATCCGATTGGCAGGATCATGAAGATCGAGGCGATCATTAGCAGCGGCGCGTGACCTTGGGACCCGATCTCTTCGGTTAATTGGCTAAGTGTAATCGTTTGCCTGCCTCGCGTGAGCCGCTTCACTCGCTCGACCACCTGCGGAACCGCCGACGGACCTGCTTTGGCTTTGCCCTCAGCTGCGCCGGATATGCTTCCCCCGCTTAGTGATTGTTTAGCATTCTCTCTCATCGAGAATGCAACTGCTCCGCAGGATGAATGTTCCTGACTGCGCGAGGGCGCCGCCGGACGTGAAAGGCCTTCGCGCGGTCCGAGCCAAGAGTTTATTCGTGTTTCGCTCATAGTTCGCTTGGGCATCCTCGCGACGCTCCCGTGAAGGGGGGCGACCTCGAATGCATTCGGTGACGTTATTCGACCTTACATGGTCTCACCTGCTCTCATTAGCTATGTGGCGGAGCGAGGAGGGACTCGCGCCACGCACGCGTCGGTTGCCGTCATCGGCTGTGAGGAACGCGTGTGCTTCCTTCTCCAGCACCTCCTCGAGTCGGGACGACAGCTCGCGGCGCTTGCGGAAGCTTCGCAATTGCACGGTAGAGAGGGTCTTTGGGAGGTAACGTTGGTGCTCGCCCGCGTGGTAAACGTCGAAACTGAGTTGCCCTGCTGTCAGCATGTTGGAGCGGCCGTTTTCCGCCAGCACTGTAAAGACGACCGACTCTATGTTCTCCGCGCCTTCAGGAATTTCGGAGTATTCCAGAGCCACGCTCACCAAATCTGAAATCTGTCCGAGGTCGCGATACTCTGCGGCTTTCAGCGGACCCTTGACGGACCTGCCGGGTTCCGTGTCGGGAAAGGGTGCGAAGCCTCCGGTGTCGCTGGCAATGGAGTGGTAGGTCTTTTCGTCGACTTCGAGGTCGACCAATAAGGCTTTCACAAAGATAGGCTCGGCCCCCATATTCCCCAACATCAAATGACCGCGCTCGTGTCCGCCGGCAATCCGGGTCAACAGCAACTTCGAGCGCCGCTCGCGCCGGAAGTTCATGAGTATAAGCTGGAGATAGACCAGCCAGACCATCGCGGTGACGATCTGCACGATGATGCTAACAACGTGTTGGTTGTCGACTAACCACTCCATCTCTCTCTTCTCAATCAGGCCCTCGCGCTCACGTTGGAGCAACGCCGTAACCGCGCGAATGGGTCCGAAAGAGGTGTGGCGCGGATTTCCGGGAAAAGGGTGCCGATGGATTTTGAGGTGGACCGGAAGGAACAATTCACTAGTCTGTCTGGGTCGTCTGCGGACGATTGTGCGAGCATGATTTTGAGCATCGCTCAGACTTACAGCAGACTGTTTTGCTGTGGCTTTTGTGATCGAAGGCTTTTGGCATGGATATTTATGTGGACGAGAAGAAAGTCGACCCGGTTGTCTCCCGAAGAATGGTCGAGACGGCCCTAGAAGATTTGGACATGAGCCGGGCCGAAGATGTCAAAACGGCAGTGGAGCGCGTGAAGGACTTTCCGCTCGCGGACCTCTACCTCAGCTCATCACTCGGAGCGGAAGGTCATCCGCACGAAGTTTGGATCGCACGCATGGAAATCCACAGACAGGCCGAAGCGCGGCGCCGCGCTCATGAGGTGCGGGTTACTATTCTTGTTGGGCTGGCCGCTGTCATCGGGAGCGCCATCGGGGGAGGGGTGCTGCACATCCTTTGGTCTTGAACAGGGGGCGTCCGGCGTTAAGAGGGGGGGGGCAGGCTCCGTCAAAGAGGCTAGACATACCAATCGTAAAGGAACTTCACTTTGCGGCTCGCGCGCTGGGGGGCTTCGGGAGACCATTGACGCTTCAATGGCCGGGTAACCAAGTGCAGCTAGACGTTCGGACATACGAGCGTTTCAGGAACCAAGATTGCCTGGCACTTGTTGAGCATTTGAGAACAAAGGAGACACGCCATGAAATACGGATGGAGACTTCTTTTCGTTCCGCTCTGGGTGCTCTGTATCGCTGGAGCGGTGTTAACAGCATTCCTTGCCTTCGACTGGGTTGGATGGCAGGCTTTCGCTGTCTCGGCTATGATCGGGCTACTAGCCGGCGTTCCGGCCGGAATGTGGAATACTTTCAAGGTTAGACGCGAAGATCCGGACTGGAACAGGTCGCCTTCGCGAAGCGGCACGATTTGAGGTCGCCGCGCCGAAGTGTGTCACAACTTTAGTGTCTATATCCAGCAAGGGCAAAAGTGAGGCGATCGCCAGGACCGATGGATGTGTAAACACTACGGTGATCCTCTCACTCCATGCTGGTCCGAACTGACCGGTAAGGGGTCAACTCGAGGAAGCGCGATATTGATGCTCGTCGAGCTTATGGGGCGCTCAATCTTGGTTCCGGTGGCCGCATGCATCCCAAGCGCGTTGGTTGAGGGGCCGATTAATGAAAAAACTGTTGAGGTTACGGATCGGTTTCATAGGCGGCGCGACGAAGTGATCGACCTAAAGCATCAACTAAGAATTTGAGGTAAATGTTTGGAAATAGACAATGATGCGTTAAGCTCAACGTGAGCTGACTTGGCGCTACCGACATGCCCTGAGTTCGGCGTCAACCCGATCAAATGCTCCGCCTTGTTGTGCTGTGCCGCGTGAACGGTCTGACGCGCGGCATGGCGTGGTCGAAGCCGCAGTGCTTTCCTTAGCAGTCGGCAATCGAACTTTAGGAAATTTGGATAATCTCGTTGTTTCAGTTCGCTTGTGCTCGCCGGGGCTTAAAGCGGCCAAACGATGAGCAGCAGCGGCAAGCTTACGGCAACGACGATCACCTCGAGCGGCAGCCCAAGCTTCCAGTAGTCGCCGAAGCGAAAACCGCCCGACCCTAGGATGAGTGTGTTGTTCTGATGCCCGATTGGCGTGAGGAAAGCACAAGACGCGCCGATCGCCACGGCCATCAGGAAACTGTCGGGGTTCACTTTTAGCGACGCTGCAATGCCCAAGGCAATTGGACTGAGAACTGCTGCCGTGGCCGCATTATTCATCAAATCGGAGAGAAACATTGTAGTGATCAGGATTGCCGCCAGAGCCGCGATGGCGTTCCCGCGCGCAACAGTTTCGACCAAGAAACGCGCCAGAACATCTGCCGCACCGGTGGTCTGCATCGCGCCAGCCATTGGGATCAGCGAACCCAGCAGGACGATGACAGGCCAGTCGATGGCTGTGTAGACCTGCCTGGGCGGCACGGTTCGCAGCAGCATCGAGCCCAGAACTCCCAAGGTAAAGGCCACGGATGCCGGCAGCAGGCCGAAGGTGGCAATCCCGATAGAGCCAAGCAGGAGCGCACTGGCGATGATCGCCATTCGCGCGTTGGGAAGATGCAATTCGCGCTCTCCCAGAGGCGCGCAGCCAGTCTCGTTCATGAAATCGGCCATGATCTCGGCGGGCCCCTGCATCATCAGCAAATCACCTGGCTTCAGCTTCAGTGTCCGCAGCCGCGTCCGCGGGGGACGACCTTCCCGTGAGACGGCCAGAAGATTTAGGCCGTAGCGCGTCCGCAGCCGCAGGTCTGTTGCGGACTGTCCGACGATCGTAGAGCCCGGCAGCACCGCGAATTCGCGCAACACGATATCCTCGTCACGGTCCGAAGGCTTCGTCGCTGCATCGGTGTCCTCGGCGGACGTGTTGCGCTCGGCTCCGTCGTTTTCAGTCTGCGGTGTTGTTTCTCCGGCTTTCCTTTCCGCTCGCGCCGACCCGCTCTCCTCCTCTTCAAGCGTGATGCCGAAGGCCGACAACACTTCGGCCAGCTCTTGAGCCTCGGCTGACCTGCCACGGGATTTTTCCTCCACCATCGATTAGAGTCCGACCCAACTTGAGGACGGACAATGAAGCGAACGAGATTCACGGACGAGCAGATCATCGGCATCCTGGCCGAGCACGAGGCAGGCGCGAAGTGTGCGGACCTGTGCCGCAAGCACGG